>Ga0116153_10000869_pt1 | contig 32679 bp, 35 predicted proteins | sample AD_UKC028_MetaG_FD_89896 | JGI IMG/M metagenome (GOLD analysis project Ga0116153, IMG submission 89896) | Active sludge microbial communities of municipal wastewater-treating anaerobic digesters from USA - AD_UKC028_MetaG | ecosystem: Engineered > Bioreactor > Anaerobic > Digestate | place: USA...
CAAAGGAACAGCGTCAGCGATACGTATTCGCGTATCAGCATCAGATGAGCTTGCCCTTTTCAAGCACAAGGGTCTTCTTGAGCTTTATGTCGCGCGAGGAGCTGCCTATCATGACTTCGAATTCACCCGGTTCGGCGAGCCAGTCCTTGCCTTTCACGTCATAAAAAGCGAGCGACCTCTTGTCTATCTTGAAAGTGACGCGCGCGGTCTCGCCGGGCTCGAGGAAGATCCTCCTGAAACTCTTGAGCTCCTTGACGGGCCTCTCGACGCTCGCTTCCACGTCCTTTATATACATCTGCGCGACCTCCGCGCCCGCGCGCGAACCGGTATTCTTCAGGTCGAAACTGACCTCCGCGCTTATATTCCCGCTGGATATCCTCTCAGGAGTAACTTTTACGTTCGAGTATTCGAACGTCGTATACGAAAGGCCGTGGCCGAACGGGAACTCGACGTCCTTGCCTTCCTTCTCGAAATGCCTGTACCCGACGAATATGCCGTCAGAGTAGAAGGTCTTGCCGTTCCTGCCCGGATAAGTCGGGTATGCCGAACAATCCTCCCAGCGTTTCGGGAAAGACGCGGGCAGCTTGCCTGACGGGTTATAGTCGCCGGTCAGCACGTCGGCGATGGAATTGCCTCCCTCCTGGCCGGGGTACCACGCCTCGACCAGCGCGGGGACCTTGTCTATCCATCCGCTGAGAAGCACCGCCGAGCCCGTGTTCAGGACGACTACCGTATTCTTGTTTGCGTCGGCGATCTTGCTTATAAGGTCATCCTGCCCCGCAGGAAGCTGCATCGAGGGCCTGTCCCACCCTTCTCCCTCGTAATGCTTCGATAACCCCGCGAATACGATCGCCATATCGGACTTCTTCGCGGCTTCGACCGCCTCGTTCATCAGCTCTTCCTGCGTATCCCAGCCGATCCTCGCGGAAGCCATGCCGCCGTTCTCGTAAAACTCGACCTTCAGGTCGTATTCCCTGCCCGCCTCGAACATGACCGACGCGGTCTTCGTCTCCTCGCCGTGGTCGCGCCAGTTGCTGATGATCTCTTTCCCGTCGAGGAAGAGGCGCGAGCCGTCGTCGCTCATCAAACTTATTTCGTACTTGGCGCTCTTCGGCGGGACGATCTTCGCGGTCCACCTGACAGAGAAATTATCCGCAGCAAGCCTGTTGTCCGGAGCGTTCCCGCCCCATGTGAAGTTTATCTGTTTGTCGATCCTCCTGACGACGGGGGTGCCGTTCAGGTCCCTGTTATTAAAGTACTCGCCAAGGAAACCGTTCTCTCTCTTGCCGTTATGCATCGTATATACGTATTTCGGATCTATAGGAGACATCTCGCCGTCGAACTTGCATCCAAGCGCGTAATTTATCGTGACCTTGCCGCCGGTCTTCTTCTTAAGCCCGTCGAGCGGGCTTACCGAATAGAACGGGCTCATCTCGGAGCTTCCGCCTCCGCCGAACCTGCAGACGGCCGCGTTCGGCCCTATCACGGCGATCGACTTGACCTTACCGGTATCGACAGGGAGTATCCCTCCTTCGTTCTTCAACAGCACTATGCCTTCGCGCCCGGCTTCGCGGACCACCTGCCTGTGCTGCGGCGTGTCGATGGAACCTTTGTCTTCCGGCCTTTGGCCGTAGGACGGGTCAAAAAGCCCTAGCCAGTACATGACCCTGAGCAGCCTGCGCACTTTGTCATCTATTACGGATTCCTTGACCTCGCCCTTCTTTACCGCGTCGACAAGCTTATCGTTGAAGAAATCCCCTTTCGGCATCTCGAGGTCCATGCCGTTATTCGCGCAGTTCACCGTGCTGTGCGTCGCGTTCCAGTCCGAGACGAGAAAACCCTTGAAGCCCCACTCTTTCTTTAATATCTGGTTGATCAGGTAATCGTTCTCGGTGCAGTGCCAGCCGTTCACCTTGTTATAGGCGGCCATTATCGACCACGAGCCGCCTTCCTTTATCGCGGCCTCGAAACCCGGCAGGTATATCTCGCGCAGCGCCCTCTCGTCGACTATCGTATCTATCGTGCCGCGCTCCCATTCCTGGTTGTTGCACGCGTAATGTTTTACAGTAGCCACGACATTCTTGTCCTGAAGGCCTTTGATATAAGCGACCGTCATCCGCGAGGTCAGGTACGGGTCCTCGCCGAAACTCTCAAAATTCCTTCCGCCCATCGGCACCCTGTGTATGTTTATGCACGGCGCGAGCGACATGTTCCTGCCCCTGGCTTTCGCCTCGTCGGCCAGCGCCGAGGAGACCTCATATGCCGTCTCGGGGTTCCATGACGCGGCGAGTGACACCGACGACGGGAACGCGGTCGCCTGCCCGTGGCGCACGCCGAGCGGGCCGTCGCACATCTTCAGCTGCGGTATCCCGGCCCTGCTTATCGCGTAGGTCTCCATGTCGTTGCCGGCGATGAGCCTTACCTTCTCCTGTAACGTCATCTTGCCGATAATGCCGTCGATCTTCTTTTCGGTCGCGGCGTCTATACTATTACCCGCGGGGGCAGCGCTGCAGGAGACGGAGGATACGGCCAACGCAAAAGCGAGAAAACAGACGAGCGGGTTATTCTTCTTCATTGGTCATCCCTTTCATGAGGTCACCCATGTTATACATGTCCATTTTATTGTAACCCGCGGGTATCTCGAAGAGCGACGCGTCCTGCGGGCCTGCCTTGATGTTCGTATACTCGACCGTCCAGCTCCCGTCACCGGCCTCGCTTCTTAACGGCATGTTCAGCGACGGCGCTATCCATTGGTACATTGTGCCCTCCATGCCGCTTACGTTGTATGTTACCTTATATTTGTCGGCTTTTACCCCGTTGATCGTCTCCGCCCCGAGGCGCTGCCTGTTCACCTCGCCGTTGACTTTCTCGGAAGTGACCTGCATGTTCTTCGGGTCTATCGCCTGTTCCATATATATCTTCTGCGCCGGGACGAGCATCCACGTGACGCCCTTATCCATCCTCGATATTACGATATTATCGTCGGTTTGCATCCTCATCTTATCTTTGCCCACGTTGACATGGGCGTTATAAACGCCGCCCCTCGTGGTATTTACCATATCCGCCTCAAACTCCTGTGAAAACGAGTCCGGCGCAAAAGAACAAAGCGCCAGCGCTAAAAGCGCTAATACCGGCTTTTTCATGAGGGCCTCCGTTTTCTAAATTATATCATAAAAATGCGGATTTGGATTATATTGCTTCCCTGCGGGGGATCCTTCAGGATGGGCTCTACCCTTATGTTGCGGGATACGGCGGGGTCTTCTATCTTCTTCTTGAACGATTCATAGCTTGCGGCGGGTATCTCGGCGTCAATATACAGCGTTTTCCCGCTATTCTTATCGGACTCGATGTGAGTAATGACGCCCTGCGACGATTCTATATATCCTTTTATCGCCGGAAGCGCATCTGCCCGTAAAAATCCTCTTGATGCCTCCCTCTCGCACAACCGGGATTCCTTGTATTCCACCTTCTTCATCTTCAGGCCTTCTGTCGCCGCCGGCGCGGCTTGTACGGCGGGAGCGGTGCCGGATTCGATCTTATCCAGGATGACCTCGCTCTTTTCTTCATCCCTTCCCTTGTTCGCATATACCTGATATTTGTAATCGTCCGCCTTCCCGACGACCGCCTCTTCTACGTCGGACTTCGGCACGGACGCGAGCTGCTTCGACGGTCTGATCTCGTCGAAACTGGACATGACGAGCAGCAGCGTAGCGGTGACGGCCGCGACCTCGAGAGGTATCTTTATCCTGAACGGGACAAAAAGGGCGTCTATGATCCTTTCGCGGAGCGGGCGCCTCTCTATCCGCGCGCGCACTTTCTGCAGGAAATCATCCGGGGCCTTCACCTTGGGCAGGGAACTCATCTGCTTCAGGTATTCGTCCTCCGGCAGCATATCCCTCTTGTCTTTGTTATCCATTTACACCAGCCCCTTCAATTTTTCCCTCAACTCCTGCCTGGCCCTCGCGAGCTTCGACTTCACGGTCCCGAGGTTCAGGCCTGTCGCTTCAGCGACTTCCTCGTAGGATAGCCCCTCGACATCGCGCAATATGACCACCGACCTCTGGTCGCGCGGCAGGGAGTCGATCGCTTCCTGTATCAGTTCGCCCGTCTGCCTCCTGCCGGCTTCCGCCGCCGGGGAGAGCTTCTCGTCGCCTATATCGACGGGCCGGGCGCCGTCATCGGTCTCTTTCGGCTCGTCGAGCCGGACCATATTCCTGCTGCGGCGGTACTGCGCCGACGCGACCCTGTTCTTGCAGGTGTTTACCGCTATCCTGTATATCCATGTCGAGACGGACGACTCCCGCCTGAAGCCCTTCAAAGAGCGGTATACCTTTACGAAGGTCTCCTGCGCGCAATCGTCGGCTTCCTCGTAGTTGCCGAGGAAACGGTAGCACAAATTGAAGACCTTGTCCTTATGCTCAAGGACCAGTTCATCGAAATTTATGCTCTCTTCACCCATTTAGACAGTTTTCGACCTAAAAAAGTTCCGTTCGCTATTTTGCGGTCTTAAAGTACGCCACGACGTCGATGTGCGGCAGGCGGGCTTTAAGGTCCTTTTCGAAATCCGCGGCGATCACCTCGGCTTGCCGCAGGGTTACATCCTCTTTCACTATAAAGCATATCTCGACAAATACCTTCTCCCCCGCCTTCCTCATCCTGAGACGGTGGACGCCGAACATCTTCGGCTTATACTGTTCGACCACCTTGCGTATCCTGTCCCTTACCTCCTTCGACGGCACCGCGTCGAGGAGCTCGAAAAGGTTCTTCCTCATGGCTTTTAAAGGCGGCAGCATAAAAACCAGCGCCAGTATTATCGCCATTACGGGATCTATGAACGGGGTTATTTCGGCGTAACCCCCCTGTTTAAGGACATAGCCCGCGTAGAAGCCGCCCAGCATACCTGCCGACATCCCGGTATCAATGAACCAGTGCATGCTCGCAGCGTGCATCATCGCCGAGCGCGTCCTGCGCGCGGTTATCTTGATGAAAATAGCGATGAACGCGCCCAAGGCCGCGGATATGAATGCCGCGATCATGGGTATCTGGTAATCCTTGATGTCCTCATGGTGCAGGATATCCTGCACGGCGAATTTCATGCTTATCACGCATGTCGCGATAATAAGGGCACCCTGTATGACTACCGTGAACGGCTCGTATTTCTCGTAGCCGAAGTTGAATATCTCGTCGGGAGGGCTGTGTATCTTCCTTATCGTAGAGTTCATCATGAACGCGACGACCAGGATGACAAGGCTCGCCGACGCGTCGAGTATGAGGGTGACCGAATCGACCATGAGGCCGGCCGCCGCCGATACGGCGAACATGATAATGGAACCCCATAACGATACTCTCGCCGCGGATACCTGGCTTTGCTCGTCGGTCTTCACTTAACGTAAGCTTTGATTATCTTCTGTTCGGCTCTCGGTTTGTCGAACTTGCCTGTGGGCGTGTTCTCTATCTTCTGGACGACGTCGTATCCCGATGTGATTTTCCCGAATATCGTATGCTTGCCGTTAAGCCACGGGGTAGGTATCGTCGTTATGAAGAACTGGCTGCCGTTAGTGCACGGGCCGGCGTTCGCCATGGCGAGCAAGCCGGGCTTGTCGAAGACGACGTCCTTGCTTACCTCGTCCTCGAACGGCTTGCCCCAGCAGGACTTGCCGCCCATGCCGGTGCCGTTCGGGTCGCCGCCCTGTATCATGAAGCCCTTGATGACCCTGTGGAATATTATGCCGTTATAATAGCCCTTCTCGACCAGCGTCGTAAAGTTCTCGCAAGCCTTCGGCGCTACGTCGGGCATCAACTGCACCTCGATATTGCCCTGCGTCGTCTCAAGCACCACCGTCTTTCCTTCCATAGCAAATACCCCTCCGTTCGTGTTTATGGATAAAAATGCCGCCATGACTGCCGCCGCAACCATTAGCCTTTTCATCTTCTCTTTTCTCCTTTTCGCATATTATACAACATTAAATGTCGGGTGTTTCATGAAAACTTTCGCCGGGTATCAGCACCGGCTCCGGGTGCACGACCCTTATCGACTTCCACTTGCCGCTCCTGTACCTCAGGATGACGACCCCCGAGAACAGGATGAACATCGCGACCATCACCGTCCACGCGGCTTCGGCGGTGGCCCCTACCGCCGACAGCATCAGCGCGAGCACCCCTACTGACGCCCAATGCATCGACACGGACATCCCCATCGCCCAAAGGGTATCGCCGGCGCCGCGCAGCGCGCCGATATATACGACGAGGAGCGCCTCGGTGAGCACGTAGAGCGACGCGAACCTGATCATGAACGATGCCGTCGGCTCCGCGGACGCGAATATGCTGTCGGCGACCTCGGGCCGGAAGACCTTCACGAGCACGTTTGGAAATCCCGCGAAGAGCGCCAATATGAAGGCCGAATAGACCAGCCCGAGCTTCAGCCCCGACTGCACCGAACGCTGCGCTGTAGCGGGGTCGCCGGCGCCCATGCAGCGCCCGACCAAACTTGTCACCCCTATCTCCACGCCGACAAGCGGGACGAACGAGACCATGTCCCAGTTGAACATCACCGTCGCGGCGGTCGCCGTTACCGGGCCGCGCGAATAGAAGACGAAAACCATCAGGTTGAACGCGAGGATATTAAGGAACATCTCCGCCCCGACGGAAGACCCGAGGCGCAGGAGTTTCTTCATCACGATCCTGTCGAAGCGCAGGGCTTCCGGTATATGGTACTCCCTGAGGTTCTCCTTGCTGAAATATACAGCGGCAAGCACGGCAAGGCCGCAAAGCCCGCCGGCGACGGTCCCGTACGCCGCGCCGCGGATCCCCATGGCCGGCACTCCGAACTTTCCGTATATCAGGACATAATTCAGGCAGACGTTTACGGCCATCGCCGTGATCGACGCCGCCATCACGACGGCGGTCCGCCCGGTCCCGGAGAAGAACGAGCTTATAGAGTTCCTGAGAAGGCCTATCACGGACGCCCAAAGCAGTATATTGAAATAAAGCTTCTGCGGGACAAGCTGGGAAGGCGCGGCACCCGACGCCTCAAACAGCATGTGACCGAGCGGCCGGAGCGCGAGCATCACGGGATAAGCCGCGAGCGAGATTATCGCCGCCTGTGATATGACGCCCGCGCAGTTCTTCTTCCTGCCCGCCCCGAGATATTGCGCTACCAGCGCCGTCGAATAGCCCGTGAGCCCGAGGAAGAACGACATCATCATGAAAGAGGTCAGCCCTCCGCCCATGGCGGCGTTCATCATTTCCGGCCCGAGCCGCGCCAGGAAAAGCCGGTCGGTAAAGACCATTATCGTGTCGCATGACGCGGAAACGACCATCGGCAGCGCGATGGCTACCATCTCGCCTATGCTGCCTCTCTCATGTATTTTTATTTTTTTATTTTTCATCCGATAAGGGGTTTAGGCCGTCCTCTTCCCGAGGGCTGCGGCCTTCTCGCGGACGCCCTTCAGCTTCAGGATATCCCCGGATTCGCGGGCATCCGGCACGAGGAGGGAAAAGAACTTCATCTCGCTGTAATCTGCTATTATCCTGAACATCTCTTCCACGTTCTTCAGGCCGACATCCTCATATGCGCTCAACAACAGGGCCATCGCCTTTCCCCTCAGCGGGGACTCGAACGTGTCTGTCGTGTTGTCCCATTTATATAACGAGAACATGCGGTCTATCAGCGCTTTCAGCTGGGCGCTCGGCCCGTAGAAATAAAGCGGCGTCGCGAATACGATAACGTCTGCCCCCCGCATTTTTCTTAATATGGGGCGTGCGTCATCTTTTATTACGCAGGCATACTCTTTTATCCTCTGGCACTTCCTGCAGGACGCGCACCCGCATACTTTAAATTTCAGCGACGCGACGCGGACGGACTCCACCCTGGCGCCCGCACCGCGCGCGCCTTCGGCGAACCATCCGGCGAGTATGTCGGTATTCCCGCCCCTCTTGGGGCTTCCGTTGAGGATAAGTATCTTTCTTGCCATCGTGACTTATGATTATACCATATTTCTTTTTCTTGACGCGGTTTTTTTCGCGTGCTAAAGTTAATTCATGGAAAAATATAACCTGCTCAACGAGATCTTCGCTAACGAGGTTTTCCCCGCGATCGGATGCACCGAGCCGATATCCTGCGCTTACGCTGCCGCGGCGGCCGTCGAACAGCTCGTGGCGGCCGTAGATAAACTCGATCTTATCGTCGACGCCGGCACGTTCAAGAACGGCGCGGCGGTCACAATACCGAACAGCGGCGGCGAGAAAGGCAACGTGATAGCCGCGGCACTCGGGGCCGTGATAGCGAAGTCCTCCCTTCGCCTTGAAATATTAAAGGACGTTCCGCCAGACACGCTTAAAAAGGCGCGCGAACTCATAAACAAAGGCGCCATAAAATATTCCTGCAAGGAAGACGAAAAAAGCTTCCACGTCGAGGTCTATGCCGAAGGCGGCGGCTCCCGCGTACATTGCGTCGTCTCCGAGGGGCACACGAATATCACATGCCTCGAGAAGGACGGCAAGTCGATCCTGGCCGCGCATCCGCACGCCGGCAAGAAGGCCAAGGACCACCACGACATCTTGAGGAAGATGAAGCTCGAGGAGGTCCTGCGCGAAGCGGTGAAGCTCGATGAAAAGGCGCGGGCGCATATCCGCCGCGGCATCGAGATGAACATGGCGATATCCGAGAAGGGCATCGGCATGAAGAGGACCGGCTACCAGATAGAGCAAATGGTAAAGGACGGCCTGCTGGGCGACGACCTCTTCAACAGGGTCAAGATACGCGTCGCGGCCGCCGTAGACGCGCGAATGGGCGGCATGCCTGAGCCCGTAATGACCTCGGGCGGTTCGGGCAACCAGGGCGCGCTGACGATACTGGTCCCCTACCTTGTCGGGACAGACCGGAAGGCCGACCCGGCGCGCATCGAGGAGAGCATCGCGATAAGCCACGCGGTAAATTCCTACATCAAGTGCTTCCTCGGCGAACTCTCTGTGATCTGCGGGTGCGCGATAGCCGCCAGCATCTCGACGGCGATAGCCCTCGTCTACCAGCAGGCAGGCATAGACATGAAGAAGATATCGTTCGCGATGGATAACGTCGCCAGCGACCTGACCGGCATGATCTGCGACGGCGCGAAGCCCGGCTGCTCGATGAAGATAGTCACCGGCGCCGAGACGGCGATGCGTTCCGCGTTCATGGCTTTAGCGGGTTACGGGATATCCGTTGAGGACGGCGTGCTCGGGAAGTCCCCGGAAGGGACGATAGCCAACCTGAGCATGGTCTCTTTAAAGGGGATGTTCGGTGTAGACCCGATGGTAGTGAAGATCCTGCAGGAAAAATCATCGCGCAGCGGCCGCGCTTAGCCCTCGCCGCTTAATTGCCCTTGTAGTACTCCACCTCGGGCCTGATCCTCAACAGCCCCGTCTCCTGGAATATCTCGAAGACGAATGACGCGAGGAATACCATCATTATCAGGAAGGCGACCTCGCGCCGCCAGCCCTTCGTCTTGGATATCGCGATGACGCTCGGAAGTATCCCGAAGAGCAGGATTATGCCGAAGCCGCCCACGATATTGAGCATCTTAAGGAAGATGCCGTGGAATACAAGGGATACGATAAGCGGCGGAATAAAGGCGATGACCACGCAAAACATCCTGTTATGCACGCCGAACGTATTTGACATAAGGTCTTCCACGAACGCCAGCAGGCCCGTGCTATTGGCTATGCACGAGGCGCTCAGAGCGACCAGCGAGAATACCATCGCGACCACGAGGAATAACTGGTTGTTGATCATCTTCGAGAGCGGTATCGTGGCAGGCAGGTTGTTATCGAAAGCGTAGAGCAAGCTTCCCTCTCCTCCCTCGACCGGCAGCGCTCCGATCCCGACGAACATCCACAGCGCGTACATGGCGCAAGCGACGGCCATACCCGTGAGCATCGTCTTGAGGATCAGGTTTATGTCCCATTTCAGCGACCTGCAGACCGTCGGTATCACGTTGTGGAAATTGAACGCCGTCACTATGATCGGCACGGTGCACGGCAGGAACTGCAGGTCTTTGTATGTCAGGTTCTGCGATTTTACGTGCGGGATGCCCATCGCGACTATCGCGATGAACGTCGTGAACATCAGCACCGTGAACACGGCGTTTATCCTCACGACAACGCCTAAACCCATCGCTATTATGCCCACGAGGATGAAGAAGAAACCTATCGTCACCGGCCTGTAGTATTCCGCGGGGATGTTGAAAAGGTTCGAGATTATAGTGGAGCCGCCCGTAATATAGGCGACGAGCAGGCCGTAGAGCAGGAAAAGGTTCGCGCCGGTCGCCACCCACTTGCCTGTCACGCCGAGGTACTTGCGGTACATGCTCGGGTAGTTGAATGTGTCCGCGCGCTCGAGCACCGCTTCTCTCGCAAGCACGTTCGCGGAGAAGAACATGCCCGCGCCGAAGAGCAGGAGGTTCAGCAGGGACGGTATGAAGCCCGCGAGGCCGGTATTTACGGGAAGCGCGAGTATCCCGGCGCCGATGATGCCGCCGACCACGAGCAGGGAGACCGTTATACGGTCGATAACAGATACACCGTTGCCTTTTTCCATTACGTTGATTTTACCGCAAACAAAATCCCCCCGCAACTTAAAATTGCAGGGGGATCTTTTAACCGCTGATTAACAGCGTATCGTTAACGTCCTTCGTTCTTGCGCTTCGAGAAGCAGTCCTTGCAATATACGGGACGGTCATCCCTCGGCTTGAACGGGACTTCGCATTCCTTTTTGCAGTCCGCGCATACCGCCTTGTGCATTTCCCTCGGCCCGCCGAATCCGCCGCCACCGCCACCACCCTGGTACCCCATGTTTCCTCCTTTTTTAAGGCGCCGATGACCGGCCGCCTTACTAAAGGGATTTTACCCTAAAAACGGGCTCTCTGCAATAATTATTATTTATGCCTTAGAACGACCAGTTTACGAGCACCATGAACTCAAGCGGCTTCTTGTTGCCGTTGTAGTTCGCGAGACCTATCTGGAGGCCGTCGAGGTTCTTCGTCGCGTTGATGACGCCGAACTGCAGGCCGTGCATTTCTCCGGCATAGTTGAAGAAACCGCCCTGGAACCCGCCGAAGTAGTCCTTGCTGTAGTTCATTATGCCCCATTCTATCCCGCGCGAGTCGCCCTGGGAGAAGTTGAGTCCGCCCATCTGCACGCCGTGCATATATCCCGTCGTCCAGTTCACAAAACCGAGCTGTACGCCGCTGAAATCACCTTCATCGACATTCACGGCGCCCCACTCGAGCCCGACGCCGCGGCCCTTGATACGATTGATCAATCCGAGATCCACGCCGTAAAATTCCTCATTGCACCCGTAGATGAGATTAAGACCCAGCCCTTTTATCGACTCGTCATTCGGCACGAGCTGTATGGGATCAAATATCGCCAGCTGTATGGGTTTTTCATCCGCAGAGCGCGCCGCCACGGGGACCAGCACCATTACCAATAATGCTAAAAACAACGCCTTCTTCAACATGAACTTCTCCTTTCGGTTTACAGGTTAGATTCTGCGGCCTTTATCTGGTCAAGCGCGGCTTTCTTCGCGTCTGCAGCGGCTTTAAGCGCGGCGTTCTTGTCATCCACGGCCTTCTTCATAACCGCGGCCCTCTCTTCTCCTTTAAGCTGTTTTGCGGCTTTGCTGGCTCCCTTGAACGCATCCATCGCCTGCTTCTTGGCCTTCTTATACGCCTCGAGCGCCTGCTTCTTCTGCTCCTTCAGCGCTTTCTTGGCTTCGGCCTTTGCCTTGCCGGACAATTCCTGCAAGCCCGAAGTTGTCTGCTCTCCTCCCCGGGCAGACGTCCGACTGCGGCCTTTTATGGCGGTATAAGCGTTTTAGAACCGAAAAAACTCCCCGTAATCACACCAAAATAGTCGTTTTCTCTCGGGATTTACCCAGCAAAGACAGGCTCCGTCCTTACACCTTAGCCGAAGTGTCCCGCTAAACGCCTTAAAACTGCCTTAAAATAATGAGAATTTTTGAAGCGAATTGGCCTGATTGGAAGGCTTATTGTGTCCAGTGGGGTGCAGAAAAGATGAGACCTTGAAAACTACTCGTGGGAACCTGCCGTAACCTACTGTAAAATAAAGGCTTGGCAGAGCTTTAAACCATTAACCGAAAGGAGGCTGAAAAGATCGTGAACTACACCAATTCTTATACCATAAACGGCTCGCTTTTCCAAGAATTTCTTGCCCTCTTGGGCAGAATGACCCAAGGCCAGCTGATCCGCCAGATCGAATTCATGAAAGTCGAGAATGAGATCCTGCGCTCCAAGCTCCCGCGAAGAATAACTACCACCCCGGCTGAGAAAAGACGCCTTATTAAATACGGCCTGCCCTTACGAGGCCAGATTAAACAAGTCATATCCATTGTGGGCTATTCGACCTTTAGGCGATGGGTAGCTGACGGCGTAACCAGTAAGAACCCGCCCAAACGCGGAAGACCTAAAAAGACCACACAAGAGATCATTGACCTTATTATCCGCATGGCCAAGGAAAACCATCTCTGGGGCTATGGCAAGATAATGGGTGAGCTAAAGAAGCTCGGGCTCCTGCGATTTACCCGTAACACCTTAAAGAACATCCTTATTCAAAACGGCATAGACCCAAGTCCGAAACGTAAAGAAGACTCATGGGACGCGTTTATAAAGAGGCATTTTGAAACGCTCTGGGCGTGCGACTTCTTCACAAAAACGATCTGGACGGCCTTGGGGCCGAAGTTATTCCACGTCTTATTCTTTATCAATATCCGCACCCGCAAAGTCCATATAGCTGGTATAACCGATAAGCCCAATAAAGACTGGATAGTAAACGCCACCAAGAGCGTGTCGTTTATCTTTCAGGACAAAACCAAGAAGCTCTTAATCCGGGACGGAGACACGAAATTCCCCAAGGAATTTGACGAGCTGTTCAAGGCGTTTAACGCCAAGGTCAAGCGCATACCGTATCGGTCGCCGAATCTCAATCCTTACGCCGAAGGATTTGTGGGGACTATCAAGCGGGAATGCCTAGAACATTTCTTCGTATTCGGTGAAGAGCATTTCAAATACCTGATCCGAGAATACGTCGAGCACTATAACACCAAGCGCCCGCACTCGAGCATGAACAACGAGCCGCTGGAATATAAACCGCAAAGCAATACCGGCAAGATTAGATGCGAGTCACGACTAGGCGGGATGATAAAGCATTATTACTGGGAATAGCGAAACGTCACAACAACTCATCCTCATTAATATATCGGAATATCGCAGTGTCATTCGAAGCTTTCATTGTGTATTCGTTTTCCAGTCGATATCGTGCCAAGCATTGGAGAAAAGATCCAATGTCATGGAGATGGCGGACTTGATCCCATGAATCCAATTGTAGATCAATGCCATAGCCGGATTTTCTAACAATATGGGCAATACTATGTCTAATCGAATTCTTAACGTATTCGCCGACACTCACGTTTTGGGGATTTTGATTACCAAGATAGATTCTGTTGGCTGTAAAACGATTTACATTCTCGCGCATATACTCTAGCTCTCGAGGCCAATTTCCGACAAGATTGTCAATATAAGCAACTGCTCCATTTTCATCTGAACTGGGATATACCAAACAATGCCAGAAAAAGAGAATTTGCAAATAAATATTATTTGAACTATTCGCTTCCCGATATAAACGGGCTAACTGGATTTGCTCTGGCTTATTCAAAAGAGCTATTGTATAAAATTCGTCCATAGATTCACTGGCGTTTATTGACCTCTTAACGGAAAAGCGAATGTTAACCTTGTTCAGTTTAGCGTCCACTTGTGAACTTATCCCGGAGTGCGCTATAACTTGCGCATTATTAGCAAAAGTAAAAGCGGAAAGGAATTCGGTCATTAGTTCGAACATCTTCGGCTGGCTACTGCTTTTGGGGATCTTACATACCAGATCGTCAGTTTCATTGCTCTTGTAATGAGGCACATACTTGAAATCAACTCCCTTGTAACGGAAGTAATATATGTCCTTGCGGAAAGCTATCGATATGTCCACGCCGATTGCGTAAATCATACCTAATCCTTTTTAGTATATTTTATAAAATACATTTTATCTAGTGCCCTACCTAACCAAGCGTGTTTGGATTTTCGCTTCGTCTATCCGCTTGCGCCCGGTCAACTCGTCCGCTGTCGGCTTACGGCCTAAGATGCCGGTCAAAACTTCCTTAACCGCGCTGACGATCTTCTTGTTGCGGACTAAACGTTCGTATTCTGACTGAGGCTTGTCCGGATATACCACATTGATCCGCGGTGGATTACCAAAACGTTTCTCGAAATTCTTTTTGATACGTTCGCTCATCACCACACCTCCATTAATTTTAAACACTACAGAGAAACCAATAGCCATCTTTTTGAAAAGTCTGCCCGTTAGTAACATCACGAGCAAATGTTTCATTTTCTATAAACACGTTAACCTTCTTATCAACTGGATAAATATGAATATTCCCGCATTGATTATTAGTAAAATAAGGCAACTTGCGATATTGCCAAGCTGAATAAGCCAAGTGTTCGCTTGGCGCACAACCAAAGAAAGAAATTCGTGGTTTCACCACATCAAGGAAGGTATAGTCTCTGTCTGATTTTCTACCATGATGAGGAGCGAATAAAACAGCGGCGTCGCTTACTAAACTTTTATGATTCTTAAGAATATACTCCCAGGTCTTATCATTGGAATCACCAGAGAAAATAACTCTACCGGCTGAACTACGATAAATAATCACATAAGAAGCATCGTTTATGTCACCACTTTCGGTGGCAGAAGCAATCAACTCGTCATTAGGTGAAATGATTGACAAATAATCTCCTTCGCCTTCACCCTTATCATCGTCCGCATTCCAATATTTGCCTAGTGAACCGGCTCTCGGAGTAACAATATTAACATCAGAGATTTTCCGCTCGACAAGATTTTCGTAAAAATCCCAATCTTCTTTCCGAAAATTAAAATCTTTCTCGAAATCTGGAGCATCCCTGCGAATACCACAATCCCAAAAGTTAACAACACGCTTTTCTGAAAATAGCCTCTCAATACCGTCCATATGATCCATATCCGGATGCGTCAAAATAAAACGCCATATCTCAGATATCCCCTGACTTGATAAATATGATATCGGATTGGTTGGTTTGTCCCGCATGCCATAATCACCCGAAATCTTTTGAGATACCTCAAACAATTTACTCAAACTTTTCTCTGGATCGAGATTGCCACAAGAAATATCAATTACAGTAACGCGCCTGCTAGATCGTTCAATAATAAAACAATCTCCTTGCTTGACATTAAGACAATGAATTTTTGGACTCGACATCATGGCTATCCTTTAAAGCAGTACGGCTTTTCTTTATACCCCATGTCACTTGAGCTATATCTTCAATTTTTTCAATAAACTTATCGACATTGAGCCCTGCAACAAAAGCAAGAGCATAAAAAGCGAGGTATGAAGGAGCAGTCGTTTGTTGCGCCTCAAATATAATTAACCCTGCTTTTAAGAAAAGACAGCTGATTGCGCCGGAAAGAAAGCTTACAATTGGCCGAATAAAGTACCAGGGCAACCAGAGGTTATCCCATTGTTTATAAACACAAGCATTCAAATAAATTCCTCGAAAGCAATACAAAACGCCCCCGATTCCTCCGGAGATACCACAGGCAAATATAATTTTGAAGGTTTCATTCGGTAAAGATATTTCACCTTGTGCCAGCTTCCATAGCACCCACCCGTAAAAGAGCATTAACGCTAATAAATAAGAAAATGTACGCTTCATAACTCACCTCACATTTCAGAAGAAGTTGTTAGATAGATATAAATACCTTAGCGCTTTATTCAGCAACCTTATCATAAAAAGTAAGCGGTTGGGCTGTTGTCCAGCCTTCACGATTTGGCGCAGTATCGTGATGCACCTTTGCACTACCTTGTGTCGCAATTACCTTGGCACCCCTACGGATGAATGCATTAACAACTTTTCTGGACGGATGCTTTGGATCTCCATCTTTAGGAGAAATCACAAAGGCTGTTTTTAGATGCGTAGGTTCCTGTAATTTTCCACCTACGATAGAGTCAAGCAATGAGGGCCCGATATTGTGCTTACTGCCATGATGAGGAATCTGAATAAAATTCAGTGTCTTCAAATCAATACCCAGACTCACAGCTTTCTTGAGCGCTTCGCTTAACGCCTCGACACCAGCATCCCCAGTAAGTAGAAATTTTTTTCCTTCAACTTGAAATAATAGAACCGCACTCGAATTATTTTCTGCACTTGTTTCGTTCTCCTGCGGATCGGATAGTGTTTCCAGTCCCCAATTTTCAACAACCCATTTAATTGCTTCTTTAACAGCGGTGACAATTTTTTCAGCTAAAGTTACGCTCTCTTTTGGTTGAGGTGTTTCTCGAAAATTAGCGACCATGATACTATAGAAATCTTTGGTTGGGCTTAATACAATAATTTCAGCATTCTTATCTGTGAAATCATCTGCAAACGGTTCATAAATACGAATATTCTTCTGCTTTGCCAATGATTCCAATTCATAGGCATCCTCTAATGCTTTTTTTAAATTGGTCTTCAAGCTAGTCCCGGTAATCTTACCATTTTGAAACATATCTTTTAAGTCTTGGGCATGTTCCCAAGGCCGATGGAGACATAACATCCCAACTGTAAGACCGTTAATCACTTCTGTTAATCCAGAGGCGTGATCTGCATCTGGATGAGAACAGAAAACACAATCAACTTGTGAGGTCTTGTAATATTTCTTAATATGCTCAACAAGAGATTTGCCTGATTCTTTTGTCCCTCCGTCGATAACCATCACTTTCTGCTCCGAACGTTCCCCATGAAGATTGCCCCATCGAATTGCAATGGCATCACCTCCACGTTCCCCATCGCCAACAGGCAAAAAATCGATCTCAAATCCCATATTTTTCCTCACATAGCTTAATTCGTTTTAACGCCCAGCCAGCTAATTTTTCGCAATAAGCATCAAGTGAATGATGTTGCACGCCTATGTCTTTTGCAACAGTCCACGATAACCAGATTAAATTCAACGATCGGGTTACCTCGGCATATTCAGTCGACACTTTGGCTTCCGCGTTTACCGGCACATTTGTCAAAAACCTCATATCTCCATGATGCTGATATTCAGAAAAATTATCAGCAAGGATTTTGATTTTATCGTTTTTTGCTTTCTTCTTAATCAGCCAGAACAGAGGCAACATAATCGGCGTAAACGGCAAGAACGGCACAACATCAAAAGAATTAATAATTCGATAAATCGGCGCCTTTATCTCATCGTCAAATTCCTCATTACCAACCTTAGGACTTCCGAACGTGTAACAAGCGCTCAAGTTATCCGAAACTATTTCCGATGTCGCGATTAACGCCAATGCCCCGCCAAGAGAATGGCCAGTTACATATAATCCATAATCAGCCAAAGACTGCAGTTGCTGAGTAACATCTTCTTGTATTTTTTGAAAAGCCGAGAGAAAACCCTTGTGAGTTTTTACGTTATTCTGATCTACCCGCATAGTGGCGTATAAATCAGTGAACACATCAAAGAACGTCTCAAGGGTTAAGTCTTCGGTCTGCGTGCCCCTGAACGATAAAACTGCCATCTTGTCAGAATCTCTTTTTGCCAAAAAGGCCTGCGTTCCATCTTGGTTAAATGTCTTGACCAATGAGAATCCGGCTTCCAGTAACGCGGACTTTAGCTCAGCCTCGTCTTTTTCAAAAGGCAAATACGCCAGCTTCGACATCTTGGCCATAAGCCAAGCTGTCCTATCGCTATAAGCCGCTCGTTTTACCGGCGGGGATAATAATTCAGGATATTCAAAATATTTGTTTGCCATAAATCCCTTGCATTATGCTATCTGCTGAAAATCTTTGCTCGTGATTGAATAGAGTTTGATCTTTTCAATATATCTTGCGTCAATCTTCTTTTTGTTGATGTTAAAATCTGGCGCGATAATGTACGCCTGTATTTTGTCAAAGCCGTCCTTGTTTGTAATTTTCTCCAGCCACCGGAGGTAACGGACAACTTGGTTATATGCGTTGAAATTCGCCTGATCGCGTTTTAGTTCAATGATAATATTAGGAATTGTTCCTTCTCCAAGGCGATTGGAAAGCCCATAAAGACAGATATCAGCTCTGTCCATATTTGCTGGCTTGAAAGGCGATATTGGCACCTGCCTACATAAGATATAATCATCCTTAGGAAATAGATGCTTGATTGGATCAATATCAGCTAACAAAGAAAACTCTATATGTGCCTCATTTTGATATACGCTATCTTCGGGCAGATAGCCAGAATCAAATAGCTGTTGGTGTTGGCCAATAATCATGGTTTCATCGGATACTGCATCAAAATTTTTATTGCTCTGAGAAAGAAGTTTGTATGCTATTGCTGATTCCCCGGGAGTAAGGGTGCAAAACCCCATCCCCTGAATAGTGTTTGAGGGCAAAGGATACGGATATTTCCCTAATTCGAAATATAAATCATCAGACGATATCTGCTTGCCAGTAACAGTGTCGTTTTTCTCAAATTGCAGTACAAAAGGTTGCGCCCGGTCTTTACCCCTGACTTTGAATATGCCCGCTTGTTCGGTTGGAGTATACCGCTTGCTTTCGTCCCAAAATAATTCAGCATTTGCCACGCGCCCTAAAGGGCTTGTTTTTCCGTTTAGATAAAAAGAGGCGATATCCACATTCCCTTTTACAACTCCCCCGTAGACAATTCTCCGCTTAAGGAAAAAGAAAATATGAGCGCCTTGCCTGCTACAAGCATAATCCGCCAAAACACAATAATGTCGGCTGTAGGGCGATGGTTTTGCAGTCATGATCGGTGGCATCAAAAAGCCATATATCCCATACTTGAGATACAGCGCTAACGTCCTATCGTCATACAGTGTGATGAATAATCCGCCGTTCATTTAAATAATGACTCCATGTTTAAGATTCGTTCTTAGGCGTCGAGTAAAGGCTGTCTTTAAAAATGGTTTTATTCTCGCCTTGCCCCAACTTCCTAAAAATAAACAAATGTTCGTGCATAATTAAAAGAAAATCTTTATCCTGTGCGCTCCAGTACCGGGTAGTGGAACAGTTATGCTGAACTTTAATGACATCTTCTTTGAGTATGAATCCTACCTTTAGAAATCGTTGCATAACGGAAAATGCCAACGGTACATAATGCCTGCGTCGACGCGTATCACCAATGAGGATACCGCAGTATTTCCCGGGCTTTAATACGCGATGGCATTCCCGGGCGACTCTCTCAATCTCATCGCAGAACTTTTGCAGACTGCTTATAGCAGAGAGATCGCCATCAGTAGTTTTTGTGCCATATTTAATTATGTTTAGATACGGGGGATGAGTTGCTATGAGGTCAACGCTTTCATCATCGACAGTTTTCAAGTTGCGCGCATCGCCTTGTTTTATAATCGGCTCATGACATTTGTCACAGCTAAATTTACATGACTCCTGCGCCAGTTTAACAACCTCTGGGTGAATATCGAACCCCAGACCACACCGACCCAATGATTTTGCTTCAATCATTGTTGTCCCACTGCCAACCATGGGATCTAAAACCGTATCGTTTTCTTTGGAATACAGACGGATAAGATTACTGGGGATTTGAGGTGCCCAATTCCCGCGGTATTTCGCGTTATGCGTCAGCCATTTACCACGATTGGGAAACGACCATACTGTTGTTGTCTGAATCTCTGCATCATTCTTAACACACTTTTCTTCCATTGAACATTATCCTTCACAGCTTTCTCTGCTATGCTTTTCTTACCGGCAGTCCCAGCCATGCCAGCGGTAATTCATTAAATCTGTAGTGGCAATTAACGCTGTGTATGTATTCTAAGACATCTTTATATTCCGGCTTCTTAAACCAATCGCTCAATACGTAAACATATTCGACTTTTAGGCCCAAAGAAGAAACCAGTTTCAAATACTGCTTACGTTTAAAATCGCAAGTTTGAAGTTTCTCATCTACCGACCCAGCCACCTGCTGATATTTAACCTCGATAATAAAAAGGGTTTCCCTTACAATCACAAGCAACGCGTCGTCAGGCAAAAGCTTCTTAGAGATGAGCCCTTTCCATTCAACGCCTTCCTCAGTCAAGTATTGATAAAAATCATGCTTGCGGAAACATCTTGCAACCAGTTTTCCTTCAAAAAATACACCCATCCCGGACTTGCCGGAAACCTTCTTGACTTCATACCCTGAAATCGCTCCCAGAAGTTTCTGGAAATCAACTTTTTTCTCAAAATTTAAACCCGTCTGGGTATTCGCTCCTCCGACACCGCCTGTCTTCATATAAATTCTCCTCTCACGGTCTATTAATAGTTCATCACCAAAATTTCGGTTATCGAGCCTCTGCGTTCAGCATTGCAATTTATGAGTCGCGTCGCATTCAGACGTTCGATATGATACCCTCGATATAAATCATCAAAAAAGTCATCATCGGGATCGTTATTCTTGGGATCCGAATTGCTCAACATGACAGACGCGCCTTTTATATCCAACTCCCCATAAACGTATCTGAGGCGTTTTTGTTCTTGGTCATCAAAAGCATCTTTTGAATAGCTCGTAAAACTCGCGGTGGCGCTGATAGGGCGATATGGTGGGTCGAAATAAACAAACGAACCATCGTCGACATCCTTAAGACACTCTGCGAAATCCCCGCAAAATATCTCGGCTTTTTGCAGAAGATCATTTACCGCATAAAGATTTTCTTCATTACATACCGTCGGATTCTTGTATCGTCCAAATGGCACATTAAACTCGCCTTGTGAATTTACACGGTATAGTCCATTAAAACAGGTTTTGTTTAGAAAGATTAAAAGAGCCGCCCGGCGAACAACACTGTTTTGTGCTTTTCGACGCAAAAACGCATTAAACTCCTCACGTTTGTCATAATACAATTTTTCCCGCTTTTTTTCTGATGCGGCAAGATACTCTTTTTCTAAATCGTTTAATTCCTTGATTAGTTTTCCAACGTTATTCTGGATAACTTGATAACAAGTATTTACGCATGGGTTTATCTCATAGAGATAGGCCGACTCAAAATCATAGTGTTCTGAAAGCCAGAAGAAAAGAGCGCCACCGCCTAAAAATGGCTCGAAATATTTTTTTATACGCCCTGTCTTAAACGCTGGTGGCAAATATGGAGCAATCTGGTCGATTAATTGCCCTTTGCCTCCAGCCCATTTTAAAAAAGGTTTAACTTGTCTTGTCGTCGTTATCATAATTACTCCTGAAGATTCGGTATAACGGTTACAACTACACCCTGAACTTGAAAATCGTTTCCCGCTACAATCGGCTTGTGAGCTTTATTGGTCGAACGTGGCTTTAATACCACCGCATGGGCAGAAGCCGAATATTCTTTAATTGTAACCTCATTATCGACTAAAGCAACAATCGCTTCTCCGTTTTCAGCGGTCGGTTGTTTTCTTATTAAAATAAAATCTCCATCGTTAATTCCTTTTTTATTCATGGAATCGCCCTTGGCACGCAAAAGGAAGTATTTATGCGGAGGCTTAGCAAGTTTTGTTGAAACAGGAAAGACGGCCTGAATATTCTCTTCGGCAAAAATCGGCATCCCGCACGGAGCTGTACCGAGCAAAGGAATATCAATTGTTTGTATATTAGCCTTATCCTCAAAATCCCGGATTATTTGGAGAGATCCGGTTGGACTTCTGCGAAGGACGCCTTTTGAAATAAGCTTATTAACCAATAGAGAGGCGGAGCGAGGTGAACGATAACCCAATGTCTTCATTAGATCGCGCAAGGAAGGGCAACGACCGAAATTGATTATCGAGCTTCTAATTTCTTTTAAGGCAATATTTTCTTTATCTGAAAGCGTCAAAGTCCTCATGTATACAATTGTATACAATATGAATAAGAAGTCAATGATTTTTTCGAGAATTGCGTGGGATGATTTTCTCGCGGAGACAGCCAGCAATCTACAGAACGGATTCTTGAATCTTGCCAGTCATAGTGTCCACGATCCGATAATGGGTCTTGCCGTTGCGGTCTTTCCACTGCTCCTCGATATTCAGGCTCCAATCGCCCAGAGGCATGACTTTCTGAATCTCACGCAAACGAAGCTTACCAGCAGGGACTGCGCCCAATAGATCGCCTTCGGTGGAGATATTCTCCACATAAACTTCCTCGCCACCCAGCCGAACGCTGATATAGCGGGTTTTTCTTACCGTTTTTTCTATCACCTTAGCCATAACACTGCCCTTCTTTTTGGGTAAGTAGGCCATAGAGGCAAACAATTGGCAAGGCATTTGTCAAAGAACGCCAATACGACAATAGGACATTCTTCATGTCCGGTCATGTCCGGTTTCACTGACATACTGACATCCAAAATGTCAGTGAATGTCACTCGAAAAGTCGCAAAATTGCTCAAAAATGCCCAATTTTACCCAAAAAACACCCGTTTTGAGCACGTTTTCGACCGTTCTAACACGCTGACATCGACCTCGTATGACATGACATCGATTTTTAAAATTTTGTATCACTGACGGACTGCGCCTCGGCTGACCCGCACCAAAGCCCACCCAGAAGGACCCACTGCTTAAAAGATGCCGGGGTAACGTGCAAACGTAAAGTTATGCTTCGGCCATCGGGTAACGGAAAGCGAACATCCACCCAGAAGCCCGGCTTCCATTTCTTTTTCCTGTACTTAAAGCTATGCCATCCCATAAACCCCTCGCTTAAAAAAGTGCGTGCGGAGAAGGGCAAGAGGAAACCCTCTGCCAGACGCGTTTATCTGGCAAAACCTTCACGATGCAGAAAGGAAAAGGCATCGATCCGGTTCCTCCGCATTAATCCTTCACTCAACATCCGGCTCGGTCTGCTCCGCTGGCTTAACTGGTTCCGGCCGGTACTTTTTCATGAGCGCTTTAATCTCCTGTTCAAGGTCAAAGTGCGATACCCAATGATCCCTGCAACGGATATCTTCCGCGACATCGGCTATTGTTGGACGGCGTAATTCAGCAATGCCTTTGTCTATCTCAGCATGAAAAACCTTGTGCGCGTCTGATCCTAATCCCGGGCTAAACTCGGGGAATTCCTCCAAGTGTCGTCTGGTGGTTTCCGGATGGCCGTAAATGGCAAATGCTAAAGCGAACAACTTGCCCTTAGCACGCCAAAGTTCAAGCAAGGACTTATCACGGTCAAGATTTAACTGTTTTCTGTCTTCAATAACCCGCTTCGCTTCTTCATCGCGTTTGGCGGTTAACGCTTCTTCGAGCTTCGCCTTTAACTTCGTTAAGCTCTCGGTGACAACATCAAGGTTGATGTCACACTCTTCCAAAGCCAGATCCGCCTGTTTCACAGCATCGGGATTGACCCGTTCCCCGCACATCACACGGCTTCTGATTTCTTTCGCTTTCTCTTTAGCTTCGACTTTCTCTTGCTCGCAGAGCTTTTGTTTTTCTTCGAGAGCGACAATCTGCTCAGCGATTTCCTCCGGCGTGCTTTTGCCTTTTAAAACATTCAGAAAATTAAGCTTCATGATTTCTTCTCCCTTCGCTTGGAAGTCTTTTCGGCGCGGTGATAGACATCGCCTCGTCAAAAGAACATTCGTTTTCATCCTGATACTTTCTTGCCCTCCAGATATGATCCAACTGACTGGCGATTAACACGGTGTCTTGATCGGTCTTGCGCTCCGGCGCTGTCCTGCGTAAAGCGTCAGTCAGCGTGCATTCGAACTTCTCCTGATATTCATATGCCCGCTTTAAATGGGCGAGGCGAATATCTCCTTCGCTTACCGTTGCCGGATTACGCTTAGCCGTAGCCTGCAGAGATTCGGTCAACGTGCATTTATGACGGCACATGTAAAGATTGGCGTCAATTAAATGCACCAGCTGTTTTTCTTCGGTTGAACCCGGGACATACCGCCTGATCATCTGGCTTATTGTGTTTAATACATGCGCTTGGTTCATTTTTTATTCCTCCTGTTTTGGTTAACGATTAATCCGATACCCTCATTCTGCGTCTACATTATTTCACCTCCTTCGTGAGATTGTGAACGTTGTGAACATTGATTCCGCTACTTTCTAACTGCCTCTTTCATGTAGCGTTGTGACCGTTTTCCTTTTATTTTTTCTTCTTTTGGAAAAGGAAAGAAAAGACGTTCACAACATTCACAAAGCCCATAACTTTTTGTAGATTAAAGGGATAACCTGTGACCATGGCTGTGACCGTAGACCGTCCACGTTCACGACGTTCACACCTTTTAATAGGGCCGCGGGTCATCATGGTCACAAAAATCATCCTCACGGTCACAGACGTTCACACCTTCGGTCACACTATTTTCAAAGAGCGAATTGCCTTTAGTCTTTCGCAAAACAAAGAGTTTTCTGCCGGTGCCGGGCTCGCGTTTTGCGCCTCGTAAGATATCGATGCCGATACTTCGCATAACCGGCGCGATTCGCATAAGCTCAGCGCCAAGCGCCCTCGGATTATTTGGTATCGTTTTATCGAACCCGCTTTCCGGCTGAATACTTTCAAGAAGCACGGTCGCTGAGCCAACCCATTCACCGCTGTTTGATTCCACAAGATAAGCAAGCCTCTGGGCGAACGTGCTTTCCTCAGCGGTGTCTTCCCATTTATGATCAACGGATTCCTGATATTTCTTAAAGAACTCCTCTCGGGAATATCCAAGCGCCTCGGCTAACACCGCTCCCCATTTAGCGAAGTCTGACATCCTAAAGCGCTCATGCCCTGACACTCTGTCAATTACAGCCATGGCGTTTGATATCGCGGTAAAGAATCCTCCGAGAATCCTGGGAAGCGAAGCTTTCCATTCATCAGCAATTTGTTTTTCCGGTCTTGTTTCTTTTAAGACCGGAATATCAAAAATAATAGAGCGGTCTAAGAGATCAGGACGGCATACAGAACTGCCGATTCCGTTTAAGACAAAACACCTGCGGTACGTCCGTATAAATTCCTCGTCATTGGTGTAAAGCGAGCGCTTCATATCACCCTCGCCGGTTACCGCCCGGCAGAGAAAATCGCTGAACCATTCTGATATTCGGGAAAGATTATCAAAATTGTTCACCCAGTGTTTATCCGCAATCATCTGCGCTTGTTCGAGGTCTTTCGGAGGCGAGATAGATATTACTTTTGACGGATCGCATAAGCTTTTAATCATGCGGGAATTATTGGACTTGCCGGTGCCTTGCTCGCCGATCTGAGCCGGTATAACATGGGGAATATCAGGTATAAAAAACGACGCGACTACCGTCAGAAAAAGACAGGCGTCATCTTTATTCAGATTGCAGAAATCTATGAACTTTCTGGGGTCACCGAATTTAATCGGAATGACATGTTCAGCCTGATGCGGGTAACGTTTGAATATCGGCGGGAGATAAACTATTTCCCACCCGTTTTTAGTTATCGCGACCCCGCGCCAATCATGCGTGGTTAAATCATAATAAATCGCGCTGTTGTGCCAGCCGACACGGTTATAAAGCTCAACCTGACGGCCGTTTTCGCATTTAGCTTCAACCTGAATCCGCGCTTGCTTTAACGCTTCATTTCCCGGTGGGTGACCGTAATTTCGACGGTACCTAATGGCAAAACAATTCCTGAACCGAGAACTACTTGTCGTGCAAACTTCTAAATGTTTATCAAACGGCAAGACGACATAAGGATTACCCTGCTGGTCGCAAAGATATTCTGTAATTGTTTCTTCGCAGTCGCGGGTAATGATTTCGCCTTGGGTAAGTTTTTTCTGTTTTGCATGCTGTGAATCTCCAAACTCGCTTGCTGTGTCTTGAATAGCTTTCTCGATAAGCACCTGACCGTACGTTTTGCCGTCACTGAAATGCCTCTCGTCCCATTTCGGGCGCATGAGCCCGGACTGCCGGAATAACGCATCCATCTGCCCGGCATCCTTGCCTGTCCAAAAGGCGAGCTTGTTGCATAGCGCAAGGTCCGCTTCTGATTGCGACGGATATGATTCCTGCCATCTGCCTTCATAAAGGGTGAAAAACGCCTCGCTGTCTTTGCTCTTTTTAATCTTGCCAAGTATGCTTCGGACAGCCTTCTTTTCTTCTTCTGCCTGCTTCAATACTTCAAACAGCTTCAAGAGTTCGGCTTTTCTTGCTTCAATCGTCATTTTACATCCCGGCACAATATCACCTGTGATCGTGAAGAACCTGCCTCCAGAATACATCTCAACCCCAAGCCCGCTAAACTTGCGGTCATTAGGAAGCTCGCCTTTACAAAGGATATGAATACCGGTGCCGCTGGGAGAAAACTCGGTATAACTGTCTAACGCAGATATAATCTTGCGGGCGTAGGGCGAGATAATGCCGTCTGTCACGCATCCGTCAATATCAATGCCGATGATGGGCTTGGTTATGGCAAAGCCGATCGCGTGAAAGCCCAATGCTTCAGTCCGGGCGATAACCTCATCAAACATATGCCATGTTTTTGAGTCGTTTGATTTGGCGTGTCTTCCGGTAGCCGCGTCAATCGGCTCTTTCTTCGGCTTCTTATCTTTTTGGGGGATAAACTTAAACCCAACCCAGATGGGCAAGGCTTTTAATTCCTGAGGGATATTCTCAACGATCCATTTCTTGTCTTTTCTTTCCTCAAAGTCCATACTCATACTCCGTTTTGAAACAAATAGTCTTTGGTTTTACGATATGAATCGAACAGGCGCGAAGCCTCAGAGCCGTCGAAGAACTCTTTGCTCGCGTCTTGGATCTCAGAGGAATTGTCGAACTGGAGGCGTTTCTGCCTTCCGTAGCCGGTAAGCCCGCGGATAGGAAACCCGCGGTAAACGAGATAGGCCGCTAAGTAGATATTGCCTGCTTCAAATAGATTGCTTTTGTCCTGCACTTTACTTTCCTCCTAATGCGTATATACGGAAGCCCGCGCCAAAGTGTCGGCCGATTTATAGATAATTTTTCAATCCGTCACCTTCGAGAGTCTGAGCTATACGCTTAATCTCCTCATAAACAGTGCTTCGGTGAATGTTGAGCTTTTGCCCGGCTTCTTTAATACTCACGCCGTCCTCAAGCAAACGGCAAAGCTCCTTTTGCTGTGGCGTGAGTTTATCGAGTGCCGTGGCAAGGTCATTCTTTAATCCGATAACATGAATGACGCTTGATATGTCTTCGGTAAGTTTGTCCGCGATCTTGTCGATTATCGCGGTTTCGTCGTCTTCGCTGATAGGCGCGTCCAGCGAAATGCTCATCTGATCAGTCTTGCGTTTTTCGGCCATGCGCTCGGCCACCATGTCCATCAACTTGTTTTTAATAACATTCAACATATACGTTGTTTTTGACGCGCCCTTGGAATCCATAAATTTGTCCCGCTTGAAATACCAATGACTTAAACACTCCTGCAAGAGATCTTCAAAATCGTCCTTGGCGAAACACCGCCACTTGCGTTTAAATTGATCCACAATCTTTTTGGCAACCGCAATCTCCCAATCTTCAAATACGCCTCCATACTTAAGCCCCATGAGACACCTCCCGTTTTTGCGAGGTGCCTTGTGAGGCCGACACTTTTACGGCACATGCCGTATAAAAGAGATAGGGCCCGCCTTAAGACACCGCGCTGTTTTTTTGCGGTGTCTCAAAACGAGCCCAAATCAAGGATAGGCCGGATTGAGGTCTCAGTAAATCACGGAGGGCTCCGTGATTTCGGGAACTCGCCTTAAGACACCGTTTGCAGGTGCCTTGAAGCGAGCCCAAATGCAGGATACGCCGAATCCGGCAACTCCATAATTACGGATGTACCGGCGGGATATAAAAAGGCTCGATCAAGACACTCTGCCGTTTTTTTGCAGGTGTCTCAATCGAGCCCATATGGATACTACCCCCGAAGCTCCAGCTCGGCTATTACCGAGTCCTCGGGTAGTTTTGTATTCCATTTGAATACAAGGGCTTAAGAGACACCATGCCGTTTTTTTAGGTGTCTCAAATCAGCCCAGAATCAGGATAACCCCGAACCGGTATCGGCGCTACGACCTAGCCCTAACCTAGGTTCGCATCCAATAAAAATGGCCTGCGAGACACCTCCGCTTTGCTTTGCGGGTGTCTTGCAAGCCCAAATTCAGGATATGCTAACTAACCCTATAGGGAAATAACGGACAGGTAACGGACTATAGAATCCTACCCCTGCTAAAAGCCCGAATCCATCCCGGAGCCCTCCCTGAGGGTTTTCCCAAATAAAAAAGGCCCACTTTAAGACACCTCGCCGCTTTTTTTGCGGTGTCTTGAAATGAGCCCAAAAGCAGGATACCCCGGACACAAACGCCAATCTATAACTGACGTATCAGTGATAAAGCCATTCTCCGACATTCCGGAAGTAAAATCCGTATATATGCCTTAAGGAGACTTAAGGCATGGCATTAAAAGTTGAAGTCGAATACATTGAAAGCACGGACGATGCCGAACGGATAAGAAAGGTCGCCAAGATCCTCGCGGAAGGCGTCTACACCTATCTCAAGAAAGAAGGGTTGCTCCGAGTCGACCCCAAACGGCATGAAAAAGTCCGACAAGCCATAGACAACGCCCGGGAAATCGCTAACCGCGATCTGCCGTCTTCCGGGGTTGATTCAGCTTGACTTGAACCAGTTGTTGTTATAGGGGTGTTGTTGTACCTATAACACGGAGGAAAGAATGAAGAAATGCGGATTTGTCATCAGAGTAAGCACAGATAAGCAGGCCCGAAATCCCGAAGGGTCACTCACAAATCAGCTACAGCGTTTACAAGCTCACATCGAATACAAAAATACAGCCTGCGGTGAAAGCTGGATCGAAACCGGCAGATATATCCTTAAAGGCGTTTCAGGAAAAGATTCGTTCCGTAGTCCTGAATTCGCCCAACTATTCGCTGACATGGAATCCGGCAAGGTCAACACGGTCATCTGCACCGCCCTTGACCGCATAAGCCGCTCAGTCAAAGACTTCCTGAATTTCTTTGAGGTCCTAACCAAATACAATGTCGAGTTCGTCTGTTTAAAGCAAAATTATGACACAACGTCCTCGCAAGGCAAACTTTTCATCACGATTATGATGGCGCTCGCTGAATTCGAGCGGACGCAAACATCCGAACGCAACAAAGACGCTACCATCGCCCGGGCAGAACGCGGGCTATGGAACGGCGGTCACCTCTTGGGTTATAACCTTAACCCTGCCAAGAAAGGCTACCTTGAAGTAAACGATCAGGAAAAAGCCGCGATTCAATTCGCGTTTAGGAAATATTTGGAATGCGGATCGCTCATTGAAACCGGCAGGGCGCTGAATACTAACGGCTACAGAACTAAAGGATATACGTCACGGCGCAACAAAACACGGTCACCTCAATTATTCGGCCGGTCATCCATGAAGCAAATGCTGGTAAACCTCGCTTATATCGGTAAGAAGGAAATTAACAAAAAGTGGAAGACGCAGGATCAAGATAAACTCGCGGAAAACCACCGCTACAGAACAGTCCCTGCTGTCTGGGAACCGATTATTGATGAAGAAACTTTTTATAAAGCACAAACGCTCTTGGCCAAAAACACGGCGACAAAACATAACGAAACCGCGCCAATAAAACACGTTTATATTTTGAATAGCGGATTGCTCTTATGCGAGAAGTGCGGAAAGCCTATGGAAGGAACCTGCGGAACCGGCCACAAGGGGAACAAATACTTTTACTATCACTGCAAAGCGTGCAGATTCAAAATGTCCGCTGATGAAATCGAGGGCGTAGTCATTGACCACATAAAAAGCCTCACCACCCAAGAAGATATTATCGAGACGATGGTAAGAGATGCCAACGCCGAATTGCAAAAAGAACTGCCACAGCTCAACGCCCAACGTGACGCACTCAAGCGAAAGCTCGAGGACATAAAGATGCAGGCTGACGGCATCATGATCAAGTGGACAACGCTTGCCACGACTGACAACAGTATATTCCTGCGTGAAAAACTCGATGAATTGGCCAAGGAAAGAAAAGACACTGAGGCCGGAATGGTGGAACTTGAAGCGCAGATAAATGAAATTCAACGCGAAGCAATTCGTAAAGAGGATGTAATGCTGGCTGTGGGCAAGTTTGCCAGCCTATTTGACACGCTCCCGCCTTACCAGAAGAAAGAGATCTTCAAACTCCTCGTAAAGAAGGCCGTATTAGGCCCTGAGGGCATAAAAATAGCCCTATTCGGAAAGTATCCCCAAATAGGGCTATTTGATACAACGGCATCTGACGGCGCAATCCGCTGTCAGACGTCAATATGGCTCCCCCGCCTGGGCTCGAACCAGGGACACGTGGATTAACAGTCCACTGCTCTACCGACTGAGCTACAGGGGAGCGGAAACCTATCTAAAGAACGATATTACTTAACCTTCAACTCCGCAGCGCTTGCAGAGCGCCGCCCAATCGTCGTCTACCCTCTTCTGGATCGCCTCGACAACAGCTGTGTTCTCCGGCCTCAAAAGGTGGCGGAAACGCACCTGCGCCTTCAGGTAATCCGTTATCGGCTTCTTCGCCGCGGGCTTGTAGCTGAGCTTCCAGGTGGCCCCATTCTCCACTTCGAATAGCGGCCAGAAGCACGTGTCCACAGCGAGCTTCGCGATCTCTATCGTCTTCTCGGAGGAGTATCCCCACCCGAGAGGGCACGGCGAGAGCACGTTCATGAACGCCGGGCCGTCGACGGAGAGCGCCTTCTGCGACTTCGTTATCAGGTCGTTCCAGTGGCTCGGGCTCGCTTGCGCGGCAAACGGTATTCTATGCGCTACCGCTATCGCTGTCAAGTCCTTAGGGAACTGCTTTTTGCCGATCGACTCCTTGCCTACCGGCGCGGTCGTCGTTTGTGTTCCCATAGGTGTAGCACCCGAGCGCTGGACGCCCGTATTCATGTATGCCTCGTTGTTGTAGCAGAGGTAGAGTATCCTGGGGCCGCGCTCGAGCATGCCCGAGAGCGACTGTAATCCTATATCGTACGTGCCGCCGTCGCCGCCTAACGCGACGAACCTAAGTTCATCTTTCACCTTGCCGCGGCGCTTGAGCGACCTGTATGCCGCTTCAACACCCGATACGGTCGCCGCTGAGTTCTCGAACGCGCAATGCACGAAGCTCGAGTTCCATGCGGTGAACGGGTTCGGTGTCGTCGATACTTCGAGGCAGCCCGTGGCGCTTCCGACAACCAGCGGTACCTCCTGCGAAAGGCCCATCTGCCTTATGATTATAGGCGACGCGCATCCCGCGCACATCCTGTGGCCGCCGGTGAGGAGTTCTTTTCTCTTGTTGAGTTCTTTTAAGTTTGCCATTAGTCCCTCACCCCCAGGTACGTAACAAGGTTCGCCACCCTGCCGGACTTGGCGATCTCCGCCAAATCACCGTATACCTTATTGATCTCGGCCAGGCCCATGTCGCGGCCGCCGAGGCCGTATATGTAATTTACTACCGGTGCATTCGACTTCTTGTAAAGGGCGCCCCTCACCTCATCGAAGAGAGGCCCGCCGACGGCGTTAAGCGCGTCCGCGCGGTCGAGGACAGCCACCGCCTTCCTGTCCTTTAAAAGACCGGCTATCTCTTCTTCCGGGAACGGCCTGAAGACGCGTATCTTGAGGATACCCGCCTTTACGCCCTTCTCGCGCAACTCATCGACGACGGCGCGCGCGGTGCCTACCGTCGAGCCGAGTGCCACTATCACTATCTCGGCGTCCTCGAGCTTATAGCCCTCGGTGAACTTGTACTCGCGGCCGCATATCTTCGAGAACTCTTTCCCCACGTCGGCTATGACCTTCGCCGAGCCGCTCATCGCGGCCGCCATCTGGCGCCTGTGCTCGAAATAATAATCCGGAAGGTCGAACCCGCCGAACGTCGTCGGTTTCTTCGGGTCGAGCAGCGTATATTTCGGTTTGTACTCGCCGACGAACTTCTTGACCTCTTCGGCGTCGTAGATATACATGTTCTCTATCGCGTGGCTGATGATGAATCCGTCGTAATTGACCACGACGGGCAGCAGCACGTCGGAGTTCTCGGCTATCCTTATCGCCTGCAAAAGGTTGTCGTAGACCTCCTGCGCGTTCTCGGCCCAGAGCTGTATCCAGCCCGAGTCGCGTATGCCCATCGCGTCGCCGTGGTCGCAATGTATGTTGATGGGCCCGGAGAGCGCCCTGTTTACCAACGGCATCACGATCGGCAGGCGGTAGCTCGAGGCGATATAGACGATCTCCCACATGAGCGCCAGGCCCTGCGACGATGTAGCCGTCATTACGCGGGCTCCCGCGCATGACGCGCCGACGCATGCCGACATCGCGGAATGCTCGGACTCTACCAGTACCACTTCCGTATTTATCTCGCCGTCGGCGACGAACTGCGCGAACTTCTCCATCAGCGACGTCTGCGGCGTGATCGGGTATGCCGCGACTACGTCGGGATTGATCTGTTTCATCGCGTAAGCCGCCGCGTCGTTACCAGTTAAAGCCAGTAGTTTTTTGCTCATTTCTCTTCCTTGACCATTTTAACCGCGCCTGCCTTGGGCGGGCACATAGCGGCGCAGATGCCGCAGCCCTTGCAGTGCTCGTAATCGATACCGCAGACCTTGCCGTCCTTTATCATTATCGAGGAATCCGGGCAGTGTATCCAGCACGCGTTGCACTGGATGCATTTCTCGTTCGACCATACCGG
>Ga0116153_10000878_pt1 | contig 32352 bp, 34 predicted proteins | sample AD_UKC028_MetaG_FD_89896 | JGI IMG/M metagenome (GOLD analysis project Ga0116153, IMG submission 89896) | Active sludge microbial communities of municipal wastewater-treating anaerobic digesters from USA - AD_UKC028_MetaG | ecosystem: Engineered > Bioreactor > Anaerobic > Digestate | place: USA...
CTGGCCCAAATAGCGTCCTTCGCGTTCGGCGGTGATGACGGTGTTATAGATCTGGCCGCTGGTGCAATTGTTGTCACGGGCCATGTCCAGATCCAGGAACCTCTCGTAGTGGCCCAGATCCAGATCGGTTTCGGCTCCGTCCTTGGTCACGAACACCTCGCCGTGCTGATACGGACTCATGGTGCCCGGATCGACGTTGATGTACGGATCCAGTTTCATCAGCGTCACGTTGAGCCCGCTCGATTTCAGGAGCCGCCCCAGCGAAGCCGCGGTGATCCCCTTCCCGAGAGAAGAGACGACGCCGCCCGTCACAAAAATGTATTTGGTGTTATTGGACATGACCTTTCCTCAATAGGACTTCCACTTTGACCGCATCCGCCGGGACGTCCACTCCGATGGAGTCGTCCGGCGTCAGAGCCACAGCGATGTCGACTCCGTTCTCAAGCGCCCGCAACTGTTCCAACCGCTCGGCCTTCTCGAAGACGGATTCAGGCCAACGCACGAACCGCCTCAGCAGTTCGGCGGTGTAGGAATAGATGCCCAGATGTTTATAGACGCCACCCGTTGACCGGCCCCCGGCCGGTGATATCTGAGTGAAGACCGCAGGATGGAAATCGGTGTCCGGATTCCGGAAGAAAGGGATGGGGGCTCTTGAAAAATAGAGGGCCCGGCCGGACTGACCGACGAGGACCTTGACGTTATTGGGATCGCGCCAAACCGTTTCCCGTCTCAAGAACGTCGCCGCCGTCCCCATCCGGACAGCCTTGTCCTTGTGGAGGGCGACCACGCGGCGGATGGTGCGGGCGCTCATCAAGGGTTCGTCGCCCTGGATGTTCAGATAGAGTTTCGCCGGGATCCGTCGGGCCACTTCGGCCACGCGGTCCGTCCCGCTCTTGCACCGGGAAGACGTCAAAACCGCCTGGCCGCCGGTCTGTTTCACGAAATCGAGTATCCGCCGATCGTCCGTCGCCACCACCACGTGTCGGAGCGCTTTTCGGGCGGCCTCATGGACCCATTGGAGGAGCGGGCGTCCGGCCACGGGCTTCAATGGTTTCCCCGGAAACCGCTGAGACGCATATCGCGCCGGGATGACACCCAGGACGTCGATCATTTCAAAACCTTGACGATCTCTTCCTGAGTGACCACCGCCGTGCCCAGCTTCGCCACGACCAGCCCGGCCGCCACGTTGCTCAGGTAGGCCGCCTCCACCAGGTCGAACCCGGCCGCCAACGCGAGGGTCAAGACGGAGATGACCGTGTCTCCGGCGCCCGTGACATCGAAGACCTCCTTGGCCATCGTCGGGATATGGATCGGCAGGCCCTTCTGTCGGAACAGCGTCATCCCCTTTTCCCCCTGAGTGACCAGGACGGAACGGCTCTTCAGCCGGGACAGGATGTCCCGTCCGATCCGCTCCAGGTCTTTCTGGGATTTCGGCGGCAAGGCGCGGATCCCTTCCGTCGCTTCCTTGACGTTGGGGGTGAGACAATCCACCTGCCGGTAACGCAGAAAATGCTCGATCTTGGGATCGACGGTCACCAATTTCTTGTGACGACGGGCCATCGGGAGGAGTTCGGCGAGGAACGCCTCATTGATGACCCCTTTGCCGTAATCGGAGATCAGGAGGGCGTTGACGGACCGGATGCGGGAAGAGACGAATTTCATCAAGCGCTCCGTCACGGCGCGGGACAGGGCCGTGCGAGACTCTTTGTCGAAGCGGACGACCTGCTGGTGTCCGGCCATCACGCGCGTCTTGATGGTCGTGGGACGGTCCCCGTCCAGGCAGACCCCCTCCACGCGGACGCCTTTTTGAGAGAGGGATCGGAGGAGGCGTTCGCCGGTCTGGTCGGCTCCCACGACGGAAACCAACACCGGCCGGCCGCCCAAAGAGGCGATGTTCGAGGCCACGTTGCCGGCCCCGCCCGGCATGTATTTCTCGCTGGAGACGTCCACCACGGGGACCGGGGCCTCCGGCGAGAGGCGGTGGACTTCCCCTTGCAGATAGCGGTCCACCATCATGTCTCCGATGACCATGACGGGGGTGTTCTTCAACCGGCGAACCTGAGTGGCCAAACGTTTGATGTCCATATCAATTCTCCGAACTCGACGCGGACCGTCCTGCTGAATCCAAGGCCGAATTTAAAGGTCATTTTTATCAAATTCAGAGCGAAAAGTCACGCGGTTTCGAGTGCCGAAGGAGGCTGGAATTGACTTAATCGGTGAGGATTTATACCATGGAGTCTGCCATGGACATCAACGCCGCAATCATCTCGATGGGCATCGTCACCCTGACCACCGGTGACTATGGCGATACGCCCCAGCGGATACTCATGGCGGTATTCCAGAAGACACAGACCCCTTCGTCGAGATCGATCAGCACCCCTTCAAGGTCTCCACGTTCATCCAGAACAGACTGCTGGGCAGCGACGACAACATCCGAAAACAGGCCGGCATTGCCCGCACGCGAGGGCTCATCAGTTGCTCCCGACGAACCAGACCAACCTGTTCGTCATCATCTCAGCCAAAGAGCTCACCCCAGACATCCGCATCATCTCCAAGTCCGTCGAACAGGGTGTCCGGAAAAAATTCATCCGGAGTGGCGCCGCAACACGATCAACCAATGATTCGGACCCACCTCGTAACTGACCAGATATCGGAATGAATCGTCGGGACACTGGAAAAGACCCCTCCCCCGCAAGAAGACCCGGACACGTTCCTTCTCCTCCATAAGACTCACCTTCGGACCGTCCCGCCGTCTGAGAAAAACGAAAACATAATCGGATTCCTTCACACGCCCCGACACCTCCGGAGGCATCGGGGCCGTCCCGACCTGACACCATGTCGAACGCTCCTCCAGATCGATTCCATCGTAGAACGCCGGCACGTCGATCAACGACCGCCGGATCTTCATCGCCTCGTCGTTCGCAGGGACTTTCCCGGCGAACAGAGTGACCACGCGAAAGGGGACGTGCGGATCCGTCGTCCGGGTGGTCTTCATGTAGTGGAACAGCTGAGACAGATCGACCGTCATCCGGCGCCCCAGCCAAGACTCGTCGACAGCGGGGATCCGGGACAACGACCCCAACGCAACGATCACCAAACACGCCTGAGAACACCGTCGGACCCAACCCCCGGGCAGCGTCCCGCCCCACAAAGACATCGACAGGAGTATGACCCCCATCGAATAAAAGGGTGAATAGTTTTCAATCTGAACGATGCCGATCAAAGCCGCGCACACGAAGAGAGACCCCATGAACACAACCATGAATCGGGGGAGGCCCCCCTCCGCCATCGCCCGATCCGGCGTTTTTTCCCTCCGCCACACATACCGTATTAAGGCGAACGCCACGCCGACGAAGAAGAAGACTCCGAACTGATCCATCACTCCGCCGAACAATTCCGAGAGAGGCCTAGTGAACAGGCTTTTGCCGAGACCGATCGCCGTCCGGGGGAACTCCCTCCATTCCAGTGGGATATCCAATCGGTGGAAATGGCGGAAGAACCCGATGGTCATGTCTCCTCTCAGGTAAAACCAACCGCATAATGCATACAAGGCCGTGAAGGACAGTGCCGCGAGCCGGTCGCGTTTTTCCCTGTACAGATACGCTCCCAGGATCAGGAAGTAGAGGAAGGCGGAATAATGCGTCCAACAGGCCACCACAAAAATCACGCAAAAGGCGGCGACAGATTGCCATTGGGGTTTCTCCAGATAACGCCCATACACATAGACAGCCCACAGCACGAAGCACGCCATGGGGATGAACGAGTAGGAAGTGCGTGAAAAAACCGCGATATTGGGCGTTGCCAGCAACAACATCGTTCCGGACAAACCGATGATTGCGCTGCGCGTATACCGGTAGAGCAGACAATAAGCCGCCAGGGCCATACCCCAGACCGCCCAGACCATGCTCATTTTATAGACGAACAGCGTCTTTCCGAAAAGAAGGAAACACACGGAGAGTATCCACAGATGGAACGGGGTTTTCTTCCAGGAGAGTTCCCCGAACCACTGATTCTCACGGGGGGCGAAAAAGGCCAAGAACCTTGTGCGGACATACCCGGACGGATCTTCCTGAAACTCCGGATAGAACCCGTTTTCGTAGAGATAGTATTGCCCGAAGTCAACGACGTAATGGGGATGGGTGATCGAAAAGAAATACTGGGCGGCGAACACATAACCGCAGATAAATATCAGGCAGACGAGCGAAAGGAGATTATCCTTCATAGGAACTTGATATCCAATCCCCCCCCGCGCGAGCAGAAATCCACCGACGGGGGAACAGTCCTTCGGTGACGGACTAGCGATGAGGTCCCTTCTCGATCTCTTCTTCCAAAATCCGATCCATATCCTTCTCTTCCCCGGGCAATCCCCCCCCGTCCGTTTCCGAGGAGATATAGCGTTTCATCTCGGCGTCGAAAGCGCCCACCATCACCCGTGACCGGAGCAGCACGGGGATCTTGCGTTCGTCGTTGGTCACCCACACTTCCAAATGGCCGGCTTGCTGAAAGATGCCTTCTCCCGCCAGGATCGGTTCCAGATGGAGACATTCGAACTTCCCCGCCGGGACGCGGACCTTCTCGATTTCCTTGACATGAACGCTCAGGGGCCACGTCTTGCCGCCGGAATTGGCGTCCAATTCATACGTCTTCCCCACTTCCAGCGGACGGGTCCGGATGTAATACAAGCTCGACAACACGTCCTGGACGAACGGCGGAATCCCTCCCTCGCGGATGGATTCCTTCCCCTTGCGGACCTTGCGGTATTCGAATTTCAGGGCGGGCTGGTCATACAGGGTGACGGATTCGGAACGATAGAATCCCTCTCTCAACTCCTGTTGGAATCTCTGGGAACACAGGCTCTGAACGTCCATCCAGGATTTATTCCTGTCACGGACCCGATAGAAGACATCGACCGCCTTATTCGTGATGGCTTTGGAGAGGATGTAATAACAAGGACGTCCGTTGATGGTTTCGATCGCTTTGATCTGGAGGGTGGCGAACCCGGCCGGGATGAAACCGTATTTGACGACGTACAGGATGGATTCGCCCACATCGAAAGACCGGTTCGGTTCCTGCCTCCACTGGAAGACCGGAGCGGGGACAGGCTCCTCTGTTTTCGAGGAAGAAGGAGGGGCTCCTTCCGCCCTCAAAAAAAGGCAGGACAGGAGGGCGACCGCGAAACAGGATTTGCGAGCCCTTTTAACCGTCACAAACCGACCAACGAGCCCAGTGACCGGGAAAAGTCTCTCAGAAAGGTGGCCAAGGGATCGAGATACATTTTGACCATCAGGAAGAGGAACCCGGACAGGAACCCCACCGAGGCGTTGTGTTCTCGGTTCTTCAGGTAGCGCGCCCATTCGAACCGGTCCGCGTCCGGACGGACCAGCGGTTTCAGACGGGGAAGAAACCGAGACCTCTGACGGCAGAATTCACGGTAGGCATCACCGAAATATTTTTCAAGGGTCTGTTCCTCTTCCCGGACCCTTTTCGGATAGACTCCGAAGAACAGCAGGAAGAATGTCGCCCATACCAGAATCCCGCCCAGGGGGGCGTAACGAGTGGTTCCGGCCCAGCAGAACCCGAAACCGATGAGGAAACTACCCACGTAGAGAGGATGCCGAAAAATCGCGTAAGGCCCGTCTTGGGCCAGACGTTTCCCCTTCTCGAGATACCCCGCCGCCCATCCCCGAAGGAAAAGTCCGCACAAAGCGATCGCCGTGCCGAACAGAACCCCTCCCCACGACCACACTTCCGAGAATACGATGAACACCACCGCCGCCAAGAATCCCATAAAAACCCGCCAACGTCCCATATCGTGCCTCCCGTTATCCTTCGATTCGGATCATCCCGTCTTCCACCGCCAACCGGTCTACTCGGACCCGGAACGGCAGATCGCTTCCCGGTTCCAACGAAAACGTCTTGCCCGTCAACGACCTCACGAAGAACAGCGGCAGAGGGAGCCCCAGGATGGACACTCGCTTCAATTCCACTCGCACGGCCTTGCCCTCATTGATCAGAGCCACCCGCGCCCGCGCCGACAGAACGATCAATCCCACGCGCCCCCGAATGAATATCTCTCCGTGATCCAGGAGGACGCGGGGCGATTCCAGCCATTTCGCCTTCTTCGCTAAAAACGACTCGACGGTCGAGGCCGGAAGGGTGGCTCTCGGGCGCACTTCCCGGACATTGAAAAGAGACAGGTCCTTCTCCTCCAGCAGTTTCGGCAGGTTCAGGTGCACTTGATCGCATTCCAGCCGCATCTGCTGGATCTCGATCCCCTTGTAAGTGAGCTTCTGACATTCCAAGAGGACGCTGGCGAATTCGCCTTGAGCGGTCGCCTCGGGGGATTGAGGGACCAATTGGAGCCCGATCCCCTCCGCTTCGAAACCGGGCAACGGGAAATGCCCGAGTTCGATCTTGAACTCCCCCAAGATGGCCGGGAGGGCCGCCTTCTGTACTTTTCGTTGATAAAGCACCGCCTCGCTGCCGTCGGGCAAGGGCCAGCGTTGCACCGGTTGGAAGGTCTTGACGAACCAGTCGGGGGGCGCCGCCAATATTTGCCGAGCTTCGACGATCTTGCCGAGCGTGTATTCCGGGCCGAGATTCCCCGTCTTGAACAGAACGAACTCCGTCCAATCGCCCAACCGTCTCTTATAGGCCTTCCAATAGATGTCCCGATACCCCTTCAACCGCGTGGCGAGGCGGAACCCGCCCACCTGGAAATACGGGTGGTTGGCCATCAGGGTCACATGGGTCCCGGTCCGATCTTCCGGACGATGTTGCGCGATGTATCGGACGATGTCGTGGACGTACCAATTCACCGGCTGAGGGGGATCCTGGGTCGCGGCATGGACCTTTTCCGTCCAGCGGGAAAACGCCGTCTGTCCCGCCCACCCTGTTTGAAAATAGACTCCGATCAGAAAACCCATCACCCCGCAGACGGCCCACCAGATCCGAGGCCGCTTGAAACCCCACATCACGCTGATGAGCGCGATCGCCGGCAGGGCGGGCATCATGTATCGCAGGTCTTTGTTCTGCAACAGGGAAAAGACGAGGAGGGGTGTCGCCACCCAGGCGATCAGCATCCAATGTTTCCGGCGGACGCACTCGACCGCCCCGACGAGCAGGGCGACGAACATCGGCGCCATGATCTGGTGCGTATAGAGGAACCGCACGTACCATGTCAACCCGGACAAACTCCAACGGTCAGGGTCTCCGCCCTCGACCAAGGAACTCAGTTTCGTCACCCTCAGCAATGACGGCACGAAATTGAAGACGTACCAGGCCCCGGACAGGAGTAGACCGATGCCCGCGAAAAGCAGGATATGCCGTCGATGCCGTTCCTGCCATCCCCTCCAGACGAGGTAGGCGCACGGCAAGCCCGTATAGATGATAAAACTCCATTTAATGAGGAGTCCCAGCGCGCCGATGACCCCGGCCGCGACGGACCAGCGCTTATATCGGAAGTGGTGACTCCGGAGAAGGGCCAGATAGAACAGTGACACCCAGGCGGTCAGCGCGAAATCGATCATCGGGCGACGCATGAGGTAGAGGTTGACGACATAGGACGAACAGATCACCGCCGCCACGCAGGACGGGATGATGGACAGATACATCCGTCCGATGAGATAGAGGGACGACACCAGGACGACCAGGAAGAGGATATTGACGGCGGAAGCCGCGTCGAAGAGTTCCAGGGTGTCGTAGTTGTCCCGTCGACCGTCGCCCAACGGAGGCATTGCGGGAAGGAACGGCATCAGGACCAGATGGAAGAACGGCGGATAGTTCGAATAGACCGGCTCGAACACCCGTCCCCAACGACCCTCCGCGAAGGCATCGTGGTATTCGATGGCGATCCGGAGATGGTGGGATTCGTCCCAGGCCGGCGGACGCCAGTCGTGGCGCATCCACCAGTGCTGGAGTCCCGCCTGAAACAACACGAGCCCCGCCAAAAACAGCCAGGGCCCGTATCTCCTCAGAAATCTATTTTTGCCGAGTCCTGTATGCCGGGTCATTATACATTTTGAACTGCCGATAGACCTTCAACTGACGGCGGCCGGAAAGGACATCGCGATAGAGTTCGGTCAGTTCCCGCTCCAGGTCGTTCCGCTGCTGCTTCAACACGTCGATCCGGAGGCGACATTGATGGCGATGCTGTTCGCTGACGTCCAGCCGGACCACTTGTTCCTGCATATGGTAAATCTTCAGTTCGACGATGGAGATCTTGTCGACAAGACTCCCGACGGTCTCAGCCATCGGGATCAGTGTCCCTTCCCGCAACACTTGTGCGGGGGAGCCAAACGGCTCAAGACCGAGTCGTCGATGGCTTCAATGAGGTCGTTTCGGCGTTGATTGAGCCGGTCCACTTTTCGTTTGGCGGCCGCCACCGTATTGACGTCGTCGCACCGGGCCAAATCCTCCTCATGCCACAGTTCGACGTTCACCCGTGATAATTCCGCCACGAGCGCCCCCAACTCTCCGCCTTCCGCTGACTTTTTATCCTTCATGTTCTGTCTCCTTGCGATTTTTGAAAATCCCGGACGATCCACCGGGCGGCGGAATAGAGATCCCGCGACCGCCGCTCGACCGGAAAAGAGTCCTTGCCTTTCCATGAGTGTCCCGTGCGGACCAGCACCCCCTTGGCACCGATCTCCCGGGCCAGATCCATGTCGGTCTTCATGTCCCCGACCACATAGGAATGCGTCAAGTCCAGCTTCAGCGTGCTGGCGGCCCGATGGGGCATCCCCGGCCGGGGTTTGCGGGCAGGACACCGTTCCTCCGGATGGTGCGGACAATAATAGATGGCATCCAACCGCACACCGTGGCGCGCCAAGAGCGACACCATTTTATCATGAATCCGGTGAAGAGTCCCCAACGTCAGATATTTCCTGGCCACGCCCGACTGATTGGTGACCACCACCAACGAGAACCCGTTCTTCCGGAGGAGGCGCAAGGCCTCGGCAGACCTCTTGTAGAGATGAAGGTCATCCGGGTGACGGATGTAATCCCGTTCCTGGGTGATAGTGCCGTCTCTGTCGAGAAAAACCGCCGCCCCGTTCCGGCGGGAGCCCTTCGGGCCGGCCGGCAACGGATGGATCCCGGGACAATACCGGTTACGTCGGGACACCGGCATGATCCCCCTCCGTCATCGAACGCCGGATCGCTGTCGCGCATCCGGCCAGAAAGAAAAGCGTCATCACCACTTCCGAATCGTTGTACCAAGATTCCGTCAATCCCGCCAACATCAATCCGGCGAAACCGAAGAACAGTCCCGCGTAGCGGGCCTTCATTCCGGGCACCCACAGGGACCTCCCGATCCCATAGAGAAGATACAGGAACGCCAGGAGGCCGACGAACCCCTTTTCGGCGAAAGCCTGAAGGAATATGTTGTGCAGTTCCGACCAATCCTTGTTGGGCTCCGGGACCAGGAAGCGGTCGTCCACGCGGGTGTGCACGTTCCCGATCCCGACGCCGAGGACCGGGGTCTTCCCGATGTTCTTGGCGGCAGTGTACCAAAGGCCGAGCCGGATGGCGTTGGACGGGTGGGTGATCATATAGACGCTCTCGAGCCGGTCTGAATATTTGGGGGTCGTCACGATGGCCACCAGCCCGGCGGTCCCCATGATCAGGATGGCATAGAACAATTTCCTCTGTTTTTTCACCACCGACCACAGGAAGAGGAGGGCCGCCATGGCGATCCAGACTCCGCGGCTCTGGGATGCGATCACCGCGCCGGTGACCAGCGTCAGGGAAAGGCCGTAGAGGACATACCCCACCATCCTTTTCGTCGAAAAGACGCGGCCGAAGAACACAGCGAAGGCCATCAGCAAGACCTCGGCGTAGGTGAGAGGGTGATTGAAGAAACCGGTGGACCGCCAATTCCATTGGGACAACTTCCGCCCGACGCTCAGAGGCAAGCGTTGTATCCAGGGGGGACCGAACAACTGGTTCGCCAGGACGTCCCAATACGCTCCCGACAAGGATTGGAACACGCCCAACGCCGCCGCGACCGCGGCGCCGGCCAGGAACACCTTCAGATGGCGCTCGGCCTGCCTTCCGTCCTGAAACTGCGCCGCCAGGAAGAAGATGACCAGAAGCAACTCACTGTCCAGATGTTTCAAGCTGACAGACATCGAAGAAGCCGTCAGGCACGTCAACAACGTCACGCCGAGATAGAGCGCGACAGGTCCTTCCAGCCCCGTCTTCTTCCAGGAGAACGTCTTCCGCTCCGCGACGGCCTTGATGAGGAAAAACAGGAGGGCGATCCCCCACCCGGCATTGCCGACCGCGATGGAGATGGGAAGGAAAAAAGCCAGGACCGCCAGTCCCGACTGCCCCCCCACATCATACCAGCGCACCGATTGTCCGTCTTTCGTTTCTTCGTTCAAGCGAGTTTCCGCCTTCCCATTCCGGATTTTTTCAAATCAATTCCCGATAGATTCCAGCCAACGACTGGACGTAGAGAGGCCACGTATACCGTTCCATCGCCGCGCGGGCGCATCGTCCCATCTCCCGAGCCCGTTCCGGCGACGCGAGCGTCGTGAGTTTTTCCATCAACTCCGCGGGATCCGCCAGATCGGCGAGCACGTATCCGTCTTTACCGTCGGTCAACAACTCGGAGGAACCGGCCATCCTGCTGACGATCGCCGGACACCCGCTGGACATGGCCTCCATCGTCGTGAGTCCCCACTCCTCGTAGTGCGCCGCCAACACGAAAACATCCGCGGCCGGATAATATTCCTCGACGTTCCTGGCATGAGGGCACATCCGGATCCGGTTCATATCCATCAGCGAACGGATCTCGGCCGAGCAGGTTCGAAAATGGTCGTCTTTCTCTGAAAAACCGCCCACCAGACACAGGTGCAGAGGAGTCGAGCGAGCCAACGATGAGGCGGCCCGGATCAACAATGATACATTTCTCTTGGACACATCGCCAGAAACCACGGAAAGGACCACGAACGCCGACGACGGCCATCCCCATTCTCCCAGCCATCTCCCGCGAAGTTCCGTCCGGCGCGCCGGAGTGTATCGTTCCGAATCCACGCCGTACGTCACGATCCGCACTTTTTCCTCGGGCACACCGTAAAACCGGATGACGTCTTCCCGGACGCGCCGGGAGATGGCGATGACGGTCCGCGAACCCGATCCGGAGAACTGGCGTTCGCGGACATATCGGACGCCGGACGAGGGGCGCCGTCCGTCCGGGACGTAATGGGCCGCCGCCGCATCACAGTTATTGACGGTCACCACGTCCTGCCTCGTCACATCCCCCTGTCCGTGGACCAATCCGATGCCGTCCCGTCGGGCCCTCCAGCGGAAAAACGCGTCGAAGCTGGCCGCGCGGCCCCACGATGACAGAGGGACCATCGGCACCGTCTTGACGCAAACGTCGGACGGGAGCGCCGGGGGCAACCGATGGGCATAGACGACGGGGGTGAATCCGGAGCCGGGCAATCGCCGCACGGTCTCAACCACGCACCGGCTCACGCCGGACGTCAACGAAAAATTGCGGACAGGGAAGGCGACGGAGATCATCCGGGGAGTCGGTTCATTTCCATCGGTCGTGGATCCACAACCACATGCCGGGTCTCTCGCGGATCCACTCATCCACCACGCGCGTCATCCGGGCCGTGGCCTCCCGCACATCCTCTTCCTTCATCGTCAATCCGTCCAAATCCACTTCCGGCGACACATGCACCCTCAGTTTTCCCCCCTCGCGCCAACAGTGAGCCGGCAGGACCGGCACACCCAGCCGTAACGCCAAGAAGGCCGGCAAGATCGTCGTATGGGCGGGCCGTCCCAGGAACGGCACCTTCACTCCGCCGTCGGTAATCCTCTGGTCGAACAACATCCCCAGCACATTTCCCGCTCTCAGCCAGCGGATCGACTCCTTGACGGCGTTCTTATGCCAGAAAACTTCCGCGCCGAAATGGGTCCGGATGGCGGTAATGAACGCGTCCACGTAGGGGTTCTTCATGCGCCGGGCGATAACCGCGGTGGGGTAGTCCAACAGAGGGAGGAAATGCTGGGCGTATTCCCAATTGGTGTAGTGCGCGGTGAAGAGGATGACCCCCTTGCCCTTCCGATAGGCCTTCTCAATATCCTCCAACCCGGTCACCGTCACCAGGTCGAAATAAGCGTCCTTGTCGAGGGCGGGCAAATGGGTGAATTCCGCCATGGCGATGCCGAGGTTTTCCCAACTCTGAGCGACAATGGCCCGGACCTGATCCGGCGGCGTGTCGGGGAAGGCCCGCGCAACGTTATCGGACGCGAGGAGAGTGCGGCGCTTGACGACTCTCCCGAGGAATCGGCCCAACGCGGCTCCTCCCCGACGTCCCAAAGAGAGCGGGATCGAGGAAAACATCCAGAAGACGAGCCGAACGAGCGCGTATTCTAGGAGAAAAGAGATCTTATTTTTTGTTTCCAAGGTTCCTCCGCGCCGTCGGACGCGTTCGATTTTCTCGGAGAAAAGTTCAACACCGCCACCAGGCACGGGAACTGCGCCGGCAAGCGTTGAAAATCCTTCTCGGTCGTCACGACCAGAAGGTTCTCCCGTTGAGCCACGGACAGACACTCGTCGAGCTCGCGCTGTCTGAACAGGTGGTGGTCCGGGAACCTCCGGGAAGAGATGATTTCAAGGCCAGCTCTCTGCAAAGACCGTTCAAACCCCGCCGGCCCGGCGATCGCGGACAACGCCATCACCCGTTGGCCTTTGGCCCAATCCGGGGATTCCACGCGGCCCGTGGCCGGATTCAGGAACAAGATGGATTCGTCCATCAACACGACGGACAGTTCGGGCGCCGACTGATGGATCTCGGATTCAATCAACAGCAACCGTTCTTCAGCGACCAGGTTGGCCCGCGTCACAAAAGCCACCTGCGCCCGTTTCAAGCCGTCCCGCCCCTCCCGGACCAACACGCCGGCCCCCCAGGGGTTCAACGCGTTGAGGCACACGATGTCCATCGTCCGGCTCAACTGGAAGTGTTGGAACCCGTCGTCTAAAATGACGCTATCGGCCGACAAGGCGTCAATCGCCCGGGAGACGCCCCGGACGCGGTCGGCGCACACCACCACGGGCACCTGTTTCAGCCGGCGGGCCAGCAAGAGGGGCTCATCCCCCGAATCGTAGGCCATCCCGAAGACATTTTTCCCGTCGGAAACGATGAAGGGTTCATCCGGATCCCCGATCCGGCCATATCCGCGGCTCACGATGACCGGTCTCCGTCCCAGAGAGACCAGATGTTCGGCCAACCACAAGACGGACGGAGTCTTTCCCGCCCCCCCGGCCGTCAGGTTCCCGACGCAGACGACGGGAACCGGGAACCGCGTGGACGCGAGGACACCGTTTTCATGCGCCCATCGGTTCCACTTTGTTCCTAATTGGTACAATGAAGAGGCAAGTTTCCAGCTCAAGGTGTTCATTTAATTTTCCACCATTTCATATCGACACGAGCGAATAATTGTATAATTTCGCTGATTAGATTGGTAGGAGCAAGTCATATCATGCCCTCACATCCCGATTACGTTCATGGATACCACGACAAGGAATCGGCCCGATTGGACGACCAGTCGGCCTGCCTGGAGGGGTTGCTTCATTGGGACACCGCATTCCCCAAAGGGTCCCGGATACTCGAAGCCGGGTGCGGGATCGGCTCGCAGACCCGGATCATCGCCCGGAAGAACCCGGACTGTTCGTTCCTGTCCGTCGATCTCTCCACCGGCTCCCTCCAGAAAGCCAAGGACACGATTCGATCCCTGAACATTCCCAACGTTCAGTTCCAGATCGGGGACATCCTCAACCTGCAATTCGCCGACGAGACCTTCGACCATGTCTTCGTCTGCTTCACGCTCGAACATCTCCCCTCCCCCCTAAACGCGCTGCAATCGCTCCGGCGGGTCCTCAAGAAAGGGGGCACGCTCATGGTCATCGAAGGAGACCATGGTTCCGCCTATTTCCATCCGGACAGTCCCCGGGCGGCGGCTGTCATCGGCTCTCTTGTGAAACTTCAATCATCGGCGGGCGGCAACGCCCTGATCGGAAGAGAACTCCATCCCCTCCTCACCCAGGCGGGATTCCAGAATTGCCGCGTCTCCCCCCGGATGGTGTATGCGGATTCAAGCAACCCCGGGCTGGTGGATTGTTTCACCCGGAAAACGTTCATCGCCATGATCGCCGGAGTCAGGGAACGGGTGATCGCGGAGGGACTGATGGAGGGAATGGAGTTCGACCAGGGGATCGACGAACTTGAACGGACCGCGCGGCCCGGCGGTGTCTTCTGTTACACGTTCTTCAAGGCCGTCGCCGTGAAACCGGAGACCTGACCCATGGACCTCCTCACCACCCTGTTGATCGCCATCGGATTGTCCATGGACGCGTTCGCGGTGGCCGTCGCCAGCGGGATCGCGCTGAACAATCTGAAGACAAAAGACGCGCTCACCATCGCAACCTCCTTCGGCCTGTTCCAGGCCGTCATGCCGGTCCTCGGCTGGTGGACGGGACTGAGCCTCCGCCAATTCATCTCCGGGATCGACCATTGGATCGCCTTCGGATTACTCTCGGCCATCGGGGTGAAAATGATCTACGAAGCCACGCGGTTGGACGACGACGAGAAACCGATGAGTTCCCTCCGGTTCCGCGTCCTGCTCCTGTTGGCGATCGCCACCAGCATCGACGCGTTGGCCGTCGGCCTCAGCTTCGCTTTCCTCCACGTCCCCATCATCGCCCCCTCCCTGATCATCGGGGCGGTCACTTTCGTTCTGTCTTTCGCGGGCGTCTACCTGGGCCGGCGAGTCGGGCATCTATTTGAGAATAAGATCGAAATCCTGGGCGGATTGATCCTGATCGGGATCGGACTCAAGATCCTCCTCCAACACCTGGGGACTCCATGAAGATCGGATACCCCTGTCTCAACCGGGGCATCGGATGCACGGCGAACTCCACCTTCCGGCTGGCCAACTACAGCGCATCGCGCTTCCTCACCACCGTTCAAAACAATCTCTCCTGTCTGCGGGACATCCTGCGCTATAACATCGATCACGGGCTCCTCTTCCTGAGGATCAGTTCGGACATCATCCCCTTCGCCTCCCATCCCGTCTGCACTCTCAATTGGAGGAAGACCTTCAACAAGGAGCTGGCCGGGCTCGGAAAACTCATCAGGGCCCACCGGATGCGGATATCCATGCATCCGGATCAATTCGTGCTCCTCAACGCCCAGAGGCAGAATATCGTCGATAAAAGTGTGCGGGATTTGGACTGGCATTGCCGTTTCCTCGATTCGATGGGGATGGGCGATGACGCCAAAGTCCAGATCCATATCGGCGGTGTGTATGGCGATAAACCCTCGGCGATCGACCGCTTCACCCGGACTTACCGGCGCCTTCCCCTTTTCATCAGGCGCAGACTTGTGATCGAAAACGACGACCGCCTCTTCACCGTGCGCGATTGTCTGGACATCCACCGAACGACGGGGATCCCGGTGCTCTTCGACAATTTCCATCACGCCTGCCACAACGACGGAGAATCGCTCCGCACGGCCCTGCGTCAAACCGCGTGCACATGGAAAACGACCGATGGCCCTCCGATGCTGGATTACAGCTCCCAACAACCCGGAGCCCGGCGCGGCAAACACGCCGAGAGCATCGACATCGACGATTTCAAAGAATTCCTCCGTGCATCACGGGGATGGGACGGCGACATCATGTTGGAGATCAAGGACAAGGAACAGAGCGCCCTCAAAGCCGTGGAACTCATCCGGAAAGCCGCCGCGGGATCCCCTCGCATCAGACAATGACCCTCTGGCCTCCGGGACGGCAGATTTCAGAGCATGTGCACCAGTTGACCATCCCTTTTTCGATCCCCGTCGCCCCGAACCGGTCCCTGATCCGGAGCGTGCTCATCCACCTGATCGTCGACCGGAGGATCTGTCTCATCGACACAGGAGTCTCAGGCAGCGAAACGCCGATATTCCATTACATCCGGACTCTTCGCCGGAAACCGTCCGAGATCGCGATGATCGTGCTGACTCACTCCCACCCGGACCATGCCGGCGCCACGTCCACCATCCGGAAAGCCACGGGATGCCGCGTCGCCGCCCATCGCGCCGAACTCCCGTGGCTGGAAGACCCCTCCCGGCAAAACCAAGAACGGCCCATCCCGGGATTCAACGATCTGTTCAGCGAACCGGTCCATCCGGACATCGAGATCACGGGGGGCGGGCCCCTCGAGATCGACGACGATCTCCGGATCGACCTATTCCACACTCCGGGCCATTCGCGCGGGTCGATCTCCGCCTGGTTTGAAAGGGACAGAGTGCTCCTCACGGGGGATGCCGTTCCCGTCCCCGGCGCCCCTCCCATCTACGACGATGCGGTGTCGACCGCCCAGTCGCTCCTGATGCTGCGGAAGATCCCGCGGATCCGGTTCATGCTCGCCGCCTGGGATCCGCCCAAAAAAGACGGCGAATGCTACAAAGCCATGGACGACGCGATGTTTTATGTTCAACGGGTGCACGAGGCCGTTCTGAGAGCGGGAGGGCCGACCGACCCCGATCCCCGATACCTGTGTCGGCAGGTGATGGAGATCCTGGGCCTCCCTCCCGGCGACATCAACCCGCTCCTGATGAGGACTTTTTCCTCCCACTGGAATACTCGCGACCGAAAGGACCTCTTCAGCTCCCGATGACACACCCCGACCGCCGCCCCCGAATCGCCGTGCTCACAAAGATCCGACTCCCGGAGATTGTCCCCCTCTTTTTCGAACTGATCCGCTCCATCCGGGTGACCACTCAAGACCCCTATTTCCGGTCCCTGCGGGTCAGCCGGCCCAGGGCCCGGAAGTGGTTGGCCCGTTATATCGGGAAACGGGACAAAAAGGTCTGGGTGTCGACAGTGGAAGGTCGCGTGGTGGGATATATCGCGGGGGAGATCATCGATTGTTTCCTCCCGATCTCGCGGGTCGGACGGATCGGCTATATCAGCGGCGCGTGCGTCGAAGGACCATTCCGCCGCAAAGGCATCATGGAATCATTGGAACGGAAGATGATCGGATTTTTCAGGAAACGCGGTGTGGATTACGCCGAACTGCACATTCTCTCGAAGAACCGGCCGGCCAGGCGCTGCTGGACGAAGCTGGGATATCGGACCTTCCGGGAACAGATGAGGAAAAGGATTCAGTAGAAGAACGACCGGACGAGTTTCACGACCAGAAAACTGATCGCCCCGCAGACGGGAAAAGTCAGAACCCAAGCGGTCACGATCTCGCCGGTCACCCCCCATCGGACCGCCGACAAACGTTTCACCGACCCCACCCCCATGATGGCGGTGCCGATGGTATGAGTGGTGCTCAGCGGGATCCCGAACCGGGAGGCCAGTTCGATCGTGCTGGCCGCCGCCATCTCGGCGGCGAACCCCTGATGTGTCTCTAAGGTGGTCATGCGGTTCCCGATGGTATGGATGATTTTCCATCCACCCAGGATCGTGCCGAGGGCCATCACGCTGCCGCACAACAGGACGACCCAGTAGGGGATCACGAACGACGGGAGTTTATGGCCGAGCACCAGGGCCAACGTGAAAACCCCCATGAATTTCTGGCCGTCGTTGGACCCGTGAGTAAACGCCATGAACCCGGAGGAACAGATCTGCAAGATGCGGAAGACGCCCTTGGCTTTCCCCGGCACCGCCTTCCGAAAAGCCCAATAGACGCCCACCATCAGGATGAATCCGACGAAAAAACCGAGGAACGTGGAGAAGGCGAGCCCGATCAACACTTTTTTCCAACCGACCCACAGGAGTGCGCCGGGACCGGCGGCCGCCAGTCCTCCGCCCGCCAAACCCGCGACCAACGCGTGACTTTCGCTGGTGGGAAGCCCCCACCGGGCCGCCAACGTGCTCCAGACGACGATCCCGACCATCGCCCCGCCCACGGTCAGAAGATCCACGACTGACGGATCGACGATGCCGGTCCCGATGGTGTGAGCGACCGCCGTCCCCGAGAAGACGCCGACCATGTTCAAGCAGGTGGCCATGAGGATGGCGACGCGCGGCGTCAGGCTGCGGGTGCAAATGACCGTGGCGATGGCGTTGGGAGCGTCGGTCCATCCGTTGACGAATTCGGCGCCCAGCACAAGCGCCAAAACCAACCAGAGTCCGATCTGCAGTTCCATGGGGAGAGGTCGGCGGGGACGGTCAGGACCCGTGTTTCACGCGGATCCCATCGAGGATATTGGCGACGTGTTCGCATTTATCGATGGCGGACTCGGTCGCCTCATAGATCTCTTTCCATTTCATCACATCCACCGGAGGCATTTCCACCGAGAAAAGCTTGTCCAGCGCGTTTTCGAGCTGAATATCCCCCTCGTTCTCGAGGCGGTTGATCTCGATACAATACTCGCGAAGGCGGAAACTCTGCGCGGAGTCGCGGAGGAGCCCGATGGACTTCCGTACCATGATCGCCGACTGGACCAAAACCTCCGCCAAACGGATCAATTCGGGCGTCGTGTCCTTCAACTTATAGATGTGCATGCGGTTGGTGGTGGCCTTGACCATATCCACCACATCGTCCATCTCGCTGGCCAGCCGGTGGATATCCTCCCGGTCCAAAGGGGTGACGAACGTGCGGTTCAGGAGGTCGATGATCTCGTGCGTGGTGATATCCGCTTCGTGTTCGATGACGCGAATGCGGTCGATGTGCGGCATCCGCTCGTTCCAATGAGAAATCATCTCCAGGAAGATCCGGGTGGCCTCACACATAAAATCCGCCTGGGTCTCATACAGCGTGAAAAACTTCTTCTCTGTCGGGATCAGATTCAAAGCCATCGAGTTCCACCTCTCTGTTTCAAGATTATCACAGCATACTAGCATTTTACGGCCCCCTTGCCGATTCCGTTTGCCGCTTCCGACGACAAATGTTAGAATTCCAATCCATGATCCACCTCATTCTCATCCCCCCGGAGAAGCGCCCGTGACGTTTCACCCGAACGTGCTATTGGCCTTCGGCATGACCCTTCTGGCGGGCCTGTCGACCGGGATTGGGAGCGCCCTCGCCTTCTTCGCGAGGCGAACCAACGCGAAATTCCTCTGCCTGTCTCTCGGTTTCTCCGCCGGCGTGATGATCTACGTCTCGTTCGTCGAGATCTTCGTCAAGTCCAAGACCGCGCTCACGGTCTCCCTGGGATCGTTCGGCGGTTATGCCGCCTCGACCGCCTCGTTCTTCGCGGGGCTCCTCCTCATCGCCGCCATCGACCGGATCATCCCCCCATTCGAGAACCCTCACGAACTCCGTTCCAGTGACGAGCCCCCCCCTCCCGACGCCGCCCGGCCCGGCCTCTATCGCATGGGCCTCTTCTCCGCGCTCGCCATCGGACTCCACAACTTTCCAGAAGGATTGGCCACGTTCGTCTCGGCCCTGAAGGACCCGCTCCTGGGGATCCCGATCATGGTCGCGATCGCCATCCACAACATCCCCGAGGGGATCGCCGTCTCCATCCCCGTTTTCTATTCCACCGGAAGCAAGCGCAAAGCCTTCCTCCTGTCGTTCCTGTCCGGCCTGGCCGAACCCGTGGGAGCCGGGATCGGGTTCCTGTTCCTCATGCCGTTCCTCAGCGACGCCCTCTTCGGCGTCGTCTATGGAGTCGTGGCGGGGATCATGGTCTTCATTTCCCTCGACGAGCTGCTCCCGACCGCCGAAAAATACGGCGAACATCATCTCGCCATCTACGGCCTGACAGGAGGGATGGCCGTCATGGCGATCAGCCTCCTGGCGTTCGCCCGATGAGATTTGAGCTGTCCGATCGGAGAAAATACTAAAATAGAGAACAGAGAGCCGAACCCTGTCAAAAAGGAGATTCTATGAGCCCGAAATTCCCGAACAAGCCCGTGCAGATGTCCCGAATGATCGCCTACCAGAAAGATTCCATCGTGAGCCGCGTCGTCATCGGCCGGCCGACCGCCACCGTCACCCTGTTCGCTTTCGACAAGGACCAGTCCCTGAGCGAACACACCGCCCCGTTCGACGCCCTGGTGCAGGTCTTCGACGGCCAGGTTGAGATCCTCATCGACAGGAAACCTCATCTGCTCAAGGACGGCGATTCCGTCATCATGCCCGGCGGAAAACCCCATGCGTTGAAAGCCGTCAGTCGGTTCAAGATGCTTCTCACGATGATCCGATCCTAAGGAGAGCCCCATGAAGATATCCATCATCCTGGCCCACCCCCGCGCGGCAAGTTTCAATCACGCGATCGCCCAGACCGCCGCCGCTCAACTGAAAAAGAACGGACACGACGTCCGGATGCATGATTTGTATCAGGAGAAGTTCGACCCGCTCTTATCGCCGGCCGAACTGACCGCGCCGTCGGCGGACCCGCTGGTCCAACGACATGCCGCCGAAATCACCGAAGCCGACGGGATCGTCATCGTCCACCCCAACTGGTGGGGGCAACCCCCTGCGATGCTGAAGGGATGGGTCGACCGCGTCCTGTGCATGGGTGTCGCTTACCGTTTCACCGAGAACGACAAGGGGGAAGGGGTCCCTGTGGGACTCTTGAAAGCGCGGACGGCGGTCCTCTTCAACACGTCGAACACACCGGCCGACCGGGAACAGGCCGTCTTCGGCGACCCCCTGGACAACTTGTGGAAGAGATGCATCCTCGATTTCTGCGGGATCAAAAACGTCCATCGCGCGATGTTCGGTGTGGTCATCGTCAGCACGCCGGCCCAGCGGGAAACGTGGCTCGAGGAAGTCCGGGCCACCCTGAACAAATATTTCCCTCCCGACTGACCCACACCGGATCCGATGTCAATCCGGCTCGTCATGAACGAATTGAAACGACATGCGAATTCGGGCCGCGCGGCCGGCATGGCCCGGTTCGGGATCGATCCCCGCAACGCGTGGGGAATCCCCATTCCCGTCCTCAGGCGACTGGCCGCAAAGACGGGAAAGAACAACGCGCTCTCTCTCGCTCTCTGGGACACGGGGATCCATGAAGCGCGGATATTGGCCTCGCTCGTCGGCGAACCGACCGAAATCACCTCCCGGCAGATGGATCGTTGGGCCCGCCAGTTCGACGCGTGGGATATCTGCGACCAGTGCTGCAGCAACCTTTTCGACAAAACTCCTCGGGCCTACTCCAAAGCATCCGCCTGGAGCCGCCAGCGGGAGGAATTCGTCAAGAGAGCCGGATTCGCCCTCATGGCCGTTTTGGCCGTGCATGATAAAACAGCCCCTGACGACCGGTTCATCCCATTTTTGGACCGGGTGGAAAAAGAATCATCCGATCCGAGAAATTTCGTTAAAAAAGCGGTAAACTGGGCGTTGAGACAGATCGGGAAACGCAATCGACATCTCCATGAAAAAGCCAAGGGAGTGGCCCGACGCCTCATCAACAAGCCAGACGCCGGTTCCCGATGGATCGGGCGCGACGCCTGGCGCGAACTGACATCAACCCCCGTTTTAAGAAGACTACGCCTCAAAACCGGAGCCGAACGGAAATGAACACGACGGACCATGAATCGATGACCAGCGACACGCGCGGGATCCTCATGAGGATGCAGCAGAACGAGATCACGGAACACCACATCTACAGGATGCTCTCGGAATCCCTCCCCCCCTCGGCCAACCGGGATGTGCTCAAGAGGATCAGCGACGACGAATTATCCCACTATACCTATTGGAAGGGCCTGACACGAACGGAGTTGAAACCCCAGCGGCTGAAGGTCCTCTTTTACATCCTCGTCTCGAGACTGTTCGGGATCACCTTCGGGATCAAACTGATGGAACGGGGAGAAACGCTCGCCCAAACAGCCTACACGACCCTGTCGAGCACGTTCCCGGAAGCAGGGAAGATCGCCCGGGAAGAAGAGGCCCACGAACAGAAACTCATCGAGCTCTTCGATGAGGAACGGCTCCAATACATCGGGTCCATGGTGCTCGGACTCAACGACGCACTCGTCGAACTGACGGGGACCCTCGCGGGACTCACCTTCGCGCTACAGAACACCCGGCTGATCGCCATGGCCGGCCTGATCACGGGAATCGCGGCCGCACTCTCCATGGCCTCCTCGGAATACCTGTCGACAAAAACCGGCGAAGAGTCCCAGAACCCGCTCAAGGCCTCCCTCTACACCGGCACCATGTACATCCTGACCGTCGCCTTCCTCATAACACCCTACTTCCTGTTCAGCCATGTCCTCCTGTGCCTAACGGGAACGCTCGTGGTCGTCATCTGCATCATCGCGCTGTTTACGTTCTACCTATCGGTCGCCAAAGACCTCCCGTTCAAGAAGCGATTCCTGGAAATGGCGGGCATCAGCCTGGGAGTGGCCCTCTTCACGTTTTTCATCGGATATCTCATCCGTTCCGTCCTGCATGTGGACGTCGACTAGGAAAGGGAGGTTCCATGTCCCTCACTGAACCCGAGAAGAAACGATACACCCGGCAGATGATGTTGACGGGCTGGGGAGAAGAAGCCCAACTCAAGCTAAGACGGTCTGTCGTGTTCATCGCCGGAGCGGGAGGACTCGGAAGTCCGGTCTCTTTCAATCTTGCGGTGGCGGGCGTGGGGACGCTGCGTCTCTGCGACTTCGATAAACCGGACCTCAGCAACCTCAACCGCCAATTCCTGCATGATGACTCCCGTCTGGACATGAACAAAGCCGAATCGGCCCGGTTGACCCTGGGCAAACTCAACCCCCACATCACTCTGGAAGCGATCTCGGCGAAGATCGTGGACTCCAACGTGGACGAGTTGGTCGGCGACGCCGACATCATCGTGGATTGCATGGACAACATCCCGACGCGATTCCTCCTGAACGCCTGTGCCGTCCGCAAGCGGATCCCCTTCGTGCATGGGAGTGTCTGGGGGATGGAGGGGCGGGTCTCCTTCTTCCACCCGCCGAAAAGCCCCTGTTTCCAATGTTTCGTCAAAGATTCCCCCCCGAAAGAGGTCTTCCCGGTGGTCGGGGCCACGCCGGGGATCACCGGATCCATCCAGGCCATGGAGACCCTTAAATATCTGACCGGGATCGGAGAAACGCTGGCGGGACGGCTCCTCTGTTGCGATTTTTCGGACATGCGGTTCACGGAATACCGGATCGACAGGGATCCGCACTGTCCGGTCTGTTCCCGGGGCCGGGGGCGGGAATAACCATGGACGCCCTTTTCCTCTCCTCCGTCGGAGTCGGCTTCGCGGCCCAGATCATCGACGGAACCCTCGGAATGGCCTACGGGGTCACTTCCACAACGTTCCTGCTGGGGATCGGTGTCCCTCCGGCGGCCGCCAGCGCCTGCGTGCACACCAGCGAGATATTCACGACAGCCCTCTCCGGCTTCTTCCACCTGCGGTTCGGGAACGTCGACCGGAAGATATTTTTGAAACTGCTGATCCCCGGGATCATCGGCGGAGTGACGGGGGCATACCTGCTGTCCAATTTCCCCGGCGACGCCGTCAAACCCTACACGGCGGCCTACATGCTCCTCATGGGATTGTTCATCCTGCGCAGGGCCTACAAGAACATCACCGAAGCTCGCCGGCAGGTCCCGCTGGTCCCGCTCGGCTTGGCGGGTGGATTCTTCGACGCGATCGGCGGCGGCGGATGGGGCCCCATTGTGACCTCCACCCTCGTGGCCCAGGGGAGCTCCCCCCGGAACGCCGTGGGGTCCGTCAACCTCGCCGAGTTCTTCGTCACGGTGTGCGAATCCATCACCTTCATCCTGTTCCTGGGGATATCCCATGTCAACATCATCGGCGGACTGCTCCTCGGTGGAGTGTTGGCCGCCCCGCTGGCCGCCTGGACCTGCAAGAAGATGCCTCACCGGCCGTTCCTCTGGATGGTGGGATTTCTGATCATCATCCTCAGTCTCAGGACGATGTTCAAGATATTTTTTTAAGGCCGCCCCGCCCCCGGACCCCGATGAACGTCTTCTCCAGGGAATACAAGGACACCCCCCTGTTCTGGCTGACGGGAATCTTCCTGACACTCTACATATCCGTCCATCTTGGTCTCTACGCCTACGCGGACAGGATGTTCAGCATCGAACAGGATTTCGCCCTGAATTACCGCCTATTCAACGGCGAACTGGGGCCGATCTCCCACATGCTGCGTCACTTCGACATGGGGAACGTGAAATTCATCTACATCCTCCTCCTCTTCAAACTGTTCGGGAAGTCCCTGGCCGCCATCCGCCTGATGCATCTGCCGTTCCTGCTGATCCTGGCCGCCGCCACGCACGACATCATCCACCGACTCACCCGAAAACCCGTCCTCTCCTTCGTCGGAACGCTCCTGGCATTGAACATGCCCGTGGTGATCGCGTATTCACGCTCGACCCACCTCACCTTCCTCCCCATCGCGGCGCTGGGACTGGCGGCGATGGCCGTCTATCTCCGGGACATGGAACTGATCCATCGGCGGTCCGGCCTCCTGATCGGACTGTCGATGGCGCTCGCCGTCTCGTTCCACCCGAACGCCGTCATCCTCTACGCGTTCCTCCTCGTGTTCCATTGGGCGACGACGCGGCCTCGGTCACACGTCTTCCATGCTCTCGCCGTTCTTTTCTCAGTCATCTCCGTGGAACGGTTTTTCCGACTTTCCTCCTGGGGTCTCATGCATTCCCGCCGGATCAAATCCATCCTGGCCTTCGATCCGACCCTTTTCACGGAACGTCTCTTCCGATGCATCCCCCCCAGTCTGATCTATTCCCTGCTCGTCGGGCTCGTGCTCCTGCTGTTCCTCCAGAAACACCGGGCGCCCCTGAGGGACAAACGCCTTTTTTTCGTGTTGTCGTCCTATCTCGTATGGATCGTCGTGATGTTCCTCGGGCAGCTGAACACCGTCGACCCCATCCGGCTGGAATGTTATGTCTACCTCTGGGCCCTGACTGTCATCTCCTTCACGCTCGTGATCGATTCCCTCTGGGAGGATCGAAGCCTGCCTCCTCTTCTCCGGCGGATCATTCCCCTCCTCCTCCTCGCCGTACCTCTCCAAAAAGGCGTGTTCGGATCGGAGTCCCTCCAACTCAAACCCTATCGGACTTTCGGGCTCCACCACCGTCACTTCCTTTCCGACGACATGCGCCCGCTGGACGGCCTTTTCCATTGTCTGGACGCGACGGACGGGACACCCGGGGACAAAACCATCTCCATCCTCCAGGGAGGACTGACCCTCTACACCAACGGTCAGGAGACCGTCGCCGCGCCGCTCTATCACACGCTCAACTGGCTGACGCCTCCCTGTCCCCCGGAGATATACCAGATGCAGGCCTTCTACAGCCCTTACAAGATCCGATGGGCCCCCCTCCTCTTCGACTTTTCCTTTGACGAAGCGTATGTGCAAAACGGATACCTTCGGGACATGGAGAATGCCCGGACGAAAGAAACAGAATCCCCCTCGTCCTACGATTATCTTTTCCTCTCCGTGGTGGTCCAGCCGCATGCCCTTCTCGAGAAAGAACGTGATTACCTCTTCCGCTTCACCGATCCCCCTGCCGACGAATACAGGCCCCTGATCCTGCCCGAACAGACCGTCCTGGACACCATCCGGACCTCCAACCCCGGCGACTATGAGAGATATTTCAAGAACGCCCGATTCCTCAACAAACAACGGATGGGCGGTAATTTTTTCCTTTACGTCTTTCGAACGTCCAAATAAACCAGACCCCCTGTCTCAAGATACGACCCCCATGGGCAAGTGAACACCCGATCCGAACCGGTGTTTACCTCCCGAGGAAGGCCATCCGTCGACACATCGATTGATAGGAAACGAGATACGAGAGGAAGGAACAGCTAAAAGATATTCATTCAGGCGGAGCGGCTCGCGGGTTTTCCGGACGCCAACATTTGAGAGACGACGTCGGAGACCCGTTGAGGGGACATCCACTCCATGCATTCGTGCCCATAGGGGCACCGGTTGTGGTTGCATCCGACACAGCCCAGACTCTCCAATTGCAAGTGCCGATGAGGAGGCCGACGCGGGTTCCAGGACCCGACACAGGTCGGGCCGTAGATCCCCAGGGTGGGAGTACCCACGGACACGGCCAGATGCATGGGACCGTTGTCATTGCCGACGACGACGTCGCATCGCGATAAAACATACGCCATCTCCTTGACGGTGAGGGAAGGGATCATGAGGCGGCCCGCTTTCCCCTGGACCAGCTCCGACACATAAATTTCCTCCTGAGGACCTCCCCAGAACAGGATGAACGTCAGGGACGGCATCCCCGGAAGGGATCGCAAACGGTCCATCAACTCGTCGAAATATCTCTTGGGCCAGCGGCGGGAAGACTGCCTCGTGATCGGCACGATACCGACGACCTTCGTGGAACCGTCCACCCCGGCCGTCCGGCACCATTCCGCGGCGACCCGCACCTCCGGCTCCGTCAGGGTGATCTGGGGGAGCTGACCGGCGGGCACGGCGAGCCCCAGGAGACGCAAGAGGTCCAGTTTCGACTCGACGGCATAGGTGGGGATCGGCGGGCGGGGGATGGTGGTCGTGTAGGCCCATTTCCAGACGGGGATATCGTATCCGCCGCGCACCGGCGCGCCGCTGAAAAAAGAGATCTGCGCCGACCGCGGATTGTTCATAAAATCCAACGTCCAATCGTATCCCTCCCGGCGGACGGCCCGCAGGAGTTCCCCATATCGTCTCTTCTCGCAGACATGGATCTTCCGAAGGAACGGATTCCCCTCCAGGACGCCGACGAAAGGCGGTTCCGTCAAGAAATCGACCACGGCCTCCGGATAATTCTGTTTCAGGGTCCGGATGACCGGCGTCGTCAAGAGGACGTCGCCGAGGCGGCGGAGCTGGATGAGGAGGATCTTCCGCGGGATCATTACAAGCGGGCGCGTCCGCGGGTCATATTGAGATGGAAATCGAAGAGGGAGTCGTCTCCCCGGACGAAGATCCGATGAAGGCAGTAGGGTTCTTCCGTCGGGACCGATTTCCCTTGATGGACGGAACAGGCCCACCGATAACCGGCGTCACGGACCAGGCGGCGGACTTTCTCGTCATCCTGGCCGTTCCCGTAGGGATAGGCGAAGGTCACCGGTTCGCGGCCCAGGAACTCCGTGATGATCCGGCGGCTCTTACCCAATTCCTCAACGACCTGTTTGGATTCGATCCCGGTCAAACGCGGATGGGTCATGGTATGGGATCCGAACTCGACGCCGGCCGACTGCATCTCTTCCGCGTTCTTCCAGCTCATCATCGGAAGCCGCGATTCCGTCGCGGGATCATGCCAGAAATTCTCCCACCCGACCGCCTGGACCACAAGGAAAACCACCGCCGGATACCCGTAATCCCGCAGGACCGGGAAAGCGTTCTGGTAATTGTTCAGATACCCGTCATCGAAGGAGATCACGACGGCCCGGGGAGACAGGGGGTCGCCGCGGTCCTGCTTTTCGGCGACCTGCCTCAGCGTGACCGGTTCCCAGCGATGGGTCTTCAACCATTCCATCTGACGGCGGAACATGTCCGTCGACACCCAGAGTTTCTTCAACCGGGAATCCGGCGGAGGAGTCCCGATCTTATGATACATGAGGATCGGCAGTCCCTCGGCGCGAGGTCTCCACCAATTCCATCGGGCCGAAGCCCCCAGGACGGCGGCCGATGCGGCGCCGGTCAGCCAGAGCGCGAGGCTCATGGCCGGGGATCCCTCTCGCAGTCGATCAGGCGGACATGTTTCAGCCAGGCGTAATAGGCGCTCAGAACGGCGTAGATGAATCCCGGTTGACCGTCCAGGAATCCCCCCTTGAGGACATAGCGGATGAAGAATTCCCACGGGAGCCGGAGGTGCTGCCAGGACGCGAACGAATGCCCTTTCCGATGTTTCTCCCGGGCGATGAGTTCCGTATACAGGTTGCATTTCTGAAGGTATTCCGAAAAATTCCTGTAACTTTCATGACGGATCCGGCCCCGCAGAGCGCCGAGAGGCGGGGTGACGCGGATCCCCTCGTGGACGGACTTGGTGCCGTAGGAAGCCTTCCCTTTGAGGAACAGACGGACATGATGTTCTCCGAAACAGCCCCCGAACCGCAGCCGGCGGCCCAGAAAATAGATCTCATAGGGGATCTCATAGCCGTTATGGGCGGGCGCGTCCGCGCCTTTCAGCGACAGAAGTTCGTCCCGCAGGGCCGGGGTCAGTCGTTCATCCGCATCGACGTTGAGGATCCATTCCCCCGAGGCCTGCTCCAGAGCGAATTGTTTCTGGGGGCCGAACCCATCCCACGTGCGTTGAAAAACCTTGTCGGTGAACCGGCGGGCGACGGCCACGGTCTGATCGGTCGAATAGGAATCGACGACCACGATCTCGTCCGCCACCGGACGCACGCTCTCCAGGCAGGCGGGAAGATCGTTCTCTTCGTTACGCGTGATGATGATGACGCTGAGTTTTTTCATGATGCCTCACGTTCACTCGCTGATAGACATCCAGATATTGATTCGCCATCCGGGCGACGGTAAAAAAAGCCAGCCGTTCGCGTCCCCACCGGACGCGGCGCTGTTTTTCGTCGTCGCTCCCGATCACACGACCGAGGGCCGCGGCCAGAGCCGATGGATTGCGCGACGGGACCAGCACGTCGTTGGCGGAATCCCCGAATATCTCCGGAATCCCTCCGGCTTGAGTGGCCACCGCCGGGATGCCCAGAGACATGGCATCCAGCAGGGAGGTGCCCAACCCTTCCTCGACGGAGGACAAAACGAACACATCGGCGGCGGCGACATAGTCGAGCACGTCGTCCCGGTGTCCCAGAAGGTGCACGCACTGTTTGAGACCGAGCTGGTCGATCAACCGCGTCAGGCGGGACCGCAGGTGACCTTCCCCCAGGATCAGCAGTTGGATGGCGGGGACGTCTTTCCTGAGGAGCTCGACGGCTTTGATGAGGGTTTCCTGGTCCTTGTGAGGAACCAGCGCGGCCACATTGACCAAGAGCAGGTCTTCGTTCCGGATCCCCTTGGCCCGCCGGAGATCCTCACGGTTCCCCGGCGAAGGGTAATCTGCCGGATCGATCCCGCTGTGGATCACGGATATCTTCGGGCCATGCCAACCGTGTTCCAGCATCACATCCCGGACTTTCTCGGAAATGGCGACGATCTCATTCAACCGGCCGTATTTCCACCTTGAAAAGATGTTCCGTCTCAACGGAAAATCCACACGCCGGGTGGCGAGAAAACCACAGTCGACCGGCCAAGCGGCCACAGCCCCCAGACCGACGGCATGGGCCGTGTGCGCATGGAGGATGTCCGCCTTCTGTTCCCGAAGGAAGCGGCGCAAGGCCGACGCCGCGCGCAGGTCCCATTCCCCCTTGGGGGCGAATTCAAACACCTGCAGATCGGCCGCACGGCAGCGGTCCGCCAAGGGAGAACCGGTCCGACAGGCGACCCAATTCTGATGTCCCCTCTTTTTCAGTTCCCGGGCCAACCAGAAAAGCTGGCGTTCCCCGCCACGCCATGTCGGCTCCGTATCCAGATGGACGATCCGGAACGGGTTCATCGGGTCTCTCCCCGGAGGCGTATCGCCTCCTCATAGACGTTCAGAGTTTGTTGGACCATCATCGTCATGCCGTATCGCGTCGACGCCAACTCGTGGGCGCGGCGTCCCATGGATCGGCGCATGTCGCCCTTCCGTATCAACGCGAGGATACATTGTCCCATAATCCGGGGATTTTGTGGAGGAACCAGGAAACCGTTGTCTCCGCTGGACAACAGTTCCGGCAGACAGCCGACGGCGGTCCCGACCACGGGGCGCCCGCAGGAGAACCATTCCAGACAGACCCGGGAGATGGCCTCGCTCCCGACGGAAGCGATGACCCCGATATGGCACGAGCGCATGAAGCCCCCCACATCGTCGATGCGGCCCTGGAACCGGACTTTGCGCCCCAGACTCAGTTCACCGGCCAGCCGCTCCAACGACGCGCGCCGGATGTTCTTCTCCTCGCCGACGACCTCGAAGACGGCCTCCGGGACCTCGGCGGCGATGTCCTTGATCGCGCGGAGAAAATCGTCGTGTCCCTTGACGGGGTCCAGGCGGCCGACCAGGGCGATGCGCACGGGACCCGGCGGTTCCGGCACGAACGGAGAAACCGGTTGTCCCGGATAGATCGTATGGGTCCGCTCTTCCGGATAGTCCAACCGGGCGTGGTATTGGACCTCAATCATCTTCGACGCCGCGATGACGCGGTCGGTCCGGCCATACAACATCGCCCCCCACCATCGTTTCCTCACGGGACGGGCATCTCCCCTCGTCCGGATCAGCGCCGTCCTTGTCCCAAGCGAAAGAAGGTAACCCCACAGGTGACCGGACCCGGTATGAGCGTTGATGACATCGAACGAGCCCGCGCGGCCACGGCGGTAGAACGTGATTTTATCGTCGAGTTCCAGGAGCTCGAGTCCGCCCCGAACGGCCTCCGTCGCCGCCGGCCGGTCCCGATACGCCGCCACGGACACAGAGTGTCCCGCCGCCTTCAACGCGCCGGCCAGGGACAGCGCGTAGTGCGTCAGGCCCGAATCCCACCGTTCATCGATAATGTGCAATATCCTCATCGAACCCCTTCCGCTTTCAAAACCGTGTCGGCGGCGGCCAGCACTTGATCCACGTCGATCTCGGACATGCATCGGAAATGGCGTTCCGGGCACGATGGGGAACCATGGAGATGGCAGGGACGGCAATAAAGCCGGTCCGGCCCCTCCCCGTTCTGGACGACAACCGATCTTCCGGACGGGAAAAAACCGAATTCGCGCACGGTGGGGCCGAAAACGGCCACCGTCGGCACTCCCCACGCCGAGGCGACGTGCATCGGGCCCGAATCGTTCGTCAGGAAAATCGAACACCGCCGGATCAGGATGAGGAGTTCCCGGAGCGTCGTCTTGCCCGCCAGACTGACGCAGGGAGCCGCCAACGTCCGCATCACCTGTTCCGCCGCCGGAACATCGGACGGGGAACCGAACAGGACAACCGGACCGCCGAGACGGGCGGCCAACCGGTCCGCCGCCTCGGCGAACCGTTCGGGGATCCAGCATTTCGTCGCATGACGCGCGCCGGGAGCGACCCCGACCACAGGTCCCTTCCCCAGACATCGGTCCATCCACGAGGGCAACCGATCCGACGGAGACGGATAGAGACGCGGCGTCGGCGGCACATCGACGGACACCCCCACCGTCTCCAGATACCGTTGGACCACGTTTTTAGCGAGAGCCGGGGATGACCGTTTCGACCACACCAGTTTCCGGCGGGCTCCGATGTCCTTATCATAACGGGCCACATCGGCGCGGCCGCCGAAGGACGTCCAGACGAAGGACCGGAACGTCCCGTGCAGGTCGATCACCTGATGGAAGGATCGACGGCGGATCTCCCTGAACCAGCCCCACAACCCACGGTCTTCAAAAACCGCCACTTCATCGACGTCCGGATTCCCCTCGAAAACGGAGACATAGGCTTTTTTCACGAGGACCGTGACGCGGCATCCCGGCCATTTCCTCCGGACCTCCGGGAGGACGGGGGTCGTCAGCAACACATCCCCCAACGACGATAGACGGATGACCAGAACGTTCATGACGACAGGGCGCTCTCGATCATCGCCAACGTCCTCTCGACGGCGCCGGATTGAAGTCCGGCCACGCGGGCCGCGGCCGCCCCCGCGCGCAGACGCTCGGATTCGTCACCCCGGTATAGTTTCAGGCATGCCAGGAGGTCCTGGCTGTCCCGGACGACGACGGCCCCCTTCTCCTTCAAAAAAGATTCAACCATCTCCGAAAAATTCTCCATGGAAGGACCGAACAGGACCGGGACGCCGTAACGCGCCGGTTCGAGGGGATTCTGCCCCCCATGCCGGATGAGACTTCCCCCCACGAAAGCGACCTGGCCCAATTGATAGAGTTCCCCCAGTTCCCCCATCACGTCCAGCACCAAAACATCCAACTCCCCGGGATCGGAACTCAGGAGGGAACGCCGTTCCCCCCGGAAAGGACCGTGATCCTTGACGGCGGCCAGGAGACCGCCGGCCCGGTCGATGTTCCGGGGAGCCAATATCATCTTGATGCTCTCCCCTTTCCTCCTCATCCCGATGAAGGCCTTCAGAAGGGTCTCCTCCTCCCCCTCGTGGGTGCTCCCGCAGATCCAGATGAAATCGTCGGGGGTAAAACCATATTTCCGTCGACGGGCGGCAAGGTCGGCCGCGCGTTTCGGCTGCACATCGTATTTAAGATTCCCGACGACCCGCACCCGGTCGGATGGAACTCCCAGAGTCCGGAACCGGTCCGCATTCCGCGCGCTCTGAGCGCCGACCATCGAGAGGCGCGAAAACACCCGCCTCCAGAATCCCCCCAACAACGAATAAGCGCGGAACGCCTTGTCAGACAACCTGCCGTTGA
>Ga0116153_10000882_pt1 | contig 32229 bp, 29 predicted proteins | sample AD_UKC028_MetaG_FD_89896 | JGI IMG/M metagenome (GOLD analysis project Ga0116153, IMG submission 89896) | Active sludge microbial communities of municipal wastewater-treating anaerobic digesters from USA - AD_UKC028_MetaG | ecosystem: Engineered > Bioreactor > Anaerobic > Digestate | place: USA...
AATGACCGTGTCATGCATGGTCTTTCTGCTCTCCGCGAAGTATCGGATCCGGTATGAGACCTCGTGCACCTTTCTCAGGGTTTCCCGAAGATAGGAATTCGGGCAATGGAAGTACAACATCTCGTGTAGCATAATATCCGTCTTGATATAGAGTTCCGTATTGGACGGGTCTTCCCGGAGATTCAGGATCAGGCGCTCGAGTCCGGAGATATCCTCCTCCGAAATGGCCGGGGCGCTGGATCGGGCCGCATAGGGTTCCAGAAGCCGGCGCATCTCCCATATTTCCCGAATATCCTTTTCCGTGATCTCCGTGACCTGGGCGCCCTTGTTCGGGATGAGGGTTACCAAACCGTCCGATTCCAGGCGTACCAGGGCCTCCCGGACGGGGGTGGCGCTGACCCCGTACTCCTCCGCGAGGCGGTCGATTTGCAGAAGGGAACCGGGGATGAAGGCGTTCCGAAGGATGGACTCCTTGACGGCTTCGTAGAGCTGTTCGCGGATCGGCATGGCGGTAATTTTCTTGTTCATGATGTCACCGCGAGCATTATATATCATATACTTCATACTGTCCATGAAAATACTCTGAACGGACCACACTGGATAGGGCGGATTCTACCCAATTTCAACTTTCACCTTGCCAATACTGTACAAGAATGTTATAAATATATGATATATGATCGTGGATATTCCCCTTTTTCAAGGAGTGCATCGATGACTGTCGCCGAGAGATTGGTAGCCCGCCTGCGCAGCGCAGGTATCCGACGAGTATTCGGCGTACCCAGCGGCTCGTGGCTCTATTATATGGATGCCATGCGAGCCGGCGGCGTGGATTTCGTGCTGGTCGCGAACGAGGCTACCGCCGGGTTCATGGCCGATGTCTCCGCCCGCCTGACGGGTATCCCGGGAGCCTGCTACGGTACCGTGGGACCCGGTGCCACGAACCTCAGCACAGGGGTCGGGGGAGCACTCCTGGACCGCTCCCCTCTCCTGGCGTTCACCAGCGAGCCGCCTGAGAAGATGCTGGGCCGCACGGTCCAGATGGCCGTCGACCACCAGGCCCTGTACCGGCCCCTGACCAAGTGGACCACCCGCCTCGCTCCGGACAGGGTCGACCAGGTCCTCGACCAGGCCCTGCAGATAGCCCTCTCCGACATGCCCGGGCCCGTACACATCGGCCTGCCCGAGGATCTGGGTCCCAAGGAGACCACGAACTCTCCCGTCGCCGCGGGTCTGCCCCCGGTGCGTACCCTGGGCCCGGCCTCGGAGGATGCCCTCCGCTCGATCGAAACCGCCATGTCCGCTTCCCGCAGGCCCGTCCTGGCCGTCGGATTGTCCGCGGTCCGTGCGGGCCTGGGTCCCCGGCTGATCCGGATCGCCGAAAAGCACCGGATGCCCATCATCCTGACCCCCATGGCCAAGGGCCTGGTATCGGAAAACCATCCCCTCTACGTCGGGGTTCTTTTCCATGCCCTGTCCGACCGTGTGGCGGCAACCCACAAGGAGGCGGACCTGGTGGTGGCGGTCGGGTACGATCCCATCGAGTTCAACTACGAGGACTGGATGCCCTCCGTTCCCCTGCTCTGCCTGGACACCCTTCCCGCGGACATCGACCGAATCCTCTATCCCGAGGTCACGGACGTGACGGGAGATATCGGCACATCCCTTCTCAGGCTGGAAGCCCTGGCTCCCCTGGATTCCCGTTGGGACCTCAAGGAGTTGGCCGGGCGGCGCGACGCCATGTTCCGGGCCATGGAGCCGCCTCCGGGATCCTTCGGCCCCCGGGCGGCCCTGGCCGGCCTGCGGGAAGCCCTGCCCGAAGACGGAATCATGACCTGCGACGTCGGAGCCCACATCCACCTCGTCGGCCAGATGTGGAGGACCCCCGCCCCGGGGCTTCAGCTGATGACCAACGGATGGTCGTCCATGGGCTTCGGCATCCCCGCCGCCCTGGCCGCCAAGCTCTGCCGCCCGGACCGGAAGGTGGCCTGCGTGACCGGAGACGGCGGTTTCCACATGATGGCCGGAGAGATGGCCACGGCCCGCAGGATCGGACTACCGATCGTGTTCGTCCTGCTGGACGACCGCAGCCTGGACCTGATCCGCCTGAAGCAGGACAAGAAGAAGATGCCCCGGTACGGTACGGACCTCTTGGACCGGGACTACCCGCACGCGGATTCCGTGTTCGGAGTCCCCGTGATCCGCGCCGGGAACGCCTCGGATTACCGGGACGCCCTATCTAAGGCGTTCAAGTCGGACGGTCCCGTCATCGTGGAGGCCTCCATCGACGCCTCGGAGTATGACGACCTGATCCTGCGCAAGCACAAGTAGGAGGAACCACATGGATACCAAGGATACGGGAAAGAGCTTCGCGGAGCGGGCGATGGCGGACAGGCTCTCGCTGGTTCCGTTTTCGGGGATACGCAAGGTCTTCGACAAGGTGAAGGAACTGGAGGCGGCCGGCAAGGACGTCATCCACTGGCAGATAGGGCGGCCGGATTTCGACACCCCCGAGCATATCAAGGCCGCGGCAGCGGCGGCGCTGAAACGGGGCGAGGTCCACTACGCCCCGAACCTGGGCATCCCCGCCCTGCGGAAGGCCATCGGGGCGCGGACCACGATCGACACCGGGGTGCCCGTGGACGGGGAAAAACAGACCTGCGTCATGGCGGGCGCCAACGAGGCCATCCTGGTTTCCATGCTGGCCTTCATCAATCCCGGCGACGAGGTCCTGGTCCCGGATCCCAACTGGCACCACTACAAGTCCTGCGCCTCCATGGCCGGCGGGATCCCCGTGGAGGTGCCCGTGCGCCTGGAGGACGGGTTCTCCATGTCCCCCGACGAGGTCGAGAAGAGGATCACCCCGAGGACCAAGATGCTCTGCCTGACCTCTCCGGCCAACCCCACGGGCTGCGTGGAGAGCGCCGAAAACCTCAAGGCCCTGGCCGACATCGCCCGCAGGCACGACCTGGTGGTCCTGGCGGACGAGATCTACTCCCGCATCTACTACGGGGAAAGGAATTACGCGCCCAGCTTCTATTCCGTGCCGGGCATGCCGGAGCGTACGGTCATCATCAACGGCTTTTCCAAGACCTACGCCATGGACGGTTGGCGCCTGGGATGGACCGTCGCCTCCGAGGAGATGACCCGGGCCATCCTCAAGGTCCGGCAGTACACTACGGTCTGCGTGAACACCTTCATCCAGTACGGCGCGGCGGAGGCCCTGTCCGCGGACCAGTCCTGCGTGGATCAGATGGTCGGAGAATTCTCCAAACGGCGAACCGTGATGTTGGACGGCCTGGCCAAGATCCCGGGAGTGAAGGTCGCGGAGCCGAAGGGCGCGTTTTACGTCTTCCCGGACATCCGGTCCTTCGGAAAATCCTCCGCCCAGGTCGCGGACTACCTCTTGAACGAGCACCACATCGCCTGCGTGGCCGGAAGCGTCTTCGGTCCCTCCGGGGAAGGACATCTGCGCCTCGCCTACTCCTGCTCCACCGAGGAATGTCGAAAGGGCGTGGACCGACTCCGGACAGCGCTGTCGGCGTTGAAGTAGTTCAGGCCGGGCCGTGGCTGGCGCATCAGCCCGGCCCTTTCACTAGGCTACGCAATCCTCGAGCCCGCGGCGTCCTCGGCCAGCAGGAAGGCGCCGTCCAGCCCGGGGATCTTGAGGCCCGGGGCCCGGATCACGTCCGCCCATTCCGTCGGAGTCCGGGGCCTGTCCAGGTAGCCCGCGCACAAGGAGGCGGCCGCGGACCGCACCCGGTCGATCAGCCCGGGAACCTCGGACACCCCTCCGCCCAGGATCACGGCCCGGGGGGATAGTACCATCTGCAGGGATACGATTCCCTGGGCCAGGTACCAGGCCTCCAGGTCCCAGGCGGGGTGATCGAGAGGGAGGTCCTGTCCCCGCCGCCCCCATCGGGCCTCCACGGCCGGCCCGGAAGCCAACCCTTCCCAGCAGGAACCGTGGAAGGGGCAGGAGCCCGGGAACGCGTCGTCCCCGCGGCGGGACACGAGCATGTGCCCCATCTCCGGGTGCGCGGCCCCGTGGAGGAGCCGGCCGTTCACGACCGCCCCTCCCCCGATCCCGGTGCCCACGGTCAGGTAGACCGCGGGATCCAGGCCCCGGGCCGCGCCGAGCCGGTACTCCGCCAGGGCCGCGGCGTTCACGTCCGTGTCGAACCCCACGGGAACCCCCAGGGCTCGCCCCAGGGTGCCCGCCACGTCCGTCCCCTGCCACCGGAGCTTGGGGGTCGAGGTGATGAAGCCCCACTGGGGGGAGGCCGGGTCGAGATCCACGGGACCGAAGCAGCCCACGCCGAGGGCGCGGACCGGGAGTCCTTCGGAAACCCGGGCCTGGAAAAATCCGATGATCCGGTCCAGGGTCTCCCCGGGATCCGTGGTCGGAATGCGCTCCAGGGCCCGGGGTTCCTCCCCTGCCTTCCCGATCGCGGCTACGATCTTGGTTCCCCCGGCCTCGACGGCGCCGTAGAATTCCATCCGGATGCTCCTTCCGCGCCCCCGGAATCCCTATGCGAGTTCCGCGAGCCGCCGGCGGACGATCGACTCCAGCGGAAGGGGAACCATCAAGGCCAACAGGAACGCGTTGGTCACGCAGAGTAGCATGACTCCCAGATTCCTGCCCAGCCGGTCGAGGTGTTCGCCGTCCGCGAAGACCAGGATGCTCACCAAACCCAGCATGGTTCCGAGTCCGGCGGCGGTGTACAGCCATTTCCGTAAGTCCTGGAAAAAGAGCCGGGATTTCTCCAGGTCATTCCGGGCGGCGGCGGGATCGAAGGGCGCGGAAAAGGCCCGGCCGATTTCCCGGACAGGCCAGGACGCGAAGGCGAGTGTCGCGGGCACCAGGATCAGCAGCAGATAGGTGGGCACGTCCACGAAGGTCGGAAGGGTGCCCCCGGACATGAGGACGATCGCGGCGGACACCGCGAGAGTAAGGAAAATCCCCGTGAAATACTTCGCTTTCATTTTCGCTCCTTTTCCCGGAATCGTCCTGGAATACCGAATCCCTGCGGTTCCGGACCCCGCATATCCGCGAATTCCGATACCGCCCAAACCAGTTTCGTTTCGATCAATCGACCCACGATCACGGCTTTTGCCCCCAGGACTTCCGGTGCCGCCGTCGAACTCTCCCCCGGAACAGCGAGGAAGGCGGCACCGACGCAGGCCGCCAGGACCGCGGCCGCCGCCGCCTCCTGGAACCACGCCGAACGTCGGGGTGCCCTGGATGGGGGCCGATCGTTCCACCGGGAAGCGCCGTCCTGCTCGACATCGGTAGTCGCATGCTGCACGCGGGATGTCGGAAGATTTCTCTCTTCCTCGATCTCCCGGGAAAAATGCCGCCTGAGCAGGATATCCGGATCGATCCGCCTACCGTTCTCCATTCTCCCTCTCCCATTCCCTGCGCAGGGCGATCCGAATTTCGTGGAGCCTCCATTTTACCGTACCGACGGGAATCCCCGTAGTTCGTGCCGCGTCCGCCAGGCACAAATCCTGTCCGTACACCAGGCTGGCGAGCTCCCGGTCCCGCGGATCCAGGGCCGCCACGAAGCGGCGGACGAATTCGGCCTCCGAATCCCGGACCGCCGCCTCCTCCGCCCCCGGGACCGGGGATGGGACGTCGTCGACGCATTCGGGGGAGATGCGGCGTCCCGGACGGGCCAGGGCGTCCAGGGCGGCCCGCCTCACGATCGTGAGGAACCAGGGTGCGAAGGGACGGGCCGGATCGAACCGGTCCCGGGCGGCCCAGGCGCGGGCAAGGGCCTCCCCCACGACATCCTCCCGGTCCTGGTCCGACAGCCCCCGGAAGACCCGGCAATACGCGGCCGCCCGGGGGCGCCACTCGCGGCAGAGTTCCCGGAAATCGAGGTGAGCCAAGAACCTGGAGTCCGCCGCATCGTCCCGCATCGTCACCCTGCAGTACGCGGATATGCCGCTGTGGTTGGGAAAAAAAACGAGGGTCTCGTAGGACCCCCGCTAGGTTCTACCTCCGAGCCGCTCACCCGCCCTTCTGCGCGATCTTGGCCCAGGTGTCCCGGAGGGATACGGTCCGGTTGAACACCCGCCGGCCGGAGTTCGTATCCGGATCGCAGGTGAAGTAGCCCAGACGCTCGAACTGGTACCGGTCCCCGGGCTTGCATTCCGCCAGGCAGGGTTCCCCGAGGGCGCCGGCTACCGTCTCCAGGGAATCCCGGTTCATGGTGCCCACCCAGTCCACCCCGGGCGGCACGTCCATGGGACGCTCGTTCGGGAAGAGGCGGTCGTAGAGCCTCGCCTCCAGGGGCACCGCGGATTCCGCGGATACCCAGTGGATGGTCCCCTTCACCTTACGGTTGTCCGGCGCGTTCCCGCCCTTGGTCTCCGGGTCATACGTGCAGCGCACCGCGGTGACCTCCCCCGTGGCGGGATCCTTGTCGAATCCCGTGCAGGTGACGATGTAGCCGTAGCGCAGGCGCACAGAGTTTCCGGGGAAGAGGCGGAAATACTTGGGCGGCGGGACTTCCATGAAATCGTCCCGCTCGATGTAGAGGGTCCCGGAGAAGGGTACCTTCCGGGTGCCGGCGGAGGGATCCTCGGGGTTGTTGACCGCCTCCAGCTCCTCGACCTTCCCGTCGGGCCAGTTTTCGATGACCAGCTTGAGGGGACGGAGCACGGCCATGACCCTGCGGGCCCGCCGGTTCAGGTCTTCCCGAAGGCAGTACTCCAACAGCTGGACGTCCACGAAGGAGTCCGTCTTGGCCACCCCGATCCGGTTCATGAAGTCCCGGATGGACTCGGGGGTGAAGCCCCGGCGGCGCAGGCCCGCCAACGTGGGCATGCGGGGATCGTCCCAGCCGGATACGAAGCCTTCCTGCACAAGCCGTAGGAGCCAGCGCTTGGACAGCACCGTGTGGGTCAGGTTGAGCCGGGCGAACTCGATCTGCCGGCTGGGGAAGGCCTCGGCCTCCCGGATGAACCAGTCGTACAGGGGCCGGTGGATCTCGTACTCCAGGGAGCACAGGGAATGGGTGACCCCCTCCAGGGCGTCCGAGAGGGGATGCTGGAAGTCGTACATCGGGTAGATGCACCAGGCCGTGCCGGTCCGGTAATGGGGCTCCCTTCGGATCCGGTACATGACCGGATCCCGCATGAGGAGGTTCGGGTGGGCCATGTCGATCTTGGCCCGCAGGGTCTTGGAGCCGTCCGGGAACTCCCCGGCCCGCATCCGGGCGAAGAGGTCCAGGTTCTCCTCGACCGTCCGGTTCCGGTAGGGGCTGTCCCGGCCGGGGGGGGTATGGGTGATGTTGTTCTTGTCCGGGACGTTGGTGCCCCGGTATTCCTTGATCTCCTCCTCCGAAAGGTCGTCCACGTAGGCCTTGCCCTTCCGGATGATCTTCACCGCCTGCTCGTAGAGATGCTCGTAATAATCCGAGGCGTAGAACTCCCGGTCCTCCCAGTCGTAGCCCAGCCACTTCACGTCCCGCTTGATCGCCTCGACGTAGCTCATGTCCTCCTTCTCGGGGTTCGTGTCGTCGAAGCGGAGGTTGCACTTGCCGCCGAACTCCGCGGCGATTCCGAAGTCGATGGAGAAGGCCTTGGCGTGGCCGATGTGGAGCCAACCGTTCGGCTCCGGGGGGAAGCGGGTCAGGACCCGATCGTAGCGGCCCGTCGCCAGGTCGTCGGCTACGAAGTCGCGGATGAAGTTGGAGGGCGCGGAGGCGGTTTCGATATCGCTCATGGGAACTCCTTACCGCGCTTCAGGGGCGCGGCAGGTAGACTATGCCCCCCGAGGGGGGGACGGGTCAAGATCAGATATCTTTCCGGATGCGATCCAGCGCGTCCCGGTAGGCCTGGATGAGGATCCGGGCGTCCAGGCTGTAGGTCATGACGTCGAATCCAACACGGAAACCCTCCGCCACCTTGTCCTCCCGGACGGTGAAGTAGATGGAAAACTTTCCCGCGGCCCGGCACGCGTCCCGGATCCGTCCCAGGGCACGAAGGAAGTCGGGGTGCTCGAACTGCCCGGGGATGCCCATCGATATGGAAAGGTCGAAGGGGCCGATGAAGATTCCGTCCACCCCCTCCGTCGCCGCGACGGCCTCGATGTTCTCCAGGCAGCCGACGGTCTCGCACTGGGGGATGAGGAGGGTCTCGGCGTTGCAGTACGCCATGTTCGTGCGGAGATCCTCGGTGGCGGGGTAATCGAAGCCCCAACCGTCCTTCCGGGTCGGGCAGAAACCCCGCCTTCCCACCGGCGAGAACTTCGCATAGTCCACCAGGGCCCTCACCTGATCCGGGGTGTGGACGTCGGGGACGATGATCCCCTGGACACCCACGTCCAGAAGCTTCAGGACCGCGGGCCGGCTGATCTCCCGGACCCGGGCCAGGGGGGCTATGCGGGCCAGCTCCGCGGCACGGACGAAATCCGCGGTGCGTTCCGCCTCGAAGGGACCGTGCTCGTTGTCGACGATCAGGAAATCGAGGCCCGTTTTTCCCAGGGCCTCGACCACGGACTCCGAGCCGAGCTCGAAAAAGGTCCCGACGGGGCGCGCACCGGCCGCGAGTTTTTCCTTGAGTATGTTCTTCATGAAATCGCCTTAATCGATGTATTCCTTGGTAGTGCAATTTCTCGGAAAAGCTCTCGCTTTTCCAAGAAATTGCTTAACGTAGGGATGACAAGCTAGAAGCTTGTCATCCCTACGTTAGATGACTCCGCCGGACTTCCTCTCGTTCTGGCCGATCTCGAAGGCCTGTTCGGCGATGATCTTGCCCTGTTCCTTGATCAGCGCCTTCACGACGTCCCCGATGGAGATGACCCCCGCGAGCTTGCCCTTGTCCTTCACGGGAAGGTGGCGGAACCGTCCGTCGGTCATGAGGTTCATGCACGCCTCGATGGTGGTGTCGGGTTCGGCGTACGTGATGTTCTTGGTCATGATGTCCTTGACCGGAGTGGATTCGCATTCGCGGCCCTTCACGATGATCTTCCGGGCAAAATCCCGTTCCGAGAAGATGCCCACCGTGTCGCCCTTGGAGTCCACCACCATGATGGCACCGATGTTCTTCTCCGCCATCAGGGTAAGAGCCGCCAGAGCCGTGGAATCCGGCCCGATGGTCACGACTTCCCCGCCCTTGGATTTCAGGATGTCCCGTACGGTCTTCATGGCTCTCCCCTCCTTGTCGATCCGCTGCTTCCTAAGTTGATGGTATACACCTCAATAATAGAATCTCTAACCGCCGTCGGCAAGCTCCCTATATTTTTTTTTCACTATGTTTCCGGACCTGCTGGATCGGAGCGCACGCCGCCGATCCAGCAGGGATCGGATCCGTCCCTGCCTCCGCCGGTCCACGGGAATCCTTGCGGCCAGGAGCATGACGGGCACCAGGACCAGGATGACCCCGGGACCGGTCAGGATCCGGATCGCGGACAGGGTGGAGGCGGACTGCTCGAAGACCAAGGCCCCCTCCGGGGGCGCCGCATAGCCCGAACGCCCCAGGACCTGGAGGGCCAGGAAGGTGGCCATCGCCGTGGCCAGCTTGCGTATGAAGGTGACGGCCCCGTAGTACAACCCCTCCCGGCGCTCCCCCGAGCGAAGCTCGTCCCAGTCTATCGCCTCCGGGAACATGGATTCCGGCAGGATGTGGGCGCAAGAGGTGAACAGACCCGCCAGCGCGGCCACCCAGAGGCTCGAGGAGAGCCGGTCCCGGGGCAGCAGGCCGATGACCGCCTGCACGGCCGCCCAGAGCCCCATGCCCGCGAGGTAGGCGGACCGCTTCGAGGTGTGCCTGGCGAGGGAGTTCCAGAACGGCAGAGTCAGGATGGCCGTCGCGAGGAGGATGCCGAACGCCGCGGTCTCCGGGGCGAGCCGGACTCCGAACAGGGAGACCCTGGCCAGCAGGTCGCCGCCCCCCAGCCAGTATAGCAGGAAATACGGGAGCATGAGGGCCAGGAGGTCGAAGCAGATCCAGTTGAGCACGTAGACCGAACCCGCCAGGACGAAGGGCTTGTTGGTCGCCAGGATCCGAAGGGTGCCCAGGAAGCCCGGGCCCCTCGCGGGCGGAGCCGCGGGGACCTCCCGGGCCACGGCGAAGAGAAGAAGGAAGGGCACCGTCGAGATGCCCCCGAAGACGGCTCCCATCACGAGATAGGAACTCCGGAGCGAGAGCCCCGCCCCGAGCGCCGCGTCGATCAGCTCGGGTCCCGCGCCCGCGGCGACCAGGGAGGCCGCCAGGTTGAAGAACATGCGCCAGCTCATGAGGGAGGTGCGCTGGTCGTAGCCCGGCGCCAGCTCGGGACCCAGGGCCAGGTAGGGCACGGAGACCAGGGTCTGGAAGGTGTCGGAGATCATGAAGGCCGCCGTCACGTGGATCGCCAGGGCCGCCTGGGAGCTCCAGGGCGGGGCCCACCACAGGACCAGGAAGGAAAGCCCGAAGGGCACGGAGAACCAGAGGAAGAAGGGTCTCCTCCGCCCCCACCGCGTCCGGACGCGGTCCGAAAGCAGGCCCACCAGGGGATCGTTCACCGCGTCCCAGACCAGGGCGACCAGGGCCGCACCGGAGGCGAGAAGAGGATCCAGGCCCACGACGTCGGTCAGGAAGATGGCGTAGAAGAACATCCGCAGGGTGTTGTAGCAGGCGCGCCCGAAATCCCCCGCCCCGTAGGCCAGCTTGAGTCCCAGACCGAGACGCGTCACCGGCGGCCTCCCAGGTCCTTCCCGTACATCCTGTGCCGCTTGGCCCAGTCCACCCCGAAGTGCTCGATACCGGACCGGGACAGGAAGTTCCTCTCGTCCACCTGGATGAACTCCACGGACTCGTAGCGGGAGGATCGGATCAGCCGCTCCAGCTCCGCGAACAGGATGGCGTCGCCTCCCATCTTCCGGAACTTCGGGAGGATCCCCAGGCCGTTCAGGTCGAGGATCCTCGAGCGGGACCTCTCCCTCAGGATGTGGTACCAGCCCAGGGGAAGGAGCTCCCCGCCCGCCCTGCGGATTCCTCGGCCGAGGTTGGGAAAGGCTCCCATGAAGCCGGCCAGCTCCCCGTCCCGGAGGATGAAGCGGACCACCGACGGATCCGCCGCGAAGATCATGGATTCGGACATGAGGGCGAACTCCCCGTCCGTGGAGGGCACGTAGTTCGGATTGTCCGCGAAGGCCTCGTGCTGGAGGATCTTGAGCGCGGGCAGCCACCGCCGGATCTCGCCCCGGCGGCGGAAGGCGAGTATCTCGAAGGCGCCGCGCTTGCGGGCGATCTCGGCCACCCGGTAGAGGCGACCGTCCCCGGGCCGGTTCCGGTCCAGGTATCCCGACAGGAAGTCCGTCACCTTGGAGAAGCCGCTGGCCTCGAGCAGCCCGGCGTAGTACGGGGGATTCCAGGGGATGCCCGTGGCGGGAAACCTGTCGAATCCGTCGACGAGGACGCCCTGCCCGGCGGAGCGCAGGAAGCCCTTGGGCCCGATCAGGCGGTCGAGTCCCCGGATGGCCGCCCACTCCGACGCGGCGTCAAGGAGGGCGCGGGCGGCGGCCCCGTCGTCCCGGACGTCGAAATGGCAGAAGAACGCCGTGCGCGTCCCGTGGTGTCCGTTGTAGCCCCGGTGATCCAGGACCGCGATACGGCCGAGGTCCCGGCCGTGCTCGGAGGCCAGGAAGAATGCGGCGTCGGAGTGCTCGAAGAAGGGATGCCGCCGCCGGAGGAGGACCCGGAGCTCCCCGGCCAGGGGAGGAACCCAGTTCTCCTCCCCGGCGAGGAAGTCGAAGGGGACTCGGATGAAGCGGCGGACCGCGTTTCGGTCTCCCGGAGCCACGGTTTCGATGCGCACCATACCTCCTGGCGCAAGGTTCATGTCCTATACCGGGAACCTCAGCTCCGCCCGGGTCCCGCCGGCGGATTCCATGGAGAAGGTTCCGCCCAGCTGTTCCGCGAGCATGCGGACCAGGGTGATGCCGAATCCCCGGCTGTCCTCGATCCGGAAGCCCTCCGGGAGGCCCTTCCCGTCGTCCCGGACCTCCAGGGTCGCGGAGGGACCGATCCGTTCCAGGCGGATCGCGACGGTCCCCGCCTCCCGGCCCTCGAACGCGTACTTGAGGGCGTTGGTGACGAGCTCGTTCACGATGATGCCCAGGGGGAAGAGCTTCTTCGTCGGGAGCTGGAAGTCCTCCACCCGGGGCAGGAGGGAAATCCCCTCATGGACCGAGAGCGCGTCCTCCATGGATTCGACGAGGCTTTCTATGTATTCCCTCACGGAGCTCTCCTCGTATCGCTCCGTGGCCAGGAGTTTTTCGTAGAGGATCCGCATTCCCGCGATCCTGCCGAGGGTGTCGCCCAGGGCGGAACGGGCTTCCGGGCTTTGGACCTCGGCGGCCTGCATGGACACCAGGGCTTCGATGGAGGCGAAGTTGTTCTTGAGCCTGTGGTGCACTTCCTTGAGGAGGGTCTCCTTTTCCTCGACCCTCCGCTTGAGCTCCTCCTCCGTCCGCTTCCGTTCCGTAACGTCCCGGGCCGCGGCGTAGATCAGGCGCCCCTGGGGATGGGATCTCCACTCGATCCAGCGATAGGAGCCGTCCTTGCACCGGTACCGGTTCTCGAAATTCAGGATGCTGTGCTGGGAATCGAGGGAGGAGACGGCCTTGAGGGTTCTGTCCAGATCCTCGGGGTGGACGAAATCCAGGAAGCGCCGTCCCTCCATATCCTCGATACGATACCCCAGGACGTTCTCCCACTCGGGATTCAGTCGATGGAAGTATCCGTCCGTGTCCGCGATGCACAGGAGGTCCAGACTGCTGGAAAAATAGCGGTCCAGTTCCTCGGTGCACTGGGTCAACAATTCGTGGGAGCGCTTCAATTCCTCGGTGGAGGATCGGAGCTCCTCGTTGAGGACTTCGTACTCCTCCACCTGAAGCTGGAGCTTGGTCTCGGCCTCCTTCAGGGGCGTGATGTCCGTGGTGATCGTGGCGAACCGGTTCGTCCCGGGGGAGACGACGGAGATCGAGAAGTGCTTCTGCATGGGGGCATAGTAGGTCGAATAATGGTACGGTATCCCCGTGATACCGACGTCCGAGAACTCCTTCAAATAGGGCGCCGGATCCGAGCCGTACACCTCGCTTCCCAGACGGCCGACGGCCTCCTCCTTGGGGATACCCGTGACGCGCGTATAGGCTTCGTTGCAATCGATGATGCGGTAATCCACGGGACGACCGTGTTCGTCGAAGACCAGGTCATGCAGGACCACCATTTCGGTCATGGCCCCGAAGAGGGCGGAAAGGCGGGACCGGCTTTCCTGAAGTTCGGTCTCGATCCGCTTGTAATCGGTCAGGTCGATTCCGATACCCATGAGGTATCGGCGTCCCTCCGATTCGAAGGGGACTCCGGTCATGAGGAAGGGTATCCTCCGCCCGTCCTTCGCGATCAGCGGGGCTTCGATCTGGTTCAAGCCCTTCTCCATGGCCACATCCACGGCCGCCCGGATCGCCTCTTCAGTGCCCGGCACGTGCCATTCGAAGATGGAGCGGTTCTGCATTTCCCGGGCTTCGAATCCCAACAACGACTCGTGGTCCCGGTTCCATCGCACCAGCCTAAGCTCGGGGTAGGTGTAGAGGTAGAAGATCCCGGGCATGCTTTCCAGGAGCCGCTCGGCGAACCTCCGCTCGAATTCGTTCACCTGCTCCGCGTGCTTTCGTTCCGTGATGTCGTGATAGTTCCCGAGAATGCCTTGGACCACGGGATCGTCGAGCATGTTGACCAGGGTGATCCGGATCCACTTGTAGGAACCGTCCTTGCAACGGTATCGCGTCTCCGTGGTCGCGGTCGTCCCTTCGTCCGAGGACATGAGCCGATCGAGGATTTCCCGGGAGGCGGCCCGGTCGTCGGGGTGCACGTTGTCCAAAGCCGGCCTTCCCACGACCTCCCCGGGTTCCCAGCCGAACCATTTGTGGATGTTCGGACTCTTGTACTTGTTGGTTCCGTCGCGGCCGATGATCACGATCACGTCGGAGATGTTGGCGATCAGGGCGTTCTGCTTGCGCTCACTTTCCAGGGTCTTCCGATCGGCGTCGAAGAGCTTGAAGGCCATCTTGATGGAGGCGTCCAGGACGGTGATACTGGAGTTCTTGACCACGTAGCCGTAGGAGGTGATCTTCTCCGTCCTCTCCACGATCTCCGGTTCCGTGTGGGAGGAAAGGAAGAGGATCGGCAGGTCCCGCAACTCCAGGATCCGGTCCGCCGCCTGGGTTCCGTCCATGCCCGGTCCCAGGTCTATGTCCATGAGCACGAGGTCCGCGTCGATCCCCCCCGCGACGGCCTCGACCGCGGCCTCCCCGGTGTCGACCGTAAGGACGTCGTAGCGGTATTTCTCCAGCGCCTTCTTTTCCGCCAGGGCGATCAGGGCCTCGTCCTCGACCAGGAGGAGTCTCTTCCGGGGCTTTCCTTCCGGGTTCACCATGGACACCTCGCCGACCGCATCATAGCTCCGCCGCCACCCGGCAGGGCAGGCCGGAGAGCCCCGCGAACTTGATCGGGAAGGTATACATCACGCAGGACGCGGAGGGCCGTCCCCGCAGGACCGCGTCCAGGTTGCAGAGGTTCTCCACCACGAAGACGCCCCGGTCCGCGCAGTACTGGTCCTTGGGGGTATGCTCGGATCCCCGGCGCATCCCCGCGAAGTCGATGCCGATGATCGAAACCCCGCGTTCCAGGAGGGCCTCGATCAGATCCTCCGAAAGTTGGGGGTGGCCGGAGAAATATTCCTTGGAGCCGTACTCGTGCCGTTCGATGAAGCCCGTCCGGAAAGCGGCGAACATCCCCGGTCCGACCAGGGACAGGTCGATATCCGGGACCCCGATCTCCCGATCCGGATCCGGGGGGACCTCGAACACGACCGCCTTCCTCCTCAGGAACTCCAGGGGGAACTCCTTGTCCATCACGTCGAAATGCGTCCCCATGTGCCCGAAGGCCGCGATCTTCTCGTTGTCCAGGGCTTCCCTGCTCCGGTACCGTGTCACCAGGATGCTCAGATCGATCAGCATGTCTCCCTCTCCCTAGGCCTTTTCCACCCGCACGGGGGTATTCTTGAAGGGCGCGATCTTGGAGGACGGGTCCAGCTCGTCCCGGGTCAGGATGTTGACCCGGGCCGCCTCGTAGTGGAAGGGCATGAAGGGTTCACCCTCCCGCACCTCTTCGCTGGAGCGCGCCCGCGTCACAAGGCCGCCCCGCCGGGACGTCACCCGTACCCGGTCCCCGTCCCCGACCCCGATCCGCCGGGCGTCCTCGGGGTGCAGGAGGATGTACCCCTCCGGCGCGAAGGCGTCCAGGGGCCCGGCCCTGCGGCTCATGGTGGAGGAATGGTATTGGTACAGGATGCGTCCGGTGTTCAAGACCAGAGGATACTCCGCGTCCGGGAGTTCCGCCTGGGGCCGCCAGTCGACCGGGAAGACCCGGGCCAACCCGTCCGGGGTGTTGAACCGCTCCAGGAATAGGGTGCGGGTGCCCGGATGGTCCGCCCTCGGGCAGGGCCACTGGATGCCCCGCTCCTCCAGTCGGGACCAGGTGATCCCCCCGAAGATGGCGGGCGCGGCCCGGGCGGTCTCATCCCATACCTCCGAGGCGGACCTGTACGTTCCGATGGGCCGTCCCATCCGGCGCGCGAGCTCCTGCAGGATCCAGAGGTCTTCCCGGGCCTCTCCGGGCGACCGGATCGCCCGTCGGACCCGCAGGACCCTACGGTCCGAATTGACGAAGGTGCCGTCCTTCTCGGCCCAGGAGGCCGCGGGGAGGATCACGTCGGCCTTCTCCGACGTCGGGGTCAGGAAGATGTCCGCCACCGCCAGGAACTCGAGGCCCTCCAGGGCCTCCTCCACGTGGAAGGCGTTCGGGTCCGTCATCACGGGATTCTCCCCCATGATGAACAGTCCCCGGATCCGGCCTTCATGGGCGGCCTTGGCGATCTCCACGGTGGTCAGGCCCCGTTCCGAAGGCAGGGACACCGCGGGCACGCCCCACAACTCCGCGATCCGGCGCCGGTTGACCTCGTCCGAGGCGGGGACGTAGCCCGGGTAGAACAGGGGCGAGCAGCCCACGTCGGTGGCCCCCTGCACGTTGTTCTGACCCCGGGGCGGGGCCAGGCCCGATCCGTCCCGGCCGATCTTTCCGCAGGCCAGCATCAGGTTCATCAGGGCGAAGACGTTGTCGGTGCCCACGGTCTGCTGGCTCATCCCCATGCCCGTCGCGATCAGGGCGCGGTCCGCCCGGGCATAGAGCCGGGTCGCGGCCAGGACCTTGTCCGGGGGCACCCCGCAGATCGCCTCCACCCGTTCCGGCGTGTAGGCGTCCACGGCGGCGCGCAGGGTAGCCAGAGCCTCCTCGCCCCCCTGGATGCGCCGCCGGGCGAAGTCCCGGTCCACCCAGCCGCGTTCGAAGGCGACCCGGGTCATCCCGTTGAGCAGGGCCACGTCGGTGCCCAGCCGCGGCTGGAGCCAGACCTCCGCGTGCCGGACCAGGGGGGTCCACTTGGGGTCGATGACCACCAGGGACCCGCCCCGGGCCAGGCCGCGTTTTAGGAAGGTGGCCGTGACGGGATGGGTCTCCGCCATGTTGTTGCCGATCACGAGGGTGCAGTCCGCGGTCTCGTAGTCCTCGATGGAAGCGCTTCCCGCCCCGTCCCCGATGGCCTTGAGCATGGCGGTGACCGTGGAGGCGTGGCAGAGCCGGGTGCAGTAGTCCAGGTTGTTGGTGCCGAACGTGACCCGCACGAGCTTCTGGAAGAGGTAGTTCTCCTCGTTGGTGCACTTGGCGCTGGAGTAGCCCGCCAGGGCGTCGGGACCGTACTTGTCACGTACCGAGTTCAACCCCGCCGCGACGCGGTCCAGGGCCTCGTCCCAGGTAGCCTTCCGGAAGCCGGAACCCTCCCGGACAAGGGGTACGGTCAGCCGGTCGGGATGGTTCGCGAAGCCGTAGCCGAAGCGGCCCTTGACGCAGAGCCTGCCGTCGTTGGGGGAGAGTCCCTCCGCCCCGTCGGATCGGAGTATCCGGCCCTCCCGGACGCTCAGGTCCAGCTGGCAGCCCACCCCGCAATAGGGGCAGGTGGTGCGGACTTTGGATACGGGAACCCCTCCGGCGCGGAGGGAGTCCCGGTTCGGTTTTTCCGTAAGGGCTCCGGTCGGGCAGAGCTGGACGCACTCCCCGCAGCCGTCGCACTCCGAGGCCCCCCAGGTCCCCTCCCCGGCCAGGATCACCGAGTCCAGGCCCCGGCCGTCCAAGGACAGGACCCCCTTGCCCTGGACCTCCAGGCCGGCCTTGACGCAGCGGAAGCACTTGATGCACCGGGACGCGTCGAAGGCAAGGACGTGGGAACTCCGGTCCGGGGGACGGGCAGCTCCCCGGGAGGGCCGGAGCTTCGCGGGCCTCTCGACCCCGTACCGGAGGAGAAGCTCCTCCAGCTCGTCCCTGTGGCTGCCGTCGGACCCGGTCTCGACCTCCTCGGCCAGGAGGGAAAGGATCCAGCGGCGGGCTTCCTCGAGCTCCCCGTCGAAGGCGGTGACCTTCATGCCCTCTTCCACCGGGGTCGAGCAGGAGGTGACGAGCCCACGGCGGCCCTCGATCTTGACCACGCAGAGCCGGCAGGCCCCGGTGGGGGTGAGCCTGGAATGCCAGCAGAGGCTGGGCACCTCGGAGCCCGCGGCCCGCAGAGCCTCGAGCAGGTTCGAGCCTTCCGGGGCCTCGGCTGACCTGCCGTCCACGTGGAAGCGTACCGTCCGGGCCGCGCTCACGACAGGGCCTCCCGGAGCTCCCGGGCAGCGGCCGCCAGGGGCAGGATCGGGGACTGCCCCAGGGGGCAGAGGGAAGTTGCGGCCATCCGCCGGGCCTCCACCACCAGGGCGTCCAGGATCCCCCGGCGCTCGCCGGGCTTCGCGGCCGCCAGTTCCCTGCCCGCCTCCGCGAGGCGCGCCGTTCCCACCCGGCAGGGCACGCACTTGCCGCAGGATTCGTGGCGGAAGAACTCCAGGATGGACAGGATCGTGTCCGCCGGATCCCGCCCCGGGCCCAGCACGATGACCGCCCCGGAACCCAGGGTGAGCCCCTCCTTCTTGAGGGAGTCGTAGTCGAGGCGGAGGTCCATCCGGGCGGCGGAGGCGAAGGTTCCCGCCGCCCCGCCCAGGAGGACGGCGGCCGGTTCCCGCACCGACCGGACCGAACCGTCCGGCGCGGGGGAAATCCCGCCCGCGAATCCGTCCACCAGGTCCCGCAGGGAGATGCCCAGCTCGGCCTCGTAAAAACCCGGGCGGACCACGTCCCCGGAGACGCAGAAGATCTTGGTTCCCGGAGAACCCGGCACTCCCAGGGCCAGATAGGCGTCGGCCCCATTTTCGGCGATCCAGGGCACGTTGGCCAGGGTCTCCACGTTGTTGACCAGGGTGGGCTTGCCCCAGAGCCCCTTCTCCGCGGGGAAGGGCGGCTTGATCCGGGGATACCCCCGTTTGCCTTCCAGGGATTCCAGGAGGGTCAGTTCCTCCCCGCAGAGGTAGGAGCCCGCGCCCCTCCGGATCTCCACGTCGAAGTCGAAGCCCGAGCCCAGGATGTTCTCCCCCAGATACCCCGCGGCCTTGGCCTGGTCGATCGCGGTCCGGAGGTTCCGGATGGAGCGGCCGTACTCCCCCCGGACGTAGATATACCCCATCCGGGCCCCGATCGCGTACGCCGAGATGACCAGGCCTTCCAGGAGAAGCTGGGGCTCCCGCTCCAGGATGATCCGGTCCTTGAAGGTTCCCGGCTCGCCCTCGTCGGCGTTCACCACCACGTACCGGTCGCAGTCCTCGCAGGTCTGGGCCGTGGACCGCTCCTTGGTGCCCGTGGGGAAGCCGGCCCCTCCCCGCCCCCGGAGCCCGGCCTTCGTGAGATCCGCGACCAGATCGTCGGGGTCCTTCCCGAGGGCCGCGCGGAGCCCGGCCCAGCCGCCGGCGGCCTCGTAGGACCCGAGGTCCCCGGGATCGTGCAGATCGATGTACCGCAGGGCGATCCGAGTCTCCCCGGGGCAGGAGGAAGCCGCGCCGCGGGCGGATTCCGGTTCCAGGGCCGACGGAGCGGAGGCGGAGCGATCCGCGGCGCCCGCGATCCGGTACAGGTCCAGGGCCGCCCGGACGGACACGGGGGTCAAGCGGGTGAATACCTTGTCGTCCACCATCATGGCCGGGGAACGCCCGCACTGCCCCAGGCACTGGCATTCCTCCAGGGTGAACAGGCCGTCCCGGGTCGTCCCTCCGGACTCGACACCCAGTTCGGCACGCAGGAACGCAAGCAGATCCTCGGAGCCCATCATGCGGCAGACCGGGGACACGCAGAGCCGGATCACGTGGCGGCCCCGGGGCTCGAGGCTGAGCATGGAATAATAGGACGCGACCCCCCGAATATCCCCCCGGAGCTTGCCGTATCTCAGGCCCAGCCGGTCCAATTCCGCCGGCGGCAGCCAATTTCGGCCCGAGACTTCCTGGATACCGTGCAGGTCCTCGAGAAGGCGATCTGGGCGTATCATGGAATAAGTATAGACGCAATTCGCGGGCAGGCAATATGCATCGGTTTTCCTTGACGCCCCGCCCGAAGGGGAGGACAATTCATCGATCCCCCGGTATTCCAGGATTCCTATGGGGAGGTGCGCCGATGGTACGGAAATTCGGATTCGTCCGCTGGGCGCGGGCGATGGCCCTGGTCCTCGCTTCCTTGGTTCTGGTTTCTCCGATCGTTTCCCAGGAACGGACGGATGCCTCGCTCGCTTCGGAGCTGGACGCCTACGTGCGCGGGATGGTGAGCTCCGGAACCTTCACGGGTACCGTCCTTGCGGCCCGGGGAGGCCGCATCCTCCTGTGCAAGGGCTACGGGATGGCGGACCGGGAACGGGGTATCCGGAACGACATCCGGACCCGGTACCGGCTGGGCTCCGTCTCCAAGAACTTCACCGCGGCGGCCGTCCTGTTGCTCCAGGAGCGGGGAGCCCTTTCGATCGACGACCCGATTTCCCGGTACCTTCCGGGGCTGTTCGAAGGGAAGGGGATCACGATCCGGCACCTGCTCACCCATACGTCCGGACTTCCGGATTATATCCTGTTCCCCGGGGCCTTCGAGGCCTTCGCCGAAGCGACCGATCCGGATGCGCTCCTGGCCTCCATCGCGGCGCCGGACCTCGAGTTCGAACCGGGGACGAAGTTCCGGTACAGCAATTCCGGGTACGTGGTCCTCGGCCGGATCGTCGAGGTGGTATCCGGGATGGAGTACGAGGATTTTCTCGGGACCGAGCTGTTCCGTCCCGCCGGGATGTCCGACGCCGGCTGCGACTACGAGGAGGGGCTCGCGGCGGGGGATGTTGCCGTGGGGTACCACTACACCGGAGAGGACTATGTTCCCGTGCCCCGCTGGGATTCCTCCTGGGCGGCCGGCGCCGGTGCGGTCTGCGCGAGCGCCGTGGACCTGTACTCCTGGAGCCGGGCCCTTGCCCGGGGCAGAATCTTGAGCGACCGTTCCCGGGACCTCCTGTTCGGCCCCACTCCCCAGAGCCGGAACGCCTACGGCATGGGCTGGTACCTGCGGCCGAACGACTGCAGGGCCCGGACCTACCACGGCGGCTACGTCTTCGGATTCCGCAGCGACTTCACCCGATACCCGGGAGAGGAAGCCGACATCATCGTGCTCAGCAACGTCGACCAGGCGCCCACCCGGCGGATGGCGGAGGACCTCGCCGCGATCCTCTTCGGGATTCCCTACGACCCGCCGGAGTTCCGGGTGCCCGCATCGCTTCCGAGTTCCGGTCTCAAGAACTTCGAGGGCGTGTACGACACCAGCGAGATCTTCGGGGACGGCGCGTCCATGCAGGTCTGGACGGAGGGCCCCCGGATTTGGTACCGGGGAAACACGGTCTACGATTCCCTGGGACTGCCCATGCACATCTATCCCCTCGAGGGAGGAGGCTTCTTCGACAAGACCGGGGACGTCAAGTACGAATTCATCCCGGGGCCGGACGGCGCCGCGGAAGCCGTGGTCGTGAGCGACGCCTACGAAAGCTACCGCTTCCCCAGGATCCCCTCCCGATGAGGGCGCGATCCGCCCTGATCGCCCTGGCGCTGGTCTGCGCGGTCCTGACCTCGACGGACGCCCAGACTGCGGCTCCCGCCCCCCTTCCGCTTCCGAGCGCGATCCACCCGCTCCTGGCCCGGGGCCGCGCCGCCATCCTGGAATCGCCGGGAACCCTGATCACGGTCGGACGGGTCGGCTGCCGTTTCCCGACCCTGAAGGCCGCGCTGGAGGCGAGTCCCGGCGGAAACGCGCGGATCTGCCTCATGGACACCGTGCACCGGGAAAGCGGGATCGTCATCCGGGGTAACGTGGAAATCTTCGGCTTCGGCGCCGTAGGGACCGTCCTGGAGGCCGCGGCGCGTCCGGAGGAGGCCGGGGACCGGGTCATCCGGGTCGAGGAAGGCGCATGCCTGTACCTCTCGGGCTTGACGGTCCGGGGAGGGCGCCCCTCCGACCGGCTGCGCAACGGGGGGGGCATCGCCAACTACGGGCGCCTGGTCATCGAGGACTGCGCGGTGATCGACAACCAGTCCTCCGCGGGAGCGGGAATCTGGTCGGCGGGGCCCCTGGAGATCCGGCGGTCCGTGATCGCCGCGAACCGCACCGTCCCGAGGCCCGCGGCGGACGCCACGGCCGCCGTGGGCTGCCAGGGCAGCGGGGCGGGGATCAAGGTGGACAAGCCGGGATCCGCCCGGATCGAGGACACCCTGATCGCGTGGAACGCCTCCCTGAAGGGCGGAGGCGGTCTCCACGTGGCCTGCGAGACCGAGGTTCGCCTTTCCCGCTGTACGATCTTCGGCAATTCGTCCAAGACCCGGGGCGGGGGAATCGATCTGGCCGGGGGGACCTTGATCCTCGAGCGCTGCACCGTGGCCGGCAACGTCTCGACCGGAAAAGGTTTCGCCGTCCACAATCGCGGCCGGCTTTCCCTGTCCGGCTGCCTGCTCGCCGGTGAATACGGAACCGCGTACTACCGGGCCGTCGATTCCGGAGGAGAGTTCGGGTCGGGGGCCCTGGTGCTCAACGAGGGCAACTATTGCCAGTCCGGCAACCTTCCCGGCTCGGCCGTGGGAGACCCCGGCCCCCTCGTCCTCGCGGACCACGGCGGACCCGTCTGGACCGTCCTGCCGGATCCGTCCTCCCCGGCCCGGGGGTACGGGGCCGGTCCCCTGCCCTAGCCGCTGCGATCCTTTCCCGGCCCGGTTTCGACGCGGTGACCCCGGCCGGGGCATCGCGTCCGCCGGGCCGGAGTCCAGCCTTCTACGGCTCGATCCGCCAATCCTCCACCTTGTCCAAGGGGTAGATGGGTCGGGGGATGTTCCGGTATTTCAGGCCGAAGACGTCCGTATTGCTCAGGCCCGGGGACATCACGTTCACGGTCTTGCGGTTGTACAGGAGGAAATTGTACCGGAAGGGGAAGAGGTTCTTGACGACCACGATGTCCGCCTTCCAGGGGTCCAGCCCCAGGCTCTTGAACTCCTTGGGGGTCCTGGAAGCCATGGGGAGTTCCGAGATCACCAGCCGGATCCCGTCCCGGCGGACGATGACGGTCTTCCCGAAGGAGGTCTCGGCCTTCCACTCCACGATGCCGGAATACTCCAGGGGCCGGTTGTACAGCAGGTCGATTTTTCCGCCCACGCTCAGGGTCACCTCGTCCCCGACCTTGCGATCCCAGGCCAGGGCGGCGGCCTTTTCGTCCCGGATCGAGAGGTACGAGACCAGGTCGCTCCCCCGCTCCAGGAGGGCCTTGAGGATCCACACGCTTTCCCCGGGCGTGCCGGTTCCGACCGCGTCGGACACGTCGCAGAAGACCACGGTGCCCAGGGCCCGGGCGAGCCCGGCCTTCCGGGCGAGGTCCACGGCCTCTTCCGGGGTGGCGCCCGCGGGCTGGGGCACGTCGCGGACCGCCCAGGCCATATCGGAAATCTCGTCCGCCAGGGCGGCCGCCCGGTCCGGGTCGCCGTCCGTGATCGCAACGGTGCTGTACCCCAGCTCCGGCTCGTCGATCCAGATGTGCACCGGGAAGAAGGAGACGGAAAGGGCCCCGCCCTTACGTTCCATCCTCTTCAGGGCGCTGAAGATCTTCCGGAAGGGAGGCAGGAAATCCACGTTCATCCCGCCCCCCTTGAGGAGGGCCATCTTGTTGACCCGCATGACCGGATCGATCCGGCCCAGGACCGTGCGCACAAGGAGGTCGCCGGTCCGGCGGCCCGTGTCGAAGTGGTCCCGGTGGGGATTGGTCCGGTACCCCACGATGATATCCGTATTCTCCACCCTGCGCTTCGTGACGTTCGCGTGCAGGTCGAAGGACACGGCAACCGGCACCTCCGGCCCCAACAAGGTGCGCAGGTCGACGAGTATATCCCCCTCGGGGTCGAAGATCCCGTCCACGCCCATCGCCCCGTGGAGGGACAGGTAGACCCCGTCCACTCGGTCCGCCGCCTTCACGGCGTCCAGGATCTCCTTCTTGATCCGCTCGTAAAAGGCCCGGTCCACGGGTCCCCCGGACATGGACTTGGCCTGGAGCACGGGAACGGCCTTCACGGCACCCGCGCCGGATTTCTCCACGGCCTTGAGGAAGCCCGCCAACTGGGTCTTCTCCCCCGGCGCGGCGGCGGCGACTTCCGCTCCGTACCGAAGGGCCATGGCCCGGAAATCCCTCTCCGTGGTCAGGATGGGGGAGAAGGAGTTGACCTCGTGCATGAACTCCGCGTACAGCACGATCTTCGGGTCCGTCCCGGGGGCGGGACGGTCGGCGGGGGAACAGGAGCCCAGGGCAAGGGCCAGGCAGGCCGCGCCAAGTATCCGGAAGTGGTTCATGGTCCGTAACACTAGGCTACCCGGATCCTCCTGTCAACGCGGCCGCGCGGCCGGACCGGGGGCTGACTCGGGCCGCCTTCCCGAAGTACCATTCGAAAGATCCGGCGCGCGGCCGGCCCTAGGAGCGAACAGCCATGTCCACCTTCGCGGCCCTACTCACCGCGGGCCTCCTCGGAGCCACCATCTCGATCTACCAGCCCATGAACGGCCTCGTGTCCCGGATCACGGGCTCCCCCCTGGCGGCCAACACCCTCTTCTACTTCGTGGCCTTCCTCTCCTCCGCGGCCATGATGTCGGTCTGGACCCTGGTCCGCCCGGGCGCCCCCGGACTGGCCTCTCGGCTTCTGGAGCTCCCTCCCGCCCTGCTCCTGGCGGGCAGCATGAGCTCCGTCATGGTCCTGGGGACGATCCTCCTCCTGCCGCGCCTGGGGGCGCGGCGCCTCTTCCTCCTGCAGGTGGCGGGTCAGGTAATCATGGCCCTGGCGGTCAGCCATTTCGGGCTCCTGGGTACGGCCCGGGATCCCCTCACCCTGCGCAAGGCCCTGGGCGCCGTCCTCCTGCTGGCCGGAGCCGTCGTCTCGGTGCTCTGATCCTTCGCCCCGCCTTGCCCGCGGCCGATCCGGTAAGTACCTTTGACCCGGGCCGGGTCATCCGGCCGGGAGACGCGGATGGAAACCTTGAACTCGCCCGAAGAGATCCTTGCATCCTGCGACAACACGATGAGCCGGGCCGAGCTGGAAGCCAAGCTCAAGGGGAAGCCCGATTACTACGCGGAGGAGTACTTCTGCGCCGGAAAAGGCGCCTACTGCCGGGACGAGGAGCTCTGCGTCCAGCTCGTCGCGCGGGCCCGGCTCCCGACCCGGTTCGGAGAGTTCGAGATCGCAGGGTTCTACGACGCCAAGCACGACAAGGAGCACACCGCCGTGCTCAAGGGGACCGTGGAAGGAGCGGTGGACCTGCCCCTGCGCATCCACTCCCAGTGCCATACCGGGGACGTGTTCGGCAGCCTCCGCTGCGACTGCCGGGACCAGCTGGAGGCGGCCCTGAGGTACGTCGAGGCCGAGGGACGGGGCGCCGTGGTGTACATGAAGCAGGAGGGCCGGGGCATAGGCCTATTGAACAAGATCAAGGCTTACCGCCTCCAGGAACTCGGCCTGGATACGGTGGAGGCCAACCGCTACCTGGGATTCCCGGACGACGCCCGGGACTACGCGGTGACCGCCGCGATCATTCGTCTGCTCGGGATCAAGTCGATCCGTCTCATGACCAACAACCCGGACAAGATCGAGGGGATGCGGAAGGAAGGCATCGAGGTGACCGGCCGGATTCCCGTGGTCATCGAGCCCAATCCCCACGACGGAAGCTACCTGGAGACCAAGCGGGACCGCATGGGCCATCTGTATTGACCGGGCCCCGGCCCGCCGGCCGGGGTGCCTAGGTATGCAGGGCGCCGAACAGGACCAGTCCTCCCAGGACCAGGATCGCCGCCCCCAGCACGATATAGAACACCCGGGCGCCCGTTCGGCCCAGGATCCTCACGAAGAACCGGGCCTTCCTGTGGTTCATGAACCACTCGAAATCGAAGGCCGCGCAGACCACAGAGAAAAGCCCGATGGCCATGAAGATCCAGCCGGAATGATTCATGTTAGCTCCCCCGTTTCGCACGATTCGGAATATCCCGGCGATTCTACCTTCCGGAGATGCGGACGGGAAGTCCAAAAAGAAAAACCGCCCCGGAAGGGGGCGGCTTTCAGGCGCGGAACGCGGCCGGATCTACCAGCGGTTGTCGTCCCGGCGGGGCTTGTCCATGGCCTCGTTGACCTTGATCTGCCGGCCGTCGAGGTCGGTGCCGTTGGTCCCGGCGATGGCGGCCTGGGCTTCGCTGTCCGAACCCATCTCCACGAAGCCGAAGCCCTTGGAATTGCCGGAATCCCGGTCCGTGATGATCTTGGCGGACGCTACGGTGCCGTAATTCTGGAACAGCTCCCGGAGGCTGTTCTCTCCGGTATTGTAGCTCAGGTTTCCTACATACAGTTTCTTGCCCAAAATCTTTTCCTCCACCCGCCGACGTAGAGCGGGTATCCTCAACATGTTCCGCAGAAGACGCGGATGACCGAATCGGAAATCCTCGCGGATCGGCGATCAAGCTGACGGCAGTATACCCTATTTACGGAAGGATGGGTAGGGCCGGACTCGGACCGACGGAATTCGCTCGATCCGGGGATCCCGTCGGCCGGAAGGTCGGCTGCGCCCCGGCTGCCTCATCTCGGATCGCCTCCCGCGGACCCCTGTTCAGGGCGCGGCGGGACGGCGTTCCGCGAGGGCTACGACCAGGACAGCCGCGAACCCGTATCCTACGGCGATGTATGTCATAAGGGCCAGGATATCGATCCCCGCGAGCTGGACCAGGAAATTGAACCAGAAATGGATCCAGACGGCCAGCAGGATGTTCCGGTTTCGTTCCAGGGCGTGGGCGATGAGGACCGACACGGAGACGATGGCCGCCAGGAAGGCCAGGACGTACCGAAGGAGGTCCGGGCCGGAGAATCCGGACATCAGCCACAGAGGCAGGTGCCAAAACCCCCAGACCAGGCCCAGGAGCAGTCCGGACGCGGTCGTTGACCTTGTCCGGCGAAGCCGGGGAAGGGCGTAACCCCGCCATCCCAGTTCCTCCCCGAGGGGGCCCGAGGTGAGGTTCACGACGAAGGCGGCGGCCAGTGCGGCCGGGGCCGGGAGCGTCCAGGCGGCGAAGGGCTGTCCCCCCAGGGCGGAGTGGACGGCCCGGGCCAGGACCAGGATGCCCGCCTGGGCGGCCAGGACGGCCAGGAAGAGTCCCGCCCGGGGCTTCTCGGCCACCTGGGCCCGGAGGAAGTCCTTCCAGCTCGTTCCCGGATTCAACCTCCGGAAGAGGATCGCCAGGGCGAAGGTGGGAGCCCATGCGCACACGTTCTTCATCGCCGCGACCAGGGGTCCGGGAGCCTTCAGGAAAATCAGGAACCCGGTCACCCCCAGCAAAACCCAGAACAGGAGGTACGAGAGGACGAAATACCCGGTAATGGAGGAGGAGGAGGAGGAGGTTCGTGCTGTGGGCATGCGGTTCTCCTTGCCCCGTATTGTACGGAACCCGGAGCGAACTCACCAGGCCTCCGGATTTTTTGCCATGTTTCTCTTGACAGAATCAATCCGGTTCGCCAGACTGCCGCCGATCACTGCCGCCGCGAAGACCGGAAGGAGAATCCGCCTTGATCTGGAATCCCGACTACGAGTCCCTTCCCCCGGACGGGCTCAAGCGCCTGCAGGACGAACGCCTGGGAACCCTGGTGGACATGCTGTACCGGAGGGTCGCGTTCTTCCGTACCAAGATGGACGCCTCGGGGATCAAGCCCGGGGATATCCGGGGCATCGGCGACCTGGCCCGTCTGCCCTTCACCACCAAGGACGAGTTGCGCTCGGGGTACCCCTTCGAGCTCCTGGCGGTGGATCTCCGGGAGATCGTGGAGATCCACACCTCCTCGGGGACCACCGGCAAGCCCGTGGTGGACGCCTACACCGCGGGAGACCTGGACACCTGGGCGGAGGCCATGGCCCGCACCCTCTCCGCGGGCGGGGCCACCCGGCACGACATCGTCCAGAACGCCTACGGCTACGGCCTGTTCACCGGCGGCCTGGGGGTGCACTACGGCGCCCGCAGGATCGGGGCCACGGTCCTGCCCATCTCCGGCGGGAACACCAAGCGCCAGGTGGAGCTCCTGCGGGACTTCGGCACCACGGTACTGACCTGCACCCCTTCCTACGCCCTGTACCTGGCGGAAGCCCTCCGGGAAGAAGGGATGAAGCCCCGGGACATGGGGCTCCGAGCCGGGTTTTTCGGGGCGGAACCCTGGAGCGACACCATGCGCTCGGAGATCCAGGCGAGCCTGGGCCTCGCGGCCTACGACATCTACGGGCTCACGGAGATCATCGGTCCCGGGGTGGCCTTCGAATGCGAGCGCCAGGACGGGCTCCACGTCAACGAGGACCTCTTCTACCCGGAGATCGTGGATCCCGAGACGGGGCGAGTCCTCCCGGACGGCCAGAAGGGAGAACTCGTCATCACCACCCTGACCAAGCAGGGCACGCCCATCCTCCGATACCGGACCCGGGACATCACCTACCTGGACCGCACGCCCTGCCCCTGCGGGCGGACCACGGTCCGGATGCACCGCCTCCTCGGGCGAACGGACGACATGCTCATCGTCCGGGGGGTGAACGTCTTCCCCTCCCAGATCGAGGAGGTCATCCTGGCGATCGAGGGCGTCGAGCCCCACTACCAGATCATCGTGGACCGCAGGAACCAGCTGGACAGCCTGGAGGTCCAGGTGGAGATGACCGAGGGCCTCTTCTCCGACGAGATCCGCGACCTGGAGCGCACGGAAAAGCTCATCGAAAGCCGGCTCTACGGGACCTTGAACATCCATTCCCGGGTCAAGCTGGTGGAACCCAAGACTATCGCGCGCAGCGAAGGCAAGGCCAAGCGGATCCTGGACAAGCGGCAGATCTGAGCCGGGCTCGGACCCGGGGAGGCGATATGAGCGTGAACCAAGTTTCCATATTCCTGGAGAACTCCAAAGGCCGGCTGGCGGAGGTGACCCGGATCCTCGCCAAGGAAGGGATCGACCTGCGGGCCCTGTCCCTGGCGGACACCTCGGACTTCGGGGTGCTCCGCATCATCGTGGCGGATCCCGATCGCTGCCTGGGGGTCCTGAAGGAGAACGGTTTCGTGGCCCGGACCACGGAGGTCGTGGCCGTGGAGGTGGAGGACCGGCCGGGCGGGATGTCCCGGGTCCTGGATGTCCTGGACGAGGCGGGACTCAACGTGGAATACATGTACGCCTTCGTGGCCAAGGCCCGGGAACATGCCGTGGTCGTCTGCAAGATCGACGAGCGCGAGCGGGCCCGGGAGGTCCTGAAGGCGAAAGGGATACGGACGATCTCGGCGGCGGAACTACGGGGTCTGTAGCCGGAACCGTGACGGTCCTTCCCCGCACGGGGTATACTCCGTCCATGAACCCTACAAAAGAACTCCTGGACCGGATCTCCGCGGAGGAAGCCGCCCTCGCCCTGGACCGTTTCGACGAGGAGGACGCCTGGCGCTTGGGTCTCCTCCTGACGGAAGAGGCCCGGAGGCGGAAGGCCCCCGTGGCCGTGGACGTGCGGCGGCCCGGGCAGATCCTCTTCCACGCGGCCCTTCCGGGAGCCACCCCGGACAACGACGAGTGGGTCCGCCGCAAGTCCGCCTGCGCCTTCCGCTTTTCCAAGTCCTCCCTGGCCGTGGGGGTCGGCCTGGCCCTGGCGGGAAAGACCCTCGAGGAGAAGTCCTTCGTCAGTTCCTTCGAGTACAGCGCCCACGGGGGCGCCGTTCCGATCCGGGTCCGGAACGTGGGGATCGTCGCCTGCGCGACCGTGTCCGGCCTCCCCCAGGAGGAGGACCACGCCCTGGTGGTGGAGTGCCTCCGGAGGCTGGCGGGAGGGGCTTGAGCGTCCCGTCCATCGCTCCATGCCGGCGGCATCCGTGGGCGGCGGCACGGACGGTCCGCTAGGCCAGGGGCTCCAGGAGGCTCACGATCCTCGCCAGGGGCTCCACGTCGTCGGAGTCCCACTGTGCGGGCTTGTCGGAGTCGATGTCCAGGACCGCCACCACCCGGCCGTCCTTCCTGAGGGGCAGGACGATCTCGCTCTTGGACCGGGAGTCGCAGGCGATGTGGCCCGGGAAGGCTTCCACGTCCGGGACTACCACGGGGGCCCCGGTCTTCACGGCGTGCAGGCAGACCCCCCGCCCCTTGAGCACCTGGCACGCCACGGAGCCCTGGTAGGGTCCCACGTGGAGCTCCTCGGGACCCGCGACGAAGTAGAACCCTGTCCAGAAGTGGTGCCTCAGTTTGCCGTGCAGGAGGGCCGCGACCGTGGCCATGCCCGCAACCAAGTTGGGGGACTTCTCCCGGATCAGGGGCTCCAACTGCCGGTAGATCCGCTCGTAGGCGGCGGGGCGGCGCTGATCGATCACGGGGCGCTCCCGGCCGCGGCCAGGGCCGCCCGGGCCTTGGCCGCCCGGGCCAGTACCGCGGGCAGGCCCAATAAGCGGATGGACTCGAAGAGGGGGGGGCTCACCCGGCTGCCCGTGACGGCCACCCGCAGGGGCATCATCAGGTCCCCCAGCTTGCAGCCGGCCTCGGCGGCCTTGGTCCGGAACTTCTCCTCGCTGGCGGGGATGTCGGACAGGTCGCAGTCCGGAAGCAGGGCGGCGGCGATGGCCAGGAGCTCCGCGGCCCGGGGAGCGTCCAGCTTCTTGGGGATGAACTCCTCGACCGGGGCCAGGGGCGGCTCGGAGAAGAGGTAGGCCAGCTTGGCGGGCGCCTCGCTCAGGTACGAAAGGCGCTCCTTGACCAGGGGCACCGCGGACCTGAAGAGGCTGTCCTGGCCGCCGGAGGGCCGGGTTCCCGGGGCTCCGAAGAGCCCCGCGTCCACGGCGAAGGGCAGGAGCATTTCCGTAAGCTCACCGTCCTCCTTGGCACGGATGTACTGGCCGTTGAACCACTCGAGCTTGACGTAGTCGAAGACCGCGGGAGCCTTGTTGATCCGGTCGATCCGGAAGAGCCGAGCCAGATCCTCCAGTGAGTAGAGGTCCCGGCCGTCCTCGTAGCTGGCCCCCAGCATGGCCACGTAGTTGATCAGGGCTTCCTTCACGTAGCCTTTCGTCCGGAACTCGTTGACCGCCGTGGCCCCGTGGCGCTTGGACAGCTTGTGCCCGTCCGAGCCCAGGACCATGGGGAGGTGGCAGAGCGAGGGAGGTGTCCAGCCGAAGGCCTCGTACATGATCATGTGCATCGGCGCCGAGGGTATCCACTCCTGGGCCCGCATCACGTGGGTGATCTCCATGAGGTGGTCGTCCACCACGTTCGCCAGGTGGTAGGTCGGGAATCCGTCGCTCTTGAGGAGCACGGGGTCCGGGGACACGTCGGCGTTCTTCCACTCGATCTCGCCGAGGAGGAGGTCCCGGAACTTCGTGGTCCCCTCCAGGGGGATCTTGAGGCGGATGACATGGGCCTCCCCCGCCTCGGCCCGGCGCCGGGCCTCCGCGCTCTCGATGTTCCGGCAGGCCCGGTCGTAGCCGTAGCTGGCCGCGCCCTCCCCCTCCTCGGGTTCCGCGTCGGAGCGCATCCGGGAGAGCCGGTCCTCCCCGCAGAAGCAGTAGTAGGCCTTGCCCGCGGCCACGAGCTTTTCAGCGTACTGGCGGTACAGACCGAAGCGCTCGGACTGCACGTAGGGCCCCTTCGGGCCGCCCACGTCGGGTCCCTCGTCCCAGCGGATCCCCAGCCAGTCGAAGGTGTCGTAGAGGTTCTTCACGTACTCCTCGGAGGACCGGGTGCGGTCCGTGTCCTCCAGGCGCAGGATGAACTTCCCCCCGTTGGCCCGGGCGAAGAGGTAGTTGAACAGGGCGGTGCGCACCCCGCCGATATGCTGGAGTCCCGTCGGCGACGGGGCGTAGCGGACTCGGACGCTCATGTTGACTCCTAGGGACGCGGCGCGGACGGCGCGCCGGATTTGGACTCGTCGTGACGGGGATTATAGTCGGGCCGGGAAGGGGGGGTCAAGAATCCGGGCTTCCGGTCAGATGCCCGCGGCGAACGCCCGGACCCCCTGGGAAAGCAGGGCCAGGACCACCGCGGCGGCCATGCACGCGAGCCACCCGACGGCCGCCGCAAGGGGCAGGGCCTCCCGCCGCCTGAGGGCCGCGAACACGCCCCGCGCCAGCCCCGCGAGCCCGGACAGGAAGGCCGCGGCGGAAAGACCGGACACGAACCGTAACAGCATGATCTGGGTATCCGACAGGAACCCTTGATAGTTGCCCAGGAGGTAATAGAAAAAGGCCAGGAGGTCCAGGCCGAGGAAATACAGGGCGGCCCGCTTGAACGCGGACTTCCAGACGGAACGCGCGGCAACGGAATCCTTCAACGGATCCTCCCGACAGAAAGGTACATGTCCCGGGCGGATCGCGCAAGGGATCCGCAGACCGGAAAACCCGGTATGGAAATGCTCCCCGGAATCGGATAGACTCGAAACCGGGTCAACCGGACCCTCGAGGAACCCGGATGAAAAAGTTCATAACCTGGATGCTCGTGTTGATCGTTCTCGCGGGAGCCGTGTTCGCGGCCGGATGGATACAGTTCCGGGTGCCCGCCGGCCAGTACGGGGTCTACGTGACCAAGACCCGGGGCTGGCATTCCGAGGTCCTGGTGCCCGGCCGCTTCGCCTGGTCCTGGGAAGCCCTGATCCCCTCGAATTTCCGGCTCTTCCGGTTCGCCCTGGAACCGAGGACCGAGACCGTGA
>Ga0116153_10000883_pt1 | contig 32227 bp, 26 predicted proteins | sample AD_UKC028_MetaG_FD_89896 | JGI IMG/M metagenome (GOLD analysis project Ga0116153, IMG submission 89896) | Active sludge microbial communities of municipal wastewater-treating anaerobic digesters from USA - AD_UKC028_MetaG | ecosystem: Engineered > Bioreactor > Anaerobic > Digestate | place: USA...
CCTTGGCGTAACTGGTCATGGTGGCCGTCACCTGCATGGACGCCGCACCAATACCCCAAGCCAGCGCGCCCATCGTGCCGGACGTGGTAAGCGTGAAGGATGCCGCGCCGACAGCGTTAAGCGTTGCCAGCGCGCTGCCTGATGCCGTGACGGTGAAGGATGCAGAGCCGATAGCAGATGCGATCAGTTGCGCTGTGGCATCTGCGGTAAAGGTGATGTCTGCGGAGCCGTCGATATTGACGCCCATAGCGCCGGCGCCGAATGCGCCAATCGATAGGCCGGCAACGTTTCGGCTGGACATCCCTCCACTTGTGCGCGCCATGATCCACGCTTGTTGCGGCCTGTTGCCGCTTGGAACTGATACAAGTGGGTCAGTGATCGCCTCGCCTGCGAGCATGTTGCGGTTTGCTGCCGCTCGATGGCCGCGATAAACATGCACAGACGGGTTTGCGCCATCAAGTGACGTGCCGCCGAATAGCTTGCCCGTCAGGTTGTGGCGATACCCGTTCTGCAACAGTCCCATGATCAGTTCCAGCCGTAGTCGAAGTTCGTGTAAAAAGTTGCGCCGGACGTTGTGGCACCAGTTGCAAAGATCAGGAATTGCACGTTTGCCCCGTTGCGCAGGCGCGGCATGCTCGGCAGCGTGTTGACGAAATCGACCATGTTGTACAGGCCAGTCGCAGGAACCGGAATCGGCATGCAAAGCGGTTTGCACAGGCCAATGAACACCGAACCGGAAGCGTGCGCAGTGCCGCCCCAAGTCAGCGTCTGAATGTCTTTAACTCCAGTATCTCCCGCAGCCAGATTCAGGAACGGCCCGACCTTGTTGGCAGCGTTGCCCGAGTTGAGCAGGATGCCGCTGGTAGCCGATGCGGTGGACACAATGCCCGCCTGAGTCGTTTTGCCGGCTGTTCCGGCGCTGTTCGTGTACGTCACTTGCATGGTTGGAGCGTTCGCGCCCATCGTGGCATAGCTGGCGACGAACATGCGCAAGCCTTCGCCTTCTGGGTATCTGTCCACGTTTGCGGCAGTCGAGCCAATTGGCGTCATAGTGATCGTTTTCGCGCCGGTCGTGCTGACGTTGGTTGTGGTCAGCTTGGCATAACCAACCAGATCAATCGGCAGTATGAACCAAGGCGCGCCAGCAGCACCGACCATCGAGACGCCCATGCTCAGAATGTGCTTGGTGATCGGATCAGTCTGGTCGCCAACCGGTATCGCACCCTCTGACCAAGTGTTGTCGGTCGGAACGAAAGTGGCTTCAGCGCCAGAGAATGTCGCCGCAGGGATAGACCCTACGCCGCTCAGAGCGTGCTGCCAGTGGCCAGCCAGCCCTGCTGCCGGTGTGGTCTTTTGGTAGACGATCGAATCAATCTGGCCGTCAGTGGTGATAGACGAAATCAGCTCGTCCTGCGAAGAAAATCCCATGCTTTACGCTCCCCAAGTTGTCTCAAGTGTGCCGACCAATACAGACGAAGCCAGTGAGCCGGCATTACCAAGCCCGACAACGCCAAGCACTGCGCCCTGTTTGATCTCGACTGTGTTCCGGTGAATGACGGTTTCAAACTGGCTTGCAGCGCCGTAGCTTTCAAGGTTGCCGGACGTGGTGCGCCGGCATTCCTGCGTCGAGTAGAAGTTGAACAGCGGCTTGACCAGCACGATTGCCATCAGCCCGCCGCCCGCCGCCGTGAAGTTGACCGACTCGACAGACTGCACGCCCGTGTCGCCTGCTTGCAGCCCAATGAACGGATGCGAGCCGGTAACGGCGTTATTCGATGACGAGACAATTGTCCCGCCGCCGCCGATGACTTTGGTAAAGGTGTTCTGCGAGACACGTCCGGGTACGCCTTCGAGGTTCGTATAAGTGACGGTGAACTGACCAACAGCCGACGACGCAGACTGGCCGACAGCCATCATCTGCACGCCTGCGCCGCCAATGTAGCGCGGGAGTGATACGGTCTGGATCATGTCCTGCTGCTCACCAACCGCATCCGTGTCAACGAACGGGTAGTAGAGCAGGTAGTCAGCCAGTAGCAGACGCTGGTTCTGGTTACTGGTTGTCGTGGCGCTCGCAGCCGCTGACATTACGGTTATCGACTTCAGGAACTGGCCGGCAATGTTCGGAATGTTGATCCCGCGAATCGACTCAACGTAAGCCGCCTCAAGTGGCGCGGATGCGTAGAAGTTCGCAGGCGGGTTGCCGGCAAAATACGTGTAGTCGACGAAGTCATTAGCCGCAGTCGCAGCTGACGCTACGGCTTTCCGGAACGTAGTCATGTGCACCCGCCCCGCATCGGAGGCGCTCGCCCACTGCGCGACGTTCCGAAACCCGGCCATTAGTCGGCACCTAATGTAACTTGTCTATACAGCCGCAGTTCACTATAATTAAGGCTCACACTAGGGAGTAATTTATGGGCAAATTCACCGATCATTCCGGCAAAAGATTTGGAAGCTGGAGTGTTAAGTCCAGAGACTTCACTAAGGCCGGGATTTACTGGAACTGCACTTGTGATTGCGGAAAGGATGCTGCTGTCTTTGGCGGCAGTCTTACCAGTGGAAAATCCAAATCGTGCGGATGCTTGCGCGACGAAGAAACAGCGAAGCGAAACTTCAAACACGGAGTAACAACCGGCTGCCACAGAGCGCAACCCCCAAGAACTTACAACTGCTGGCGCAACATGAAAGCTAGGTGTTCCAACCCCAATAACCATAAGTGGCCTGATTACGGCGGTCGCGGTGTTGCCGTTTGCGAAAAATGGCAAACCTTCGCCGGCTTTTTTGAGGATATGGGCGAATGCCCTCCGGGCCACTCCATTGACAGAATCAATGTGAATGGTGATTACGAGCCTGCGAACTGCCGCTGGGCAAACAATGTCGAACAGGCCAACAATCAGCGCGACAACACCCTTCTTACGCACAACGGTAAAACACAAACCCTCGCCAAGTGGTCGCGGGAGGTAGGCATCAGTCACACCACAATTCTGCAACGGATCAACCGTGGAGGCTGGAGTGTTGAAAGGGCGCTGTCTGAGAATGTTCAATTCGGGCCTCGATCAGTCGCAAGAAATTGAAAGGCTGGCTATTGAGAATTGCGGTTGTATGCCTACTCCAACCGCTAGCGTCGAAGAAAGCGCCCCGCTGATCATCATGGCCACAGCGCCCGAAGCAGTATCGACAACGGCAAAGTGAGTCAGCGCGTTGCTGCCCGCCGTGCATTGGCCGAACTGGATCAAGGCCGCATTGGTGAACGTCGCGCCGCCATCTGTCCACGCGCTAGCCTTGGTCAAAGCCACCCGCGCATAGCCGGTGTAATTGGCCTCGGCTGCAAGCGATGCGGCCTCGCCGGGGTCGGCTGTGAACAGGGCAAGATACTGCGTTGCCCCTGCGCGGTAGCTCGGATCAGTGCCTTGCAGGAAGCATTTAAGCGCGGCGTTTTCGGTTGTGTTTGACAGGCTCATGTAGCCTCCTTACGAGTATGTGTAGCCTAGACGGCCGTCCCACGTTTTGTCGAAACTGGCGTTGCCGCCTGCCCATTCTTCAGTCACGTCGCCGTCGACGCCTATGGTGATACGGCGCACGCGCCACGCAGCTGAAGACGTAGGGGAGCCGACTACCGCCTCACCGCGATATAGCAGGTTGTCGCTCACCATGTCTACACGCTTAGCATACATCATTTCGTCCTCCGATACTCCGGGCGGGCCGGGCGGGCCGGGCGGGCCGGGCGAAAACTCAAGTATCTCGATCTGCACCAGCCTGTCTGTTACGACTTCCACCGTCCCGACGTCCACCGTCTCGATGACCGTCACGTCGCCGCCGACTACTTCCGTAGCCACCACTTCGATCAGCTGGACGTTCTCAACGTCAGCCGCGACGATCTCAGTCTCGACGAGCGTTACGAATTCCATCAGACCACCGGTACGGTTACGTTAGTGGCCAGCGTCACGGTACCACCGACGAGGTTACGTACGAACCCGGTCGCTGTTTCCTCCAGCTCCAAGTCGAATACAGCCTTGGACTTCGGCGACATCGCAGTTGTCTGGGTAGCAGTGACAGTGATCGTGATGTTACCGAGCGCGTCGAGCACGATCCCGGCGGCAGGGGACGACGTCAGACTGAGCAGCACCTCGCCGCCGACTTTGTCACGCAGCTGGCAGCGCGCGGTCCAACCAGTCAGGTCGACGGGCGTGGCAGGAACAGCTGGGGTCGAACCGATGGCAGGGGCGCCGCCAGTTTTCCACTGATATTTTTTGATGAACGTGGCGCCGTGGCGCATCGGCCAGTTGACGACCACCTGCCCATCATCTGTGTATTCAACGTCAGCCATGGCCGATCTCCTCGTAGGTGCTTCATGTTACCAGCCGGAGAATTCCTAGCAAACCTAGCACTAGCACTTGGGGAAACTCCTCTATATAGAACACAATAAATAATATATTATTATTTAGATTTTTTATTTTTATTATTATTATTATTTTAAATATAAAGTACTAGAGTACTAGACTCTTACTCCCACGGGGCTTTGAGCCCCTAGCACTCCTAGCACTCTAGCAAAGTTTTTTCTTGGTTTAGTCTAGAGATATGGTTGTCAGCAATTGCATCTATATCTCTAGACTAAAACCACTTTGCTAGGAAACGAATCTGGCCCCCGGAATTGTCCTGTTGATGACGTCGATCGCGTCGGTGTTTGGAGCGTCGGTCAGGAACCTGAGTATCGTCGCAAGGTGCTCGCCAGCCGGTCCGATCAAACCTTCTCCGGGCAGTTTGCCGCGTTCCGCATCTGCAAAGACCTGAGTACCGAAGTCCCCAACTCCTAGCAGACCGGAACGAGACATCGCATGGCCAAGGTAGTCCATGAACCCCCACCCATTCATCTGAGTGGAGCCGGTCAACGCGCCCTTGGCGATGTCCGCAGCCAGTATCGCTGGCATGGCAAGGGCGAGTATCCCCCACGGCTTGATGTTCCCAAGCTCCATCTGTTCGTTGGCACGCTTGAGCACTACGTTCTGCATCGCGAACACAAACTGCTTCAGGTGGCCTACCAACATCCAGCGTGGGTCAGACATCCAGACCGGACGCTGCGAGGCACTCGGCCGCAGAACCGCTTGGTCCACGAACCGGAACATCGCTTGCTTGACCTTGTCGTTCTTCACGTTCAGCCGACCATCAGCACCGGTCTTGATATCCGCCGGGGTGAGTCCGAGTTCTTTCAGCGCGATCTCGTTGTCTTTGTTGGCCAGCAGGTATCTCTCACCGGCGTGCGTAGCAACAGAACGCATCACGTTGTTCCAACCCTGCATACCGTTGTACTTGAAGAACAGACGGTTCACGTGGCGTGCGCCGGAACCCATGTGCGTGGAGCCCCATGCTGTGCCCATGGCTTCGAGTACCGAGTCGTTGTGTACGATGCCAAGCATCTCAGCCATGTCGCTACCAAGAGTCTTGTCGTCGCTCTTGGTGACGAAGTTCTTCAGCGCCTTGAGTGCTTCGACGTACGCAGTACCTGCGTCACGTAGGTTACCAGAGCGTGCGGCCAGCACGATCGGGTCGATCACCTGCGAGAACAGAGTCAGCGGCAGCAGCACGACGTTCTGGAGCGTCATGACGTTAGACATAAGCTCCATGGTTGACCGGCTCATGGTGTTACTGCCCAGCGTGCCTTCGAGCGCACCGGTAATCTTGAACACCTCTTCCAGCTGCTTGTTGCTCAGTTTCGCGTCCTGCACCAGCCCGTTGATCTGCTCACCGTCGTTGCCGAACTCCTTCGAGTACTCAGCGCGGTGCACAGCTTGGTTGGTGTAGCCGATCAGCACGTCAGCCAGATTGTCGCTCTGGAACTTCATGAAGTCCTGTGCGTTCTCCGGACGGATGAACTTGAACCCACGCTCCTGAGCCGACATGGCGTACGGCGTGAAGCCAAGCGCGTGCCGGCTCTCGGCCAGTTCGATCTGCTCAGTACCTTCGGTGATAGCTGCAGTGATCTGGGCGATGGCAGCGTCGTCCATGTTGCTGTGCTTCTTCAGCAGCGCTTTCCACTCAGCCATGTTGCTGGTGATGGCGCTGGCGTTCCACTGACGTGGGAAGTAACCCTTCTCGACCTTGCGTAGAGGCTCCCACTTAGTGACCACGTTCCCCTTCTCGTCTTTCTGGGTCGCTGCAGTCATCACGCCGCTATCACGCATGTACTCGTACATACGCTCTAGGTACTTGGCAATACCTTTCTCAAGCGCGTTGGCAGGCGCGCGCATGGCCTGCAGATTCTGTAGCGCAGCGCCACGTTGTTCAGCGGTGGTACCGGCCAGCACTTTGTCCAGCTCGTTCGACCAGTACCCTACCTTCCGGGAACGGTTCTGGATGAAGCCGAGCTTCCCAGTCTCGCTGCTGAACTTGTCAGCCAGCTTGTCCAAGTGCTCGTTCTGGAAAGCACGCAGACGGTCAGGAGCAGCGGTGCCCAGAGCAGTGAGTGACTCAGCGATGGCAGGCGAGACGTTCTCGATCTTGTCCATCAGGCTGGAGCCTTTCATGTCCGCCAGCACATAGGCCACAGTGCTCGGCTCTGCGAACCGGCCGTCGTGTAGCGCCTGCAGCAAGTCCTCAGCACGTTCGGTCTGGGAAACGATGCCCAGCAGGTCCTTGAACAAAGCCTTGATGTCTTCCAGCCAGCCAGCCGCTTTGGGGTTCACTTCCAGCAGCCCAGCAGCCCAGAACTGGTACATGTACGCGGTGCGCTCTTCAGCGATGTCCAGCTGCTTCAGTGCAGCCGGGTGACCTTCGAGCAGCTGCTCCAGTTGCTGGCGTACACGCGGCGAACCAGCTACAGCGTTCAGGTCGCGTTTCACGCGGATATCGCGCTTACCGCTCGGGTTCAACATGGCGAAGAAGTCATGCAGCGATTCGTGCCACGCCACGCTCATCGGGTTCGCAGCGTTGACTGCGACCTCGATCACGCGGTCGACTTTCCCGTTGCTGTGTAGGATCTGGTAGTACTCGCCGGACGCACCCTGCATCTCGCTAGCCAGCCGGCGCATCCGCAGCTTGATGTCTTTGCCCCGGATACGCTGAACCTCGGCCAGAATCTTCCGACCCTCAGCGTTCAGCGCCTTCTTACCTTGGCGCCGCCCGCGACGTGGCGCCATGGCTGACTGCTTTTTTCCGTCGGCGTCGGCCCCCTGCTCAGTAGTGCCCGGGCGCCATTCGCCTGGATTCACTTCTCCATAGCCCTGAGAGGTCAGGTACGCAGCAACTTCACGCTCACCGATGTTGTGATTACGCGCGCGGTTCTGCGAGTTATCCGTCAGAATTGTGGCGCCAGCTTTTATCGCAGCGTCGAGCGGGCCTTTCTGCGGCTTGAGCCGGCCTTCGCGGTTGCCCTCGGCAGACACGAACACGACGTCGTCGGCCGAGAGCTCAGCAGCGTTGACTGGGATTCCAGCAGCCTCGGCGTCCTTGCGGTACTGATTCGTCGACGACTTCTCAGAACCACGTCCGATGAACGCAGTGGCACGGTTAGCTTTCTTCTGGTCCTTACTGGTGTACATACCGGTGTGAGTCAGCTTGAACCCGACTTTGTCGCTCTTGGCCTCAGCCTTCAGCGACTTGCGCTCGAACGGCTTGAACTTAGCGCTCAGCGGCTGGCGGGCAGGCTTCTCACCCGGAGGGTTCGCCTTGGCGTCAGCTCGACGCGCTTTGTCTGCAGCGTCGAGGGCCGCGCGCTCAGCAGCCACGTCCGCGCCCTTGTCTTTCAGCGGGTCGTACTTACGAGGTTTCTTAAAGTTTTCCTCCTCGCGCTTGTCAGCAGCGTTCTGCTCAGCGAGCTTCGCCTCGAAGGCTTTCTCCTCCGGAGTCTTGGCAGCCTCGCGGGCCTCGGCGCCTTTTCTCAAGGTACCGGCGGTCTGGACTGCTTCAGTCCACGATTTACCGCTGGCCTCCAGTTCCTTTAGCGACTTCTGCACGCGGGCACGGAGAGCCTTCAGCTCCTTCGCACGCAGTGCCTTCTGCTCAGGAGACAGCTCAAGCGGTGCGTTCTCGAAGCGAATGGCGTCGTACGCAGCGGCTGCTTTGTCGGCACGCGCACGGGCGATGTTGATACGCTCTGCCAGCATACGTTCTTCGGCAGGCGAACGCTCGACGTCGCGAGTGCGTTCAGATTCAAGGTTCTTCAGCTCGCGCTTCGCACGGTTGTTGGCGTACATCAGCCGGCTGATAGCCGTCGTACGCTCACGACCAGTCAGGCCGTTGAGTGGGTCCGTACGCTCGGTATTAAGGTCTTCGTTCGTCTCGTTCAGGTACTGGACGTTCGCACGGGCCTGCTTGGACGGCTTGAAGCCGAGGTTCGAGCTGGTTGGGTCACCGTTCTCGTCGAACTTGCGCGCGCCCTCAGCGTCGAGAGTCTTACCCTGAGTACCCAGCTCCTGCTCGGACTCACCTTCTTTGGAGATGACGTCAGCCTCAAAGGCGCTATCGCGCATACGCTCCAGAGCTCGGAACATCTCGTCGTTCTGGTAGCGCGCCACTTCCACCATCGCTGCAGACAGCTCAGGCTTGTTCGCGTTCAGGAACTTGATGGCGACCCAGTCTTTCACTGGTGCGTTATCGACCTCGATCTTTTTCTTCAGCCACTCGTAGTACTCGTCCATCCGGCGTGAGTTCTTCGCCATGTAACCTTTGACCTTGAGCTCCAGCTCGTCACGGAGGTCCTGCTCGTCAGTGTTCGAGTATTCATCTTCCAGAGCAGCCAGCCGCTCGTTGAACTTATCGATGAAGGCTTTGTTCTCCTTCTTCGCTTTCAAACGCTTGGCGATCTTGGTCGAATCAGCCTGTGGGCCAGCAGTCAGGATCTTGCGCTCTTTACCCTTCCCGAAGTTGTCGTGGATCACAGCCTCGGCGATCATGCCCGGATTTTCCAGACCGACCACGTCGCTACGGTTCAGCACCGCAGCCAGCGAGTTGGCGAACGCCATCCGGCGGAATGCATTACCGCCAGTGTCCTTGACAGCCAGACTGTCGGCCTTCATACCGACACGCACCATCGAGCCAGCGCTAAGCACCAGCGGCTTGCCAGACTTAGTGATGAAGCGAATCTTCGCGGTCTTGACGTCCTTGGTGTCGCGGTCCTCGCCCATAGCAGCAATGTCAGCGTCGCTCGCGGTGGCTTCTTTATCAGCAGCCGCGCTGACTTTCAGCACGGAGTACAGCTTCAGAGCAGCTTCGGTGCCCTCGCCTTTGGCCACGTTGTTCAGCATCGAGAGCTCGCCGGCACGGGCCAGAATATTCTTCTGGATCATGGCCGCGTCGTCTTTACTGCCGGCCTTGGCTTTCAGCTCCACGCCGCTGACGGCCCGGGCGTACGCCTCTTTCAGAATCGTAGCCTTGTCGTCGCCCTTGGTGCCGATGCCCAGTGCTTTGGCGAGCTTAAGCAGGCTTTCTTCCATGCGGTCTTTGACGTCGGTACGGATGTCAGCGAGCGTCCGCTCAGGGTTTTCGTTGGACTCCCGGACGTACTGATCCATACCGATGGTTTCGAAATCGGTTTCTTGAGTCACGCGACCGGCTGTTACAGCCTCGCGGCGAGCGTCGCTGATACCCTTGGCGTCGGCGGTCTGGAACGGACGGTTCTGCTTGGGGTGCGCGAACATGTAGTCGGCCGGCTCATCGTCGACCTCGTTCATGCCCTGCTCGCCGCCTTCGCGCTCGTTCTGCACGGACTCAACACCCTCGCTGTTAGCAGCGGCCTCAAGCTCGAACGAGTTGTCCTCTTCGAACGTCAGCGCGTCTTCCATCTTGGCGCTGTAGTAATCCAGCACCATGTCGACACGTTCTTTGCTGCCGTACACACCTTCGAGGGCCTTAGAAAATCTGCCGCTACCGCCGGTCTCCAGCTCAGCCACCGCGTTGTCGATGCCTTTGGCGATGGCCACCGAGAGAGCACGCGCGTTCTGGCTGCGTGCTTCGGGCGTAGTCATGCGGAACGCGAAACTGTTCTCACCGTTCTTGCGCATGTCCTGCGAGGCGGTAGTCACGGACATGACGTCCATGATGAATCCGGCTTGGTTATCGGCGCCCGGGGCTACGACTTCCAGCAGCTGCTTGGCTGTGGCCACAGGGTCGGCGAAGATCTCAAGCCCGTCTTGGATGTTAGCGACGTTGTCGACGTCAGCCTTGGTGATACCGCCAGTGCGCAGGGCCAGAGCAGTCACGCCGTTGGCGATCGTCTGTAGGTTACTGGTCACTGCCTCGCTGGCAGCCGCCTCGGGCGTCAGGCCGTTGAGCACGATCTCATACATAGCAGCGCGCTCAGCACGCGTGCCGCCCATAAGGTTGTTCCGGCGCCCGACGATCTTGCCGCCGGTTTCTTCGTCGGTTTCGTCTTCTTTACCGGCAGGACGCATGCTCGTCGGTACGATGTTCTTCACGGCGTCGAGCAGCGCGTCAATCCTCTCGCCCATGGTCTCAGCGGCTATGACCGACTGCATGGCAGCGCCGACGGCAGTACCAGCGGTGTTCACGTTTTCTTCGGTGATCTCGCCGATACCAGCCAGCTTGTTCTTCACGAGCGTAGGGACAGCGTCGTCCTGCAGCAGAGTCTGCAGCATCGCGTTGGCGACATGCACACGCTGAGTTCTGTTGGCGGCGATGTTGGCTTGGGTCTCTTCGACCGTAGCGCCTACGTTCTTCGGGTGTGCGTCGCCCTGCAGCAGCATCTCGGAGATAGCGTTGGCTGAGGTATCTGCAGCACCGCTCGCAGCGGTTTTGATCGAGTGCATAGCGTCGCGGGCCATACCGGACAGGCCGCGCCCTTTCGCTGCGGTGGCCTTGACCTTAGCAGCGGCGACAGCGCGTTTACTCTCGCTAGCCACGGCCTTGGCGATGGCAGACGACACTTGCTTGATAGTCTCAGGATCGACGCCGCCCTGAGCAGCGAGATCCATGGCCTGCTTGAGCACAGCGGTGCTGCGCTCTTTGGTCTGACCGGCCACGTGAGCTACTGCCTCACGCACGTAACCGAGGGTCTCGGTGTCGATGCCTGCTTTAGCAGCGAGGTCGGTACCACGAGCGACGGCCCGGTCGAACATACCCGGCTCGCCGCCCAGATCGACAGGCTCGTCGAGCGAGATGTCAGAGCTGGTTTCGATGTCGCCACCAGCCTGCGGCATGAAGCCACGTGCTTTGTTCAGTGCGCTGTCAGCCGCAGCCCGTGCACGGCCCATGAACGAGTTGTCTGCTGGCTCGCCGCCGAGGTCTACGCCGCCATCGATGGAGTCCATCGCCGCTTGATATTCTTCGCCAGAGTTGTAATTAGCTCGCAGCAGCTCAGGGGCTAGACGCTCGACGCCCGGTTCGCCCAGCTCTACGCCGTCGGTACGCGGGGCTGTTGCTGCGGCAGGAGCCTCGCGGTTTAGGCCAAGCGTGCTCATAGCACCGCCGCCCAGTACGCCGGCAGCAGCGTTGTCCATCAGACTGGTAGTGTCGATCTGGCGCTCAGGGAAGTACTGCTGGCCTGCCGTCTGGAACGCGAGATCTTGCGCACCTTCAGTTAGACCCTCACCGAGCGACCCGCCGACGACGCGAGTACCTACACCGGCTTTAGCGATGCCCGGAATAGCCTTACCCAGCGGGCCAAGTAGCGCTGTCGCGGAGTCCAGCGGTGCCTGCACCAGCGCAGTACGGCTGGCCATCTGGTTCTTCTGCTCAGGTGTCAGGCTGTTCAGCTGCTCATCGTGCGAGATCTGCCCAGCGTTACCTGCCCGGTTCTGGTAGTAGCTGGACACGCCAGCCGCACCGAGACCAGTTAGGAGTTTCCCAGCCGTACCCAGCGGGCTGCCGGCGATACCGCCGAGCGCACCGGCCGCGACGGACGGGAGCATACTGTAGCCGGTCTGTCCAACGGTGTTCTGGACGAAGTTACCCCAGTCGCCTTTCTCCATTGCACCGGAGAGCGTCGTGGAGCCGTCGGGCCTCGAAGCTGCGCTACGCAGTCCGAAGCGCTCTCTGTCCATACGGGCTGCTTCGAGAGCCGCCACGTCGCCGGACTGCAGCGCCTCGTTTTCGTCATACACCGCGCTGCCGTAATCCTGCCCGGCTAGGGCGTTCGACCACGACTTCTGGATCGTGGGCGCGCCGTTCAGCTCTTCTGCTAGGCGCTGATCCTCCGGCAACTGCGAGGTATTCACAGTTGGGCGGGCAGACAGCAGTCCGTATGGGTCGTAGCTCAGCGGCGAACGAGGCGGCATAGGTGACTCCGTTACTTAGATTGTGGCCGCAACTGGCCTGTCGCGATCATACCACTGAGCTGGTCTGCGGTCAGGTCGCTGGCTTTGACCAAGTTACCGGCGACGTCCCTGTAGAACTTGTTGGTCAGGACGTCGAACGCACCGTTGGAGACAACGTCGGACATGGTCGTGCGCTGCACAACCGGCAGGTCGTCTTCGCCGAGCACGAGCGGTGAGTTCAGCTGAGACGGCTTGTTCTTCGGTGTGAAGTACGCGCCAGCGGCGGTCCCGAGTGCGGCGATAGCCGTCGGGATCGGCTTGAACCCGCCGGCCCGCAGAGCGCTCGCCCCGCCAGCAGCTATCCCGGCCAGAGTCCCGTTCTGAAGCATGGCGCCAGTATCGCGCCCGGGCTCCATGTTACGTCCGGCCGTAGCACTTTCGATCAGCGACGCCATGTACTCCTGCTGCTCAGGCGCTGACATACCCATCATCGCATCCTGCTGCTCCTGCGGCAGACGGGCAAGCATATTCAGGATAGCCGACGCCGGACGTTCTTCAGTGGCGAAGGTCTCGGCCATGTTCTTCATGTTGTCAGCGTACAGCTTCTCAGCAGCCAAGCGCGCGGCGTTAGCGCCTTTTGTAGCAGTGCGCAGGCCGTCGCTCAGCTTAGCGTCTCTGGTCGCATCAGCCGTGTATTTGTAGCTCTCACGGGTGTTATCCGACTTGTAGCGCTCAGTGCCGTCAGTGATGTCTTGACCGCGACGCAGTGTGCGCTGAGCGTCTTCCTCAGAAAGCGCTTTCTGCTTCTGACCTTCCACGCGAGCGAGAGCGCCTGCGAGCAGGTCGCGGTCGCCAGCACGGCCGTAGGTCTGACGCAGCTCGCGCTGCAGAGCCCCGAAGCGTTGTTCTGTGCTGCCCAGCTCGCCGTCGGCAGTGCCGATGTACAGCTTGTTGCGGCGAGGGTTCGCAGCGTCCTGAGCCAGAAGCTCACGTCCGCGCTGGACACGCCAGTCGTCGCTAGGGATCGTGTTACCACGCAGCCCGGACTCAGCTGTAGCCTTGGCGCCCACGCCGACGAAGTCGTTGATACGACCCGGGCGAGCAGGATCGTTGGCGCGGCCGTAGAGGTTGGCGTCGCCGCCGTAGGCCCCGAGATTCTGGAACTGATCGCCCTTACCAGCAGTGGCTAGAGTTCGGGCACCTTGTTCAAGCGCCGGTCCTTTCTGCACAGATTCAGGTACTCCGAGTTTGCCAAGGGCTTCGGTCTGGTATCCCGGTGTCGGAGCGACAGTCGTCCCAGTGAGACGAGGAGCGCTAACAGGAGCAGGAGCAGGAGTGCCAGCAGGAACCCCAGTAGCTGGGTGGCTAAGAGCATCTTTGGCAATACGATCCGACATAGCGTCATAAGCACCGCCTCCGATTTTAGGTTCTGGTGCAGGGTCGTTCGTGCCGATCTGGTACTGCTGACGTGGGTTGAACCCCGGCTTCTCGCCGCCGGTTCCCGGAGCGCTGGCCAGACCAGACTTCACGCTTTCTTTCGTGTCGTCAGGCAACATACTCCATACGGCTTTGCCGGTTGCGCCAATGGCGCTGCCGCCGGCGATGTATGGGTTGTTCGACATCATCCCAGCGCTAAGCGCCATGTCCGAACCGTTACCCCAGTTAATGCCGTTGTCGTGCATGTCTTTCGCAGCCATGCCTACACCAAGGGCACCGAAGCCCTTACCAACTAGGCCACGCAGGCCGAATTTAGGCGCAGGGGCTTTAGGCGCAGCAGGCGCTGGCATACGCGGCTGACCAGTACGGTTCAGCACTTCACCGGGGATGTCTTTGATAGGCGGGACACCACCCCCCGGCGCAGCCGGGCCGTTCGGAATCATTGTGCTCGGCCCACGTACAGCAGGCAGCGTGTTGCCGCCCGGCACGGTAGGCGCGACGGGTTTCACCGGAGCCAGAGGACCGCCGGCGCTGGTACGCAACAGCGGGCTGCGCAGGTCCAGACGATCGCGTACCATCCCGCCGTCAGCCAGACCCGGGATCTTGCCACGCAGTCCCTTGATCGCGTCGCCGAGATTGTCGCGGTACATGAACGCGTGATCGGGGTTTGTGTCCGGAGCAGGCGGTGTCGCAGGCAGCGGAAGAGCAGTATGCGTAGGGATCGCCGAGCCGGTTACCGGCTGGTCGTACTGCTTCTGCATCATGGCAGCACGCTCTGGATTGTCACCAGTGCGGCGCAGGCCAGCGGGAGTGTGCGTCATCGCACGCAGAGCATCGAGCTGCTGTACGCCGACAGCGTCGACGGTATCGGCCGGCAGGACGTACTCCTTGTCACTGAGCATCACTGGACCGACTTTATCGTCCACAGGGCCGCCCGGACCGGAGACTCTTCCGCCATCAGCGCGATGGCGCAGGGCGCTTTTAGCTTTGAAGTTCTTCTGGATGTTATTCACGGGTCAGTCCTCGTGTCGAGTATGTCGGCATATTACTTCAGTTACTGCAGCGACGTCAGCCGCAGGTTTGTCCAGAAACCGTCCGTTACAGAGGCTCCGAACGTCCATCCATATGATATACGTAGCGTGTCGTACGGGTTTGGCGCCAGCGGTGTCGGACACGCAGCATGCAGTGCATCGAGTGTTACCCCGCCTACGACAGCCGGCGCACTTGAGTCCGCCAGCGCTGCAGTTTGTGTACCGCCGGAGAGCGTCACGGTGTACTGCCCGGATAATACAGTGAACGTGTCGTCGATGCGCGCGTACGCCACACTGTGGCTGCCGCCCCCGTTCGCTACCACCGGGCCGATGATCGGGTGCATAGCACGTTCCGCATAGGCGCCATCGACGCTCAGGTACAGGGACGTGGCCACACCGCGCAAAAACGTCGGCATACCTACTACTAGCGCGGATATAGACACAGGCGCAGAAGACCCGGAGAACGCCGGGTCTTCTGCTATGTAGTTCGGCAGCGCACGTAGCGCTTCAGGTGACGATACGCCGGTACCAGCGATGCTTCGCACCACCCAGTAGTGCCTGAACGTGTACCCATCCGTAAAATTACCGAATGTCGCGTTCCACCCGACGAACATCATGCCAGCGTCGTCGGTGGCCAGTACGGAAGGATGATCGTTCAGGCCCGGGCACTCGATGCGCTGTGCCCACATCACGGCGCCGTCTTTTATGCGGCCTATCGAGTTCTGCGACGCATATAGATAATCATCTGGACCTAGCGCCAAGCACAACAACATACCTGCGACGGCAATGGACTCTGAGTTGTCGCCATACACCCACGCTACGATTTCCTCGTAGCCCCCCGGAAGCGTCGGTGCGGGCGCGAGTATCGGGTTTATCCCGACCGACGCCTGCCACGGCTCAAAGTCGCTGCGGCTGGGGAGGGAGTCGTTGGCCACCCCCAGTGCGTCCGACTCGATGGCGCCACCGGTGGTACCGCTGCGTGGGACAACGCCAGCGGTCATGAACACTTCTTGGGCGGATGGATTCCCCATACTGCCCACGCTCATCAGGGGGACCGTGCTCAGCGAGTCCGCCGTAAAGAACGACTGTCGCAGCGCGAATTTCAACTCCATTACGCACCCCCAGTGGTGATCTGCGCAGTGAGCGTAGAGGCGGCGCCGGCAGCAGTAGCCGAAATGTCAGAGAAACCGCGAACCGCTGTAGCGAGCGCGTCAGCCGACTGATTACTGGAGAATGCAGCGATCTTGTTACGGTCCACGTCGATCTGAGCTTGGACTTCAGCGGTGGCCGCCTTCAGGCGTAACTCTTCGAACGCCACCTCGACGTTGTAGTAGCTGGACAGCGACGAGTACAGCGCGGCCTGCGCCTGTGCACGCACCTTAGCGCGTTCGATGTCGTTGTTCGGTATGCTTATCCACGCCATGTAGAAACCGCGCAGCGCGTCCATCACGCCCAGCTTCAGCTTGATAGCCTGTTCTTCAGCGAACTTAATCAGCTCTACCTTAAGCTCCAACATGCGGACCGTCTCGGCGCGGTTCATGTCAGAGATAGCTTGACTCGCACGCTGTTCCGACTCTACGCCCATACGTACCAGTACACCCGGCGGTAGTGAGAAACCGCGGTTGGAGAACGCGGCGTCGAGGGTGCGCCGCTCAGTATCGCTCGCACGGTACGCACGATCGCGCGCCTCGTGCCACATGAGATCGAGTACCGCCTTACTGTCGCCGTAAGGGTCACTGCCCGTGATGATCTTGCACAGCCATTCCTCTGGCGCCGTCTTCAGGCAGGCGGTCAGCTCGGGAAAGTACTTGTCGATCCACTTCTCGACTTCTGCGTCGAGTCGGCGCATCTCCGCTGCAGTACTGTTCGCTTCAGGGATCAGCTCACTGAACGTCGGCGGAGGTACAGCACTGTGCTTTCCCTCCGTGTAGTCCAGTTTATGGTCGCCGATCGGCGCACGAAGTCCGCCGCTGATGCGGTTCGCGGCCTGCTCCGCTTCCTTTAGCGCTCTCTCTGCGTGCCCCTCAAGAAAGGACAGTACACCCGCCATGTCCGACATAACCTACCCCCGTAAAACCGCTGCGCCACTAGGCGTGTCTAAAATTTGAGTGCCGCCGAAAACCGTACCTGTTAAGTAAGTGATCTGGCCCGACGGTACGTAGTCACTCCATGTTACACCGGAGTCACGTGAAATCCGAACAACCGACTGTTCGCCAGAGCCGGGCTTGTCAGGCTTAGACACCATGTACACGCCTTCGACGACCACAAGTCCGTCTTCATCGACGATACGTTGTTGCACGACGTTCAGGTGGAGATTCAGGTACGAACTGATCGTCACCCGTTGGCTCGCACCGATGGCGCCTACGATGCGGAACGCCCCGGTCACCAAGTTTATAGCGGCGAGCGACGCCGGCCGTTGCTGCACTATTACCTCGAACCCGACGGAGACGGCGTAGACATCCCACCTGTCGGTGACGATAACGCCAAGCTCGTCGGCAGACAGCAGGCCAAACCCGTACCCCGGCGACACGTTGAAATAGCTGGAGCACCCAGCGAGGACTATGTAGTCGTCCCCAGTACCGCTCATAGCCGACCGAGTGAAGCCGCCGAACACACCCCATCCGACTGTATTAAAGTTGATATTGCGGACGCCGCTGTTTGACGATATGCGCAGCCCCCAGCGCGTCGGGTCGGAGGCTATCCACGGCGCGCCGCGCTGGCTGGCGAACGCGCGGGTAACACGCGGTTGCTCAGACACGAGGTCTATAGACACCGCACCGTGTTTGGATGACCGCAGCGTGGCGTACGGAACCCGCGTTCTGAACGTAGTCTCGTCGAGGATGCCCTGCACAAACTCTGTATACGCCGTTGGGTCTGGGTCGTATACACCGTACGCATCGTCGGTGGTGGCTACGTCGTAGAACGGGTAGCTGATAGTCATACTGCCCGCGTCGTTCACGCGTATCTCCACCAGCGCGTCGGCTGGTGCGTGCGTACCGGAGAACCCCGGCGACCCAGTAGTAGCCTGCGCCAGCGTGGCGTACCTGAACCGGAACAGTGCGCGGTCGACCGCTACGTCGCCGACAGTAATCGTCTCCACGCAGCCAGACAGGGCGTCGATGAAGCTGGGCCGCGAGCCGAACGGCACGCCCGGTGTTGTCGTCAGCATAAACTCCTGCCACGCGGTTGTGTTCTGGCCCGGCCCGCTCACGCCCCACGGAGAGTCGAGAAACGGTCCGGGCTGCATCGCCTCCGCTGGGTGACTGCTCGGTACCCACATGTGGTGCCACTTGACCGCAGGCTGGTTAGGTACTTCGAGCACCAGCCGCGTGCATATCAGCAGCAGTCCAGCCTCGCCCCAGTGCTCTACGCCTGAGCCTAGTTGCTTACACACCGGCACTGCAGTAATCCGCACGTCGCCGAACATGACGCTGGACGGCGCGTGGTTCTGGTACATGAACGAGACGTACCCAAGTTCACTCAGCTTGTGGAAGTGGTAATCGGTGTACCCCAGCGTAGTCAGGTAGTCGTGGCTCATGGTGAAGCCTGACGAGCGCGTAAACCCGGCTGTTACATCCGTCTCGCCAGCCGCTTTGGCCAGCGCTGAATACGTACGCACTTCAGCAAACGCTAAGTGGCCTATCTGCGGTATGACTGGGAACCCACTGCTCGGCTCGGTAGCCAGCGTGTTGTTTTTGTTATAGACCGTTAGCGCAGACTGCGTTGGCAACTCGCCGTTGAACTCGATGCGTGGAGACGTGGTGGTGTATGCCAGCGAAGACTTGTCGGCAGGGTTTAATAAGTCTGGGTCCGGGTTTACCTGATACCCGAACATCCAGCGCAGCGACCGCGCACCTATAGACGTCAGCGGGAACTCAACGCTCGCCGCGGTGTACGGACCATCTACGCTGCCCGATCGGCTGTCGTACACGTCGCGTACGCCCACCGTTTGGTCCTTCGACCCCGTCTGGCGGACGATGTACAACCGGCCGGGTGTATCTATGATCGTGGCCTCCGCACGAGTGGACGTGGCCACTACGCGGATGATGTATCCATCTATCACCTTGTGCACCATGCGCTGCCCTGCTTGGATCGTCTGCAGGGCGACACGCTTTGCGTAGCCGACCAAGTACACACCGCCGACGGTGAGCGACTTGGCGCTGACCACCTTCACTATTTCACCCAACGGCGCGTGGTTTTGTGGACCACCATCTCTACAGCGTCGAGCTCGGCCTGCGTAGCCTCGTACACCTCTAACCGCAGACTCCAGCGCTTAGCTAGCCGTGCTTTTCCGACATCAGCGCGCATGAACTCTGCACGCTTGATGATGGTATACGCTCGCTTAACCCCGTCGTCGCCAGCTATGACCGCAAGCGGCGTACCGTCAGTGGTCAGGCCGAAGAACACAGTGTCTAGATGCTTCTGCAACCCGCTGCCGAAAGTGTTGGCGCCGAGGTCTACAAACCCATCACGCGGCTGACCGTTATCGTCCGCGCCGCCAATTCGATACACGCCGTCGGCGCGCAGCCCGAACGCTCCGCTCGGGGTGTCAAGGATGCGCAGGAAGTCAAACCCGTCGTACCGCGTTATCGCGTTCGTGTTCATGTTAGTGGCGTACTGCACGCCCACGCGCCCATTGGCTGTCTGGCTAGACACGCCTATGGCGTCAGCCCACGCAGCGTCAATGTCGGAGATACCGCTGACTGTGGAGTTCGTCAGCAGTATGTCGAACCACTCAAGTCCGCTTTCGATCTCTATGGTTAGGATGAGATCGTCGCCTACATCGACTGACGACACGAATGTTGCGACGATGTCTGAGAACGGGGTCATGGTCGACGTAAGCAGCAACGTCTCCAACACCTCGGCTGTGTCCGGCGCTTCGCTGACGTCGTGCGAATACCCACGGTACGCGCCCGACATCGCACCGGCGCTAAACGAGTAGGGTGTACGATCCGCGCTTACACCAACATGCCCGCGCATTACGCCGACGCCGGTGAACACCTCGCCTGAAGGCGCCAGCGAGAACCCAACAGGCGAAGGGGCGATGCCATCCGAGTACGCCACGCTGACTTCCGGAACGCCGCCTACGCAGTACGACTCAAACGCGCCACGGTAGGCGCTGGCACTAGACGAGTAGTTCGCCCTATCTGTGGAGGTACCAACAAAGGCCAGCGTCTCGCTGCGCGACACGTCTTCGGCAGCCCGCGCGCTACCGTTAGTCCCGACGGAGACGGCCGCCTCGCCGTTATAATCAACTCGGCCATCGACCAGCCCGAGCGTGCCAACCACGCCGCGCGCTGTACCGTACCGATTGTTGCCTTTGTAGCCCCACGCGAAGCCGGTGGTGCCGACGCGTCCTACAACACGCGTATCCGCGTTGAACACGCTGGTGGTGCCGACGTAACCAAGGGCTGAGCCTTCCAGAATGCTGAACACGCCGGGGTCGTCGACGTAGTCGCCGGACATGTAGAGCGACACGTCAAGACGCGCTGGCGCCGTGCTCGGTACAAGACTGGTGTACACAACCTCGTCGTTCGCAGCGTACGTGACAACGCCCGCTTTACTGCGGCGAATCTGGAACACAGAGTCTGCAGCCACACCCGGTAGTGTTGTGATCTGCACGCCGGACTCCCAGATGGCTACGGTGCCATACAGCAGGGCGAACGCGTGCGTGGAATCTGCGACACTGGCGGTGTCAGCCTTGGGGTTCAGTCCAGCCACCGCGCCGATGGCGTACGGGGCGAACCGGAACGTGACGTAGCCGTGTCCAATCAGTCGCGGGTTAGATATGGCGCCGGCATTCCACCCAGCGATGGTCGCGTACGTGGTTGACGCCGGGATAGCAGGACTGCCACCGGATGCCTTGAAGCACTTGCGGGTGTAGTAAGCGACCACTGTTCCGCCGCCGATGCCCGGCCCGCCCATCACGGACTTGTATATTTTTGGGTCTATCTGCCCGTACGGCAGCCCCGACTTTTCCGACAGGTACAGCACAGTGTTGTACTGCTTCCGGTAGTCGTCAGCCGACACGTATTGCGGTGTGTCTATGCAGTACGCCGGGTTCCCCGGAACTGCAGGGACCGCAGGGGTGTACCGTACTGCCGTAATCTTGCGTATACGGTTAGCCATGCCATCCCCCAGTACTTACGCTTCTGGCATAGTGATGCTGTACGCTTCTATGCTTTGCACCCCACCGTTGGCGAGCTGCAGATTGGTAAGGTTCATGTCAGACCCAAGAAGCGCGACGCCGCCTTGGATACGCAACGACGTGGTGTTCGCATCCCCGATGTCCGCCGACAGCACGTGGCGGTAGAACGAGGCAGTGCCGCTGGCCACCACAGACCCGCGCCATATTTCGTCCAGCTTCTTGGTGATGATCCCACCGGTGACGGTCGGCTCAAACGTGAGGCCAGCGCCTACGTCGGTCTTAATCGTACACAGTAGGACGTTACTTACGTCTAGTGCGGAGTCTGCGCTAGCCGGAACGTTGCCTGAGTAGATGCGAATTTCGCCGCCGTTCAACGCGCCGCGCAGCGACGACGTGGTCAGGATAGCGGAGCGAAGCCCAGTACTGAATTTAAGTGCCATGATTACTCTCCGCGTACTTCAATAGCGTTAGTGGCGAACGTGACGATGCCGCCCGTAGTCACCGGGATGCCGGTCAGTAGAGGCAGAACGGCCAGACAGTTGCCGCCGGTGACGGCGCTCCACACGCACAGGTGCGAAATCGTGTAGCTCGCCCCTGCAGCGGCCGTTGCCATCACCACGTCTGCGGAGTTCCGCACGCGGTACGTGGAACCGTCCAGCGTCTTGACGAACGTCACCGCCTTGCGCACGTAGTTGGCGTCGTTGCCCGTGGTCAGCTCGTTAACGCCGGTAAACCCCGGGTCAGCGGTGTGCAGCGAGATGTACTTCCCAGCGGGAGTGAACAGATCGCATATCTGCCCACTCATGTATGTAGTTTCGGCCATGACTTACACCACGCTCGTTGGGATGAAGGACACTTCTGCGCGCACGCGAAGCACCATGCCGGCCTCGATGTCCCGAGGGGTCGGGAACCGGGCGGCGGATAGCAGTGTACCGGAACCTGACGCCTTCGCTGACGACGACAACAGTACGCCGCCATACAGCCGCGCGTTCGACGTAACCGTGAACGTAGCTCTACTGGCCACGTTACTCAGCGTACCGTCGGTATTGACTCGGTCCCATGCTGGGCGCGTTACCTCCGAGTACCCGGAGAACTCGCCCATAGTGGCTGGGAAGTCAGCCGCCACGCTTGTTTCTGATGGGATGTAGTTGTTGGTGAACACGCCAACGTACCACGACCCAATAGCCGTCACGTCGCCGAAACACGCAGTAGCAATGTAATTAAGTCCTTGGAGCGGCACGAGGTTGTGCACCACCCACTCGTCGACTAGGACGCCATCCCTTTCCAGCTCGAAGTGGTACTCAAAGCCGAACGGCACCTGACCATGCGTTTCGCTATCTTTCATTATTCAATCTCCAGATCGAAGGAGTCCACGACACCAAGTGAGTTAACGGCTGCACCACGTTGGTTGGTTACAATCATCTCGACGCCGTTGTTGTTTACGACTCCAGCACTGGCAGACGTAGCTACTATGGGAGCGTACACGCCGCGCTGCGGGAACTCAATAGCACCGTTTGCGGCGCGGACTTGCCCGAAGCGCGACATCCACGTGGCTGAGCCGTCAGGGAGAATCGTGCCGCTTCCGCTCACCGCGCCAACCTCGGCCACTACTTTCTGCTCAATGTCCTTGGTGCCAAAATCCTCCACGAAATAGGTCCGTGAGGCAGTGCACACATACACGCCAGCGTCGACTGGCTGCACCACCGTTACCGGTGCGTCGAACAGCAGGTATCCGTTGATGTAGTCGACGAGGTGCGGGGCAAAGGGCTCGGTGGCCCACACCGCGTTGCCTGAGTGCATAAACAAACGCGCCTTATCAGCTACGATACCTTCGGCCACCGGCGGGGGCTGCATATTGCCGGTGGTCAGCCTCGACGTACTATCGATCCCAACCGTACTGAGGGTGAAAGTACTCGCAGCTACGGTCTGGAAGTACAGTGTCTCGCCGTTAGGTGCGCTGGTATATACGTTACGCGGCCCGCCCGTCCAGCTCATGGTGATCGACGTGTTGTCACCCACCGTCACGATAGATGGGGTAGTGCCGCCCTCCGCGCCGAACACGTCTGTTTCGGTTGTCGCTACACGGTATGTGCCTGCTGGCAGCGAGCCGGTGCCCATAGTTACCGACACAATTGCTTCATGGCCCGCCCATGGTGCGATAAGGCCGTCACGTATCCGTAGCTGTGTAACGCCGACCTGTAAGAAGCAGTCGCCGTTTAGCTCCGCACCGATAACAGTACTTCCGGCTGGAGCCACATCTAGGCGTAGCAGCGAGCCGTCACCGGGGTTGAATACATCTACGGTATCTGACACCACGACTATTTTCCCGCCGTAGGGGACACCGCCTCGAACGTTGCCGACTGTGGCCACACGTGAATACCCAGCGCGCATCGCCAGCGAGCCGCCGTTCAATGGGTCGAAGTTCATCAGCTCGCGCGTATAACCCTTAGGCAATGCATCTGTCTGGGCGATGTTGTTCATACCGCCGCCAAACGGCTCTACTACTTCGCCGGGAATAGACATTAGATAACCACCCTATTCAGGAACCAGCCGTAGAGGAACTCTTCGTTCTGCACGCGGTTTTCAGTAATCTCGATATACTTACTACCCTGCAGCGAATTCAGCATGCGGAGCAGAACTTTTTCTCCGTCTGGTCCGCGCGCGCGAAGAAATACGCCCAGAGCTTCAATGCTGCGTGCCCCTAGACGGCCATCAGGCGCTATATCTGGATACAGCGGGGTTTTGTGCGAGCGGTTGAGTACATTCAAAGCCCGCTGCAGAAATCGGCTGGCTACGCTGACACCCATGTTCACTCCGGTGTCGAACAGTTCTTCCGCGACCGCCTCGGACTGTGCAGACACCTTGTCGAACCCCGGGGCGATGAAGTACTGACGCAAGTAGATCGCAGCAGCTTCCTCGCGAGGCATGTCGCGCATAGCACCGGTGTACCCATTCGCACGTGCGACCGCTACGGTAATCCCCCAGATAGTCTCGCCGCCGGCGTCGTTCGGGTTGTTCGCATACCCGCCCTCGACGCCGATGAGGTGGTCAACCATGCTCTGGATTTTATTCAAAGCATCTTCTCCCTTAGCTCGCGGCTCTTGTCGTGCGACCCACGGCTTGACCCGAGCCAGAACGTGATAGCGGTAATGAAAGCCGTCATAACCTGACCGACGATAAAGAACGCTACTTCCTTGGAGGACTCCGGTACCGCCACGGTGAATATCATGTACGTCATGGTGCTAACCATAATCGACAGCGCGATGGTCAGCAGCGACGGCATCCAGTGGTCTTTGTGCACCGACCGAGCTTGCTGCTGGTCAGCCATCTCCAGACCGGCCAGATGGACTTCGTTCTGCGCCATAGCCAGTGCCTGTGCGCGGATGGAGTCCCGCTCGGCATACTCAAGCTCTTTTAGCTTAAGAGCGGCTTCGGGGTTGTTTCGGATTTCGGCCAATACCGCGTCGGGGTTGTTAGCCGTCCCGAGCGTCGCAGCGATGACTGAACCGATCGCTGTGCCAGCCGGCCCGCCGACTACGGTACCGAGCATTGGAGCGATGTCGGCTAGGCGCTGCCCTACTTTAGTCCAGTCGGTCATTTGTCGATCTCCTGCTCGTAGGTGGGCTTGGGCTCGACCGTCGCTGGGCCTTCGGGCTTAACAGCGTAAGACTGGATGGCGCGGGTGATGAAGTCGATCTGCGCGGTGTTATGCGATACCACAGATGACAGGCTTTCCAGCTCCCTTAGTTTATCCAGTATGCTGTATTGGAGCAGCCCGAGCGCCAAAGTCCCTACAGCTACGCCGCCAACTATGCGGTTCAGCCACGCGTCTAGCTTCTTGCGCGTGTTCAGGGTGTGCGTCGACAGGTTATCCACACGTTGTTCCAGCACACCTACCTCTCTGTTCATCGCGTCGCGTGTGCGGTTGAGGTCACCGACTGCATGTTCAAGTCGCTCCCCCTGCACAGACAGCTCCACACGCATGCTAAGCACCAAATCCATTTTGGTGCTTACCTCGTTTATAGCTTCGTGCAAGCCTGAAACCTCGGATTTCAGTACCGCTATGTCCGCAATGCTGATGGCGTCGCTCATGGATATACCTTCTTGCATGTCCAGTGGTCGCATAGGCGCCGTCCCTTGTCTGTATATGGGCACATTCTAGAGCCCGCCATACGCTATCGTCCCATCCTTGAGCCCGCCATTTTTCAGGCTTTCGGCTCGCTGATATTTTCGCATATATTCATTGAATCCGGCCATGCCAACGGCAGATTGCCCCGGAGAGAAGCTGTCGGAATCCTGTTTCCTGTAGGCGAGGTAAATCATCCACTCCAGCAACGCTGGGGTGTAGTGGAATGGGATTTCGAATTTAGCTGTGGCGCTGAGGGCCTTCAGCGGGGTGCGGAAGATAGTCAGCTGTAGCGTGCCGTCTTCCGTCGGGATTGGGTAGATACGCGCCGAACCAGATGAACCGCCTAGGATTAAAACCCTCGGTGACCCAGTATCGACAAACACCTTCTCGTCACGCATCCCGTCCATCGTACGTAGCTCAAGCGAGCGCTGTCTGCCGTCAGCTATGAAAAAAGCTGACCGGACGCGGATCGTCGACGGGTGTAGCAGCACTGTAGGCTCGCCGGCGGTTATGTTGAGTACAGCGGCGGCAGAGCTCATGTCCTGTAGGCAGAGTAGCTCCTGCGCTACGGAAGCCTCGGCCTCGGTAGCGTACTGATAGAGCTCAGAGTCAGACCACAGGTATGGGTCTACGGTGTCACGAGAGTAGGCCCGAAACGCATCTACTAGGTCTTTCGGCGTAGCGTACATGGCGGGCCCCTATCACTTAGTTAGCTGCTTTGGCGTCGTTACGAGCCTGCCAAGCCAGAGCTACTTCTTTGTTCTGCACCTTGAAACCGGTCTCTGCGGTTACGGCAGCGGCGGTAGGTACGCCGGCAGCGGTGAAGTCACCACGGCCGTTGCGCTCGACGAGTACGTCAAACGCCATGGAAATCATTTGAGCGCGCTCAGCCGGATCGGTGATCTCGGAGCGCTCAACATCTTCGTCCAGCGGCGTCGGTTCAGAGCCATCAGACGGGTATGCGCCGATAGCGATAGCATCGCCATAGACGGCAGGCGGTACGTAGACCGGCTTCCCTTTAACAAACTCGATCGAGTGCCCTTTCGTGGTGTTCAACGTAAAGGTGCGATTAAGCGTGAGCATGGTAGCCCGAGTCATAGTTACCTCCAGAGATTAGAAGAGACGAGGGCCCGTGCGGGCCCCCGTTCAACCCAGTATTAGTGGGTTTGTACTTCGGTCACGCGGTTACGCACTACGTACATCACACGTACCGAGATTTTACCGGCAGTGGCGGTAGCCACGGTCGGAGCAACGGTAACGCGAATCTGCTCACCGGCACTGACGAGGTTCGTCGGTACCAGTGGGGTACGGCCGGCCGCAACGCGGTCGGTAGCACCCAAGTAGCGGGTAGCCAGAGTGGCGTCGCCCACAGAGACGTTGTAAGCGGTAGAACCGGTTACAGCAGTCTCAGTGGTAACTTCACCACCGATTACGACGGCGCCGGGCGGCAGATAGATCGCGTCAAACACGTGGGAAGCCACGGTTTTGAAGTTATCCAGCGTACCGCCTGTGTTCACCATCTCGTCGTTAACGACGTCGAAGACGAACTCGGCTACGAGAGGGCTCTGCAGCCCACGAGTTGTTTTCAGCTTAGCCATGATCAGGCTCCTTATTGAGCGCAGTAAACGGAGATAACACCGAAGTCTTGCGTGGTGTTACCAGCGTAGATGCTGTTGAACTTAGGCTTCAGGAAGCCGACGATCTTGCCAACAGAGATTCCCTGCTGGTTGTCATAGTCGAAGCCCTTCTCGTTCCACTCAGGAGCGCCGATGTCAGCCATGCCCAGTGCCTGAGCACCGCAGAACAGAACCTGACAACCTTCAACCAGACCACCCGAACCCCACTTGTTACCGGAAGTGGCACCAGAGGTGTTGTACACGTGGCGGAACTCGTGGAACACGATACCGTCGATCTCTACGCCGTCACCGGAGAAGAGGGCGTTGTCTTTACCGCGAGCACCAGCACCACGAAGGTTAGCCATGTAGTCCGGGTCAAGCTTCAGACGGGCCATTGCCTGTGGGGTCAGGAACGCGTGGAAGACTTCTTTGCCGCCAGAGCCTTTCACACCACGGATGTACTGCTCTTTGGCATAGGCCTTCAGCTGTACGAACATGTTGTACGAAGGGGTATCAGCTGCAGCTACGGCCGAAGTTGCACCGTTCTGTACCAGATTCTTGGCAGTGCCGTCCCAACGCAGCTTACGCTTGTCGGTAGGCGCGCTCACGTCGGCGGCGAACTCCAAGAAAGGCAGGTCGGAACCAACACGGGCAATACCGTTGTTACGCATGGCGTACGAAACGCCAGACATGGTCAGGAACGCCATCTGGTCGATACGGTCGGCCAGCCAGTACGCCAGAACGTCGCGGCTGTTGCCACGGAATTCAACTACAGACTTCTGATCAGCCATACGGCCTTCGTGACGGTTGGCGTGGCGCAGTTGGTCAATACGGATCACTTGATCGTACGACTTCATGGCCTCTTCGTTGCCTTCCAGAGTACGATCCCCGGCGATACCATCGCCTTCAAGATCGGCCAGCAGGGTGATGACAGCGCGAGCGCCCTTCTCGGACTTCTTCAGCTCAGTGATGTGCTGGATCAGCGAGTTAGCGCCGGAGCCCATGAACTGGTTGACGAACGAGTAGTTACGCGCGTACTTCCACAGGTCTTTCGACCAGATTGTCTTTTGCTCGTCGGTGAGCAGACCAAAGTTAGTGAGAGCCATGTGGCTTTCCTCCTAGATGATTTAACAGCCGGTTCATTGCGCCCTTTTGCCGCTGGGCCAGCGCTGAAGCGACTTTTTAGGAGGTCGGGCTCCGTGCATATGTCGCTATGCACAGTCGATGCGTTGCATCGTAGCTCTGGATATTCACCAAGTCAACGGACTGAACCTGCTTTAAGTTCAGCTGCACTAAACAATTGCTGAGCCAGCAGGTAGTTCTCCAGCACCCAGACCTTGTCCCGGGCAGCCAGATACGCGCCATCGCGGCTGTCATTACTCTCGCCGCTGACAGTCGTGCCGTTCTGCAGGCGCAACAGGCAGGTAATCACCCCGTTGGGGCGGTCGTAGAAGTGCTTCTCGACGATAACGTCGTCGATGCGGCTGGAATCCACGCAATCCATGTCTTATCTCCAAGAAAAAGGCCCCCGAAGGGGCCAAAGACGGGGTTTTACAACACGTCGCCGCGTAGTTTCGCCAACGTGTCTTCGTCGAGCTTGGCAAACCGGTCCTGAGACATGCGCGAGATGTCCGTCGCTTGGAAATCCTTGCCGTCGCGGTCCGAATCCTTGCCGACTTTATTCAAATCGGCCGGCTGACGTCTGTTAGCCTCGGCTGCCTTGCGGCGAGCGTCGATATCACGCACGTTTTCGGTATTTTTGGCCGGCGCCGGCGTCGACGGCTCGCCCATCACGTATTTAACAGCCTTCTGCAGAGCAGTCTGGCGGTTAAAACCACGTGCTACGAACGATTCGAGCAGAACTACGACCTCGTCGGTCTTTTCAGCGTCGTACGCAGGACCTTCGGGGTCCAAAGCTGGGTATTTAGCCTCAATACCAGCCAAAACAGCGTCGTACTGCAGCTCTTCGATGGCCGATTTCCGCGCCTGCTCGGACTTGACCGACGTTTTCAGGTCGATCAGAGCCTCGCGCTGGGCATCCAACTCGCGGCGGACCTTCCGGGCGTCGTCTTTCATGCCGTCGAGGATCAAATCCTCGTACTTGTCCTGCAGCTCTTCGATCTTCGAAGAAATCTCGGCCATAGTGCCACTGACCTGAGCACGCTGCTGGCCGCTGCGCAGCTCGGCGATCTCCTGCTTCAGAGCTTCTTCACGCTGACGAGCCTTGTGAATGGCCTCGTCGAACCGTGCTTTCGGAATCCGGATGCGTTTCTTCGCCTCGGCTTCGGCCTCAGCGGCCTCGCGCTCGGCACGCTCCTCGTCGGTCTCTTGCAACTCGTCTTTCTCGCCGTCTAGGGACGGGATTGCGTCGTCCTTCGGCAGATCGTCGGGCTTGTCATCGAGAGTAGTCTCATCAGGCAGTGTGTCACCACGATCAACTACGTCTTCATTCTCGATTTCAGGTTGCATTTGATGCTCCTTCTGGGGCTTGGGGTTTGGCTTGCTGCTGTGCAGCGTTGTGAATCTCAGTGGCACGCTTCAGATCAGCGTCCTGCTTAGCGGTCTGGCGCTTGATGTCGGCGTCGACGGCCGCAGCCTCGCGCTTCAGGGTCAGCTCGCCTTCCATCTTGTCGCGAGCCAGCTGCTGCTCGCCCTCAAGCTTCTGGCGGGCCAGCTTCTGCTCTGCTTCGAGCTTGATCATGGCCTCGTTCGCCTCGTTGTCCTCGGCACCAGTCTTCGCAGTGACCTCGCCGGCGACGGCCAGAGCTTTCTGCGCATTGGCTTTCTTCGCCTCGACGTCGGCACGGGTGGACTCGACCTCGGCTTCGAGCTGAGCGACTGTGGCCTCGCGCTCGCGCATCTTCATCTGGGCCTCGGCTTTCGCCTCTTCGGAGTCCTGATCGCCTTCCATCGCCTTGATGATGTCCGCCTTGTCCTTCGCACGGCTGGCCTGCAGCACGAACTTGTCCGGTACCTGTACGCCGACCTCGGTGCGCAGACGCACCAGCTGGTCGAACTGGGTATCTTCGAAGTTGTCGCGCTCTGGCTGGTTCGTCACGATAATCGCGTACTCGCCAATGGTTAGGTCGTTAGCGATCGTGCCCTCGGGGGTCCGACCGTTCACTGTCAACGTCTCGGTAGTATTCTGGAGCTTGTCGGTGGTGATGAACACCAGCCTTTCTTCAGTATAGTACTCTTGAACTAGATCTAGAATGTTTCTAGCTAGAATAGTATCAGTCCGATTCATGTTGTCCATGACTTTCGCCAAGTTAGCCTGACCGGACTGTTTGTTAGCGTTCACGCTCTTCGCAGACACGTCCTCACGGGCGCTACCCAACATGTAATCAGAGATACCCGAGATACCCTTGATGTGCTCCTCAGCCTTGAAGCTGATCCGGTCCAAGCCGCTAGGCGTCTGGTTCGGGTTGATCTTGTCGACGTTGTTGATATCGTCGAGCTCAAGCACCAGACCTGTCTGCGCACCACGATTCTCCAGCTCAGCCGGGGTCATGTTCTGCAGGGCACCGCGCTTTACCTTCCACCCGCTGTTAGCACTGGTGTTCACGATGTGCAGCTCTTGGCTGGACACCTTGTTCAGTAGTTCCTGCGGGTCGATCAGGTTCTCTACGAGGCCAACAGTCGTGCCGCGACGGAAATAGGGGAAGTACGGCACGATAGTGAAGTGCCGGTACGGGCTCCAGTCGTCGTGCAGGACTACGTTGTCCGCGACAACCACCCAGCGTATCCGCTGGATCATTTTCTTGGTAATAGCCACGTTCGGGTTGTTGTCGAGATACGCCTGCCGCTGCTGCTCGTCCCAGCTCTCCGGGACCATGCGCATATCGCCAGTGATGATGTCCACGAAGTGCTCGACCTTGTCGAGCTTCCGGTACTGGCGCTCGATGACGCGGATCGTCTTCGCGCTGTCGTTCTGGTAGCTGTCGGTGCCGTACTGCCGGGCGTCGCGTCCGCCGAACCTGTCGGCGTCTGAGTCGATAGCATCAGAGCCGTACGGGGAGTAGGTGTCGGTGCGCCCGCGCAGCATGTCGGCGTCGGCCTTGCTGTACATCAGCTCGATCTGGTCGGCGCTCATCCACTTCGTGGTGATCACGTCGGGCCAAGTGTCTGGGTCGTACTCGTCGGCGTCGGTCGCGATCAGTACGTTTTTCGGGTTCGGCTGGGTGATCTTCACCTCGCCACGCAGCGAGTCGGTGAAATCGAGACGGACGTCGAAGAAACCACGACTGGTGATAATACCGTCGCAGAACACGTCGCTACGTGTCCACGCGAGCAGGTTGTTATCGCCGATCTGCATGAAAACCTTCGTCAAGGCGTCGGCAACTTCGGTCGTAGCCCCTTCGTTACGAGGCCGGAACGCGATGTCCGTGCGGTTGTAAATCTGCTCGCCTAAGACGTTCGAGATCGTCGAGATGATCTTATTGATCGTCAGTGCCGGGCGCCGGGCAGCTTTGAGCAGGGCCAAATCAGCTGGGTCCCACTGCACGCCAGCGAAGAAGTCTTCGCACTTCTTCGCCTTTCTGGTGTAGCTGAGGTGTCCGTTGTCCCGTAGCCACTGGTAGCGGGCCCATACTTCGTTCGCGACGTCTGTGTTTACAGGCATATGTTCAGCTCCTACGCGGACAAGTGCGTCCCGCTACTCCGATCTAATGAATTCAGCTTGTCGCGCCACGATTTCAACTCCGGAGGAGTCTCTACGCGCGGCGGCTCTTTCCCAAGACACAAATGTACAGCCCACGCCAGTGCATCGACAACGTCATCGTGCGCCCCGGCGGGAAATCTCAGCAACTCCTGCTCCGCCTGCGGCAGCCAACTGGCATTCTCCGGGAAGATCACACGACCTTGCTGCATGCGCCCCTGCAGCGGACGCGCCCGGGCCATCTTGTCCGTGAGCGGCCGGAGTATCTCATACGGAGGGTACTGGCGTCGCTCCAGCATGCGTTTCTTCAGCATCGGCTCCATGGCGCGCCAGATCTGACCGTCCTCGGCGCCGATCAAGTACCCGGTGCCGGGAATCTGGCCCCAGCGCTGGGCCACGTCGAGCATCGCCTCGATGATCAAGAACGAATCGCCCTTCATCCTGAAAATCTCCAAGACGTGCAGCGTGTCGTGCTCGTCCTGCAAGATCGTAGCCCCGACAGTCCAGTCGTTCTGCTGCTTCTCGCCGATGGCAAAGTCCCACGCGGTGAAGATCCTTAGCCCGTAGCCCTGCGGTGACTCGGGCTCGTAACGAAAGAACTCCTTCTTGAAGTACATGCCCTCGTCGGGCACTGGGTTCTGCTGGTACAGAGCCGACCAGATACGCGGCTGCATGTTAGCCCGAATCCGCTTGAGCGCGTCGGTAGGGTACCGGTCTTCGTGGAGGCAGAAGTCTATGGGGCGTAGAGGGGTCAACTGGGTACTAAACCCCAACGGGGGATTGGCAACGTCGATTTCGACAGGGGTGCGGATGATCGGCTGGTGCGGCTGGGCCTCGTCGCGATACTCCCACTCGGTGCTCAGAGCTGGGTAACGAATGATCTCGAACTGGTCGGCCGGGTTGTCCGGGTCGCTCTTGCGCATCATCTCCTGCAAGCGGCCGGCGAGGTCGTCGTCGTTCCACCAAGTTTCGATAATCAGCACCCCGCCGCCGGGGGCCAAGCGCG
>Ga0116153_10000887_pt1 | contig 32005 bp, 51 predicted proteins | sample AD_UKC028_MetaG_FD_89896 | JGI IMG/M metagenome (GOLD analysis project Ga0116153, IMG submission 89896) | Active sludge microbial communities of municipal wastewater-treating anaerobic digesters from USA - AD_UKC028_MetaG | ecosystem: Engineered > Bioreactor > Anaerobic > Digestate | place: USA...
CACGACATCGCGGCGGGGCGGCCGGGGGCCACGGTGCCCTATGGCGTGTATGTGGAGGACGGCGCCTGGATCGGATCGCACAGCGTGCTGGCGGGCTGCCGCATCGGGGCGGGGGCCATCGTGGCGGCCGGGAGCGTGGTGCGCGGGCAGACGGTGGCGCCGGGGGTGATGGTGGCGGGCAATCCGGCGCGGGTCATTGCCCGGTGGGACGGCGCCCGGTGGGAGTATGTGGACGCCGCGGAGTGCGGCTATGCGAGGGGGCTAAAGTGAACCGGATCACCTGCAAGGATGCCATGGAGCGGGGGCGCATCTGCAACGCCCACATCTATGACCAGAACCGGCACGACGTGGCCGACTGGCAACTGGCCTGGCTGTGGTGCCTGGCGCAGGTGGCGCCGGACGGCCCGGCGGTAGAGTGCGGCGTGGCCCATGGCGGCAGCGTGGCTTGCTGGGCGGCGGCGCGCGAGGGGCGGGGGACGATCTACGCCGTGGACCTCAAGTTCCGGCAGGGCTGCCGCGAGCGCTGGGCGGGCTATGGCTACCAGATCACCAGCCTGGAGCTGGCCTCGTGGGACGCGCCGGCCAAGATCGCGGGCCAGGTGGCGTTCGCCTTTATTGACGCGGAGCACGGCGAGAGCGGCTTTCCCAAGGACATCGCCATCTGGCCGGGCAAGATGGCGCCGGGCGGGGTGCTGGCCTTTCACGACTATGGCGTGTGGAAGCCGAACGTGGTGGTAAAGGAGTACGTGGATCGCTGGCAGGCGCAGGCCAAGTGGCAGTTCCTGGGCACCATCGGCGCGCTGATCGCCTTTCGGAGACCGGCATGAGGCTGAACCTGGGCGCCGGCAACGAGCCGATCATCGCCACAGACTGCATCAACCACGACCTGGCCAAGCACCGGGCGGAGATCGCCGTGGCGCACGACCTGAACGTGCGGCCCTGGCCCTGGAAAGATGGCACGTTCGAGCAGGTGCTGGCCAAGAGTGTGTTCGAGCACCTGAGCATTGACCTGGTGCAGGCCCTGGACGAGTGCTGGCGCATCCTGGCGCCGGGGGGCGTGCTCTACTGCAAGGTGCCCATGTGGAACGCGCCGCAGGCCTACCAGGACCCTCAGCACCGTTGGCGTTGGGCGCCGGGGGTGTTCGACTATTTCGACCCGGACACGCCGGCGGGCAAGGAATACAGCTACTACACGCCGCATAAGTGGCAGATCGCCAAGCGCGACATCACGGGCACGGCCATCCATGTGACGCTGAGGGTACGCAAATGAAGCCGTATGTGGGGACCGCCGCGGAGCTGGAGGCGCAGCTCAAGGCTGAGTATTACCACGCGCCGCCTCTGCCGCGGGTGTACATGCAGATGCTGCCCTGGCAGATGTACGCGCTCTATGGGCTGGCCTGGGAGCAGTGTCGCAAGGTGCCGCCCTGGGATGGCACGGGGCGCATCCTGGAGATCGGCACGGGCTTTGGCAGCTCGGCCTACATGCTGGGAAAGGCCTGGCCCACGGTGGAGATCGTGAGCCTGACGGTGAGCGAGGCCGAGGCGGAGCAGGCGCGCGCCTACCTGAAGACGGCGGGCGGGGCCCCGGTGACGATCCTGGTCAAGCCCTCCACCGAGTACATGGCCGAGACGGGCGGGCGCCCGTGGAAGCAGATGGTGTATGTGGATGGCGACCACCGGCGCGCCGCGGCCGACCTGGTGTGGCTGAACGCGCTGACGCCGGGGGGCCTGCTCTTGTTCCACGACTATTCGCCCGTGGCCTGCCCGCCGGTATACGCCGCGGTGAACGCCCTGGGGGCCACGCTGGGGCGGGCGCCGGACGTGCTGCTGATGGACGAGCACCAGATCGGCATGGCCGGCTTCTATCGGCGCGAGGGTGAAGTATGGCTGGGCTAGGGCACTGCGGGGGGGTGCTGCGCGAGCCGAACCAGGCGGTGGAGGCCGAGGCGGCGGCACACGCGCTGCCGGTGATCGTGGCCAGCGACATGACCACCTGGCCCTTTGAGCGGGCGCTGTTGGTGGGGCACAAGGCGGGCGTGCCCTGGGTGCTGGTGGAGGCCGGGCTGCACCTGGTGGAGACCTGGGACGCGGCGGCGCCGCTGATGGTGGGCGACGATGATCAACACGTCCGTTTGGCGGCGGACATCGAGTGCACGGAGACGGAGCGCAAGCGCACGGCCAAGCTCTTGGGCGACCTGCGCGTGCCGCTCTACGCCAGTGGGCTGCTCTTTGTGCGGCGCTCGGAGGTCACCATAGACCTGATCGAGACCTGGCGCGCCGAGATGGTGCACGGTCCGGATGAGCGCCTCGCGTTCCTGCGCGCTTTCTTCCTGACCAAGCCGCGGCTGTGCGCGCTGCCCTCCATCTGGACGGGCGACGCGCGAAGAATGGCGGCCATGGGCGTGGGCGATCCACCGCTGGGGCGCGAGGTGCGCCGGGCGCGGGCCAACCTGGTGCGGGTGGAATACGCGCCGGGGCTGTGGGTGCAGTGCCGCCCGGGCGAGGAGCAGCAGATCGTGGAGCAGATGCAGCGGCAGCTCTACCGACGGAGGGCGCCACGATGAAGGGCCGACCGCCAGCCACGCCGCCCGTCGACATCCCCACCGCCCAGCCAGGCGGGAAGCTGGTGCGCATCCCCACGGGGACGCCGGGGCTGTGCGTGCAGATGACCGAGGCCGAGGCGCGGGAACGCGGGCTGCTGCCGCCTGAGCCCAAGGAGCGGACACCGCTGTTCAACAAGATCAGAAAGCCGACGGCGACCAAGTAGGGGCGGGGCATGCCTCGCCCCTACAAAGAGGGATGAGATGGCCTACTTTTGCGCGATCAGCGACGTGGAGAATTTCCTGCAGGTGACGGTGCCCGATGCCCGCCGCTATGGCGTGCTGCGCGCCATCGCCGCGGTGACGGAGGAGATCCAGAACTATACCCGCCAGCAGATCGAGTACAAGGCCGACGATGAGGTGACGCTGGATGTGGAAGCCGGGCGCACCAAGATCATGCTGCCGGAGCTGCCGGTGATCGAGGTCACCAGCGTGGTAGAAGACGGCGACACACTCACCGCGGGCTCGGACGAGGACTATCAGCTCGGGCAATACGGCATCCTGCACCGGGTGAACGGCGAGTGGGAGGCGGGCATCCAGATTCTGGTGGTCACCTACACCCACGGCTATAGCGCCATCCCGGACGACATCCGCGACGTGGCGGCGCGGGCCGTGGCGCGGGCCTACCAGGCCGGGCTGAAGGCGGCCGAGGTGGAGGGGCTGACGGGCGTGCAGGCGCTGAGCCTGGGGGACTATTCGGTGCAGTTCGGTTCGGAGCAGGCGGGCGGCACGGGCGACAGCTCGCTGGGGGCCAGCGCGGCGCCCATACTGCTGCGCTCAGAGCGGGAGATGCTGCACAAGTATCGGCCGTAGGGGCCGGACGAGGCCCCTCGGCGCAGACGCCTTCGGGGTGACAGAGGAGCATAGGTGGCGCTGATCGAGACGTTGCTGATCACCACATTCACGCAGACGCGGCGGACGCGCGCCAGCGATGGCCAGGGCGGGTTCACCGTGACCTGGACGAGCATCGACACGGCGCTGACGGGGCGCATGCGCCCGGCGACGGCGGCGGAGCGCACCGTGGCGGACCAGAACCGGGCGCAGATCAGCCATGTGCTCTATCTGCTGGCCACGGAGACGATCTACCGCGGCGACCGGGTGACGGACGGGGACCGGACGTGGGACGTGATCGCGGTGCGCGAGCCAAGCCACAGCGGCCACCACCTGGAGGTGGATTGCCGCGAGGTGCAGATCGAGGGGCAGCCATGAAAGCCAAGGTGACCTTTCCCAACTGGGACGCCTACAAGCAGCGCTGGCTGGCCAAGATTTCCGGCCAGATCGTGGTGAACCTGGATGAGGTGGGCCAGTTCGTGGTGGAGCAGGCGCGGAACCGGGCCCCGGTGGGCACGGGGCGGCTGCGCGATTCCATCACCTACATCATCGAGGTGCGAGACGGCCAGCCGCGCTGTGTGGTGGGCGCGCCCAAGCGCGAGTTCTACGCCATCTACCAGGAGCTGGGCACCAAGAGCCAGCCGGCGCACCCGTTCCTGCGCCCGGCGGTGTATGAGAACGCCAAAGAGATCGTGCGCATCTTGCGGGAGGGGCGCTGATGGGGGCCTTTGACGAGGCGCTCTATGACACGCTGACGGCCGACGCCACGCTGACGGCGCTGCTGGCCACCTATGAGAGCGCGCCGGCGGTGTTCACCACCGACCCGGCGCCGGAGGACGCCGAGCTGCCCTACATCGTGACGGCGGGGGCGGTGGCGCAGACGCCCTATGACACCAAGGACGCCAACTATCGCGGGCGCACGCTGATGCGCGACGTGCGCTGCTATGCCGACGCGGACGGGTCGGCGGAGACGGTGGAGGCCATCGCCGAGCGGGTGCGGGCGCTGCTGCACCGCCAGGCGATCATGGTGGAGGATTGGGCCATCTGCGTGGCCGAGTGCATGGGGCCCATCGCGGCGGATGAGCCAGACGCTTATGGCCGCGTGGTAACGGTGCGCTGGATCGTGTTCGAGAAAGACGACGGATCGTGATGGAGGAAATGAGACGATGAGTGATCCTGTAAATGGCACGAGCGTGCTGGTCTACATTGGCGCGACCCTGATCGGCTCGCAGCGCGATGTGACGTTCGACGAGGCGACGGAGGTGATTGACGCCTCCAGCAAGACCAGCCGCAACCGGCGGGTGCTGGCGGGGCGCTATAGCTCCACTGTCTCGCTGGACGCGCTGTTCATCGCGGACGATGCGGGCTACCTGCTGCTGCAGGCGGCCATGCGCAATGGCACGACGGTGACGCTGGTGCGCAAGGAAGAGGGGGCCAACATCGAGCAGGCCACGGCCGTGGTGGCCTCTTTGAGCACGGCCGCCCCCGACCAGGACGTGGCCACGGTCTCGGCCTCGTTCGAGATCGACAACGCCTGGGTCGAGCTAGGGACGTGAGGTAGCACATGCCTACTGGAGCGCGGGGCGAGGGCGTACTCAACGTGGGGGAGCGGACCTACACGCTCCTCTACACCAACCGGGCGCTGGCCGAGGCCGAGCGCGCCACGAGCAAGACGATCACCGAGATCGCCCGGGGAATGTCGGCCGGCAGCGTGGGCGTGGGCGACGTGGCCGCCATGCTGCTGGTGGGGATGGAGCACGCGCGGCGCGAGACGCGCGCCGGGGGCCGCTCCTACACCCTCAACGACGCCTGGGCGATCTTGGACCAGATCGGATTCCCCAGCGTGGCCGCCGCGGTGATGGAAGCGGTGGCGGCGGTGCTGACCTACAGCCCGGACGGGGAGGGCGAGCCCGATGCAGACCGCCCTACGACGTAGAACCGGCGCCCTGGTCATGGGACAAGCTCCTGGCCGGGGCGCTGGACGCGGGGGTGAGCGTGGCCGAGTTCTGGGCGCTCACCCCGCGCGAGACGTTCATGGTGCTGGCGGCGGCGGGGCGGCGGTTCGAGCGCGAGCACCGGCGCGACGCCTGGATCGCCTGGCACACGGCCGCGCTGGGGCGCGTGAAAAAGCTGCCCAGCCTACAGCGGCTGATGCCGACCAAGCCGGCGCGCAGCCTGCACGGGGCGGAGCTGCAAAAGCGCCAGCGCGAGTTTGACGAGCTGAAGGCCACCCTGGGGGCAGAGTATGGCCGAAGAAGGGCTGGGGCCCGCACGGATCCCGATTGAGCCGGATCTAGACCCGCTCGATGACGGGCTGGAAAAGGCCAAAAAGAAGATGGAAGGCGGCCTGACGGGGCTGGCGAAAAAGCTGGGCCCCATCGTAGGCGGCCTGTTCGGCGTGGCCCTGATCGGCAAGGCGGCCGGGGCGGCCAAGCAGTTCCTGGGCGATAGCGCCAAGATGGCGGCCGCGGAAGAGTCGGGCATCTCCAAGCTGCGCACCTCCATCGAGGCCACCGGCGCGAGCTGGGGCGAGGCGCAGACCAAGCTGGACGCCTACCTGGATAGTGAGCTGGCGCGCACGGCGCTGGACGACGGCGACGGGCGCGAGGCGCTCTCGCGGCTGACGGCCGCCACTGGGGACTATAACAAGGCCATGGACCTGATGGCCATCACCCAAGACCTGGCGCGGGCCAAGGGGATGGACCTGGCGGGGGCCAGCGAGATCGTGGGGCGCGTGGCCCAGGGCAATGTGGCCATGCTCACGCGCTATGGCATCACCCTGGAAAAGGGCGCCAGCGCGGAAGAGGCGCTGGCCGAGCTGCAAAAGCGCTTTGCGGGCCAGGCCGAGGCCTATGCCAAGACGGCGGAGGGCAGCGCCAAGCGGCGGGCCATCACCCTGGGCAACCTGCGCGAGGAGATCGGCGCCAAGCTGCTGCCCGTGATGGCCAAGGGCGAGGAGCTGTTCGCCCAGTTCGTGGGCAGCCCGCTGGTGCAAAAGGGCATCGATGCCCTGATCGGCGGGTTGGGCAGCGTGGCCGACAAGGCCATCGGCATCGTCAACGCCTTCCAGGTAGGGGCGGACGAGGGCGGCGCCGGTGCCATCTTCCTGAACGTGGCAGGCGAGATACTCGGCAAGCCCCTGCCGGACACGTGGATCACCACGGTCTACCAGATCGAGGACGCCATCAAGACCGGCTTTGCCACGGCCGGCACGGTCATTGAGGACCTCAAGACCAAGTGGGATGACCTCCAGCCCACGATTGACCGGGTGGCCGGGTTCATTCAGGACAACGCCACGCCCATCCTGGCCGGGCTGGGGGCCATCGTGGCGGCGGTGGTGATTCCCAGCTTTATCGCCTGGGCGGTGGCGGCGGGGAGCGCGGCGGTGGCCACCATCGCCGCGGCGCTGCCGGTGATCGCCGTGGTGGCGGCCATCGGCGCGGGCGTGGCCCTGCTGGTGGCGGCCTGGGAGAACGATTGGGGCGGCATTGCCACCACGCTGACCACGCTGTGGGAAGGGACGATCCAGCCCGCGCTAGAGACGCTCAAGACCTGGCTGGAAGTGAACATCCCCGTGGCCATCGCGGCGGTCTCGGACTGGTGGAACAACACCCTGCTGCCGGCCATCACGGCGGTGTGGACGTTCATCCAGACGAGCCTGGTGCCCATGTTCGAGGCGCTGGGCGAGCTGCTGAGCGTGACCCTCTCGCTGGCGGTGACGGCGCTGGCCGGGCTATGGCAGAACGTGCTGCTGCCGGCGGTGACGGCGGTGAGCGACTGGTTCACCAACAACGTGATCCCGGCCCTGGAAAGCGCCTGGTCGTGGATCAGTGAAAAGCTCTCGCCAGCCCTGGAGACCGTGACCGGCTGGTTCGACAAGGCCAAGGGCGGCCTGGAGGGCCTGGGCGGCGTGATCACCAAGGTGACCGGCTGGTTCCAAACCCTGGCCGATAAGGTGGCCAACTTCAAGCTGCCGGCGGTGCTGACGCCCGGCTCGCCCACGCCCATGGAGGAGGGCCTGCGGGGCATCGCCGACGCGGTGGTGGTGCTGACCACCTACTGGATGGACATGGCCTCGGGGATGTCGGCCGGGCAGGCGGCCACGATCAAGAATATCGGCTCGGCCTTTAAGGACATGGGCAAGGGCGTGAAGGAGCTGGCCGGGGCGATCAAGGAGCTGAGCACGGCCCAGGCGGCTGGCACGGGCGAGCTGGGCAACTTTGACATCACCCCCTGGCTCGACCAGCTGGACCGCATCACCAGCGTGGCCATGACCAAGCTGGAGCAGATCATCGAGCGCATCGGCTATAACCGCATCCACAAGCTCAAGCTGACGGCCGGGCGCCTGCGCGAGATTGTCCAGGCGGTGCTGATCGACCTGTCGGCGATCAAAGAGACCAAGCTGCCGGACCTGGATACCTGGTTCGGGCAGCTCTGGAACGTCTTTGAGCGGGCGGCCGATCTGGTGAACCGGGTGCGCGACCGGGTGGGCAACAACAAGCTGATCGAGTCCATGGCCGAGGCGGCGCAGGCCATCTCGGGCGTCTTTACGATCCTGAACGTCAAGCTGGACGTGGAAGCGCCGGGGCTGTGGTTCATGGAAAAGCTCGCCGTCTTTTTGGTGGCGCTAGAGGCCGCGGCGGACTGGCTGATCCCCAAGCTGCGCGCGCTGCGCGAAAAGTATGGCGGCACGGTGATTGACGAGGCCGCGGACGTGTCCAGCCGCCTGAGCGGGGTCTTTGACATACTGAACGTGAGCAGCATCTTCAAGGAGCTGACCACCGAGGAGCAGGCGGACGAGGGGAAGAAGATCGTCAAGCTCCCGCTGGTGGACGTGCTCGCCAAGCTGATGAGCGACCTGGAGCTGGCGGCGGATGCCATCCTGCCCGGCTTGCAGACCATCCAGGACAAGTGGGGCCTGGTGCTGGAGCGGGTGCAGGCCACGGCGCAGCTCCTGCGCGACGTGTTCGGGGGCGTGGGCGAGGCCTACAAGAGCGCGGTGGATTTCGCCGCGGGCGACACGCTGGACCTGAACGCCCTCACCACCAAGCTCAACAGCCTGACGCAGGCCACGGCGATCGTGATGGCCGGGGTGACGGCGCCCACGCTCACGGCGACGCCGGCCATGGCCACGGCGCTGGGCGGCGCGGCCGCCACGCCCACGGCCATTACGGTGAACATCTATGGCGCCGACGGCGGGCTGCGCGCCAGCTACACCGAAGAGACCAACGACGCCCGCGTGGTAGACATCCAACTGAGCGAGGCCCTGGGGGCGGCATGACAGCAGCGCATTACGCCACCTACACGCGCTCCGATGACACCGTGGTCGTGCTCGATGACGGCGCCGACGGCGACATCCAGTTCGCGCCGGACGGGCTGCCGAACGTCTACCGCCACGTGTTCAGCGAGATCAGCATCGAGGTGCCGGCCAACGACCCCGCGGCCGCCTACCAGACGCACCTGCTGGGCGTGCGCGAGATCGACTGCAAGCTGTGGATCATCGGCGATAGCCCCTCGGCGGTGGTGACGGCCGCGGCGGACCTGATCGACGAGCTGGGCTATGACGTGGAGCAGAAAAAGCGGGGCGTGTTCAGCTACACGGCGGATAACGGCGTCACCAGGGACATCCAGTGCAGCCTGGCCGAGGTGGGCGAGCTGGAGGACTGGATCAACCGCTACACGAGCTACACGGGCACCAACGCCGTGCGGGCCAAGCTGCCGCTCAAGTTCCGGTGCCACTCGCCCTACTGGTACGACCCCACGCCGGTGGCGGCGGCGGGGGCGTTCAATGCCGATTATGACGTAGAGATCGCCTGCGCCAACGATGGCACGGTGAACGCCTATCCGACCCTCAGCTACGAGGGGCCGGTGACCAACCCCAGCGTGACGGACGAGCAGGGGCACACCTTCAAGGTGGAGAAAGACCTGGCGGCGGGCGACACGCTGGACATCATCATGGACCCGGCGTCCTTTGCGGTGACCTACACGCCCTCGGGCGGGGCAGCGGTGGACGTGGCCAACCTGCAGACGCTGGCCAGCCGCGAGGTGGTGGTGGCGGGCGGCGCGGCGGCCAAGCTCACGTTCACGGCGGACGCGGGCACGGGGGCCATCGGGGTATCGTTCTATCCGCGCTACAGGGGGCACGGGCTATGACCATCCCCACGGTGACGCGCTATGACGACTTTCGCATCGCCCTGTGGAACCTGGGCGATGGCAGCAAGACGGTGCTCAACCCGGAGAGCCTGCTCGATCTGCAATTCGAGACTGTGCCGGGGGTGGGCGGCGACCGCCTGAAGAGCGCGACCTTCCAGATGCCCTGGTATGCCCAGGCGCGGGCGGCGTTCGACTTTGACGCGCTGCAGCTGGTGCAGATCGACCGCTACAGCGACCCGACCAAGACGCTGTGGGGCATTGTGCTCAAGCCCAAGGAGAGCTATAGCGGGCGGGCGCAGCGCGACACGCTCCAGGTGCAGGTGGTGCAGATCGAGGAGCTGCTCAAGGCGCGCAAGGTGCACTATTCCGAGGAGGACGGCGGCGGGCCGATCACCGGCAACACCGTCTACCCGGACGATTTCGCCAAGCTGCTGGTGACCAAGTGCTTCAGCGGCACGGACGTGGACGGCAACGCGCGCGGCTGGGGCTGGGGCACGCTGGCCGTGGAAGCGGACGCCAGCCAGTGCGCCGAGACGGCCAGCTTTGCGCTGCTCTCGGGCGACGAAGAGGACGACACCCTCTACAAGCACCTGGACACCATGGCGCGCACCTATGACTTTGACTATCAGCTCAAGGTGACGGTGACGGGCGGCGCGTTCACGTTCACCTTTTGCACCCAGGCCCCCTATGGCGGCAGCGACCTGACCACGGGCGCCAACCGGGTGATGATCAAGGACATCTGGAACCTGGTGCCCAGCGCCACGCGCTACCGCGACGCGGCCATGCGCGCCACGGCCATGTACACCCGGGGCTATGCCGACGTGGTGCTGGATGCGGCCGCCATCGCCACCTGGGGGCGGTGGGAGGGCGTGGCCGGCGGCACGCTGGTGGCCGACGCCGAGATGGCGCTGGAAAAGGCGCGGGTGAAGGAAGGGGCCGAGTACGGCTTTGAGGCCACCGGCGCCAACGGCATGGTGACCTGGCTGCAGGATTTCAAGGCGGGCGACAAGTGCCTGCGCATCAACAACCGCCTGGGGATCGCCGCGGATAGCGAAAAGATCGCGGCGGTGATCGGGCGCTTTCAGAACAAGGTCTTGCAGCTCACCATCCGCTGGGGCGACCGCGAGCCGGCGTTGACCGACCGGCAGAGCGGCGGGGGCTATGCGCCGGGCGGCGGCGATGGCACCGTGCCGGTGGTGGCCTCGCCGGTGCAGGCCGTCGGCTCGACCGGGGTGGATCCGCACGCGCACGTCTATGGCGACCACGAGCACGCCCTGCTGATCACGGCGGACGACACCAAGTACGCCACCATCGACCCCAACGGGGTGGTGAACATCCTGGGGGACGGCGGGATCGCCACGAGCATTGTGGATGGGGATCTGACCATAGACGGGTCGGGCGCCTGCCTGTGGGTGCAGGATGGCGCCACGGACTATTTGCGGCCCAGAACCTACGGGCGGGGCATCAAGATTTACGATGCCGCGCAGGGGCTGGCGTTCACGATCACGCCGGATGGCGATGTCATCGGCAACATCCAGGCGGCGGGTGGGGCGGCCAACCGCTACATCAACCTGGCCGACTATGACTTTGGCACGTCGCCGGGCGGGACGGCGGCGGGCATCCACGACATCAACTTCAGTGGCAACCTGACCAGCGAAGCGGCCACCACCGGCTCGATCATCGCCTTCTTGGGCGGCAGCGACATCGAGGATCAGGTGCGGCTGCGCAACTGGACGGCCTATCCGGGCGTGGGCGGCACGGCGATCCGGGCGCGCTACAACGGCAGCGATGGGCTGCAACTGCTGGAGGCCGACGGCACGACGCCGGGGTTCACGGTGGCCGCGGCGGGCGGCCACACCACCTGGATGGCGGGCGCCACCTGGACCATCGAGGGCGACACCTACACCCTGCCCACCGCCTTCCCGGCGGCGAGCGGGTACCATCTGGCGAGTACGGACGCGGGGGTGCTCTCCTGGGCGGCGCCCGCGATTGGCGTGATCGGGAACGGGACGGCCCAGTGGCAGGTGCCCGTGACGGGCGCCGATCCGTTTACGCCGGTGTGGACGGCGCTGAGCTACAACCCCGGCGCCGCCCAAAAGCCGCTGATGAGCAACAGCTCCGGGGCGCTCTCGCTGCAACGGCTCTACATCGTGGACGCGGGCAACTATCTGCGCAAGGACACCGATGATCTGCAAATCCACTCGACGGCCAACGTGGAGATTTCCGCTGTGGCCTTTACGCCCGACACGACGGGCATCACCGATCTGGGCACGTCCAGCCTCTACTGGCGCGACCTGTTCCTATCGGGCGTGGCCTACTTTGACGACGCCAACAACTATGTCACGTGTGACGGATCGGCGCACCTGGTAGTGGACGGGCAGAGCGCCGTCTATATCGCCGTGGGGGGCACCAACGAGCTGGCCATCGGCAGCACGAGCGTGGAGCCGATCGTCAGCGCCGATCTCGACCTGGGCACCAACATCAAGCGGTTCGGCAAGGGCCATTTCAACGATACGGTCTATGCCGCCAAGTTCGAGGACATCACCAGCGCCTCGTTCTACCTGGACCCGGCCAGCACGGGCAGCGCGCTGGTGCTGGCGGGCAATATCGTGATGTCCAGCGGCAAGACGGTGGACGGGGTGGACGTGAGCGAGCACGTCCACACCTATGACAAGGCCGACACGCCCACGGGCGCGGGCTCGGCGCACCACCACCATGTCTCCTGGGCCTGCGCCGACACGGGGGCGCAGATTGACGATGGCGGCGGCAACCACCATCACGTCTATCAGGGGATCGTCAACTATGTCTCGGGCGGCGTATACACCAGCGACGAGAACGAGCACACCCATGGATTGACCTACACCTCGACCAACAGCGGGAAGCCATAAGATGATCAGCCGATGCGTGGTGAATGAACTGAGCGCGGCGCCCAACCCTCAGGGGGCTATGCGCCTGACCTGGCGGACGCACCTCTATGATGAGCTGGACATGCCCATGATGGGCACGGGCGCGAATATGTCGTCTGACGACGTGCCAGAGGCGGCGCCGATCCTGGCCGATGTGCTGGCCTATGCCACGCAGATCGTGAGCGAATGGGACGAATATCTGGCCGACGGGCAGGCGTTCAGGCTGCGCCATGTGGACGCGCGGCACTATTCCCCCGGCGAGCGGCCTGGCTATGGCATCGCCGTGGATTATGCGCGCGATGGCGATCCCTACGCGGGGCAGATATTGTTGGCGCACTATGACCTGGACAGCCCGCTGCTCTACAACAACCGCTGGCCCATCGGCGAGAAGAGCATCTTGGCCGAGGTGGACGCGCGCTGCGCAGAGCTGCTGGCGCGGCTGGCGGAGGTATCGCTGCCGGCCAACCGGGCGCGGGGCCTGGAGCGGCGGCGCATCACCAAGTTTACGCGGCTGATCGAGACAGAACGCAAGAGGAGGGAGCGAGCGTGATCATCGAGCTATCGGCACAGGCCAGGGTGAAGGCCTTGGGGATCGTGAACAACTGGCCGGCGCGCAGCCGGGGATGGATCAAGCTGGTGGAGCGGCTGGGGACGGCGCTGGACCTGAGCGACGCGGACAAGGCGGCCATCAACTGGCGCGAGGTGGAGACGCCGGGCGGCGGCAAAGCCTACGCCTACCAGGGGAGCGTGCGGCTGGCGTGCGAGCTGAGCGACGAGGATGCGCGCGCGCTGCGGGCGCTGGTGGAGCCCAGCGACAACGCTGCCTACACGCGGGCGGAATATGGCGTGCTGGCCGAGCTGGAGCAGGCGCTGGGGGAGCTGCAATGAGGCTAACGCGCACTATAGCCATGCTGATCGTGGCCGTGGCGCTCTTGGCGGGCTGCCAGGGCGCGCTGCAGGTGACGACTGCACCCGAAATGGGTGCAAATGTACCCGATTTGGGTGCGGCGGGGGGCCTGTACGCCCTGTGGGGCAACAACTACCAGCCCATCGCCGGCACGGCGGGCACGGTGATCTACTATGGCTGGGATGAGATCGAGCCGGCGGACGACGCTTATAACACGGCGCGCATAGATTCTATTCTCGCTGTGAATGACAAGGTGCAACTGCAGATCCTGCACCACACCACGGACCCACACGACGGGGCGCTGTGGTGGGACCGCACGCCCGGCTGGGTGAACGTGCCCACGATCAAGCTGAGCAGCGGCAGCCTGACGGCCAGCGTGCCCGACTATCGCAGCTCCGCCTGGCGGAACGCGCTGCTGGACATGGTGGCCGACCTGGGGGCCTACTATGACGGCCACCCCAAGATCGGGAGCATCATCGTGGCGGCCGGGTTGGACGGGGAGACGCAGATCGTCAAGGCGCAGGGGGCAGACTGGCTGCCGGTGCTGAACGCGCAGGCCAGCGGCACAGAGTATCGCTTTGGGCAGTTCCTGCCGACGCTGATGGACGCCTACAAGGCTGCCTTTCCCAACACCCTGCTGCTGCTGAACAACGCGCCGGGCTCTGGCAGGATGCAGCGCGCCGCAGACGCGGTGGAGCATGATCCGCCCATCGGACTCAAGCACGCCGGCATGTTGGTGGACGTGAACTATGCGCGGGGCAACGATGATGCCCTGTGGGAGTTCATGGCGCGGTACTGTATCCCTCGGCAAGGATATGCCGCAGGGACTACGCCCTGCTGGGTGGAATCGGCCACGGGCAATGGCAACGCGGAATGGATGCGCTGGAGCGCCTACCAGGGGCTGCACTACCACCCGGTGGGGATGAGCCTACACAAGAGCTGGTTTACCGTGCTGGGGGCCGATGAGCTGGCCTGGATCGCGGCCCACCTGGGCACCACGGCGGCCACGTCGCCCTCGGCGTGGACGGTGCTCAGAGACGCCGAGTACACGCCCTATGGCCACCCTGGCAACTGGGAGCAGTACCTGCACGCCGAGGGCGGTACTCGGGTCAACCGCGCCGACCTGCCGGCGGGCATAGATCGCAATGACTGGCGGGCGCGGCAGTCTCGGCGGGTGGATGGCGTGCTGACGCTGACGGCCGATCCGGCCTTTATCTGCGCGCCGTGCAAGGTGACAGTGAACGTGGCCGGCACAGGGGGCCAGATCAGCATGGGCGGGCAGGCGGCGCCGCAGACGGCGTTAGCGGTGCCCAGCGACGGGCAATGGCACACGCTCAGCACGACGACATCGAGCATACCCGCGAACATCGCGGCGAACGGGCATTTTATCCAGATGATCGAGCTGGTGCCAAGTGTGCAAGAGATTACGCCTACGGTAACATCTTACACACCTACAGTGCGGGCGAGTGTGACACTCGCCCCTACCATGACGCCCAGCCGCACGCCGGTGAGCGTGGCGCTGCAGAACGGGGACTTTGAGGGCGGGACGTATCTGTGGACGGACCCATGGGGCAACCGTATCGCCGAGGTGACGCTGCCGGACGGGTGGCAGTATTTCGCCTTCCGCCCCTACGAGGGCGACGGCTACTATCATCGGCCCGAGACCAAGCCGGAGGACGCCGGCAGGTATGGCTTTCGGCGGGTGCTCTCGGGCTGGTGGGGTTGGAAGGCGTTCAGCACCTACTCCAACCACGCCTATGCCCTGGGCCAGCGGGTAGCGGTGCCGAGGGGCACGCTGCTGGAAGCCGGGGCCTATGGGCAGGCATGGTCGAGCGCCAAGGATGATCCGACCTACAGCTCGCAAGGGTCCTACTGGCTGAACGTGGGGATTGACCCCACGGGCGGGGACGATTGGCAATCCGCCAACATTGTGTGGGCGCAGGCGCTCCCGGGCCGCAAACAGCTCGACACGTGGGCGCGGCTGGCAGTGACGACCACGGCGCAGGCGGACGCGGTGACGGTGTGGCTGCGGGGCGAGGCCGAGTGGCGGCTGAAGCATAACGACAGCTATTGGGACGCGGCCTGGCTGCGGGCGGTGGATGGCCAGCCGGCGCCGACGTGGGTGCCGACGGTGACGCCGACATCCACGCCGGGGCCAATTGAAACGCCGACGCCAATCGTTTCAACAGCGACGGCGACGGTGACCAAGGTTTTCACATTGGCGCCGACGGCGACATGGACAGTTTTACCCACCGTTACGCCACAACCATCGGTAACCTTATCCATACCTGAGCGCTTGCGGAACGTGCGGGATGAGCTGGACGCCATCCTGGGGGAACTGGGAGACTGACCCGACGCCGGCGCATCGGGGGGTGCGCGGGCCATGGACGACGAAAGCGAAGGCAACATGCCGGACACGGATAACGGGCGGGTGACGCTGGCCGTCTTGGCCACCAAGCTCGACCAGATGTCGCAGACTCTGGAGCAGATACGGACGGACCACGACCGCCTGGTGATCTTGGAACAATGCCTGGGCGACCACACCCGGCGCCTGGACGCGCAGGACAAGCGCATCGAGGCGGTGGATAGCGCGCGCAAATGGGAGGGGCGCATCGAGGCCATCGTCGCCGCGGCGGTGGCGTTCGGCTCGTGGATGCGGCCATGAGCCGCCAACTGCTGGTGACGCTGGCGGATTATGATGCGGGGCACCGGCTCTCCCTCTTGAACCCGGAGACGGAATTGCCGGCGGACGACGAGCACGGGCACCCGGAGCCCTGGACGCCGGAGCTGACGGCGATGCAGCGCTGGCTGTGGGACTGCTACATGGAGGACATGGGCCTGGTGGCCGAGCTGGCGGGCGAGGACGAGGTGAGCGTGGCGGTGGTGGGCGACGTGACCTGGGGCAACAAGTATCTGAGCCAGGCGGTGAGCGAGAGCCCGTTCGACCAGATCATCATGGCCTACGAGTGCCTGACGCCCTGGCTGGCGCGCTGCCGCGTGCGGGCGATGCTGCTGGCGCACGGCACGGAGAGCCACGAGTTTGGCCGGGGCGCGGCGCCCGAGTTCGTGGCGGGGCTGCTGCGCGACCGGCGCGGCGTGGAGGCCCAGGCCGGGCGGCACTACCTGGCCGAGGTGGGCGGGGTGACGCTGGACCTGGCGCACCACGGGCCGGGGCCAGGGATACGCGAATGGACGCGGGGCAACGTGCTGGAATATTACACGCGCAGCCTGATGATGAGCGCGCTGATGGCGGGCGAGAACCCGCCGGCGGGCGTGGTGCGGGCGCACTATCACGACTATGCGCGGCGCACGGTGCGCATGGTGGCGGGCAACCGCGAGGTGGTGACGGAGGCCATCGCCCTGCCGGGCTACACGGGGATGACCCATTATGCCACCCAGGCTACGCGCAGCGCGAGCACCCTGGCGTGCGGGCTGGTGGCGTGGGAAGTGGTGGATGGCGCGCTGGCGGGGGTGCACCCCTTCTGGCGCAAGGTGGACATTCGGACGAGGGTCACGCTATGACCGATGACCAGAGGACGGAACTCGCCGACGATCTGGCGCGCTACCTGGCGCCGCCAGCGCCGGAGCCGGGCGATCTGACGGTGGCGGAGTTTGTGCAGATGTCGGGCTACAGCCGGGAGCAGGCGCAGCGCAAGCTGCACCAGATGGTGGAAGATGGGATCATGGTCGAGGTGGACGTGCTCTTTCCCGGCACAAAGAGGCGGGGGCATGTGTATCGCAGGAAGGCAGGGGCATGATGATCACCATTCTGCGACCGGAGACGCGCATCCTGACCGTGGGCGCGCCGGGGTTGAGCGTGCGCGGCGCGTTGGCGACGGGAGGCAATTGGTGGGAGGCCAGTGGCGCGACAGCCGTGGTTGCGTATCAGGCCAAGGGCGCTGGCAGCTATGCGGCGTCGCTGGTGAACCTAGCCAACCCCGGTACCCATGATCTGATTGAGGGAAACGCACCGGACTGGGACGCGGCGACTGGCTGGCGCTTTATCCCGGCCAACGGTGATTACCTTACGTCCTGCAATCATAATCTGGCCCCGTACTTTGTCGTGCGCTATGCAGGAGCGGCGGCGGCGGATCGAGATGTAGTTGGCTGTCGGTTACAGCCTAACCTGGTCGGCATTCGCCCCAATTTCGCGAGTTACTCTTGGGCTGCAAACGGTAGCATATCAGTGTACGACAATGTTTACCGATGGAACCCAGCCACCACGACCGGCGTAGTTGCGATGCGAGACAAAAAGGTCTGGGTAAACGGGACACTCAAACTCACATTCGCTAATAGTATGGTCCCTGTGTCAAAAGCCATGCGAATTGGGGGGACGAATGGCGACTATCGCGTCACCGTTTTTGATGGCTACATCCTGGCCTATGCTGGATATACCACGATCACTGAGGATCAGATGTTAGCTGTTTCGGCTGCGATGGCGGCGCTCTGAGGTGGCAACACATACACGAGGAGGCAACGATGGCGACACCAGCGGATTTCACGACACGGGCACGCGACGAGATGTATTCGATTTACGCGGCCTACCAGGCGCTCCAGCGGCGAGTGCTCGACCTCAGTGACGAGGTAACGGCTCTGGGCGGGGCGGCGGGCATCTACGGCGCGGGCGGCGCAAGCTGGCCCGCGCAGAGCGACGACTTTGACTTGGCAGACATGGCGGCGGCCTTCTCGAACCTGAACACGCTGGTGGGCGCGCCGACGCTGGCGCAGAAGCAAACCATCATCCGCTGCCGCAGAGGGTAGAAGGAGGCCGCTATGCCAGGCCCCAAGAAAAACACGGCGTTCACGTTCAACGTGGCGCTGACCAGCCAGGCGGACACGAAGCTGTTCAAGACCTCGCCCACGCTGGCGGCGGGGGATATCACCGTCTCGAAAGACGGCGGGAACTTTGCCAACATTGGCACCCTGCCGACGCAGATTCAGACCACTGGCGTGCTGCCCGTGGCGCTGACCGCCGACGAGATGAACGCCGACTTGGTGGTGGTGCTGTTTCACGACGCGGCGGGGGCTGAGTGGTGCGATGCCGTGGTGACGATCCACACTGAGACGGGCACCATCTCCGAGATTGACACCAACGTAGACAGCATCTTGGCAGACACGGGCACGGACGGCGTGGTGGTGGCGAGCCATACCACGGCGGCCAAGGCCGAGATCGAGGCCGAGGCCACTGACGCGCTCAATGCCTATGATCCGCCGACCAAAACCGAGATGGATGCCGCCCATGCGCTACTGGGCACGCTGGCAAACCAAAGCACGCTGCTGGCACGCCTCGGCGCCATCACGGGCACGGGCGTCAACACCGTGCTTGGCTTCTTCAAGGCGTTGCTGAGCAAGACCGCGACACTGCCCAGCGACATCGGCGGGACGTTTGCCGCGAGCACCGACTCGACTGAGGCGATCCGCGACAAGCTGGATACTTTGCCTGTGACAGCTTCGCAGGTGGCCGCCACGGGGACAGCGGGTGAGCTGGTGGCGACAGCCTTTGTGAAGTGGGTGCAGGCGATCACGCTGGACACGGCCCTATCCGCCACCTGGGCCAAGGCCTACTTTAGCATGAAGGTGGGCGATGCGGACGCGGACGATGACGCCGTGGTGCGGGTGTTGGTGACCAACCCGGCCAGTGTTGCCAACGACGGTCTGGTGCGGCTGAACGGCAGCGGCAGCACGACCAAGAGCCAGGGCAGCCTGGCGGTAGCTGGCGACCGCGCGACCGTGACGCTGACACTCGCGGATGAGGCGATGGCGGAGATCGCCAAGGGCACCTATACCTGGGACGTGAAGGAGATCGGCGCAGGGAATGGCGAGAGCTACCGCTGCGCCTTTGGGACGGTGGAGATTGGGCTGACGACGACGAGGGCGGTGAGCTAGGAGGGACGATGAACGTGATCGAAGCCGGGGCGTTGTACGTGTTCGCGGCGATGGTGATCGAGAGCATCGCCGAGTATTTCGTGGCGCCGTGGTTCGACCTGCTGCGCGGCAAGATGGCCGATACGCTGCGGGTGCAGCTCATGCGCTGGGCCTGCGGTGGCGTGGCGGTGTTCGCGGCCTATGAACTGGGGCTGGACATCTTTACCCTGCTGGGCACGCAGATGCGCCATGCCTGGGCGGCGTGGCTGCTGACCGGCCTGGTGGTGGGGCGCGGGTCGAACGTGGTGCATGCGCTGGTGGAGTGGGTGCAGGCGCTGGCGGCCAAGAAGGGCGTGGAGGCGCTGATGGCCAGACAGGAATGGCGCGAGCTCGTGGCGCGCGGATAAGCGACAACTACCCTCCCTCCCTCAACCCCGGGCGGCATCCCACCGCCGCCTGGGGCGCTAACAGACAAGGGTAGGCTGAAGGGCCTACCCTTGTTTTGCGTGCCGCCAGGTGCGCGGCAGGTCTATGATCAGTGCCCCCAAGGGGCTGCTAAGCATCTCCCTGCCGAAAGGGAGGCGATAGACCACCCGTGCGGTGTCGGCGTCTACCTCGACGCGGGCGAGGAGCGAGCGCAGGGCGGCGCGGCGCGCGTCCAGGGGGGCGGCGGTGAGGGCGGCGCGCAGCTCGGCGAGCGAGACGGCGGAGGCGGGCGGGCCAGCCAGGCGGGCCGCGAGTTCGGCCAGGCGGAGCTGCAAAGCGGCGCGCTCGGATTCGCGCTGGGCCAGGCGAGCGGCCAGGGCGGCGGAGTCGCCACTCTGCTCGATGGCATCCACCAAGCGGGCGATGGCGCGCTCGATGGCGGCGAGCTCGTCGGCCAGGGCGGCAGCCTGGGCGAGCAAGGCGGGGCGCTCGGCGTCCAGCGCGCGCGCGATGGCGATGGCACTCGTAAAGCCAATGTCTCGGCCCTCTTCGCGCAACCATTGGGTGATGTTGGACCGCGAAATGCCTGCCCGATGCGCGAGCCACCCCTGCGAAAGATCACGTAGCGTAAGCAAGTTCTGCAGACGCTGCTTCACGTCCATCGCTACCTCGCATCTATTCTAGCACAAGTGTGACGACTTGGGCCGAATTATGGCAAAACCTCTTGACATCTCGTCACGGATGTGCTATGATGGTCACTAGAGTGACCTAGCGCGGAGGGCCTTATCATGGATGTCCGGGAGCTTCTTAGGGAATTGCAGGGGAGCCGCTCCAGCTATGAAATGGCTGAGCTGATGGGCGTCTCCCCAAGTACGGTACGCATGATTTTGACGGGTCAGCGTGGGATGGGACGCGAGGTGATGGCCAGGCTTATCGCAGCATTTCCTGAGCGACGCGATGAGATACTGGCTGTTTTTTTGGACCAAGGCGGTCACAATTGCGAAGAGCCAGTTACCCAGGAGGCCACTCCATGAAGCGCGCAAACATGACCACGCTAGACAAGCTGGCAGGCTACGAAGCCATCGAGTGGCCGGTGAACATCCACTTCCCCGAGGGCGACGAGGCCGAGAACACGGCCACGCTCAAGCGGGCGTTTGACACCCTGGTAGAGGTGCGCAACCGCTGGGGCGACCTGGTGGGCTATGCGCCCTACGCCGACGCGGTGCTGAGCGTGCGCAACGACTGGCCGCTGGAAGTGAGCTGGCTCCACATCCAGGACCGCAAGCGCCAGGTGCGGGCGCGGGCGCGGGCCAGAGCGGAGGCGGTGGCATGAACCCACTCGACATAGACGTGTACGCGGTGCTGACGATCCTGGCCGTGGCCACCATCGTGTGGCTGGCGGGGAAGATCGCAGAGCTGGTGAGCAAGTAGGGAGGAGAGATGGGTCACCACGGGCTTATTCGAGACCTGATCAAGGAAATCCGCCAGCAGCGGCGGACGGCGGCGTTCTGGAAGCGCAAGAGCCATAGCATGTCGCTCTACGTGAAGCGGCGCATATTCCGTGAGGAGGCCAGTCGCCGCGCAAACGAGGAGCAGAAACTATGGCAGCTAGAGAGGTGGCTGGATTTCGTCGGAAATCTTGAGGATGCAGTCGCCAATGGCAACCGGAAAGACATCGAAGAGGCCGTGCGCGCCTTGCATCAGTACGAGGACGATTTTCTGAAATAACGGGGAGGCTGACGACATGGGCGGCAAGACAGGAACGGCATACGGATACACCGGCCAGGAGCTGGCCAATATCCACAAGGTAGCGCGCCTGGAGTGCAAGGTTGAGACACTAGAGGCGCAGATAAAGGAAATGAGGGAGGACCATAGCAGGCTCTTTTGTTTGGCAGGACGTTTGTTGCATGTAGCGAAGGCGGCCATGGCCCTGCCACGCAATCGAGTGTTCGCCACAACCAAGGACCTCGCGCTATTTGACGCGCTTGATACTCTGCATGTTGGCGATCTAGATGATACGCCGTGGGTACAAGATGAAGGCGAACGGCTACAGGCGGCGACGCGCTGACGCGCCTAGCTATCCGCGTGGGGCGCTGCTGGGGCGGCGCACCACTACAGCCCGCACAGACGGGCGATGGGGCCAGGGGCGCCGAACCGCATAACCGAGAGGGCATAATGGACGGCGCCCCACCCCACTAGGAGGATGAACATGTACGTCTACATCAGGTCAGAGCCGGGGCTATGGACGGTCGGGTTCTATCACCCAAATGGGCAATGGGAACCGGACAGTGATCATACGAGCCGCCAGGAAGCAGCCGAGCGCGCGCACTACCTGAACGGCGGCGAGTCCGATGATGACGACGCGCCGAGCGTCCAGGCCCAGCGCGACAACGCGCTGCCCTCAGACGCGACGCGCGAAAAGGCGCTGCGGCGCATGGGGCCGCCAGGGTTGACGTTCTGATGGGCACAAGCGGGCCGTCTCAGGCGGCGCTCACGGCGGCGATGCTCGAATGTCTGATGTGGTGCGAAGCAGGGGGAGTGGACTATGCCAGACGCAACAGAGCCGAAAGCGCGGATTGTGTGGCAGGAGCCAAGCGGGAACCGGGGCCAGGGGAGTCTGCTCCCGTTGCCGCTGGCGCGGACGGTGGCCAGGGCGTACCGGTTCGATGAACCGGATCGCCAGGTGTGGGTAGTGTGGGAGTCGGGGTATCGGGAGGACGTGGAGGTCTGATATGGGCAAGAGGTGGAAAGTGGGCTGGTGGGAGAGTGACGACGAGGGCAAGACCACCAACAAGGGCGTCTCGGGCGAGCTGAGCCAAGACGAAGCCGAGGCGGCGGTGCACGGCATTCGGGCGACGGACAGACACCGCCATGCGGTGGCCTTGGAAGAAGAGGACGAGGAGGACCGCAAGGGCAAGCGCCGCCGATGAGGGGTATTGGGATGTGGGGTGTTGGCCTAGTGGCCGAGGGGGTGGTGCGGCGGAATCAGGGAGAGACGCGATCGGCAACTGGCGCTCTACGAGGTGCCTGGGTTCAAGGTAGGCATGGCAACCTACGAGCTGGACGCGGCACTCTCGGGGATACTGCCGGCAGAGGTGCGCCAACGCCTGGAGCGGGCGCTGTCGCTGATGCGGGAGTCTCAAGCATGGTGGGCGGCCTGGTGCGCTTACCCGTATCAGAGGAGGTGATGCGTGGGCAAAGGTTGGTTCATCTTGGCGGCTGCGGGTGTCTACTTTGGGGTACACCTACTGCTGGCACTGGTACGAGGGTTCTAAAGGAGACGGGCTCTGGTTGCACGCCAGAGCCCGCCCATGTGCAACTCGCGGGGTGCGGATTGCAGACACAGTATAGCACGAGAATGGGGGAGGAGCAACCATGACGGACCTAGTGGTGACGAATGGACATCTACCGGCGCCCGTGGCAACTCCGCAAGAGTGGGCCATGCGCCGCCAGCAGTTCAACGAGTGGGCCAACACACAGCTACGCCGGGGCGTGGACTTTGGTATTGTGCCCGGCACAGACAAGCCCACCCTGCTCAAGCCAGGCGCCGAGAAGATCGCGCAGCTCTTTGGGTGCGCGCCCGAACTGGACGAGGTACACCGCGAGCAAGACCCGAATAGCGGCTATCTCTACATCGAGTACCGCTGCCGCATGGTGAACCTCCACACGGGGCAGACCCTGGCACACGGCATCGGCTCTTGTTGCTCCTACGAGAGCAAGTATCGCTGGCGCTGGGAGTGGTGGAATGGCAAGGGCCTACCCGAAGGCGCTGAGTGGGAGCAGACCAGAACCGGCAAGTGGCGCAAGCGCGTGGAGAACCGCGACCTGATTGATCAGTGGAACACGGTGATCAAGATCGCCAAGAAGCGCGCGATGGTGGATGCGACCCTGACCATCTCGGGCGCCTCGGAAAAGTTCACCCAAGACATTGAGGATATGCCAGAGTTCGAGCCGGCGGCATCAGAACCTTCACCCGATGTAGAGGCCTCGCCATCTGCGACGACCGTCAAGGCGCCGGCGTGGCAGGCTGCGTTCTGGGCCTGGGTGGCCGACTATATGACCAAGCAGGGGCTCGATACCTCGGTGGTGAAAAAGCTCTACGCCTGGGCCAAGGGCAAGGGCTACTTCAAGGAGCACCTGGGGCTGTACGACACGATGGCGGCGGCGCAGACGGACTATATGACCTCGGTGGGCTGGTTCCTGAAAGAGCAGCCGCGCCTGAGCGACCCCGAGCCGGTAGGGACGTGAACCATGACACAGCCGCTGGACGAGTTCGGCCAGCCCAAGGGCGACTGGGGATTCAAGCGCGTGCCCTCGGCGGACCCGGCGCTACCGGATGAGTTCGTGCCCGACGACTGGGATGAGGACGCTGAGACGCGGCAGGCAAAGCGCGATAACGCGCTGCCCTCGGACGCGGCGCGCGAAAAGGCGCTGCAGCGCATGGGGCCGCCCGGCTTGCCCTTCTAGGATTCACGCCAGGCCGGTTCACCTTATGGGTGAACCGGCCACCACAGAGCCGACAGGCGAAAGGACAAAGCGCGTGACAGTATGTAAGGCGTTCATGCTGGATGTACTCAAGCGGCGGATCAGCATCGCGGCGATGGCGCAACAAGAGGCCAGGGCGCGCGGCGACCGGGTGGGCGCAGCGGCGGCGCTGGGCGAGATGCAGCACTGCCAGGGCCAGCACATGCGGCTGCTGCGAGAGGAATGCCAGCAGGCCACCACGCCGCCCGCGAGCTTTGCGGACACGGACAGGACGCCCACGAGCGGCCGGCTGGTGGGGTGAGCGATGGCAGTACTGATGCGGGCCGATTTGGACCGCAAGCAGCAGGCGGCGGACTTGTACCGGGGTGGCCAATCGCTGCGCGCGGTGGCCGAAGTGTTTAGCGTCAGCGACTCGACTATTCGGGCCTGGTTGTGGCAATTGGGCGTGGCGCGGCGCACGTACAGCGAGGCGGTCAATCTAGCCTTTCGCAGCGGGCGCAAGCGTGTGCCGAACCGTGGTACCCGCTGGGCGCTGGACATCCCGACGTGCGAGCGGTGCGGGCTGGTGTTGGCCGGATGCGCCAACCCGAACCGGGCGACGCTGTGCGATGACTGCGACGCGGAGTTGAGGCAAGACAAGCTGTACGGGTGCGAGGAGTTGAGCGCAGAACGCAGAGAGGAGCTGGGATATGTACCCACGGGTAGATGCAGTGATTAGCCAGGTTGCCGAGAGGCTTCATAGCAACGTCGAGGCGGCGCAGGCTGGCGAGCGCATCGCCGAGTTGGAGGCCCAGGTCGGGCGGCTGCGGGATTGGGTTCGCATTCAGATACAATTGCGCGAGGCGAGGAGCGACGAGGAGTGGGTGCGCTTGATGCAAGAGGCCCGCCCAATCTTCAAATCCATTATAGAGCACGGCGATCTGGAGGAACCCGATGGCGCGCAAGGCTGAGGGCCACGCCGGATTGCACCTACCCGAACGCAAGCGCGACGTGGGCTGTCTGCCGGTGATCGCGGCGCTGGCGCTGGGCCTGCTGCTGGCGGCGCTATCGTGAGACACCCTGCTGCGCCGCGCGCGACGGTGCCCACCCGATCACCTTTGTCGTGCGCGTGCAATTCGCGCTACAGGCGGCGGCGCGGCGGGGACTTACTGCGCGTCAGGGCTGGCGGGGCCAGCCGGCGAGACGCGATCATGGCGAGCGAACAGCGCGCCGCTTAGAGATCGCCACCCGTTCGACTCGGGACGCGCAGCAACAGGGTTTGCATAGACACGAAAGGTGTGGTACAATGGCAGTGTCCCTAGCAGGACGTGTCTCGCCGCAGGAGTTTTGTTTTATGCGTGCCAACCACATAGCTTGGCGGCACAAGGCCGCGTTCGTCTTACCACGCATGGGGAAACTCCTGCATGGGACAGTCTTGCTAGGGACTGACGAACGCGGCCTTGTGCCGTTTCAGGAGGTTGGCGCATGGTAACGGTTGATCCTGAGTTCGCAGCCCTGTGCCCGCCCCTCGCGGACTATGAGCTGGCTGAGCTGGAAGCCAGCCTACTCCGCGATGGGTGCCGTGATGCCCTGGTGGTATGGGCTGGAAACAACGTGCTATTGGACGGCCACAACCGCAAGCGCATCTGCGAGCAGCACGGCCTGTGGTATGAGACGACCGAGGTGGACTTGCCCGATAGGGCGGCGGCGGTGGAGTGGATCATCCGCAACCAACTCGGACGGCGCAACCTCAACCCAGACGCGGCGGCGCTGCTGAGGGGCAAGCTGTACAACAGCCAGAAACACCAGGGCGAGCGCACCGACCTAACTTCCCATCAGAATGATGGAAGGTTGGCGACGGCGCAACGTATCGCGTCACAGACTGGCGTATCTGCCCCCACTATAGAGCGTGATGGCCGCTTTGCCCAGGCCGTCGAAGACCTCGCCCCCTATGTGCCCGACTTGCCTCAGCGCGTGATGGCCGGCGACATCCCCTCACGCCAAGCGGTGATTGAGGCGGCACAGGAACCGGAGCAAGCTCCGCAGCGGTTGGCCCATGTGGCGCACAACTCAGGCGACAATGAGTGGTACACGCCCCCTGAGTACATCGCCGCTGCCCGCGAGGTGATGGGCGCGATTGATCTGGACCCCGCGTCAACTGACATAGCTAATGAGGTGGTTGGCGCTGCCACATTCTACACCGCCGAACAGGATGGGCTCTATCAGGAGTGGGGCGGGCGCGTGTGGATGAACCCGCCCTATTCGCAACCCCTCATCGGCCAGTTCTGCGACAAGCTGGCTGCCAGCCTACCTAGAATCGAGCAGGCCATTGTCCTGGTGAACAATGCCACTGAGACGCGCTGGTTCGCCGCGTTGGCGGACTTGGCGAGCGCGATCTGTTTCCCAAGCGGGCGGGTGCGATTCTGGGCGCCAGACAAGGTGAGCGCGCCACTGCAAGGGCAAGCGGTTCTCTACATCGGTGCATGGCCCAGGCGGTTCGCATCGCAGTTTAGGCGGTTCGGGTTCATCGCCTTTATGGAGACGACTGGCGATGTCGTTTCAGAGTAGCCTCGACTATGGCAAGGCGGGCGAGTCGGCCATCGCCCTGTGGCTGCGGCGGCGCGGGTTCTGTGTCTTGCCGGTGTATGAGAAGGTGATTGACGAGGGCAAGGGGCCGCAGCTCTACATGACAGACGGCTCGCTGATTGCGCCCGACCTGTTAGCTTTCAATGGCAGCAAGACGTACTGGATCGAGGCCAAACACAAAACGGCGTTCTCCTGGCACCGAATATCAGAGCGATGGGTGACGGGGATCGACCTGCGCCACTACCAAGACTATTGCCAAGTGGACGACCAAACGCCCTGGCCCGTCTGGTTACTGTTTCTGCATGATGGTGGCCAAGCCAAGGACAGCCCAGCCAACAGCCCATCGGGGCTATTCGGGCACACACTGGCGCATCTACGCCAACACGAGAATCATCGCAGCAGCAGATGGGGCACAAGCGGGATGGTGTATTGGGCCTACCAGACGCTACGCCTGGTGGCCACGCTCGAAGAAGTGTACGACACCGAACCCGCAGCAATACCGTTCTGAGAGATAGGAGCTGCTATGGCGCAGAGTAGGCTCATCACGTCCGACATCTGGGCCGACGACTGGTTTGGCCCGCTGCCCTTCTTCGACCAGGCGCTGTGGATCGGCCTATTCTCACAGTGCGCCGACGACCAGGGCCGCCTGCTCGATAACCCCATCCTCATTCGCGCCGCCGTGTTCCCCTACAAGGACACGGCGGTGCTCGACATTGACGCCGCGCTGGCGCGCTTTGCCGAGGCGGGCAAGCTCATCCGCTACCAGGCCGACGGCAAGCGCCTCATCCAGATCGTCAACTGGTGGGAGCACCAACGGCCCCAATGGGCGCAGCCCTCCAAGTGGCCCGCACCTGAGGGCTGGCGCGATGCGGTGCGTACCCGGCAGAACGGCGAGTACCTGGCAGACAACTGGACGGGCGCGCGCGGCCTTCAGGTTGTACCTTCAGGTGAACCTACAACCTTGTATCCTCACGCGGGCGCACATATTCCTGACCCTGACCCTGTTCCTGACCCAGTAGAAGTTCCTGACCCAGACCCAACCCCAGTAGAAGTAGAAGAAGCAGACCCCGCGCGCGCGGGCGCGCGCCGCGCAGACGCGGCCCCAGCCCCTTCTTCTCCTACTCCTCAACTGACGGGGGCCGAGGCGGACATCTATGCACTGGCAACCCGGACGTTTGACGCACGCAACATCAACGCCGAGACGCCGGGCGTGATTCGCGATCTGATAGGGCTGTATGGCAGCGAGTGGGTGGTAGAGGCAATCCAGCAGATGGACGTGGCGGGGCCACAAAACCGTGGCTGGGCCTATGTGACGGGTATTCTGGATAACTGGCAGCTTGACAAGGAACGCCGCGCCGCCTCGCCCGATCCTCCCTCCACGGCGCCGCCTGGTGGCAACGGGCACGCCGCCAAACCCTGGAAGATGGCTATGGTGGAAAGGAGGGCCGGACGTGCTACAGCGTGAGCAGGACGGCGGCGCTATGACAACCCTCTTCTCCCTCCACCTGCGCCCCGTGCCCAAGGGCCGCCCGCGCCTGGGCCGCGGCCACGCCTACACGCCAGCGGCCACCAGGGCCTATGAGGAGCATATCGCCTGGGCCTACAAAGAGGCGGGCGGGCCGCTGCATGAGGGCCTGCTGGACGTGACGATGGTGTTTCGGGCGCAGCGTTGGCCCGGGGACCTGGACAACCTCGTCAAGGCGGTGTTGGACGCCCTCAACGGCATCGCATGGCGTGATGACCGCCAGATACGCGAGCTGCACGCGGCGCTGGAGACGGGCGTGCTGGTCGAGGGTGTTGACGTGCGGATCGACGAAAGGAGCGCATGAGCGAACGTAGGCGCGACCCGGCGCGGCTGGCGCAGGAGCGACAAGGCCGCCTGGACAAGCGACGCCGTGAGGCGATGCCGCTCTTCGCCACGGCGCCGGCGGTATTGGATGAGCTGGCCCCCCTGCCGACGGTGGATGATCTGCTGCGGCAGAAGCAGCGCATCGAGCAAGACGTGCGCGCTCGGCACCTGCGGATGCTGCAACGGAGCTTGGCGGGGTGGGTCACATGGCGGGGCCTGGTGGCGCGCTACATCACGCCAGACCAGGTGCGCCACTGTGAGGCCTGGTGCCGGCGCATCTACCCGCCCGATCCACTCTACCGACACAGTTATTGGCATACTCTGGCGCGCGATCTGGGGCTAGACCCGAGCTGGCCAGAGCCAACGTGGTGGGCATTTCCAAGAAGGAGCGCATGAGCGACTTCTGTGATTTCCTCCTCGCCTGTAAGGCCTTTGTGGATGCCATGCTTGGCCCGGTGCAGCGCGCCCTAGACGCCGAGACCAAGCGGATCAGGGCCGCTCTGACTGCGGCCTTTCCTCAGAGATGGCGCGTTACTCCTGAGAGCCAGCGCCCGCCAGTCAAACACCGCCACGGGCCGCGCAGTTGGAGCAAGCGGGCACGGCGATGAGCGAGCGCGAGGCGGGCTATGTGACCGTCAGGATCAAGCCGCAGCCACGGCGTGGCCTGGCGCGATGACCGCCAGATACGGCACATCGAGGCGACGCTGATAACCGGCGTGCTGACTGAGGGCGTAGACGTGAGGATAGAAAGGAGCGCATGAGCGAGCAGAAGCGCGATTCTGGGGATTGGACGTACGGAGACGCTCTCCTGGCGTACAAGGCTTACGTGGACGCGACGATGGCGCGGATGCGGGCCGACCTCACGTTGGCGATTAGCAGGCTGCGACGCGCGATTGCACCCTCCGTTGAAATCCTGCGTCGCCTGCTGCCGCTGATCGAGCCGCAATGTCCGCCGGTGAAACACCGCCACGGGCCGCGCAGTTGGAGAAAGCGGGCACGGCGATGAGCGAGCGCGAGGCGTTGTATGTGGCTGGTCCTATGTCATGGCCGTCACTTACCCCATCTATGACGGAGGATGTAGCTATGCCAGCGCGACGTACCATCGGGGCGAGCGAACGCTACACCCTGTTGCGGAGGCTTGAGGCAAGGCTTTTGCGTGGGGACGCGCCAACAACCAAGGAGTTGGCTCAGGAGCTAGGAATTGATCGCCGTACCGTCTGCAAGTACATCCACATCTTGGAGACTGCGGAAGAGTTCAGGGTTGCCTTGGCACAAATCTGCTGGCGATGGGAAATATTCGAGTAGCTGCGCGAGAGCGGTATGGCGTGCCCGATCAACGTCCTCGTCGCTCAACTTGCTTACATTCAGGTCAAAACGTAACCGCGTGAGCGCATAACTGAAAGCGGTCGGAATCTTGCGGGACCCGCGACACGCCGGACAAACGCGGCGATTCTGGCCGATGGTGCCAAGCCCGTGACAGTGTTTGCATGTGTCAGGGTAAGCCAGCTTATCTCTCTCAAACCTACGCTTGTATTCTGTTGACACCCTTTGACTGACGCGCTCCGTGTGGCGCGTGGCCTGTTCCTGATCCAGCCTGGCGATGGTGGTATTGTAGCCGACAGCCGGGTCTAGCGTGCCTAGCGTGTCAATCCAGTGCGCCTCGCGCATCAGTAAAAGCCCCGGCTCGGAAGCGCACCTCTCTACTACTTCTACCTGAAACATCCCCGGCCCATCTTTGGCAAAGTCTGCCTGCATGGCCTTTGCCGTATGGCTTCCGCGCAAGAGATCGCGGTAGTGCTCCATGATCCGCATGAGGATGTTCGTGGACTGCCCGATGTAGATTCTGCCAGACGGGATGTGGGTGATCTTGTAGATGCCCGCCTGTGGTTCACCGAACATTTCCGCAAGCGTCTGAGACTGTCCCGAGGTCGCGAGTGTGTTTCTCATAGCCCCATTGTACCACAACAGAATGGTTATGGCAACAAAAATGCCACAGTTCATGTACTAGTTCCTGCTATGCTGAACGTAGCAGGCGCTTTACTTTGCCTGCGGGATGCCGGGGCCATTCGTCAACGACGGTGGCGTAGGGCGGGCGGGAGTACCGGCAAAGCATATAAAGGGGTGGGGCGGCAGGCCCACTGAGCCATGCCTAACCGGGTACCCACAGCATGCAGTGTGACAGGATGCTCGATGCCCAGAGAGAAGGGGTCGAGCTATTGCGCGTTGCACAAGGCACAGCGAGAGAAAAGTTACGAGCAAGGCAGGGGCACGGCTGCCGCGCGCGGCTATGACGCAGAGTGGCAAGCCAAGAGGGCGGCCTTCTTGAGGGCACATCCGTGGTGCGTGCAGTGCGGCGCTCCTGCGACAGAGGCACATCACATCAAGCCTAAGCGTGCAGGCGGCACGGATGAGTGGAGCAATCTGCGCGCGCTGTGCAAGAGCTGCCATAGCGCGGTTACGGCGCGCATGCAGGCTGGGCGGTAGGTAACCAAATGTAAGGCTCTGCCTAGCCTAGCTAGCGAAGAGGGGCACTCTCACCCCCTGGCAGAGCCAATTTGAGAGATACAACGGGAGAGGGTTGTCATGCGAGAGTGCGAGTATTGTGGGAAGACGTTTGAGCCGTACTCGAAGCGCAATCGTTTCTGCTCAGATGAATGCTGTTACGCCTGGCATGGCGAACACAGAAATAAGTTGCACACGTTCGTATGCCAATACTGTGGCAAGACCTACAGCACGGCATATGAGAACCGCAACCAGTACTGCTCACGGGAATGTGCCTTTGCGCATAAGCACGAGATCAAAGAACAACATGCTAGGGATAAGGCAGCGGGTATCGGGAGTGTCTGTGAGATACACCTCTGCCAATGCAAAGAATGTGGGCGCCCCTTCTACGCAAGGAGGAAGGGTAAGACCCTATGCAGTCGAGAGTGCGCCCTAGCCAGGGGTAGGCGGGCATTCGCTGTCTATGCTAGCAAGAATGCGAATAAGCAGTATGTGTGCTGCATATGTGGGGAGGCATTTGAGGCCCCCTATGGGGACAAGCGCAGGGTGACGTGCTCGAACGAATGTAGCCAAGAACAGGCTCGCAGACAGGGAGCAAAGGCCAGTGCCATGCGACGCGCACGCAAGTATGGCAACGGAAAAGTTGAGAGCATCGCGCCACGTGCCGTGTTTGAGCGTGACCATTGGGTATGTGGCATATGCGGCGGGAAAGTAGATGGGAAACTGAAGGCACCTGATCCTTACAGTGCCTCGCTTGATCACATTGTGGCATTGGCCGCTGGCGGCACGCATACATGGGACAACGTTCAATGTGCGCATCTGATATGCAATATGAGGAAGCATGACAGGGGAATGAACGCGCTAGATCGGCAGAGTTTTTTTAGAAAAATCGCCACGGCGAGCGATTCCCAATGAC
>Ga0116153_10000895_pt1 | contig 31822 bp, 38 predicted proteins | sample AD_UKC028_MetaG_FD_89896 | JGI IMG/M metagenome (GOLD analysis project Ga0116153, IMG submission 89896) | Active sludge microbial communities of municipal wastewater-treating anaerobic digesters from USA - AD_UKC028_MetaG | ecosystem: Engineered > Bioreactor > Anaerobic > Digestate | place: USA...
CCGCGTCGTCCGGCCTCGAGATCACCTTTCAGAACGCGAAACTCCGCGGGGAGCACCACCCCAACACCGCCCGGCTCACGCTCTGGCAAGGGGAGCGCCAGGTGACCGTCGTCGGTTCCTCGATCGGCGCAGGCCGGATCCTGATCACCGCCATCGACGATTTCCCCGTCGAGATCGCCGGCACGCTGCCGACGCTGGTCATCGTCGCGGTGGACCAGCCGGGTGCCGTGGCCGCGATCACCACCACGCTGGCCGCGCAGGGAGGCAACATCGCCACGATCAAGGTGTCACGTCGGCAGAAGGGCGGGAACGCCATCCACATCTATGAACTGGACGAGCCGGTCGGCGCGGAGGCCCTGGCGGCACTGCTCGCGTTGCCACGGGTCCAGAGCGTGCGCGCAATCGGAAGGGTGGACGGCTGATGGAGTCGCTGAACGATGCGGTGACGCGCGCGGTCGAGGCGGGATGCTCGCTCGGGGAGCTGGCGCTGCGCGAGGAAGCGGCCGAAGGGCTTCGGACACGGGCGGAACTCGAGGCCGGGCTCGGCCGCGCGCTGACCGTCATGCGCGGCGCCGTGGCACGGGGACTTCCCGGCGACTTGCACAGCGTCAGCGGGCTCGTCGGCGGCGATGCCGCCAAGCTCAACCGGCTGACCGGTCCCCTCTCAGGTACGCTCTTCACCGACGTGCTGGCCAACGCGCTGGCGGTGCAGGAAGTGAACGCCGCAATGGGCGTCATCGTGGCCGCGCCCACCGCGGGCGGCGCGGGCGTGCTGCCGGGCGTCCTGCTCGGGCTCGCGGGAAGGGGCGACATTTCCGATGAGCGCCTGATCAGGGGTCTCGCCACTGCCGGGCTCATCGGGGCGGTCGTGGCCATGAGGGCGTCGCTCAGTGGGGCCGAGGGAGGGTGTCAGGCCGAAACGGGCGCGGCGGCCGCGATGGCGGCCGGCGCGGGAGTGGAGGTGCTGGGCGGATCGCCCACGATGGCGGCGCACGCCGTTGCATTGGCCATGCAGGGCACGCTTGGGCTGGTGTGCGATCCGCTCGGCGGCCTCGTCGAGATTCCGTGCGTCTTCCGGAACGCAACGGGTGCGGCCATTGCGCTCGCCGCGATCGAGATGGCACTGGCCGGCATCGAGTTCCCGATCCCGGCCGACGAGGTGATCGACACGATGGGCGAGATCGGCCGGTCGATGGACGTCCGCTACCGGGAAACGGCCGGAGGTGGCTTGGCGGCCACCCCGACCGGGAGGCGGCTGGCGAAGGAGCGTCTCGTGCAGATAAAGCGTTCTGGCAAAAGCACTTAGCTGTTACAGCCTGCATGGAATGAAACAAATTGAAACATAGGGCCGTACTTCCACTATTCACCCCTGGAGAAGGCTGTGGACATGGAAGGCGTACTCGCAATCACGTTCATATTCGGGGGCGGGACTCTCTTCCTCCTCTCGGTCAGCCCCATCGGCAAGGCATACGCCGAACGGATCAGGGCCAAGACCCATGAACTGGCTCCTCCGGACCCGCAGGTGCTGGCGGAACTGGACGACCTCCGCAGCCAGGTCAGTGAACTGCATGAGCGGGTGGACTTCACGGAGCGGCTCCTGGCCGAGCGCCGCGACGCCGCTCAACTTCCTCCGTCGTAGCGGAGCCAGACATGTCCCCTCCGGAATTCATCATGGCCATGACCCTCATCGGGTCGGGGGTCGCGCTGGTCTTCTACTTCGCCATGCCCGCCCGCAAGGCGATGCTCCGAAAAATCGAGGGATCGGCGCATGGCGCCGACCCGCACCTCCTGGAGGAAGTGGACCAGTTGCGGGACAGGGTGGGGGAACTCGAGGAACGCCTGGATTTTGCCGAGCGGCTGCTCGCGCAGCAGCGCGACGCCGCAGAACTGCCGCCCGGAGGAACTCGATGACCATGCTCGCCCTGCCTGCCCTGATGCAGACCGAGGTGATCGCGCCGCTGCCGCCGATGATGCCGTGGGTGTTCATGAGCCCGCCGGCCCTGGTGCTCACTTCGCTGGGTTTCTTCGCGGCGGTGGTCCTCATCACCTACCCACTCGTGCGGGCGCTGGCCCGCCGACTGGAAGGCCGCTCGGCCCCCGACCCGGCGCTGGCGGCCGAGGTCGAGGAACTGCGGGCGCGCGTGGCGGAGCTCGAGCAGCGGCAAGGCACGCTGCACGAGCTGGAGGAGCGGATCGACTTCACGGAGCGACTCCTCGCGCAGCAGCGCGAGCAGGCCCGGCTCCCTCACTAGGCCCGAGGACGCAATGCCGCCAGGCGATTTCGCTCCCGTCATCGCGATGACCATGCTCACGATCAGCGTCGCCGCGGTCGTCATCCTGCGCGGCCCGCTCGGAAAAGCGTGGGCGCGCAGGATCGAGGGCGCCAGCGGGCAGGTGGACACCCACCTCTTCCCGGTCGTGGAGGAGTTGCAGGGGCGAGTCGCGGAGCTCGAGAGCCGGGTGGAACGGATGCACGAGCTGGAGGAGCGACTGGACTTCGCCGAGCGCCTGCTGGCGCAAGGGCGCGAGCCGGTCCAGTTGCCTGTCCCGCGGGACAGGATGTAGTGATGGGCGACAGCATCGGGAGTTTCGGGTTTTGGATCGCGGTCGGCCTCATCAACATGGCCTTCTGGGGGGCCATGACGCCGCTAATCAAGGCCTGGGCCGACCGGATTCGCGGCTCCGTCACCCCGCCCGCGGACATCGAGTCTCGCCTTGCGGCGCTCGAGGCGACACGGCCGGTGACGGGGGAGACGGACCTGGTCTACCAGCGGATGGCGGAACTCGAGGAGCGGCTGGACTTTGCGGAGCGGCTGCTCGCCCAGGGCCGCGATGAGGCCGCGCGGATCGGGGGTGCCCAGTGAGCCGGTTCAAGCGGATTTTCGGGCTGGACGGCGTGGACCTCATGATCCATTTCGGGGTCACGTTCTTCCTGATGATCCTTGCCGAATCGGCCACCCGCAACGAGGTGGGCATCGCGTTCGTCGGCGCGGCCTCGCTCGTCCTGCTCGGCGTCCGCCGTCAACTCGCCTTGAAGCGGATGCCGGCGGAGACAACCGGCGAGGTGGCGCTGGAGCGCCTGGCCGACCTGGATGCGCGGTTGAACGAGGTGGACATGCTGCACATCCGGGTGCAGGAGCTCGAGGAGCGGCTCGATTTCGCGGAGCGCCTCCTGGCGCAGGCCCGCGCCGAGCCAGTCCGGCTCGAGGCGCCCCGGTGAGCTGGATCCGCCGGACGTTCGGGCTCGATGGCGTCGACCTGATGATCCACGCGGGGGTGACCTTCTTCATCATGCTCATCGGCAGCTCGATCTGGTCGCACGAGGCGGCCGAGACGATGCTCGCCACGGTGAGCGGTGTGTCGCTGGTGGTGCTGGGCATCCGGCGGCGTCGGGCGCTCCGAAACCTGAGCTTGGAAACGACGGGCGAACTCGCCGCCGAGCGCATCGCGGAATTGGAGACCAGGGTGTTGGAACTGGAGCAGGGGGAGCTCAGGATGCACGAGCTCGAGGAGCGTCTGGATTTCGCCGAGCGCCTTCTCGCGCAGGCCCGAGAACCGGAGCGACTGGCATGAGGGAATCGAACGTCGGGCTCTACACCGCCGTCACCATCGTGAGCGTAGTGCTCCTGGGCGCGTTCATCGCGCTGTCGGTCGTCATCGGAGAGGACTTCGCGATTCCCGCCCTGCTCACCGGCGGTGTGACCGGGGCCATCGTCCTCCGGGGCCCGCTGGGCAAAGCGCTGGCCCAGCGGATCACGGATGGCGCCGTGGGGCCGGTGGAAGTGCCGCCGGAATTGCTCGAGGAGATGGACGAGATGCGCCACCGGATGGTCGAGCTCGAGGAGCGGGTGGACTTCACGGAGCGGCTCCTGGCCCGGCAGCGGGCCGACGAGCCGGCGCAGCTCCCGCCCGGTTGAAGGAGCGCTTGGCGGCCCGGTGGCCGCGGTTAGATTCTTGCAGAGGGGGTCGAATGCTCACACGGGATGACGTACAGTCCTTCCTGGACCGCATGGAAGTGCGCGGGGGCACCGTCGAGGAGCTCGGGGAAGGGCTCTGGAAGGTGCGGACGTCGGAAGAGGCGGAGGTGGTGGTCAGCATTGCGCCCCCGGTCCTCATCCTGCGGGTGCGGGTCATGGAGCTGCCGGCCGACGGGCCCCGGCGCGCCGAGTTGTTCCGGCAACTGCTGGAGTACAACGCCGCCGACCTGGTGCACGGATCCTACGGGGTCGAGGGGAACCACGTCGTGCTGACGGATACCCTGGAACTGGAAAATCTCGATTTCAGCGAGTTCGAGGCCAGCTTCGATTCGCTCACGCTGGCGCTGGCGACTCACTTGGGCGCCCTGGCGCCTTACCGCGAAAGGTGATGCCCGATGGGGATCTTTGACCGCCTGTCCACCATGCTCCGGTCGAACATCAACGACCTGATCAGCCGGGCCGAAAACCCGGAAAAGATGCTCAACCAGCTCATCATCGACATGAAGAGCAACCTGGCCAAGGCCAAGCAGGAAGTGGCCTCCGCCATCGCCGATGAGAAGAAGCTGCAGGCCGACGCCGAGACCATGCGCAAGCAGGCCGAGGACTGGGAGCGGCGCGCCATGCTGGCGGTGCAGGAAGGGCGCGACGATCTCGCCAAGCAGGCGCTGCTCCGGTATAACGAGCACCTGCAGGGCGCCCAGCAGCTCCACGAGACGTGGGTCAAGCACAAGGCGGAGACGGAGTCGCTCAAGGGCTCGCTCCGGCAGCTGAACGACAAGATCGAGGAGGCCAAGCGCAAGAAGAACATCCTCGTGGCGCGGGCCCGCCGGGCGGAGGCGCAGCACCGGATCCAGGAGACGATGTCCGGGATGTCCGACAAGAGCGCCTTCGAGTCCTTCGAGCGGATGACCGAGAAGATCGAGGATGCGGAGCGGAAGGCCATCGCCTCGGCGGAGCTCCAGGAGGAGTTCTCGGGCGACCAGCTCATGAAGCAGTTCGAGGCGCTGGAGTACCACGGAAGCTCCGACCAGCAGCTGCTCGAGCTCAAGGCCAAGATGGGCCTGCTCGGGGCCGGCGGCGCCAAGGAGACGCGCCAGATCGGCAAGGGCGGGGAAGACGTCCACGAGGCCGAAGTCCTGGAAATCGAGAAGGACGACCACACCCAGAGCTGAGTCTCCGGGGACCGTGAAGCCGGAAGGGGCGTGGCGGGGGAATCCCCCTTCCACGCCCCTTCTCGCATCGGTAGCTTTGCGCATCCTTCAACCCGCTTGCGAGCGACCATTCCGATGACCGCCCCACGCTTCCTGGTCCTGGCCGACCGCGACTTCGGTCCCCTCACCTCCAAGACCGCCAACTCGATCATCCGGTACCTGCCGGAACGGACCGTCGCCGTGCTGGACAGCCAGCTGGTCGGCAAGACGGCGCAGGACGTCCTCGGCTACGGCGGCGCCATTCCGGTGGTGGGGACCATGCGCGACGGCCTGGCCCTCAAGCCCGACGCCGTGCTGATCGGCATCGCGCCGGTGGGGGGGCGGCTGCCGGAGCAGTGGCGGACCTGGCTCGCCGAGGCGCTGGACGCCGGCTGCGACATCTGGAGCGGGCTGCACAGCTTCCTGGCCGACGACCCGATGCTCGTGGAGAAGGCCCGCGCCAGCGGGGCCAGGCTGCTCGACCTCCGGAAGCCGCCAGCCGACATTCCGGTTTCCAGCGGCCGGGCCAAGGAGGTGGACGCGCTCGTCGTGCTCACGGTCGGCACCGACTGCAACGTCGGCAAGATGACCGCCCAGCTCCAGCTCGTGAAGGAACTCAAGGCGCGCGGCCAGCGGACCACCTTCGTGGCCACGGGGCAGACGGGGATCATGATCGAGGGATGGGGCATCTCGGTGGACGCGGTGGTGTCCGACTTCACCGCCGGCGCGGCGGAACAGCTGGTCCTGCAGGGGAGCAAGGACGCGGACATCGTGCTGGTGGAGGGGCAGGGGAGCATCAACCACCCTGGCTACTCCGGGGTCACGCTGAGCCTCCTGCACGGCTCCTGTCCCGACGCCTTGATTCTCTGCCACCAGGCGAGCCGGGTGCACGTCGGCGATTACCGACCGGGCGCCTGGGTCAAGATCCCGCCGCTGACCGACTACATTCGGTGGTACGAGGACATCGGCTCGGCGGTTCATCCCACCAAGGTGATCGGCATCTCGCTCAACACCTACGACCTCGACGACGCGGCGGCAAAGGCGGCGATCGCGAAGGCGGCGAAGGAAACGGGATTGCCGTGCACCGACCCGGTGCGCTACGACTCGGCGCCGCTGATCGACGCCATCCTGGCGGCACGCAAGGGGCTCACCAAGTAGCCGAAGGGATCCGATCATCCGCGCACGATTGCTGGCGGCACTCGTTGTCTCGATCGTCGCGGCCGCTCATGCAGCGCCGGTTTTCGCGCAGGATTCCACCGCCAAACGCGACAGCGCCGTCGCCAAGCTCAAAACCGGCCAGCAGATCCGGATCAGCGGCGAGGCGATGAGTCGGCTGGTCGGGAAGGCGGGCGTCTCATTGAATGACACGCTCGATTTCGCGCAGGGGGATGCCGTGCGGCGCATCCCGATCCCGGCCATCGATACGCTGTGGGTTCGGGGCGGGCACGCGAAGACGGGCGCGATCGTCGGCGGCGCCGTCGTCGGCACGCTGGCCACGCTGCTTTATGTGGGACTGGCGAACGATTCGGATTCGGGGAGCGGCGGCGTCACGGTCCTTGGGTTCCTCGGCTCGTTCCTCTTCGGGGCGACAGTGGGCGTCCCAATCGGCGGAATCATTGGGGGATCCGCGCAGACCTGGAAGCAGCAGTTTCCCTAGGTAACTCTGGCGAGCTCAGGTCGGTGGGGTGGTCTTGTCACTCCCCGGGCGAAGTGCCGTGTCGTCGTCGTGCAGGGCGCGGATCGCCGGCGTCTTGAGATCGTCGAACTGCCCGCGCCGGGCCGCCCAGGCATAGGCGGCGATGGCCCCGGCCAGCAGCAGCAGCGCAATCGGCAGGACGACGTAGAGGACGCTCACGCCCCCTCCTCGAACGTGCGGCTCCGCCACGATGCCAGCACCACCGTGATGGAGCTGGCGGGCATCAGGATGGCCGCCAGCAGCGGGTTGATCCAGCCGCCCATCGCCAGCGCGGCGCCCGCCACGTTGTAGACCAGCGACATCGCCACGTTCCGCCGGATGACGCGCAGCGTCCGCTCCGATCCCTCCATCAGCTCGTCCAGCGCGGACAGCCCCGGCCGGGAGAGATACACGTCCGCCACCGCGAGCGACGCCTCGGCGCCGCCCCGCACCGCCACACCCACCGTGGCGCGCGCCATGGCGGCGGCGTCGTTGACTCCGTCGCCCACCATCACGACGGCGCCCTGTCCGGCGGCCCGCTCGACCTCCTCGAGCTTCCCTTCCGGCGTAACCTCGCCGCGCCAGTCACCGCTGCCCACGCCAACCTGCCCGGCCACCGCTTCCACCACGTCCCGTGCGTCGCCCGAGAGGAGACGCACCGCCCAGCCCCGTTCCCGGAGCCGCCCGACCACGCCCGGCGCCTCCGCCCGGAGGGGGTCGCCGAAGGACGCGGCGGCCACCACCGCACCGTCTACCGCCACCCAGACCGGGGTGTCGGCCGCGGAAGTATGGTCGGAAGTCGGCGGAGCGCCGGTGGCGCGCGACCCGACGAACACCGGCGAGCCCACGATCACCTCGCGGCCGGCAACCCGGCCCTCGATGCCACCTCCCATGGTCTGCCGCACGGCGGCGGCAATCGGGGCGTCGAGCCGGGGCCACGCCTCCAGGAAGCCCGCCGCGACAGGATGGCTCGAATGCCGCTCCAGCGCCACGACCAGCGGCCTCGCCCACTCCGGCCCGTTCCACGCGGTCATCCGAAACCGGCCATCGGTGAGGGTGCCGGTCTTGTCGAGGTAGATCGTCGCCGGGCGGGCGAGGGCCTCGAGTGCGTCGCCCCCGCGGATCAGGATGCCCCGCCGTGCCGCGCGCCCGATGGAGACGGTCACCGCGAGCGGCGTGGCGAGCGCCAGCGCGCAGGGGCAGGTGACGATGAGGAGGGCGATGGCGTTGTCCAGCGCCGCGTCGGGCGACGTGCCCTGCCAGTACCACCAGGTGAGCGCAGCCAGGAGCAGGACCACCGCCACGAACCACCCCGCGAGCCGGTCGGCCAGCAGGACGATGCGCGCGCGTCGGCCGGCGCCGGCGGCCACCTCCCGCACCAGCCTGCCGACTCGACTCTCCTCGCCACTCTGCGTCACCGTCACCCGGAGCGCCGCCGCGAGATTGACGGTGCCGGCCCAGACCTTCGCCCCCGGCAAGGCGGCGACCGGCCGCGATTCGCCGGTGAGGAGGGAGAGGTCCACGCGGGACTCTCCCTCCGCCACCGTCCCGTCGGCCGGAAAGGTCTCGCCGGCGCGCACCTCGACCAGCACGCCCGGCAGGAGCGCCTCGGCGGGGACCTCGCGGATCGCCTCGCCCTCCACCATCCGCGCCACGGAGGGGGTGAGTCCGTGCAGGAGGCTCGTGGCGTCGGTCGCCGCGCGCTGGGCGCGCTGCTGCAGGAAGCGGCCCACCAGCAGCAGGAACACGAGCATGGCCACGCCGTCGAAATAGATCGGACCGGTGTCGGTGACGGTGTTCATGGTGCCGCGGACGAAGCCGGCGCCGAGCGCGATGGCGATCGGCAGGTCCATGTGCAGCCGGCGAGTGCGGAAAGAGGCGAGAGCACCCTGGAAGAAGACGCGGCCCGGCCAGATCAGGACCGGCGCGGTGAGGAGGAGGCTCAGCCACCGGAAGTAGCGCACGAAGGCCGGCTCCATCCCGGCGAACCACCCGCTGTAGAGCGCCACGGCCAGCATCATGACGTTGCCGGCAAGGGCGCCTGCCACGCCGATCCGAAGCATGGCGGTCCGGTCCTCAGCGCGGCGCCGCTCCTCGACCCGTTGTGCGCGGAACGGATGTGGCCGGTACCCGAGGGTGTCGAGGAACCGGGCGATGGCGCTGAGCGAGGTGGAGGCGGGATTCCACGCGACGTGCGCCAGCGCGCGGCCCACCTCCAGCTCGGCGCGGAGGACGCCGGGCACCAGCAGCGGCACCCGCTCGACCAGCCAGACGCAGGAGGCGCAATGCACCCCGTCGAGATAGAGCTCGGTCTCCGCCGTGCCGTCAGGCCGGGCGCGCACGTAGAGCGCGTGGAAGGCGGGGTGGTCGAACTCCTCGAAGGACTTGCCGCTCGGCGCGACCGCGGCCGACCGCCGCTCCGGCAGGTCGTAGTATCGGTCGAGCCCGCCCTCGTGGATGATGGCGTAGGCGGTGGCGCATCCGCCGCAGCAGAAGGATTGCTGCCCGTCCGGACGGAGCAGCACCGCCGGCACCGGCAGCCCGCAGTGCGCACAGGCGGTGGCGGCCCCTGCCCGGTCCGGGGGGCTAATGGTGGTCATGCGCCGCGGCAGGCGGGTGGGATGCGTGGGCGGGCTGGAACTTGCCTGCCACGGTGAGCACGCCAAGCACGACCAGCAGCGCCGCGGTGAGGACCGGGAGCCGGGCGCGGAGCGGGCCGGCTGCGCGCTGCGCGAGTGCGCCCACGCCCGCCAGCACCGGAACGGTACCGGCCCAGAACGCGGCCATGACGAGTGCGCCGCCCGGCCCCGATCCGGTGCTCGCCGCCGTGGCCACGAAGACGTACAGCCAGCCGCAGGGGAGGAGCGCGGTGAGGAGTCCGATCGTGAGCGCGCGCACGATCGGCGGTTTGTCCGCCAGACGGGCGATGGCGCGGGTGAAGAGGCGCTGGAATCCGGCGGGCGCGGCAGTGGCACTTCGCCCGATGCCGCCGGCGGCGGCGAGCTTCGCGAGCCCCCAGAGCACAAGCAACAGCCCGGCGGCCACGGCGGCGGGGCGCTGGAAGCCGGCCAGCTGGCCGGCCAGGTCGAACCCCGCGCCCGCCATCCCCGCTGCGAGCCCAAGCAAGGAATAGGACACCAGCCGGCCGGCGTGGTAGGCGGCGTGCGTCAGCCGGCTCGGCCGTGCGTCCTGCTGTCCGCTGAAGAAGCAGACGAACCCGCCGCACATCGCCGCGCAGTGCGGGCTGCCGAGCAGGCTGGCGCCGAGGACGGAGAGGACGAGCGCGGTCATGGCGCCCCGGGCGCGCCGTTGTCCACCGTCGTCCGCTGGACGAACTGATCCGGGCCGCGCGAGGCGGTAAGGTCCACGCGCCAGAGCCCCTGCGCGGTGGAGGAGATCCGGGCTGCGTAGAGCCCCGGTCCCGTGGCGAGGAGCCGGGCTTCGTGGAGGTTGGCACCCTCGGCGTTGTGACTCGCTTCGACGCGCACGTCGGCGGAGTCCACGGGGCTCCCGCCGGCGGTGGTGAGGTTCACGACGATGGTCGCCTGGCCGCCCTCGGGCGGCGACATCAGGACCGAGGCCCGCCAGTGGAGGGCGTCGCTCCGCGCGCGCCGGGCCACAGTAGAGTCCCACAGCACGGCGCGCTGGTAGTAATCGGGTTCCACGGCAAAGGATGGGTCGCTGTTTGCCTTCCACAGGAGCGCGAAGTTTGCGGCCACCGTGACCACGAGCGCCGCCACGAGGGCGGCAGGCCACCACCGTGCGGCCGTCACTCCCCGTCTCCGGCGTCGTCGTGCTCACGTGCCGGGCCGACCAGCTCGAATGGGATGTCCAGCGTGAACCCCGCCCCGTCGGTTACCCTGATGACAGAGGGGAGGCGGTCGTCCTCGAACCTGTCATCCGGGACCACCACGAAGATGCTCGTCTCGGCGGTGCGTGACCCCGGCACCGCCACCGGGTTCTGGGGCGCGATCAGCGACGCGCCTTCCACGCCGGACACCTCGAGCCGGTAGCTGCGCTCCGCGGCGTCGCGGTTGGTGATCTTGACGCGGACCTGGTTCACGACGCTGCCGTCGGGCTGCCGGGTGAACGGCGCTCCGGCGCCGCGGAGCAGGGTGACGTCGGTGTCGGCCTTGGTGCCGAGGTTGAAGGCGAGGAGCCCCACGGCGACGACCAGCGCGGCGGGGTAGAGTATGACGCGGGGCCGGAGGAGGCGTGTCGGCTTGCCTTCGACTTCGTCGCGCGAGGTGTAGCGGATGAGGCCCCGCGGCTTCCCGACCTTGTCCATGATGGCGTCGCAGGCGTCGGCGCACTGGGTGCAGTGGATGCACTCCATCTGCAGCCCGTCGCGGATGTCGATGCCAGTGGGGCAGGTGAGGACGCAGGCGCCGCAGTCGATACAGTCGCCGGCGCCCGAGGGGCGGTCCTTCACCTGGTGCGCGCGCGGCTCGCCGCGGATAGGGTCGTAGCCGACGATGACCGACTGCCGGTCGAGCAGCACCGACTGGAGGCGTCCGTAGGGACAGGCCACCAGGCAGGTCTGCTCGCGGAAATAGGCGAAGTCGAAGAAGATGAGCGCCGTCGTCCCCGCCATGATCAGGAACGACGTCGGGTGTTCCAGCGGCGACCGCTGGACCCACTGCACCAGCTGCTCGATGCCGACGAAGTAGGCCAGGAAGGTGTGCGCCAGGAAGAGCGCCAGGAGGAGGTACACGCCGTTCTTGGCGAGCCGCCTGGCCTTGACGCCGCCCGCCTTGTCCATGGCCAGCGACCCGCTCCGGCCTCCCTCGAAGAACCGCTCGATGGGCCGGAAGAGGAACTCCATGTAGACCGTCTGCGGACAGGCCCACCCGCACCAGACCCTGCCGAAGAGCGCCGTGAGCAGGAAGATGGAGATGGCGATGCTCATCAGCAGGAGCATGAAGAGCAGCGTGTCGGTCGGCAGGAAGGTGTAGCCGATCAGCGTGAACTGCCGGTGCGGCACGTCGAGCAGGACGAGCGGCTTGCCGTTCAGCCTGAGATACGGAATCAGGAAGAAGATCACCATCAACGCGTACGCCACGACCCGCCGCATCCGCCAGAAGCTCCCAGGGGAGAGCTTCGGGCGGAGCCAGCGCCGGGACCCATCCTCGTTGAGGGTCGAGAGGACGCGCCCGGGGGCGCTTGGATGCGACGACGGGATCGTGGTCATGGCCTTCGCTTCTCTCCCTAGCTCCCGCTCGCCGGGGTGGCGGCCGCCGTGTCCGCGGTGCCCTCCGGCGGCTTCGGCGCGGCCGGGGTGGTGCCCTGCAGCGAGATGACGTACGCGACGACCGCAGTAACTTCGTCCGGCTTCAGGCTCTGCCCCCACGCTGGCATCCCCTTGGCGAGGACACCGTCGTGGACGGTGGCATACACGGCCGCAGGGCTCCCACCATGAATCCAGAAGGCGTCCGTCAGGTTGGGCCCGATGACGCCGCCGCCGTCGGGTCCGTGGCAGGCGACGCAGTAGGCGCCAAACACCGTCTTCCCGCTCGCCAACGCGGCCGGGTCCTTGCTCATCGCAAGGAGCTGGTCGGCGCTCGGGCCTGCGACGGGCTCGGGCGGGCGGGCCGCGTTGGCGGCCGCCACGGAGGCGTCGTAGTCGGCGATCCGTCCCTGGCCCACGCCGATGCCGGGCACGTTGAACCAGAACAGCACGGCCCAGACGATCGTGCCCCAGAAGATGTACAGCCACCACCGCGGCATCGGGTTGTCGTACTCCTGGATGCCGTCGTAGTCGTGATGGAGCAGCCGGTCTTCGTCGTGCGAGGCGCTCATGACGCATCTCCTCGGCTCTGGCGCGGTGACTGGGGGTGGACGTCGTCCAGCGGCATGCGGCTGGCCTCGTCGAACTCACGCTTCCGCGACGGGGCGAAGACCCCGACCGCGATCAGCAGGAAGGCGATCATGAAGATGACCAGCGCGACTTCCGCGTAAGTCGAGAGCCCGGCGTGGCTCATGATGTCGGAGAGGCGCATGTCAGGGCGCTCCCGCGGCGCTCGCCGCCGCCGGGGCGCTCACGTCGCGCCCGAGCCGCTGGAGGTAGGCCACCATCGCCACGATCTCCTTGTCGGAGAGGTCCGCCGGCCCGCCCTGCGACGCGATGGACTGCGCGATGGCCTGGGCCTGCGCCCGCGCCATGGCGGGGGCGTCGGTGACGGCGTCGCCGTACGGCACCCCGAGCATCACCATGGCGTCCACCTTCCGCTGGATGCCGTCGAAATCGAGCTGGTTGGTCAGCATCCACGGATAGCCCGGCATGATCGACTTGGCCTCGATGTCCTTCGGGTGCCGCATGTGGCGCACATGCCAGAGGTCGGGATACTTGCCGCCCTCGCGCGCCAGGTCGGGCCCGATGCGGCGAGACCCCCACAGGAACGGGTGGTCGTAGACGAACTCGCCCGGCTTGGAGTACTCGCCGTAGCGGTCGGTCTCGTAGCGGAGGGGCCGGATCATCTGCGAGTGGCAGTTGAAGCACCCTTCGCGGATGTAGAGGTCGCGTCCGGCCAGCTCGAGCGGCGTGTACGGCTTGACCGACGCGATGGTCGGCACGTTGGACTTGATCAGGAAGGTCGGGATGATCTCGAACAGCGACGCCACGATCACGGCAACGGCCACCATGACGGTGAAGGTGACGGGGAGCCGTTCCCAGGTCCGGTGCCAGGCGGCCTGGGCGAAGCGCGCCAGTGCGCCGGCGGGGCGGGGCGCGGTGAGTTCCTCGTAGTCGCCGGCGAGGGGCGCCGCCTGGATGACTGGCTCCTCGTAGGCGGCGGGCCGCGACTTCCAGGTGCGGAACAGGTTGTAGCCGAACAGCACCATGCCCGTCAGGTAGAGCGAGCCGCCCGCCACGCGGAGCCAGTACATCGGCATGAGGCGCATGACGGTCTCGATGAACGCCGGGTACTCGAGGCGGCCGGTCGCGTCGTAGGCGCGCCACATCAGGCCCTGCGTGAGGCCCGCGCTGTAGATGGCGGTGACGTACAGGATGATGCCGAAGGTGGCCAGCCAGAAGTGCAGCTCGGCCATCTTCTGGCTGTGGAGCTTGGTCTGGAAGAGGCGGGGTGCCAGCCAGTAGATCATGCCGAACGCCAGGAACCCGTTCCAGCCGAGGGCGCCGGTGTGGACGTGGGCGATGATCCAGTCGGTGTAGTGCGCCAGCGCGTTGACGCTACGCACCGAGAGCATGGGCCCCTCGAAGGTGGACATGCCGTAGGCGGTGATCGCCACCACGTAGAACTTGAGGATCGGGTCCTCCACCACCTTCCGCCACGCGCCGCGGAGGGTCAGGAGGCCGTTGATCATGCCGCCCCACGAGGGCATCCAGAGCATGACGGAGAAGATCATCCCGAGGGTGGAGGCCCATTCCGGCAGGGCGGTGTAGTGCAGGTGGTGCGGCCCGGCCCAGATGTACAGGAAGACGATGGTCCAGAAGTGGAGAATCGAGAGGCGGTAGCTGAAGATCGGCTTGTCCGCCGCCTTCGGGAGGAAGTAGTACATCAGCCCGAGGAACGGCGTGGTGAGGAAGAAGGCCACGGCATTGTGGCCGTACCACCACTGCATGAAGGCGTCCTGGACCCCGGCGTAGATCGAGTAGCTCTTCAGCGGCCCGGCCGGCACGGACAGGTTGTTGAAGATGTGCAGGATGGCCACCGTCACGATGCTGGCGATGTAGAACCAGAGCGCCACGTACAGGTGTCGCTCGCGCCGCTTTGCCAGGGTGCCGAAGAAGTTGATGGCGAAGACGACCCACACCACGGCGATCAGGATGTCGATCGGCCACTCGAGCTCGGCGTATTCCTTGGCCTGCGTGAAGCCGAGGGGCAGGGTGAGCGCCGCCAGCACGATGATGAGCTGCCAGCCCCAGAAGTGGACCGCGCTGAGCGCGTCGCTGAACATCCGAGTCTTGAGCAGGCGCTGCGACGAGTAGTACGCCCCGGTGAAGAAGGCGTTGCCCGCGAACGCGAAGATGACCGCGTTGGTGTGCAGCGGGCGGAGCCGCCCGAAACTCAGCCACGGGATGTCGAGGTTGAGGGCCGGCACCGCCAGCTGCAGGGCGATGAGCAGCCCCACGGTCATGCCGATCAGGCCCCAGATGAAGGTGGCCCAGAGGAACTTCCGCACGATGGCGTCGTCATAGCGGAACGATTCCAGCTGTGGATTCATGGCGGCTCCCGGTCCGGCGTGTGGTGGTGTCAGGCCTCAGGCCTGCGGTGTGAGCGCCGGGGCCGGTCGGGCGGCCCGGAGCGCGTTGAGGATCACGGCAATGTCGATCACTTCCTGCAGCACGGCCCCGGCGATCGGCGGAATGTAGCCGGCCGCCGCCACGATCATGGCGACGCCGCTCATCCCGAGGCCGGCCCAGATGCTCTGGCGGGCGATGCGCATCGTCCACCGGCTGGTCTCGATGGCCTCGGCCACGCGCCCGAGGTCGTCCGCCAGGATCACGATGTCGGCCGCCTCCGCGGTGATGCCGCCGCCGTGCGAGGCGAGGGCGATGCCCACGGTGGCGGTACTGAGGGCGGGGGCGTCGTTAGTGCCGTCGCCCACCATCACGACGCGCTCGCCTGACGCGAGCGCCTCCTCGAGCAGTCGCACCTTGTCGTGCGGCAGGAGGTCGGCGTGCGTCTCGGTGAAGCCGAGCGCGGCGCCCATGGCCTCGACGTTTTCCCGGCGGTCGCCGGAGAGCAGCGCCATGCGCCCGATCCCCAGGGCGCGGAGGCGGCTGAGGAGGGCGGCGGCCTCCGGGCGCACCGCGTCGGCGAACTCCAGGAAGCCGGCGGCGCGTCCGTCCACCGCCACGTAGGCGCGGAGCGCGGCGCGATTCCCGTCGGTCGCGTCGAGCGCCTCCACCGCCCCCGGCGCCATGCGGCGCACATATTCTCGCGCCCCGACCACCACGACACGCCCCTCGACGCGTCCCTCCACGCCCTCCCCCGGCGCCTCGCGGATCTCGTTCGCGGCGGGAAGTCCGACGCCTCGACTCCGCGCGCCTTCGACGACCGAGCGGGCGAGCAGGTGCCCTGAGCCATGCTCGACCGCGCCGGCCAGCGCCAGCACCTCCACCTCGGTAAAGGGCGCCACCGGCGCGACGCGGGCCAGCGCAGGATGGCCGATGGTGAGTGTGCCCGTCTTGTCGAACAGGGCCGCCGTGACGCCGCCGAGTTGCTCGAGGGCCACGCCGTTCCGGATGACGATCTGGCGGCGCGCCGCCCGGTTGAGGCCGCCGATGATGGCCACCGGCGTGGCGAGGATCAGGGGGCACGGGGTGGCCACCACCAGCACCGCGAGCACCCGCCGGGCATCGTGCGAGACCAGGAACGCCACCACGCACACCGCGAGCGTCAGCGGCGTGAACCAGACCGCATATCGGTCCGCAAGCCGCTGGAGCGGCGCCTTGCTCGCCTGGGCGGAGCGCACCAGCTCCACGATGCGCGCATACAGGCTTTGCGAGGCGAGCGCCTCGGCCCGGACCGTGAGCGGGCTCTCCCCGTTCACCGAGCCGCTCGGCAGCCGGCTCCCGGGCCCGGCGCTGACCGGCACCGGCTCCCCCGTCAGCCGCGAGACGTCCACGTGCGACGAGCCGATCGTGACGACGGCGTCGCAGGGGAGCATCTCCCCGGGCCGGACCAGCAGCAGGTCGGCGACCGCCACCTCGTCGGCGGCGATGTCCTCGACGGTGCCGTCGGCGCGGAGCCGGTGCGCCTCGTGCGGCGCGGACTCTTCCAGCGCGCGGACGGCGGCGCTGGCCCTTCCCTCGGCGAAGCGCTCGAGCGCCTCGCCGCCGGTCTGCATCAGCACCACCACCAGGCCCGCCAGTGGCTCGCCGAGCGGGACGGCGGCCAGGATGGCCAGCATGGCCACGATGTCGGCGGCCGCCCGCCCGCGGAAGAGCCCGGCCAGCGTCCGGAAGGCCACCGGGAGGCCGGTCAGGACGAGCCCGGCCATCCAGATGGAACGGCTCCACCCCGAGAGATCGGGCTGGAGCCGTGCGAACAGGCCGGCGAGAATGAAGACCAGTGCGGCCCCCGGCACGAGCGCCGGGGGCAATCGGCGGGTCACGCCGAGCGGGTCGCGGCCGTGTGGTTGGCGCGGAGGCAGAATCCGACGCCCCGCACGGTGGAGATCAGGTTGCCGCCGGACGAGGCCGCCAGCTTCCGGCGCAGGTTGCCGACGTGCACATCCACCACGTTGCTCTCGGGGTCGAAGTGCATGTCCCAGACCTTCTCGAGCAGCGTGGTCCGACGGACCACCTCTTCCGGGTGGAGCAGGAAAAACTCGAGCAGCTGGAATTCCTTGGGGGTCAGGTCCATGGGCTGGTCGTCCATGCGGACCTCGTGACGCAAGCGATCCATCGACAGCGGACCGTAGCGGAGCGTCTCGAGGCGCTCGGCACCGCCGCGCCGCACGAGGGCACGCATGCGGGCCAGGAGTTCCTCGAAGCGGAACGGCTTGGCGAGGTAGTCGTCCGCCCCCGCATCGAGGCCGCGGACCACGTCTTCCACCGCGTCCCGCGAGGTGAGCATCAGGATGGGGGTGTTCCGCCCCTCGCGGCGGAGTTCCGCCGCCACCTGGAAGCCGTTCTTCTTGGGCAACACGACATCGAGCAGGATGACGTCATACTGATAGACGTGGGCCAGCATGGTGGCTTCGTCGCCGTCCGGCGCGACATCCACGGTCCAGCCCTCTTCCTTCAGGCCCTGTTCGATGAATCCGGCGACCTTCCGGTCGTCCTCCACGACGAGAACTTTCATGGACTCGAATGTATGAGGAGGAAGTGAACGGCAATGGAAGGCATTATGAAGGAGTCTTCAGCTTTCCGCTACCTGGCAGCTCCAGTATGAAGCAGCCCCCGACTTGGGGCCGGGCCTCGGCCCGCAGGTCGCCCCCGAGGAGCCGAGCCAGCCGGCGGGAGAGCGGCAGCCCAAGCCCGACGCCGCTCTCGGAGCCCTTGGTCTGGTAGATGTCGAAGATGCGGTCGAGGTCATCCTCGTCCACTCCTGGCCCCTCGTCCACCACTTCGATGCGCACCCGGCTGTGATCGCCGAGGAGGCGCACCTGGATCGCGGTCCCGGTCGGCGCGTGCCGAGTGGCGTTTCCCAGCAGGTTGATGAGGATCTGCTCCACCCGATGGGCGTCGGTATGGATCGTCCCGACCCGGAGCGCGGAGTCGAACTCGACCTTGATGCCGCTGGCCTCCGTCTGGGGGGTGACCCGGACGATCGCCCGCATCACCATGACCGCTGGCTCCACCTCCTTGATGACCGGCTTGAGCCGGTCCTCGTCCAGCCGACTGAGGTCGAGCAGGTCGTTCACCAGCGCGATGGCCTGGTCGGCGGAATCCAGCACCTCGAATGCGGCCTTGGGCACCGTCGCCGGGTCTTTCTTCCGGACGAGCATTTCGGCCCAGCCGAACACCCCGGCGAGGGCATTGCGCAGCTCGTGGTTGACCATCGCGAAGAACCGCTCGCGCGAGCGCTGCAGCTGCTGGACCTCCTCCAGGAGGCGGGCGCTCTCCTCGTGCAGACGCGCGTTTTCCACGGCGGCTCCGGCCTGGGCCGCCAGGAGCCGGGCGATGTGCTCGTCGTCCTCGGTGAAGGCCGGCCCGTCCACCTTCTCGGTGAGGTAGAGGATGCCGAACACCCCGCGGCGCCGCTCGATCGGTACGCCGAGGAACGACTTCATCGGCGGATGCCCGGGCGGGAACCCGGTCGATTCGGGGTGCTTCTGGAGGTCCGCGATCCGGAGGATCCGCCGGTCCCGCATGACCGTGCCGAGCACGCCCCTGCCGACCGGCAGGGCGCCGATCCGGGTCCTGGTTTCGTGGTCGATGCCGGCCGTGACGAATGCGTCGAGCTTGAGGTGGTCGTCCGACAGCACCCCGATGGCGGCGTACCGTGCCCCGATGATCTGGCAGGCGAGTTCGGCGACCCGCTGCAGGACTCCCTCCAGCGACAGCTCCGAGGTCAGGAGCAATCCGGCGGAGACGAGTTGCTCCAGGCGCTCGGGGGTCGAGGGGGGAGGGGCAGGGGGTGGCGGCATGGGGGGAAGGTATGCGGAAGGCGTGGGAGAGCGGAAGATGAGCCCCTTTCTTCTCGATTCCTTCACAATGTCTTCAAGGGATTCAGACGACTTTGGATCATCACTCATTCTGGAGCGCTTCGCATGGAGCTTCGGCATGTGGTGGCGGCCACGGACCAATCCGAGGCCGGTCACCACGCCGTGCTGGCCGCCGCGCGCCTCGCCGAACATGCCGGTGCGCGATTGACGGTGCTGTCCGTCCGGCCGGTTTCGCCGGCTGGGGCGGCGGCGCCGCGTCCCGTGTCCGACTCGGAGGGCCAGACGCTTCTCCGCGATCTCTCGCAGCGGCTCGAGGCCGACCTGCGGCGCCACGCGCCGGGCGTCGCCCCGTCGTTTACGGTGCTTTCTGGTGTGCCCGGAATCGAGATTCCGCGCTACGCCGAGGAGCATGCGGGCGACATCCTGGTCCTGGGGCGCAAGCAGCGCACTCAGCGGCAGCGGATGTTCCTCGGCGACACCGCCGATGCGGTGGCGCGCCGCAGCCAGGTTCCGTGCCTCTTCGTCGGGGTGGACTGCGACGGCTTCGGCCCGATGCTCGTCTGTCTCGACTCGACCGAGCGCAGTGCGCAGGTGTTCCAGGCGGCGTCGGACTTCGCCCGTTCCACGGGCACGAAGCTGCAGGCGGTCACCGTGGAACCGGTGTGGCTCAACGAGCCGGAGGACTTGGCTGCGGCGTTGCCGGCCTCGAGGACCATGCGGCTCAATCGCACGCTGGACCGGGGAATGGGGCCGACCGATCTCCGGATCCGGCGAGGAAACGTCCTGAGCGAACTCCTCGCCGAGGCCGCCGATACCAGTGCCCGGTTGCTCGCGTTCGGGTATCACCGGGGCGGACCACCGGGTATCGTCGAGGGGGGAAGCGTCGCCCGCGGGTTGCTGCACTCGGCGCTCTGCGCCGTCCTGACTGTCCCACTCTGAATTCTTTTACTACTTTGAGGTCTCCTATGCGCCGCCTTACCCTGCTTGCCCTCGCCGCTCCCCTCCTTCTCTCTGCCCCGCTCTGGGCCCAGGAGCCGACGCCTGCCACGCCCCCGCCGATGGCCGGCCACGCGCATGCCATGGGGCCCGCCACGGGCGCCGGCGGCGGCTGCGGCGGTGGTGGGGAGAACTGCCCCTGCAAGGCGATGATGGCCAAGATGGACTCGGCGAACGTCCAGATCGCCGACCTGACCGAGAAGATGAACAAGGCGAGCGGGAGCAAGAAGACGGAGGCGATGGCCGCCCTCCTGAACGCCCTGGTCCAGGATCGGCTCATGATGGAGGGGGTGCTGAAGATGATGCACGCCCACATGGAAAAGCAGATGATGGGGGGCATGGGCGGTATGGGAGCAATGGGTGGGATGGGTGGGATGGGTGGGCAGGGTGCCTGTGCCCCGGGCGCGGACTGCTGCAAGGCGGCCGGCGGTGCCGGCTGTGGCGCCGCCGCTCCCGCCCCCGCCCCAAAGGAGTAGCATGCCGGATGCGGCGGCCGGTCCCCTCCTCGGCATGACGGACGCGGCCATGGGACTCGCCGTGGCCGCGCTGGTGGGGCTGGCTGTCGGCATCGAGCGGCAATGGTCGGGACACGCCACCGGTCCGGACGCCCGTTTTGCGGGCGCCCGGACCTTCTTCTTGCTGGGCGGGGCCGGCGGCATTGCCGGTGTGCTCCTGGCGGAGGGTGCGGTGGCGCTCTCCGCGACGCTGGTCGGCGGGGCCGCCCTGCTGGTGGCGGTCGCCTATGCGATCGCCAGCCGCCGTGGGTCGCAGGACCCCGACGGCACTACGGAGGTGGCCGCGCTGGTGGTCGTCGGGCTGGGCGTCCTGGCCGGCTTCGGCCACCTTCGGCTCGCGAGCGCCGCCGGCGTGGTTGTGGTACTCGCGCTCAACGAGAAGAGCCGCATTCACGGGTTCGTGCAGCGGCTGGACGACTGGGAACTCCGCGGCGCCCTGCAGTTCGCGGTCTTGGCGCTGGTGGTGCTCCCGCTGATGCCCAAGGGGCCGTACGGCCCACTGGGTGGCGTGTACCCGCAGGCGCTCTGGATCCTGGTCCTGGTCTTTTCCGGCCTCAACTTCCTCGGATTCGTGGCCCGGCGCGTCGTCGGCGTCACCCGCGGGTACGCCTACGCGGGGCTCGCCGGGGGGCTGATCTCGTCCACCGCCGTGACCCTGAACTTTGCCCGGCGGAGCCGCCTCGAGCCGGAGGCGGGGATGGGCCTCGCCGCCGGCGTGGTGGGTGCGTGCACGATCCTCGTGGTCCGCGTCATGGCGGTCACCTTCTTCATCAACCAGGCGGCGGGCTGGGCGCTGCTCCCCATGGCCGCGATTCCGTTCGCCGCCGGCGTCCTCCTGACGGCTTGGGCGTTCAGGCCCGGCACTCCCGCCGGGGATCCGGCGACCGTCCCGATCGAGCCGCCCAGCAACCCGCTGCGGCTGGGCAGCGCCATCCGCCTGGCCCTCCTGTTCCAGGGAGCGCTCATGGCCCTCGCCTGGGTGCGAGGGGAGTTCGGCGATCCGGGGGTGCTGCCGCTCGCGGCGCTGCTCGGGCTCACCGACATGGACGCGCTCACCGTCTCCATGGCCCGTCTCGGCACCGACGGGGGGACGGTCCGGCTGGCGGCACAGGCCATCACGGTCGGGCTGCTGAGCAATACCATGCTCAAGTTTGCGGTCGCAGTGACACTTGGCACCTCGCAATTCCGCCGCCTCGCCGGCGCCGGCCTCGCCTACCTGGCGGCCGCCACCGTGCTCGCGCTGCTGCTGGTCTGAGCGCGAGGCTGCGCACGAAAGGACGGACACGATGATCAAGAGCATCCTGGTCCCGCTCGACGGCTCCCCGTTCGCGGAGCAGGCGCTGCCCTGGGCCGCCTGCCTCGCGAAGGTGTGCGGCGCCCACCTCGAGCTGGTGCGGGTGCACGACCCGGTGCCGCCCTGGACCATCGCCACCGAGGGCGCCGTCGCCGCGACGACGGTGGACCCCACCATCCGCGACGCCGAGGAGCAGTACCTGGCCAACTGCGCGGCGCGCCTCGAGGAAGGGGGGTTCACCGGCGTCACACGAAAACTGATCGAGGGGGACGTGGTCGAGCAGATCGCCTGCCATGCGGAGGACAACGCCTTCGGGCTGGTGGTGCTCGCCACCCACGGGCGCGGGGCGATCAGCCGGCTCTGGCTCGGCAGCGTCTCCGATGCCCTGGTCCGCCGCCTCACCGTGCCGGTGCTCCTCATCCGCCCCACGGAAGGGACGGCGGTGCCCCGGGCGGAGCGGTTCCGGAAGGTCTTCGTGGCCCTAGACGGTTCCAAGGAATCGGAGTCGGCGATCGCGCCGGCGCTGGCGCTGGCCGACCCGAAGGGGTGCGAGGTGGTGCTTCTCCGGGTCGTCCCGCCGGTCCCGATCGTGGGCGACGCGGGGATGTCCGCGGCCATGCCGGTCGACGACACCCTCACGAAAGCCCTGGTGGAGCAGGCGGAGACCTACCTTGAGGGAGTCGCCGCACGGCTTCGCGGGCCGACGGTCAAGGTGACAGTGCGGGTCGTCGTCGAGCCGGGGGTGGCGCAGGCGGTGCTCCACGAGGCGACGCTCGCCGGCGCGGAGCTGGTTGCGCTCGCGACGCACGGCGCGCGGGGGCTCCGCCGAATGGTGCTCGGCAGCGTGGCGGACAAGGTGCTGCGCGGGGCCGATCGCCCTGTCCTCCTGACGCGGGTGCCGGAGCGCGGGTAACTCGCGCCGCATCGCGCCGCCGGGGTCACGGATTCCGGCGGCGCCCTCATACCGTGCCCGGATGACCACGCGCCACCCAGATCTGGGCACCTGCCTTCTTCCCCTCCTCCTCACGCTCCCTGCCGGGGTCGTCGCCGGCATCCCGGCCTGGCCCCGATGCGTTGATGCCTGTCTGGAGGACGACCTCGACGCCTTCGGCCCGCGCCTCAGGGCGGACCGTGAGGTACGCCATGCCGTGAGCCGGGCCCCGGGGCGCGTGGTGGTGGAGACGGGGAGCGTGACCACACCCGTGCTCGAGGCGGCGCTGCCGGTGCTGCGGCAGGCGGGCACGGTGGTGGTGGTCCGGTCCGACGATCGCGGCCTGCTCGCGAGGCTGGCGGACCTGGTCCTGCGGGGCAGCGGGACGGAACCGGCCTGGCTCCGGGCGGAGTCGTGTCGTGCGATGCGCTGCCTGGAACTCCGGGTGGATGGGGCCGCTCCCGCGGCGGCAGCCTGGATTCGTGTGCCGCTGGACGGCCCGGAGGGGGCGGAGGCGGTGCTCTCGGCGGCGCGGGCGGACGGGATCGTGGTGCGGGAGAGCCGGATCGCCTACGGCCGACCTCCGGTGCGTTGACGCCGCGCGCGTGGGCCGTCTAGGTTCCGCGCATGACGCTCCGCCTCTACAACACCATGACGCGCCAGGTCGAGGACTTCGCTCCCCTGACGCCCGGACGGGTGTCGCTCTACACCTGCGGCCCGACCATCTGGAACTATGCCCACATCGGCAACTTCCGGACGTTCCTCTTCGAGGATCTCCTCCGCCGGTGGCTGGAGGCGAGCGGGCTGACCGTCTTCCACATCATGAATCTGACCGACGTGGACGACCGCACCATCCAGGCGGCGGCCAAGGCGGGGGTGACGCTGCGGGAGCACGTGGAGCCATACGCGGCGGCCTTCTTCGCCGACCGGGACTACCTCCGCATCCTCCCGGCGCACGCCTACCCGCGTGCCACGCAGTTCATCGCGCCGATGATCACGCTGGTCGAGTCGCTGCTCGCCAAGGGGATCGCCTACCGGGGCGACGACGGCTCCGTGTACTTCGCGATCGCCCGGTTCCCCGCGTACGGACGGCTGAGCCAGCTCGACCAGCGGGAACTTCGGTCGGGGGCGAGCGGGCGAGTGAGCAGCGACGAGTACGCCAAGGAGGACGCGCGGGACTTCGTGCTCTGGAAGGCGGCGCAGCCCGACGACGAGGCGGTCAAGGCGGCGTGGGACGCCCCCTTCGGCCGAGGGCGTCCGGGCTGGCACCTCGAGTGCTCTGCCATGGCGCTCGACCTGCTGCGGGAAAAGTGGGGTGGGGACGTTCTCGACATCCACTGCGGCGGCGTGGACCTGATTTTTCCGCACCACGAGGACGAGATCGCCCAGAGCTGCGCGCACACCGGGAAGCCGGACTTTGCGCGGGTCTGGATGCACGCGGAATTCCTGAACATCCGCGGCGCCAAGATGTCGAAGCGATTCGGCAACATCACGACGGCCCGGGACCTCAAGGAAGACGGCGTCGACGCGGCGGCGCTCCGGCTCTTCTTCTTCCAGACCCACTATCGCCAGCGGCTCGACCTGAACGACGAGTCCATCGCGCAGGCGGTGGCGGGGCTTCGGCGGCTGGGGGACTTCGCCGCCAGGCTGGAGGCGGCGCCGGCCGCGTCGAGCGGTGCCGTGGGCGCCGCGGCGACGGCGGAACTCGAGGGGGCGGCCACCCTGCTTCGGGAGCAGTTCACCGCGGCACTGGACGACGACCTCAACGCGCCCCGGGCGGTGGCCGCGCTGTTCGACTTCGTGACCGCCGGGAACCGGGCCCTCGATCGGGGCGCCGGGGCCTCCGGGCCGGCCAGGGAGGCGTTCCGCTGGGCGGCGGGCGTGCTCGACGTGCTCCCGACCCCGAAGGCGGCGGACGCGGAGCTGGCGGCCTGGGTGGAGGAACGAATCCAGTCCCGGCGGGCGGCGCGGCAGGCGCGGGATTTCGCCAAAGCGGACCTGATCCGTGATGAATTGGCGGCGAGGGGGGTCACGCTGGAAGACGGGCCGGGCGGGACGAAGTGGCGGGTCGGCTGAATGGGGCTTGAACCCGCGGGTGCGGTGCACCAGATTCTGGGCGCTCCTCTCACTCACCCCTCCCGGAGATCGTCAATGCGCAACCGCTCGTCCCGAGGCACCGCCCGCACGGCGCTCGCCGCACTCGGCCTCGTCATGCTGGCCGCCGCCGCGCGCCCCGCTTCCGCCCAGGACGTCATGACGTCCGTGTCGGCCAAGCATATGGAGACGATCCTGGACGACATGGGGCTCAAGTTCGAGAAGAAGAGCGACACCTCCTGGCGGGTCGACCTCGACGGCAAGAAGGTCCTGCTGATCATGGCGAACGACAACACCGACGCCCAGCTGTACATCGGGTTCGGCGACGTGACCGTAAAGCCAAGCCAGATGAACACTTGGAATAGTGACCACCGCTTCGGCCGGGCCTACGCCGATGACGACGGCAACCCGGTGCTCGAGAGCGATCTGGACTTCGCGGGCGGGGTGACGGACAAGACGATCGAGACCTGGATCAAGCTGTTTAGCGCTCAGGTCAAGTCCTATGTCAAGTTTCTGAACGACTAGGGCTGAGGTTCGCCCAGTTCGGCCCCCGGCCCATTTCTAGGCCGGGGGCCGGTCATTTTGCCCCCTCCACCGGCTCGCATCCCCGCCGCTTGTCAGCAGTTGACTATTGCTAAGTCCCCCTCTATCATATGGGTCTGCCTATTTTGGCTTTCGCGCTGACGTAGCTCAATTGGTAGAGCAGTGGTTTTGTAAACCACCGGTTGGGGGTTCGAGTCCCTTCGTCAGCTCCAGCTGAAGTGCAGGAAAACTCTCGAGGTTCAAACCCCGCCCAGTTGGTGGCGGGGTTCTGTATCGGGGGGTAGCAGGCAGCGCGGTGGGGTGGCCGAGTGGCTAATGGCAGCAGACTGTAAATCTGCCGGGCTTCGCCCTACGTAGGTTCGAATCCTACCCCCACCATGCCTGGCAGCGGGCCATGGTCAGGCAGCAGGACACCGGCGGGTGTAGCTCAGTTGGTAGAGCGTCAGCCTTCCAAGCTGAGGGTCGCGGGTTCGAGTCCCGTCGCCCGCTCTGGGCAATGAAGTTGCTCGCGTAGCTCAGTTGGTAGAGCACATCCTTGGTAAGGATGAGGTCATCGGTTCAATCCCGATCGCGAGCTCTGACAGGGCGTCGCAGGGCGCACAAGGACCACTTATTCCGGAGGGCGGACAAGCGGAGCGATGGAGTAGCGGATGGCCACGGCGTCCCCGCTTCCCCGCGTCCCCGCGTCCCCGCTGACTTATGCCGCGCGAAAAGATCATTCTCGAGTGCACCGACTGCAAGAACCGGAACTACTTCACCGACAAGAACCGGCGGAAGCATCCGGAGCGCGTCGAGTGGAAGAAGTACTGCCCGCGGTGCGACAAGCACCAGCTCCACAAGGAGTCGAAGTAGGCATGGAGACTTCCGCGCAGGGTGGGCGCGCGCTCGAGGCCGGCACCGGGCTCGGCGGCTGGGTCCGCCGGACCGGGCATTTCCTGGTCGCCGTGCGGGCCGAGATGAAGAAGGTCTCGTGGCCGTCCACGGACGAGCTGAAGAAGGCCACGCGCATGATCCTGATCATGTCGATCACGCTCGGGCTCCTGATCGGCTGGCTCGACCTGCTGCTCCAACTGATCCTGGTGGACGGCGTCGCGCGGCTGGCCCGGTGATCGCCATGGACTACCGCTGGTACGCGATCCAGACGACCGCCGGCCACGAGAACAAGGTCCGCGGCCTGCTGCAGCGGCGCATCGAGGAGGATCCTCGGGCCGCCGACGAGCGGCTGGTGCGCCAGGCGCTGGTGCCGGTGCAGGAAGCCGTCGAGATCAAGAACGGCAAGAAGGTCACCGTCGAGCGGAAGCTGTACCCCGGCTATGTGCTCGTCGAGATGGGGATGAGCCAGGAAGCGCTCCACCTGGTCAACAGCATCCAGGGCGTCATCAAGTTCGTCGGCACCGGCAAGCTGCCGCAACCGCTGCGCCAGGAAGAGGTCAACCGGCTCCTGGGCGTGGCCGAGCAGACGTCGGACGCCTCGCCGAAGGAGGAGATCCCCTTCCTGCCCGGCCAGGTGGTCGAGATCACGGAAGGCCCCTTCTCCGACTTCAGCGGCACGGTCGAGGAAGTGCTGGCCGACAAGGGCAAGGTCAAGGTCTCGGTCAGCCTGTTCGGCCGGCCGACGACCGTCGAGTTGGACTACCTCCAGCTCCGCGGTCACTAGGGCGGCAGGCGCCGCTCTTGCGCCCCTCCGGGGGCTGCACCGCCACCGCGCGGAACACGCGGGAGCCAGGGGCGGTTGATCGCCCCGGCGCACCACGAGGAGTCGTATGGCGAAGAAGATCCAGGCGCTCGTCAAGCTGCAGGTTCCGGCTGGCGCCGCGAACCCCGCGCCCCCGGTCGGGACGGCGCTGGGCCCGCACGGCGTCAACATCATGGAGTTCTGCAAGCAGTTCAACGCGCGGACCCAGAGCCAGAGCGGAATGGTGATCCCCGTCGTCGTGACCATCTACGGCGACCGGACGTTCACGTTCATCACCAAGACCCCGCCGGCCCCGAACCTCCTCCTCAAGGAGGCGGGCATCGAGAAGGGGAGCGCGCAGCCCAACCGGACCAAGGTCGGCAAGGTCAGCTCGGCGCAGGTCAAGAAGATCGCCGAGATCAAGATGGCCGACCTCAACGCCGCATCCCTCGACAGCGCCATGCGGATGATCGCCGGCACTGCCCGGTCGATGGGGCTGGAGGTCATCGACTGATGGCCACTCACGGCAAGCGGTACCTCGCCGCGGCGGCCACGGTCGACCGCAGCAAGACCTACAACAGCGCCGAGGCGTGCGCCGCCGTCAAGGCGGCCGCCAAGGCCAAGTTCAACGAGACGGTGGACGTGGCGGTCCGGCTCGGCGTGGACCCGCGGCACGCGGACCAGGTCGTCCGGGGCACCGTGGTCCTGCCGCACGGCACCGGCAAGACGGTGCGGGTGCTGGTCGTCACGCAGGGCGAGAAGGCCAAGGAGGCCGAGGCGGCCGGGGCCGACTTCGTCGGGCTCGAGTTCCTCCAGAAGCTGAAGGACGGGTGGCTCGAGTGCGACGTGATCGTCGCCACGCCGGACGTGATGGGCCAGCTCGGCCAGCTCGGCCGCGTGCTCGGCCCCCGCGGCCTGATGCCGAACCCGAAGGCCGGCACGGTCACGCTGGATGTGGCCAAGGCGGTCCGGGAAATCAAGGCGGGCAAGATCGAGTTCCGGGTCGACAAGACCGGCAACGTGCACGTCCCGATCGGCAAGGCGTCGTTCAGCGAGGCCCAGCTGGCGGAAAACCTCCAGGCGTTCATGGACACCATCATGCGGGCCAAGCCGGCCGCGGCCAAGGGCGTCTACATCCGGTCAGCGACCGTGTCCAGCACCATGGGCCCGGGCGTGCGGCTCGAGACGGCGGGGTACAAATGAGCAAGACGGAACGGCAGGCGGAGGTCGAGACCCTCACGGCAGCCTTGAAGGCGTCTCCCAACGTCTATGTCACGGATTTCAGCGGCCTCAACGTGCTCCGCATGACGGAATTCCGCCGTCGCCTCCGGGCGGCCGGCGCCAGTTACGTCGTGGTCAAGAACACGCTGGCGCAGCGGGCCCTCGCGGCCAACAAGATCGAGGGGCTCGACGCGCACTTCAACGGCCCGACCGGCCTCGTGCTGTCGCACGACCCGCTCTCGGCCGCCAAGGTGCTGACCGAGTTCGCCAAGGAGTTCGGCGACAAGCCCACGGTCAAGATGGGGCGGGTGGACGGCGCAACCGTCACCCCGGCCCACGTGAAGCGGCTCGGCGAGATTCCGCCGCGCGAAGTCCTGCTGGCCCAGCTGGCCGGCGCAATGAACGGCGTCCTGTACACCATGGTCGGCGCACTCGAGGCACTGCGTGAGCAGCGCAGCGCCGCGGCATCCTAACCCGACGGAGAGCATCCCGATGAGCACCACGATGAGCAATGAGCAGATCCTCGACGCGATTGGCAACAAGACCGTGCTCGAGCTGGCGGACCTGATCGAGTCCTTCAAGACGAAGTTCAACGTTTCCGTCATGGCCGCCCCGGCGGCGGGCGCGGCGGCGGCGGCTCCGGCGGTCGAGGAGCAGACCGAGTACTCGATCGTCCTCAAGGACGGCGGCGCCAAGAAGATCCAGGTCATCAAGGCCGTGCGCGAAGTGACGAGCCTGGGCCTGAAGGAAGCCAAGGACCTGGTGGACGCCGGTGGCGTCATCAAGGAGGGCATCTCCAAGGCCGAGGCGGAAGAACTGAAGAAGAAGCTCGAAGAGCAGGGCGCCACCGTCGAAATGAAGTAGGGCCCGCACCCGCCTGCCGGGAGGACCCGGCGGGCGCCTGCGACCACCCTGTTTCAGCGAGACGGCATGACGAACCTGCGTTGGTCCTGAATTCCAGCGACGTCCGAGCCCCGCGGGGTCCTCGCCTTCCGGCGGGGGCCCCCATCCCGGGGCCCTTTGTGTTGCATGAGAGTGAGCCATGACTGATATCCGACCGGTGATCACGTTCGCGAAGCACGAGGGCGGCATGCCGATGCCGCACCTCCTCGACATCCAGACGCGCGCCTTCGAGTCGCTGCTGGTGCCCGACGACGTCGGCGGCGCGCGGCAGGACGTGTCGCTCGAGCGCGTCTTCCGGGACCTCTTCCCGATCTCGGACGTGAACGGGAAGTACACCCTGGACTTCGTGCGCTACGCCCTGGGCGAGCCGAAGTACTCCGTCGAGGAGTGCATCGAGCGCGACATGACGTACGCCGCGCCCCTCAAGGCCACGCTGCAGCTGGTGGTCTTCGAGGAGGTCGAGGGCGAGAAGCGGCCGAAGAACATCATCGAGAAGGAGGTCTACCTCGGCGAGCTGCCGATCATGACCCCGCTCGGGACGTTCGTCATCAACGGCGCCGAGCGCGTCGTGGTGAGCCAGCTGCACCGCTCGCCGGGCGTGGTGTTCGAGGAGGACATCCACCCGAACGGGCAGCGGCTGTTCTCGGCGCGGATCATCCCCTTCCGGGGCTCGTGGGTCGAGTTCACGATCGACATCCACGACGTGATCTACGTCCACATCGACAAGAAGAAGAAGTTCCCGGCCACCGCGCTCCTCCGCGCCTTCGGCTACGGGGAGAACGCCGACATCCTGCGGCTCTTCTTCGCCACCAAGTCGCTCTCGATCACCGGCAAGATCGAGACCCGGCAGGAGCGGCGCGAGGTGGTGGGGGCCGTCCTGGCCGCCCCGGTGGCCAACCCCGAGGACAAGAAGGGCGACCCGCTCGCCGCCGTGGGCGACGAGCTCACCCCCGAGCGCCTCAACGTCCTGCGGAGCGCTGGCGTCAAGTCGGTCGAGGTCTTCGCCGGCTACACCACGCTCGACCTCCGGGACGAGGAGCAGCCGACCACCACGCGCGACCGGGCCGACCACGTCCTGGCGTTCGACGTGGCCGACCCGTCCACCGGCGAGGTCGTCGCGGAGCGCGGCGCCACGCTGACGGACACCCTCCGCCGCAAGCTGATCAAGGCCGAGGTGCGCCGGGTGGACGTGCTCCTGGCCGCCGGGCGCGGCGACAGCCCGCTCATCAAGAACACCCTGGCCAAGGACCCGACCCACTCGGAGTCCGAGGCGCTCGAGCAGATCTACTCCCTGCTCCGGCCGGGAGAAGCCCCGAACCTCGAGACGGCCCGCGAGGCCCTCAAGCGGCTCTTCTTCAACCCGAAGCGCTACGACCTCGGCCGCGTCGGCCGATACAAGATCAACCAGCGGCTGAAGCTGAAGCAGGACCCGAACCACACGGTCCTGACCGAAGAGGACTTCGTCGCGATCATCCGCTACCTGATCGACCTGAACGACGGCCGCGGCTACACCGACGACATCGACCACCTCGGCAACCGCCGGATCCGGTCGGTCGGCGAGCTGATCGCCAACCAGTTCTCGGTCGGCCTCTCGCGCATGGCGCGGCTCGTCAAGGAGCGGATGAGCATCAACTCCGACCCGGAGAAGATCTCGCTCGACGACCTGGTCAACGCGCGCACCGTCTCGGCCGTCATCCAGGCGTTCTTCGGCTCGTCGCAGCTGTCCCAGTTCATGGACCAGACGAACCCGCTCGCCGAGCTGACCAACAAGCGCCGGCTCTCGGCCCTCGGCCCGGGCGGCCTGACGCGCGAGCGCGCCGGCTTCGAGGTCCGCGACGTCCACTATTCGCAGTACGGCCGCATGTGCCCGATCGAGACGCCGGAAGGCCCGAACATCGGCCTGATCACGTCGCTCTCGACCTACGCGCGGATCAACGACCTCGGCTTCATCGAGACGCCGTACCGCGTCGTCCGCCACGGCAAGGTGACCGACGAGATCCGCTGGCTCTCGGCCAGCGAGGAAGAGGACTACGCGGTGGCCCAGGCCAACGCGCCCCTCAAGGCGGACGGCACCTTCGAGGACACCATGGTCCTCACCCGTCGCGGCGACGACTACCCGCTCCTGAAGCCCGAGGACATCGAGCTGATGGACGTGGCGCCGGAGCAGCTGGTGTCCATCGCCGCCGCGCTCATCCCGTTCCTCGAGCACGACGACGCCAACCGCGCCCTCATGGGCTCGAACATGCAGCGCCAGTCGGTGCCGCTCCTCTTCCCGCGGGCGCCGCTGGTCGGCACCGGCCTCGAGGAGAAGGTGGCCCGGGACTCCGGCGCGGTCATCATCGCGCGCCGGGGCGGCACCATCACGCGGGTCACGGCCGACGAGATCATCGTGGACGCCGGCACCGTGGGGCTCAAGGCCGGCGCGGGGCCGCTCGCGCGGCTCTCGCAGCACGACCGTTACCGGGTCAAGAAGTTCTGGCGCACCAACCAGGACACCGCCATCAACCAGCGTCCGCTGGTGCAGCTCGGCCAGCAGGTCGCTGCGGGGCAGGTCATCGCCGACGGCGCGGCCACCGAGGGCGGCGAGCTGGCCCTGGGCAGCAACGTCCTCGTGGCGTTCATGCCCTGGTACGGCCACAACTTCGAGGACGCCATCATCCTCTCCGAGCGCCTGGTCAAGGACGACGTCTACTCGTCGATCCACATCCAGGAGCTCGAGCTCCACGTCCG
>Ga0116153_10000899_pt1 | contig 31705 bp, 28 predicted proteins | sample AD_UKC028_MetaG_FD_89896 | JGI IMG/M metagenome (GOLD analysis project Ga0116153, IMG submission 89896) | Active sludge microbial communities of municipal wastewater-treating anaerobic digesters from USA - AD_UKC028_MetaG | ecosystem: Engineered > Bioreactor > Anaerobic > Digestate | place: USA...
ATGGTAACCATGCAGGTATTCAGGGGCTTCGTAAAATACGGACTGAAATGATACCGGAAGAATCTCTTTTGAAGATCGTAAAATATGCGGCAAAGGCTCCCTCGGGGTATAATGCGCATCCATGGAGATTTAAGATCAGGAATGATACGATATACCTGATGCCGGACTTTGCACGGACGTTGCCTGTTTCTGACAGTGATGATCATGTTTTATATATAGGCCTCGGTTGTGCACTTGAAAACCTGATCATTGCAGCGAATGGTTTTAATTATGCAACAAAAATTGAGGTCACGGGCAGTGAAAAGAAACCACAAATCATTGTCACGCTTTCGGATGAACCGGAAGCCGGTGAATCAGAGCTGTTTGGGTATATTATAAAAAGGCAGGCAAGAAGGAATAAATACGCTGACGCGAAAGTTGACGAAGACCTGTTAAGTGAACTCTTTAATGATCCCCGGGATGAAGGAGTCCGGACAAAACTTTTTCTCACGGGAGATGAGATAAGTGGGTTGATCCCTTACATTGCTGAAGGGACAAGGCTGCAATACAGTAATAAGGCATTTGTTGACGAGCTTGTAAGCTGGGTGCGGTTCAGCGAGAAGGAGGCAATGCAGAAGGGTGATGGCATCGTGGCAGCCTCACTGGGTTTACCCAATACGGGAAGGCTTATCGGAAATATCTTAATGAAACATTTCATTTCTGCTGACCGTGTGGCCAGGCACATGGAGCAACTGACCCTGGCCTCATCAGGGCTGGCTCTCTTTATGGCAGAACAGAACGACCCGTATCACTGGATAAAACTGGGACAGGCGTTTCAGCGCTTCGGACTTAAGGCAGCAAAGTACCAGGTCAGTCATTCACACCTGGATATGCCCTGCGGGGAGCTGCAGTTGCGCAGGAAACTGGTTCATGATTTTCATCTTGAAGGCCTGACGCCCTTGCTGTTAATCCGCTTTGGCTATTCGGAGCCAATGCCATACTCATTCAGAAGAAGTTTCTACAAATTGCTTGATCCATGAATAAAAATGTGAATTTCCCTGCCCGCTTTTTCCTGGTTACTTTCATATTCTCATGGGTGCTCTGGACTCCTCTTGTCCTGGGCAGTCTCGGAATTATTCCCTTCCCTGGTAAACTGCTGTCAACGGTGAAAATTCCGGTAATAATGCTGGGCGCCTTTGGCCCGCTTGCAGGTGCACTTTATTCCCTGCGTCGCGAAAAAGGGAAAGGCACAGCAAGAAAATACATTCGATCTTTCCTTGACTATAAACTGGGCTGGAAGGCTTACATTTTCCCGGTAATAATTTTTGGCGGCAGCACATTTATTGCCTGGTTCTTCCCTGAATTATGCGGGGAGAACCGGTTACAGATGCTGTTGCCTTCAATCTGGGTTTTCGTTCCCTGCCTGGTATTTATGGTCTTTGTTGGCGGAGGACAGGAAGAATTGGGATGGCGGGGTTATGCTCTTCCCATACTTGAGAAAAAATTCGGAATATGGTTCGCAAACATTATCCTGGGGGTCATCTGGGCTGTCTGGCATATCCCCACATGGTTCATAACGGGCACAACCCAGAGCCATATGAATTTCGGAGGATTTGTTCTCCTCATGACCGGATATTCCTTCATCTTTTCATGGATCCGGAAGATCTCCGGGAACAGGCCATTTTCGGGCCTATATGCCCACGGGCTTGCAAATGCAATCATCCCTTTAATGCCCACATTCAATATGCAGGGTGGTGTAACTCAGCCACGCTTCTGGATCTGGGTGATACTGACACTTATAACCGGTATTGTAATTACCGCCTTCCGTAAGGAGGAACCCCTCATCCACTCAGGGCAGGGAGATTATCACAGACAACATAGTACAGTTTAAAGAATTACCTTTAATAAATCTATTAATACAATCCGATATGATATCCAGAATCTGGCACGGGTACACAACCAAAGACAAAGCTGACACATACGAAAGTCTTCTTCAGAAGGAGATCTTTACCGGCATCGCAAACCGAAACATAGAGGGCTACCGGGGCATCCAGCTTTTGAGGCGTGAACTGCCCGCCGAGACAGAATTCATTACGATAATGTGGTTTGACTCGGTCGATTCTGTAAAAGAATTTGCAGGCGAAGATTATGAAAGAGCAGTGGTGCCGGCGGCTGCACAGAGAGTTCTCTCACATTATGATAAGATTTCTGCACATTATACTGTTAAGACAGATGAATATTCCCGCTAAGACAATTCTGTTATGGCTTGTTGTGACAGCAATGGCCGGTTGCGCCCAACAGGAGAGCAAATTATCTTCAGCAAGACCTGAGAAGGTTGGTATGTCTTCAGAACGACTAGGCCTGATTAAGCCTGTAATGCAGAAATACATTGACGACAACAAGCTGCCGGGCATGATAACAATTGTGGCCCGTCACGGCAAAATTGTACATTCCGAAACATACGGATCAATGGATGTCGGAAAACCGATGCGCAAGGATGCGATATTCAGGATTGCATCAATGACAAAGCCTGTGACGAGCGTTGCCGCGATGATCCTTTATGAAGAGGGATATTTCCAGCTTGATGACCCCGTAGCAGATTATATACCTGAATTCAGAAACCTGAAAGTGTTTGTATCTGTTGATAAAGAAGGGATACACACAGTTGATCCGGTCAGGCCAATTACAATCCGGGATCTTCTGACCCACACATCCGGCCTGAGCGGGGTCGGGGCTGACTCACCTGTGGATTCTATGTACGCTGTGGCAGACCTTTCCGGCGGCACACTGAAGGAGATGGTTCAGAAACTTTCCGTAATACCTCTCCTGTATCAGCCCGGTACAACCTGGAATTACAGCAGGTCAACCGATGTCCTGGGTTACCTGGTAGAAGTCCTGTCAGGGAAGCCACTGGATATGTTTATGAAAGAAAGGATATTCCTCCCGCTTGGGATGGAGGATACAGACTTCTTCGTCCCGGTTGAAAAACTTGACCGGGTAGGTGCTGTGTATTCACCGGATTCAGTGGGAATCAGGATCATAATGAAGCCCGACACGAGCAGCGTTTCCACCCCGGTGAAGTTTTTGTCGGGAAACGGGGGGCTTTATTCGACAGCCGCGGACTACCTGGTTTTTTCACAGATGTTACTGAATAAAGGCGTTTATAACGGGGTACGGATACTTCGGAGAAGAACAGTTGATTTAATGACCACGAACCAGATTTCCGACGTTAAAATGCCTGATGATGATTTCTTCGGACCGCTGATGTCAGGGATGGGGTTTGGATTCGGGTTTGCGGTCTTAACAGATAACATTAAAGCAGATATTAAAGGCTCAAACGGCTCCTTCTGGTGGTCAGGGTCAGGTAATACATATTTCTGGATTGATCCTCACGAGGACTTAATATTAATCCTCATGACACAGTTCGTTCCTAATTTTTACTACCCGGTTTTCAGGGAGCTGAGAGACCTGGGATACGAGGCTATAATTGATTGAAAGTTCAAAAGTCTGATATGGTCAAGAATTACTTTTATCTGATAGTCGGAGTATTATGTATACTCTTTGCAGTTACCCACACTTTTAACGGAGTCAACACCACGCTGCAGGCACTGGACAGTTCAGTGATTGGAAACAGTGCAAAGGTTGCATTTAAATACGTGTGGCACATTATAGGAATTGAGAATCTTGTTTTTGGAATTGCATTGATCATCATGGCATTTCAAAAGAGCCTCTCCAACGTCAGGTTTGCCGCATGGCTGATAATTGCCATCCTGGCGCTGCGATGGATTGTCATTTCAGCATTTACTCTGATGGAAAGCAGTGGCGGAATTTTACAGATATTGCCTGATACTGTTGCAATTTTAGTTGTAATAATCCTGCTGATAATTGGAACACGAGTCAGGGATAAAATTTTGTATGAATAGTATCCCGAAAATCTTTCGTCAATTATGTCATCAGTGATTATCAAAGGGGTCTATATTCTGATTATCATCCTGGGCAGCCCAGGAATACGGGGTGATTTTTCGCAGAAGGAAACTGTAACCGGTCCGGAGATCTTCATAATCGGGTCAATTCATTCAATGCATTACAATCCGGACTATCGCTATTCAACTGTTGATCTCCTGGAACAGATCAGGGCCCTGAAACCTGATGTTGTTTGCGGGGAGATTGCGCCTGATGCTTATGAGCAGGCAACAGAAGGATATTTTCCTCCCGAGGCAGCTCTCCTGGCGGAGATGGCCGGGGAGCTGAACTACCGGTTTGTTCCTGTTGACTGGCGGCTTGATTATGCAACCCAGGCGGCTGCCGACAGCATTTACCCGGTTTCGGTGAAGGAGAAACTTGCACCCTTTGGGAACACATATTTCGCCAGGATGAATGAATCTGCCAGCCGGTCGATCTATGATGCGGTCCACAGCGAGGCAAACATCTCAATTATTGATTCAGTTTTTGAGCAGATCATCGGTGCAGATCCGGTAGCCGAGATTGCGCACGGCAACTGGCATGAACGGAACCGGCGGATTGCAGTTAACGGGATGAATGCATCCGGGGATGCGCAAAGAATAATCTTCGTTTTCGGGAGTGACCACATTCCCCAGATCAGGAGACAACTGCGCAGCCTGGGATTCGAACCGCAGGTTCCGGACCGTTTGTTCGTCCCTTCCGGGAACAATAAAGTTCCCGATGCCGTGCTGAAACGGTGGAAGCGCAACCTGGAGAACCTGAAGTTAATCCGCGACGGCAAAATCCCGGTCACGGATGATTACTATCAGAAAATAATCAACAGCAGGCGGATCCGGGAACTGGAACAGGCTATTCAGAAATCGTCATAAATAAATTGCACCGGGAAACATTACGATGAGTTTTCAACCAAATAATCAACATATGAGGAATATTTTACTCGCCATGGTCCTGCTTCTTGCAATCACCTCATGCAACCGGGAGCCTCAAAACGGGTACGAACTGATTGAGCAGATGTACAATGCAAACAAATCGAACTGGTATGAGACTCTCTGCTTCTCGCAGGAGGTTTTCAATTACAGGAATGACAGCATTATTGCAACCGAGATCTGGCATGAGGCCTACCAGTCACCGGGCAATCTCATAATCAAATTCAACGACTGGACCAGCGGCACCGGCCTGCTGTTCACGAATGACACTATCTACAGCTTCAGGGATGATACCCTCGAATCAGTCCGGTACCGCATTCACGACCTTGTAGTGCTTGGGCTGGACATAAACAATATCCCTCCCGAAGCAACTGCCGAACGGGCTGTGAAATGCGGCTATAACCTGGATCTTATTGCGGAGGGACAATGCATGGGGCAAGATGCATGGATAGTTGGTGATACCCTGAGCACCTGTTTCTGGGTCGACAGGGAATCACTCCTGTTCCTGAAGATGAGGCGCAGATCAGGTGACAACTCAAGGGAGGTGGAATTTGCCGCATATGAGAGCATCAATGGTTTTCCCGTTGCAACGGAAATCAGGTTCTACGACAGCGCAGGCACCCTGGATATGGTTGAGAAATACTTCAACATCACACCCGGCTGCAGGGTGCCATCGGGGACCTACAGCCCGGCAAAGTTCAATAATGCCAGGTGGTAACTGACAGCATCCCGGCTTTAAAACTGCAATTGAGATACCGATAAAATATACTTTACAAATCCGTCAAACACATGAGTGAATTACTATTAAAGCCAGGTCCCACCCTGAGAGATTTCCAGGAATATGTGAAAAAGCTTGAAGATGAGCGGGGTTTTACGCAGCAAAATGCAATTGAAAAATGTCTCCTGCTGGGGGAAGAGATTGGAGAGCTGTTCAAGGCTGTCAGAAAAACAGTCAGGCTAAAAACAGATGTGAAAGCAAATGTCGGCTCAATTGATGAGGAACTTGCTGATATAATGATATATCTGTGTGCAATAGCAAATCGTTTTGATATTGATCTTGAACAGGCTTTCCGTAAAAAGGAAGAGCACAATAAAAAGCGGACATGGATTTAAATGAATACCGGAAGAATGCCGGAACAGTAACAGTTATGAAGAATTTACTCTGTTTTATAACAATAATATTTGCCATGACAATGGCTTCCTGCGGGCAGGACCGTCAGGAATCCGGTAACACCGGGAAAATCACAGGCGATTATTTCGGACAGGCAGTCCCGGGTGACAGTGCCAGGCTTTTCGCCCCGGGCATCATCTCGACAGGCATGGATGAGCGGGACTTCGCAATCACTCCTGACGGCAATGAAATCTTCTTCTGCCGCGAGGCAGGGAATTTCAGATATGTGACGATCTTTCACACACGCAGAACTGACAGTGTGTGGTCTGCCCCGGAGGTTTTTGAGTATTGTGCCAACCCGGCATATAAGTATGTTGAGCCTCATATTTCACCTGACGGGACGAAACTGTATTTCATATCAGACATGCCTGCTGACTCCGCATCAGAGGGTAATGAAGACATCTGGGTTTGCACAAAAACAGATGGCCGGTGGTCGGAGCCCCGCAACGTGGGGTCGCCTGTAAATACTGGAAGCAAGGAGTTCTTTCCTTCTGTCACGGAAGATGGCACAATCTATTACACTCACCTGGATACCCTCGCCGTGGAAGAGTTCATCTATCGCTCCAGGCTGGTTGACGGGGCATATCAGCAACCCGAAAAGCTCGACCCGCATGTAAACATCGGCAGGGCCAGGTACAATGCGTTTGTTGGCCCGGATGAAAGCTATATAATTATCCCGGCATACGGCATGCCCGACAGTTACGGAGCCACTGATTATTACATCTCATTCCGTGACAGCCTCGACAACTGGAGCCGGCCGGTCAATATGGGTCCTGAGATCAATTCATCGTTTTCAAGGGAGTGGTCCGCTTCAGTTTCCCCGGACGGGAAATACCTCTTCCTTATGTCTGACCGGATGGGCAATAGGAGCCTCGAAAAGCTGGATGCGGAATCATTGCAGAACTTCCACAACTCGCCCCGGAACGGAAGCTCGGATATCTACTGGATCAGCACCAGGGTAATTGAGCAGCTGAGAGAAAAAGCAAATTTCTGAGCCATACTTTTAAGCTTATCAAACAATTAATTACTGTTAAGGAAATGATCATTCAAAAAGTCCGGATACCGGGATTAATACTGGCAGCAGCCTCTGCCCTCCTGCTGTTTTCATGTAACGGCCAAAGGCAGAAAAAAAACAACACGGACGCAGAAATGACCGGGCTTTTACAGACCAAACTCGATTCACTCACCGACAACCTGGTGGTACCTGGCGTTACCCTTTCAGTCAGGTTCGGTGACGGGACAAACATTTCACTTGCTTCAGGATTGGCAGATGTGGAGAACGAAATCCCGATGAAACCGGATGATATTATGTTATCAGGCAGTGTCGGAAAAACATATGTCGCAGCTGTAATACTGAAGCTGTACGAGCAGGGACTCATCGACCTGAAGCAAAAAGCCATTTCATATCTACAGGATGAAGACTGGTTTCTGAAGATCCCGAATTCACCTGATATTACTGTTGAGATGCTGCTGAACCACACTGCAGGCATTCCCGAGTATGTTTATCATAAGGAACTATGGCAGGCAATCAGTAAAGACAGGGACAAAGAGTGGAGCGTCGCGGAAAGACTCTCTTTTATAAGCAATGATCCTCCCACCAATCCGCCCGGTGAAGGATGGGCTTATGCTGATTCGCATTACCTGGTGCTGGGTTCAGTCATAGAGAAAGTAACCGGCCGGTCTTACTACGAGGTGCTTGATGAACTGATCATCGGCCCCTGCAAACTGAGTCATACGTTTCACTCTGACAGGAGAACAATTCCCGGGTTAATTCCGGGCTATACAAATCTTACTGATGAATTTCTTCTGCCCCATAAGGTGCTGAATGATAACATGTATGCCTTTAATCCCCAGATGGAATGGACCGGCGGCGGCCTTGCCTCTTCTGTTTCTGATCTCACCCTGTGGGTCAGCCGGTTATACGGAGGGAGTGTCCTGAAACCGGAGACCTTAAAGTTGATGCTGACTCCCGCACCATACAAAACCACCCTTTTCGAAAATGCAGGGTACGGGCTGGGCAGTTTCATTGCTGAAACGGACGGGATTACTTATTATGGTCATACCGGATTCTCTCCGGGTTACATAACATATGTTCAATATCTCCCCGACAACAGGATTGCACTGGCTTTGCAGGTCAATGACGACTCGTCGCATGATAATTTCTCACTGAAAGAATACTTCAATACAATCAAGAAGGTTGTAATGAGCCACAGTCTCCCTGCGGCCGGAAATGCGGGCAGATCATTACCGAACCTGCAAAAACGGAATAAACATCAGTTAAAATTAAATAATATGGAGAAAGATGTTGTAAAAGAAACAATCATTGCCCTTGAGACAGCTGCTCTCAGAGCATGGCTCGACGGTAATCCCTCACCCTATCTCGAACTTTATTCGAAGGACTTCACCTATTTCGATCCCGTCCAGGAAAGGCGGATTGACGGCTGGGACAGGATAAAGGAGTTTTATGAAAGCATGCGCGGAACAGTAAAAATGGACGGATTCGAAATTATTAACCCCGTTGTACAACATTCGGGTTCTATGGCAGTCCTGACATACAATCTGCAAACAAACTCAGGTGAAACTGTCTGGAAAGAGAATTGCACCGAGGTGTACAGGCTTGAAGAAAACAACGAATGGAAAATCATCCACAGCCATTGGTCGCTGACCGGGCCTTCTATTCAATAATTGTGCCTGCAATACAGCCGGAACATAATGTGACAAATGCCAGGGCCACTCCACATTATTGAGATTACAGGCATGAATACAAACGTCTGCTTTAAAACAAATCAAGGACCGGAATAAGATGAAAGGCAAAATACAAATCTGTACTTTATTAATAATAGTCTTCTCTGTAAACTGCTACTGTCAGAATGAGAACAGCCTCTCATCAAAGGATAAGATATACGGATTATCATTAATATGGAAAGAGGTTAGCTACAACTTTGCATTTTTCAATCAAATCCCGGATCTTAACTGGGATAGCTGTTACCAGGATTTCATACCCAGAGTTCTGGAATCAGAAAATGACTGGGATTATTACCTGGAACTGCAGAAATTCATGTCATTGCTTCAGGACGGGCATACACGTGTATTTACCCCGGTACATTTACGAAACAAATATTACGGAACATCAATCAAACAGTTAAATACAAAGCTTATCGAAGGCAAAGTCATAATTACCCGGGTCCTGGATGATTCACTCCGGATTCGGGGGATGAAGCCGGGAATGGAAATAGTGGCTATAAACGAAATGAATCCATTCATTTATGCTGAGCAGTATGTTGCTCCCTATGTTTATGCATCAACTCCCCACGACCGGCAGCTTCAGATATTCAGTCAAAATCTTTTAAGCGGCCGTGTAGCTGAACCTGTAAGAATTGAAGTTAAAGACTTTGATGGTAAAGTTGAACGATATTCAATTTACCGCGAGCCCTGGATAATGGAAGAAGAGATGCTGACCGGCAAGCCGCTGGAATTCAGGGTAGTCGCGAAAAATACAGGATATCTTAAAATAAATAATTTCGTCGGGAGTAATAGTATCAGGTCGGATTTTGACTCGATCTACGAAAAGATCCTTCTTACTGATGCATTAATCATTGATGTCAGGGAAAATATGGGCGGATGGACAGATATTTCACAATATATTTTGAAGCATTTTGCGAATAAGCCATTTAAAACAGGAAAGTGGAGGTCACCCGAAAATATCGCCGCACACAGGTCGTGGGGCAGTAATATCGAATGGTTTGAATCAGGTGAGTACGAAGTGGCTCCCTTTACTGATAAAGTCATCTACACCAGGCCAATTGTTTTGCTTGCCGATGAAAGCACCTTTTCATGCGCAGAAGATTTCTGTGCAGACTTTCTTACAATGAAACGTGGTAAGATTGTCGGCTCAAAAACTGCCGGGAGCAGCGGAAATCCACTTATGGTTAAATTGCCCGGAGAGGGTGTGGCCCTGATTTGCACCAAACAGGATTTTTTCCCTGATGGCAGGGAGTATGTTGGATTCGGAATAGATCCGGATATTGAAGTTAAACCATCCATCGAGGATATATTTCAGAACAATGACCCTGTTCTGCAGGCAGCAATCAAAACGATTCTTCAATGATTAAATCAGTTATCTCCGCAGTAATCCTGCTGATAACAGGGTTAATCTCATATGGCCAGGCAGCTGATGAGTACCAGGTATATGCCCTGAGATTCGACGAGTCAGGGAAAATCCCGGTACGGGATATTGCCGTCGGAACAATGTCAACGGACAGTGTGTCTGTATGCAATATGTTCTGGTACCTGAAAGGTTTAAATGGCAGGAATATCCTTGTTGACGCAGGATTCATTGACACAACCGGTACCAGGGACGGCAGGTATGAACGGCCTGACAGTGTTTTAGGGAGGATCAATGTTTCGCCGTCCGGTATAACAGATTTGATTATTACACATCCGCATCCTGATCACATCGGGGGAATTCTCCTTTTCCCGCATGCCAGGGTATGGATGCAAAAAGAGGATTTCCTGTATTTTGTTTCAGGTGCCTGGAAGAAAGAGGGCGCATCAGCGGAGTTTGCTGAGAGTGATGTCCGTAACATCATAGAAATCAGCCTGCAGGGAAGACTGGAGCTCACCGAAGGTGATAATATTGAGATAATACCTGGGATAAAGGTTTTTACAGGTTCAAAACATACCTGTGAGAATCAATATTTGCTTGTCAACCCTGAATCAGAAACAAACAGGATCATTATAGCCTCCGATGCGATCTGGTTTTATTTCAATCTTGACAACCTGCTGCCTGTTCCCACCTATACATTAGATCCCGATGCTTACGTCAGGGCCATGAAAAGGATTAAAACAATGGTTACAAATCCTGATTATATAATCCCCGGACATGATGATCTTGTATTTTCAAGATTTCCGGAAGTAAGCAAGGGAGTTGTGAGAATAGGGAACTGACCAAACCTTCTTGTGATTAATTACGGTGTTACACTATCTGCCGGCGATTATGCCTGATTTATAGTATAATTACTTTTTCGGGTTAAGGTATTTTTTAAGGTCACTGACATATGATTCAAATGCCTTTACTCCTTTGTCAGTGATTGAAAGCATTGTGTTCGGGTAGTTGTTCTTAAAGGTTTTCTCAACTTTAATATACCCGGCATCCTCCAGTTTTTTCACCTGGATACTGATATTGCCAGCAGCAGCTTTGGTTTCGCTCTGTATATAAGTAAACTCCACTTTTTCGGAAGCCACCAGCATCGAAATAATTGCCAGTCGCAACTGCGAGTGTAACAGAGGATCTAAATCGTTGTACATGGCTTTATTCTTTTGCCGCTTTCAACATATACCCTGGTATCAGATAACCGCAGATTATTGCTGCGCCTACAACCAATGCCAGGTATTCATTTGTCACAAATGTTGTAGCAATACTGAATATAAAAAATGACATACCACCAATAATCAAGGGTCTGAACTTTATTACCAGCGCAGTGGTTGTGGTTGCCATACCGGCGACCAATAACATCAGGGGCGGCGGGGCGATTCCTGATTTAATACAAATGAATGCTGCAATAAAAAAGGAAGGTGCGGTCACCCACCATAGATAATCTATAAACTTGTCTACGTGACTGATGACCTTCTTTTCCTTATTCATTTTCCGAACCATAAAATACATGATTATGAATCCGATGAGAATAAACACAACCCAATTCCCAAGAATAACATACCCATTGAGTACCCATGGTTCTGTGCTATGTACAAATTTTAAGAGGACAAAATTAGAAATACAGGCAAGAGTTAATATCCAACCCCATAGCAAAAAGACTTTTGAACTTTCCTTATAATTGATCTTAAAGTTTGCAATGGCTTTGTTAATTACATCAAAGCTTTCTTCCGGTGTTAAATCATTCTTTTCCATATCGGGATAGTTAATTGTGTTAATTTGATACGAATATAAACTAGTTAATTCTATTAACCAAATATTTTTCACTATTTTTTTTGTCTTTCCGGCTTGTTACGGTTCGACATTAGCATCCGTGATTGAATTCAGGCGTTGACCTGCAGGACAATTTTGACTATCTTCAGCTTTGGATTCTTTGAATAAACCATTAAACACTCCTGTCATGAAAACAAAAGCATTCCCGCTGGTATTTGCACTGCTCATCCTGGGCACCGGCAACGTCCTGTCACAGACAGCAGGCAATCCTGTCACTGACCTCCTGCTCTCTGCATGGTCACCGCGGAACTATACAACCGTGCCTGTCACCGATCAGCAGATTGACATAATTCTGCAGTGCGGCATCAAGGCCCCAAGCTCGCGCAACGGACAGCCATGGCACTTCACGGTGGTCAAGAACGAGACTTTAATGAAGGAGATCATCTCCAATATCACACCCGGCAACGTGATCATAGTCATCTCGGGTAAAGTGTCACAAAACGGCACCACACCCGACTTCGACTGCGGGCTTGCAACACAGAACATGTTTGTGGCAGCAACATCAATGGGCCTGGGGGCAAGAATATACGGTGGTCCCATTGCTGCCGCAAGGGAGAAGAGGGAGGCACTTCAGATACCTGAAGGCTTCACTCCTGTCATAATGCTCAGGGCGGGCAACATAGAGAAAGGAGCAGATGCCGTCTCAGGTGCATCTCCCCGCAAGACAAAGGAGGAGATCATTAACTGGGTCAGATAGCGTAGCTTCGTTAGTCTTCAGGCCGTCGATCAGGCCAGAAGCCCCTTGCATCCATGCCGGCGGCAGAATATCCACCAGTGAAGTCCGGATCCCTGACAGTAATCGGAAAAGTTAAATCTCCCGATTCCGATCTTTCCTGCAGATGTCAGTTCGGAATATTTCCTGATGTTCTTAAGCTGCTTCGTCATCATTATCTTATTTGCCAGGGAAAAAGCAGAAAAGAAAAATCCGGAGAGTGCGTTGGGCCGGATATAACCCGATACCTTGCACCATAATCTTGTTTCCCTGTAATTCTCTGCGATCCTGTATTCAATGTACATTGCCCGCAGGCACAGACTGAAAGGGGAGTTGACAGGCTCACAATACCGGCAGACTATAAAAGAGCCCTCCTCAAATTCCGATATATGAAATGCAAGCAGGAAATGTGTGTTAATCTTCAGAGGAGGAAGGTTTTCTATCAAAAACCCGGGCGACTTCCGCCTCAGATTATCAATGAAGTCATAACTGTATGGGGCGACTCTCAGCTGTTTTAACCACAGGAATATATCCTGAGGACTGGCGTCTATATGTATTGCACGTATCAGGTTCCTGCGCTCAGTACCTGGGATATCAGGCAGGGAATCAATGAAAAAAGACGGTTCCGAAGATGGCTTCTTCATATAAACACACTCATCAGTCTGTTCCTGTGACAAACAATAGCAGCCTCATGCTCAATATCACCGCAGGATTGAAGATTGAGAAGGAACCTGAAACCAATGCCAGACTCCTGTTATCATTACTTAATCCTGGTGGCGCAATTGCAAAGATATGTCAAGTCTCTGACAGATTGATTCCGTCAATCCATGATAGTGATACCGGCCATTCCTATGGTGTCTGGCTGGTTTCTTCAAATTGCAGTCATATTAGCTCCATGTCACCTCTCCGCATCTGAATGTAGTCATTTATCCTACATCGCAATCATAATTACCCTTACCCCTGATTGCCCTGTCTCCCTATAGGCACCCTTTCCGTTCAGATATAGTTTTGTCGTTGTAATCCCCGGCATTCAGTTAAGGCTGGGGATGGGGAACGAACTAAAATGTCTGCAATATGGAACAGCATTTCTTTTCCGGAGCATCGGTTACTTCAATCGAGCAAAATATCGCCGCTGAAATCGTCGGGTTGGAAGTGAAACACATGCCGGGATGCCTCCAGGCTGAAATTTACATCCGGGACGGAAGCGAGAGTCTTCTGTCTGTTTACAGTATAACCGGGCAGCTGAAATACCGCAAACGAATAGTGAATCCGGGCTCTCATGAGTTCTCCGTTGACCTGAAAAAAGGGATATACGTGGTCACCCTGATCTCGGGGAAGAACTGGGCTGCAAGAAGATTAGCAGTTAAATGACAATGAAAGAAGAGGTTATTACTCAGAACCGGCTTATCCCCGGAAACCAGGTGACAACAGCCCGCAGCACCGGGTCGCACAGATTTATCCGTTCAATTGCCATGATGATGCTTGCAGTGATGTCGCATCTGATGTCGGCACAGGATGTAAAGATCAACACGAATATGGTTATTGAGGCAGACGGGACAGTCCGCCTTGATAACGGTGCAACAGTCTGGAATGACCTTATGGTCTTCCCTGATGCAACGACAAAGGGTGGAAGCAACCCTCCGGAATGGGGTACGACATTCAAGAGAAATGCAGGGGGAACAAGCAAGGGGGTTTATCTCTGGATGTTCGCCCCAAACCAGGAGGAAGAGCTTCACTTCACGGTGCAGATACCGCATGATTACAAGGAGGGATCAGACATCTTCCCGCATGTCCACTGGACGACTGCTTCGGGAACACCTTCGGGCAGTAATGTTGTATGGGGTCTGGAGTATACACTCATCGCCCTGGGCGGATCATTCCCGTATACTGTAACAATTCTTTCAGGCTCTGTGGTGCCGGAATGCGGAGCTCCCTCGGGCACCGGGCAGCACCTCATCTCGCCATTCGGTCCGGTGAACGGGGCAGGCCTCGGCATCAGCTCCATACTTGTCTGCAGGCTGTTCAGGGCAGCAGGCGATGCCGCCGACACCTTCCCCAATGACGTCGGCCTGCTTGGATTTGATATCCACTATGAGCAGGACACCCAGGGGAGCAGGGAACAGTGGACAAAGTGAAACCAGGGAGTCAGACACATGTATCCTGAATACTGAAACGATGGCGAAGAGACACGGATACAGGGAAATGGCGGTAACAATAATGATGTTCTCATGCCTCCATGCCCTGCAGTCACAGCAGTTCGGAATACAGCTCACGTCAGGCAGTACAATCACTGCCTCTGAAGGATCGGAGCTGACGATAACAGACGGAAGTCTTGTCAATGACGGGTCATTCATTGCGCAGGGAGAAAGCACAGTAATATTCAATGGCAATACAATTCATGAGATAGGAGGAGCAGAAACAACTGCATTCAGTAACCTGACAGTTAACAACACAGCCGGGCTCAGCATAACCGGGGAGGCTGTGACAGTAAGCAGGATACTTGCATGCGACGGGCTGCTCGAAACCAACGGGAAGATAACGCTGCTATCTGGGGAAGAGGGGACTGCCCTTATTGACGGTGCGAGGATCGGCACGGTAAGCGGCGATGTAACCATGCAGCGTTATCTCCCGACTGGTTTCGGATACATGTATTTTTCATCGCCCTTCACCTCTGCTAAAGTCAGTGAGCTAGGTGACGAGTCCATTGAAAGCATTTACCGTTATGAGGAGAACAGGCTTGTGGGGGGAATGCCGGCCTCAGGGTGGGTCAGCCACAACAACCCCGGCAACCTGCTGGTACCGGCATCAGGTTACGCCGTAAACCTTGGCCCGGATGCGGGGCCGCTGACGGTGGATATTACAGGCGGGGTCAGCAACGGAGACATAACTGTACCGGTTTATAATAATAACCAGCCCTATACGAATGGCTTCAACCTGGTTGGCAATCCCTATCCGTCGCCGGTTGACTGGAACCTTATTGACAAGCTTAACTCAAACATTGACAACGCAGTTTACTATTTCAGCAACAGCGATATTGACCAGTACGGGGGGACATACGTAACATACATAAACGGTCTCTCCAACGATGGCCGGGCAACAAACATAATCCCCTCTATGCAGGGTTTCTTTATTCATGTGACTGACGGTGAGTGGCCCGTGGAGGGCAGTCTTGTAATGAACAACAGTGTAAGGGTGAATGATCTTGACCACCCTTTCATAAAGTCGGCCGTGGCGAATCAGCCGAAATTAATCAGGCTCAGCGCCGGTTTCAGCAGCAATCCTGAGCGGCCTGATTACACGGTTATATATTTTGATGACCAGGCCACCCCGGAGTTTGACAGCCGGCTTGACGCCCTGAAGCTCCTTAATACAGATGCCTCGGTGCCAAGTCTCTTTTCTATAACGCCCGGCGCCTCACGGCTCTCAATTAACGGGATGCCGCCTCCCGGCGGGGAAACCCTTCTCGTGCCCCTGGGAATAATCACACAGCTCGACGGGAATATCAAATTCGGGGTTTCAGCCCTCGATTCCTCACTGACTTCAATGAAGATAACATTGATTGACAGTGTGGCTGGCGCAAAGCGCGAAATAGATCTTAAAAGCGAATACTCAGTGGAGCTTAAGGCAGGAGATTACACCGGGAGGTTTTACCTTAAGTTTGCCGGCGTTGCTACGTCTGTCCGCCACCAGGCGGAAGAGGATCCGGGGATTCTCGAAGCCATCGCAAACGGCGGGGTTCTGAGGCTTAAAATCGGCAGCATCGAAGGACAGGCTGGCAACCTCAGGATATATGACCTGACAGGGAGGTTGCTCCATGAAGATACTGTCCGTGAAACAGGGTATTATGATTACCCCGAACTGCAAGGCAACGGCATCTATATAATCACCTACCGGACCGGCAGTATCAGGGTATCGAGAAAAGTAGCACTCATAAACTGACCTGGCCTGAAAGGTCTGTCTCAATTACAGACTCATTTAAGCGGCTGGTTTACAAGCAGCCAGTAGAGACCCAGGCTGCTCATTGCGCTTACAAATTTGTCAAAGTCAACCGGCTTGACGACGTAACTGTTAACCCCGAGCTCATACGCTTTCCTGACATCGGGTTCCTCCCTTGAGGATGTAACAATTACAACGGGGATATGCCTGGTACGGTTGTCACTTTTGATTTCCTTCAGTATCTCAAGCCCGTTTATTTTGGGGAGCTTAAGATCAAGGAGGACCAATTTTGGGGGTGAATTGAAGCTTCTGCCGGCAAATTTGCCCCTGCAAAAAAAGAAATCAAGGGCCTCCTCTCCGTCCTCGGCAACGTAAACATGGTTGGCAAGATTGTTTTTCGCGAGTGCTCTCAGGGTCAGTTCTGCATCACGCGGGTCATCTTCCACTATCAGGATGTCAACTACTTCTTTATCTGTCATTTGTCTGTCATTTTATTTTCTGTGTATAAACTTCTTCTAATGGCCGGCGGCGCTCCGGGGCTTTACTCCTGCTGTCAGTAATTTTCATGCCTTCTGTAAACCGTCACTGTGAACCGGCAGGGAGAAAGAGAATTTTGAGCCTTCGCCGGGTTCAGATTCTGCCCATACCCTTCCGCCATGCCTTGCCACAATTCTCTGTACGATAGCCAGCCCAACGCCGTTTCCTTCAAATTCACGGTCAGAATGGAGCCGCTGGAAAACATTGAACAGCTTGTCAACGTATTTCATGTTAAAGCCGACACCGTTGTCGGTCACCGAGTAGATTATCTCATCCTCCATGAGCTCTGATGTGACTGTAATGACCGGTTGTTCTTTTTTTGAAGAGTATTTTACAGCATTCGAGAGCAGGTTTGCAACAGCCTGCCTTATTAGAGATGCGTCTCCCGTCGCGTTTGCCAGGCTTTTAGTCCTGAAGGTGATCCGGTTTCTGTCCTCTTCGGTTGTAATCTCCTCATACACCTTCCTGACAATGGCTCTCATGTTTATTGGTGAGAAGCTGATCCCGCTCCTTCCTACCCTTGAAAAAGAAAGCAGGTCATCAATAAGCGTTCCCATCCGGACTGAACTGTCCTCGATTATTCTGCAGATTCTGCCACCCTCTTCTCCAAGCTGGCCTTCATAGTCATTTTTAAGGATTGATGTGAAACTGTGTATTGCACGGAGCGGGGCTCTCAGGTCATGCGAGACTGAATAGCTGAAGGCTTCGAGCTCCCTGTTTGCCGCCTCGAGTTGTGCAGTCCGCTGGACAACCCTCTCCTCGAGTTCTTCATTAAGTTTCCTGATGGCTTCATCGGCAGCCTTTCTTTCTGTTATATCATAAATGACTGCAAAAAAGAGGCTGCTCTCATTCTTGTTGTAAAGCTGCAGGTGTACTTCAACCGGGTATACAGTGCCATTTTTCCTGCTGTGTACAGTCTCAAAAACGGTTAACTTTCTTTTCCCTGACAGCAGCGGATTCAGATAAACCCTGAATGTATCATAATCAAGTTCAGGTTTGATATCAAGAGGAGTTAGCTTCTGGATCTCTCTCAGTGTGTACCCGAGGTTTTTCAGGGCTCCCCTGTTCACATACTCAAATTTCAGGTCTTCAGGATTGAATATATACATCTCATTGAGGCTGCTGTCAATGAGGTCTAGCAACCGGAACCTTTCCCGCTCGAGTTTCTTTCTTTCAGTAATGTCATTGATTGTTGACATGAAATAGAGCGGTTCACCCTTTTCGTCGCGCTGCAGAAAAATTGATATCTCCGCCCACACCAGGTTTCCTTTCCTGTGAAAGTACCGCTTTTCGAACCTGAAACGGTCAACCTTACCATCCAGCAGCATCTGCAATACCTCTTCATTGGGACTGATGTCATCCGGATGCGTGATTTCCCTCCAGTTTTTATTGTTGAGTTCCTCCGGAGAGTACCCCAGCATATCGCAGAAACTCCTGTTCACGTATATTATGCCGTTTATATCGGCGATTGAGTTTCCAAGGGGTGAGTTTTCAAACAGGTCCCTGAACTTCTTCTCACTCTCCAGGACCTCTTTTTCATATTGTCTGAGGCTTGTAATATCCGAAGCAGATGAGAGTATTCCTCTTAGATTTCCATTCTCATCACGCAGTGACTTGCATCTCCATGCAAGGAGGCGTGCTTCACCGTCTTTTCTCCTCTGCCAGCTCTCAACGTAGGCAATATCATCCTGGTTTCTGAACAGGGTATCCATTATGTTATATGTCTCCTGTACACCGACGAAATAAAATGAAGCTTCCCTGCCTAGTACATCATCGCCGAAGAATTCATAACCGGCATTGTTGGCCCAGGTATAAATTTTATTCTTATCCACTTCCATTATGATATCCGGGACTGACCCGAGTATAGCCTCATTCCTGGCTGACATCAGTTTGAGTTCGTCGAGAGCCTGCTTTCTTTCAGTGATGTCATGCAGGTTAACAAATACCCTGAAAGGTTCAGTCTCTCCGTCACGGAATTCCGGCTGTGCTGACACACTGAGCCATACCAATTCGCGGATTGCGGGGTTGTAAACAGCCACGACTGTTGTTACTTCACGTCCTGTCCTCTGTGCGAGCACGGAGGGGTAGTCGGCCGGATCCAGCACTCTCCCGGACTCGTCCATCACCTTCCATTCAGGATTGAAGGAGGTGCGCCGCAGAAACTCCTCAGGGGCAAGGCCAAGCAGCCTGAGGCCGGCAGGATTGATATCATTGAGTGAGCCGTCAGGCATCTGGTAAAACACCCCGGTAGCCATGCTCTCGAATAACCGGCGGTATTTCTGCTCATTCTCCTTAAGCAGTGTTATATCATTTATGCTTGAAATAATAAGTTTCTCATCATTTACATTGATTATTTCAGCTGACATCAGCCCTGTAATTATCCGGCCTGACTTTGTTCTGAACTGTTTTTGTTTTTCGTAAATTCTCCCTTCGGCCATTTCTTTTATAAACTCCTCCCGGTCACTGTCCGTAATCCAGAGATGAAGAGTGCCGGAAGTGTTTCCTATTGTTTCCTCATGACTGTATCCGGTCATGCTGATGAAACCCCTGTTTACCTCAAGGAATTTCCCGTCAGAGAACCTGGTTATCATGAAGGCATAGGAAGATGAATCGAAAGCCTTGGAAAACTTTTCTTCCTGGGTGGCAATCTCATACAGGAGCCGGCGGTTATACATCAGGGCCAGGCTATATGCGAGGAAGATAAACAGAACCTGGTAGGAAATAAATACTGCCTTTTCAAATGGTCCGGCCTGGAAATAGTCGCCTGAAGTGCTGTGGCCGGTAAAATAATTTACAATCCTGAGCAGGTTTACAACCGCGTACCCGATGTAAACCATTCCGACCCCGGAGGCCAGATTTCTCATGCTTGGACTGACCCGGCGGAAAATCAGCCAGATGTACTGCAGGGACAGTAACAGCATTGCAACACCGAGATTTACATTTCTCAATGGGAGGTCGGGTTCCACGAGTGAGAACCAGGCCTGTACTGCTGTAAACAATATGAGCACGAGAATACCGGGGATATGATTCATCTTAACCCCCGAGAAGCTGCACATGCCCTTCAACCCTGCAAGCATGCCGGCAATGATCATTGCATTTGAGAGTACGAATGAGCTCCAGTCAGGGATGCTGCCTCTGAGTTCAATCAGTATAACCCCGATGTTTTGAAGCAGGAAAGCGGCAACCCAGAACCTGATTCCCCTGAATCTCCTGTGGTTCTGAACTGCAAGCAGTATCATGAACAGAGTAATTGTCAGGTCCGCAATCAGGAAGCTGAATACAATCGCCCGCATATCAGGATTGATCATAGGCGGTCCCCCTTTTCCTCAGATAGCATTGTCTGTTCAATGTATACTATAAAAATAATGAGAAGTTCACAGAAAGATGAGAGCGATAATCTGAAACGGTTGTCAGATAAACTCCTATATGAAACGCTGAGAAACACTGTTCTGTGAATGCGGGCAGCATGAACCGGTTCGGTATTTAAAGTTTGGAAGATTATCAGCAAGGCATTGACCTGTTACTATCCGAGATTATTGTTCAGGGCATACCTGATTATTTCCGCAGTTGTCTTAAGGTCGAGTTTTTCCAGTATCCTTGATCTGTATGTACTTACAGTCTTGGGGCTTACGGCCAGGAGCCTTGCAATGCTGTTAAGCTTGTGACCTGCTGCCAGGAGTTTTATCACCTCGAGTTCACGGGCGGAGAGGATATCCTGCGGATGCCCGCCGGCTCCGTCCAGGAAGCTTTTGGTAATTATCTCTGCAAGACCCGATGTAATGTACCGTTCACCGTTAGAAACCCTGATCACTGCCGAGATTAGCTCCTCAGGCGCGCTAGCCTTTGTAAGGTAGCCCGAGGCACCAGTTCTGATCGCCTTCAGTGCATACTGTTCTTCAGGATACATACTGAGGATAATGACTTTTGAACCTGGCGACCTCTTCTTCAGATCAGGCAGAATATCAAGCCCGCTCCTGCCGGGGAGGGATATGTCAAGAAGGATTACATCATACTCATTCCGGAGGACCTTCTCGAGAAGTCCGGCGCTGTCTGATGCCTCATCAATGGCACCAAACCTCTGGTCCCTGTCGTCTTCGAGGATCTGCCTTATCCCCTGCCTTACAATCGGATGGTCATCCGTTATTATTACTCTGATCATCTGTCTGTTGCGTTATATTTATTGGAATTCTCACTACCAACAGGGTTCCCTTTCCTTTTTCGCCGGTTATCCTGAACTGGCCGGAAGTATTCTTTACCCTTTCCCTGATGCTTGCCAGGCCGAACGATTTCGGGTCATTTACTGCTCCGCGATCTATCCCTATGCCGTTGTCCCTGATTACAAGCTCGGCATATGAGAGGAACCTGGAAATCCTGATATCTGTCCTGTCAGCCCCGGAATGCCTGATAACATTTGTCAGGGCTTCCTGGATTATCCTGAACAGGACGATTGAGCACTTCCTGTCGATCTCAAAGTCTTCCGGCTCCAGCCTGAAGGAACCATTTATCCCGGCTGGTATGAGATTTTGTTTCATATGCCATTCGACAGCCTCCTTCAGGCCAAGCTCATATAAAATGGCGGGTCTCAGGTCAGATGAAATTTGCTGAACCGTACCGATTGAACTTTTCACAATCTGTTCAACTTCATCAAGTTTATCTGATACGAGGATTGACTGCACCCCGATGCGCTTCCTGAGCCATGATAGATTCATCTGCAGGGCAGTAAGTTTCTGGCCAAGATCGTCATGAAGGTTCATTGCTATCTGGGTTCTCTCCCTTTCCCTTGCCTCTTCGATGTGCATATTAAGCCGCCGAAGTGTTTCACCTGACTTTTTGAGTCCCTCTTCGTAGTTTACCCGATCTGTAATATCAATCCATGAAACGAGAACCTGGGAAAGAGTGTCCGCTTCATCAGGCACAACATGTAACTTAAGATGGACAAATCTTTCATGACCCCCGGGCATTTTTAAGGGGAAATCACAATCAAATTCCGCTCTCCCTTCAGCAAGTGCAATTATCTCTTCAACAAAAATACCGTATGATGCATTTGTAAAGAAAATATCCAGGTCTGTCAGCAGGTCAGATTTTTGTTCCACTCCGAAATACTGGACACCTGTACTGTTTACGTCCCTGATTTTCACCATTGATACGCAATGTGCAGCCCGCTCGGGATACCTTGTGAAATATTTCCTGAAATCCTTCACTCCCCTCCGGCGCAATTTGTCAAAGTACTGCTTCACCTCAGAAAAATCTTCTTCCAGGATCGGAACCACTGATTTCTCAAAGAGATTCCTGTACCTCTCTTCACTCTTTGCAAGTTCACTTTCAACTTTTTGCTGGTCCGAAACGTCCTGTACAGTACCGAAGAGCCTTACTACAGAGCCATGACTATCCTTCTCGGTTTTGCAGATTACCCTTACATACTTGATGTCTTCCCCGGGAATCTGTAACCTGAATACCCCGGTAAACGGTATACCCTCTGAATACGCCCTCATGAGAGCTTCCTCAAACTGCTGCCTGTCCTCCGGATGAATTCTTATCAGGTAGTTGCTCCATGATAGTTCACCTGTACTCCGTGGCAATCCGAAAATCCTGAGCACCTCATCAGACCAGTCCGGCCTGCCAGGCCTTACATCATATTCCCAGTTCCCCAGCCTTGAAACCGATTGAGCTTCCTTCAGCATTTCGCCTTTCCTGAGAATCCCTATCTGCATCACCATAAGATCTGTGATGTCAGTTCCCATCACAGCCAGGCCGGTAATCTCACCGTTCAGGTTCCTGACCGGGTTGAAGGAGTATCTCAGGTACTTCTTATTCAGGCCTGAATCGATCGTACTCATCGTTGTGAAACTGATGCCTGACAGACCCCTTGAAAGGTACCCCCTCCATTTTTCCTTCATCTCCTGTGGCATCCATTCTATAACATCATCACCCGGTTTGAGCCTTCTGCCCGCTTTGCTGTTAAACCTCTCCTGAAAGGCAGAGTTCCCTTCGAGGAATCTGAAATCTCTGTCAACAGACCAGATAAAACTATCAGTGTTCTCCAGTACAGACCGCATATTTGCCTCCCTGGCTTCCATCTCGTCGCGGAAACTCTTCCTGAATGATATGTCACGGATGATCATGCTGGATAACTGTTCTCCTGAACTGTCAGTGAAAACAGATATGGTAAGCTCTACAGGGAATTTAGTCCCATTACTGCGCACCCCTGTCAGTTCACCGGTAAATGTTCCCTGTAACTGACGCTGTTCAGGTGCCGGAACCAGCCCTGGATCATTGGTGTCCAAAATCGCGCTCCGATCGAGCCTGATTAACTCCTCCTCACTTCTCCCGAACATTTTGCATGCCGCCGGGTTTGCAGCCAGAATCTTTCCTTCAGGTGTCGTCAGCAAAATACCGTCAAAATTGTGATCGAAGACAGAGTGGTATATAAAATCATTTTCAACAGACCGGCTGCTGTGACTCTTCCCCCTTCCTCCCATAGCAGATTGAATTTCAGTGCAAAGAAAGGATTTTTTTCTTTTAACCATCCTCAAAGTCTGCAACATTTTCATCAATAAGTGTACATATCACATTTTTTATCTATTTTTAGCAAGTCCGGGGTGCGGTGGGACACGTTTCATAAACAGTTTCATGTATTTTGGACCTGGTGACTTATTAAATCTGTAAAAAACATTAAAGACTAAGAAATAAAAAGGCTGATCATGAAAATCAACAGGCTGCTTGGAACTGTATTGAGTCTATGTGCGTTGGTTACACCCCCGGCGCTTGCACAGGATGGAGACCAGATCCTTGACGGGATAGGTGAAACCGGGCTTATTTCCCGGTACCAGTTCAAGGGAAACGACAGGGACTGGTCGCGCAATAACCTCCATGCCATAATCCAGGGAACTGACTTCAGCTTTATCCCCGACAGCCTCTTCGGCAACGTTCTTGCCCTTTCGGGCGAAAGCGAGACCTTCGTCTCTCTCCCGGGCGAGACGGTGTCAGGCGAGGAATCGCTCACAATCACCGGATGGATATGGCTTCGCAATGCGAAACCGGGACAGGTCTTTTTCGATTTCGGCAAAAACGGCAACTCGCACTTCTTCGCTGCTCCCGCAGGAACGAAAGAGAAGCCCGGACTGCAGACAGCGTTTGTGGCCGGAGCAAAGGATTATACAACTTCCTCTGATGCAGTGCCACTGAACAAATGGTGCCACCTGGCATTGGTTCTTGATATCCCGGCGAAGACAATGAGTACATACGTCAATGGCGCGCTCGCAGTTGAGGTAAAGGATGTGGCGCTGGATCTGTCACAGCTGTTTGATACTGATTCAGATAAGAATAATAAGCTTTATATCGGGAAGTCGCTCGGCGACGAAAAGATTTTCCTGAATGCAAAGCTGTCTGATTTCCGGGTGTATCGCATACCCCTGACGCAGAGGCAGATTGCCAGGATCTATTACACAGGGCTCAGAGGCGGCAATCCGCCGGCCGGGCGCAGAGGCCAGGCTGAGCCTAATCTCCAAGTGTTCCCTGCTACAACGCCGCAGCTGTACAACGCGTTCCTTGTCAGCGTTCCTGACACGCAGGTTGAGACCACAGTGGGAAACCTCCCCAGGCTGCCCCGCTTCGTGAAAGGAGTTTACAGCAATGGTGTGAAGGGTCCGGATGTGAGAGTGATCTGGCCGGCGCCCGGTGATAACAGCCAGGTGCTTGCCCCCGGCACATACACTGTGACAGGCAAGGTTTCCGGAACGAGCCTGCAGCCAAAGGCGGTTGTGACTGTCAGCGCAGCCGGAACGCCTGCCGTACCGCACCGCACGCTGGAGGCCTTCAGGCTTGACCAGGTCACCCTTGACGCTGACATCCATGATCATAAGACGAAATTCATCGAGAACCGCGATAAGTTCATAACGGGCCTCGCCGCCACCAATCCTGACAATTTCCTTTACATGTTCCGCAATGCCTTCGGGCAGAAGCAGCCTGAGGGTGCGAAGCCGCTCGGCGGGTGGGACAGCCAGCAGACCAAGCTTCGCGGTCACGCTACGGGTCACTACCTGAGCGCCATCGCGCAGGCTTATGCAAGCACCGGCTATGACGCATCGCTCCGGGCAAATTTCGCCGGGAAGATGGATTACATGGTGAATACGCTGTATGACCTCTCGCAGCTGTCGGGCCAACCCCGTACAGCCGGCGGAGAGTTTTCGGCCGATCCGACAGCTGTTCCGCCTGCGGCGGGAAAAACAGGCTACGACTCAGACCTGAGCGAGGGAGGTATCCGCACCGACTACCAGAACTGGGGCAAGGGTTTCATAAGCGCCTATCCGCCTGACCAGTTCATAATGCTGGAGAAGGGAGCCACCTATGGCGGCTCGAATGCGCAGATTTGGGCGCCGTACTACACCCTGCACAAGATAATGGCCGGCCTGATGGATGTCTACGAGGTCAGCGGCAACACGAAGGCGCTGGAGACAGCAAAAGGGATGGGCACATGGGTTTATGCACGTCTGAGCCAGCTGCCAAAGGAGACTCTGATAAGCATGTGGAACAGGTACATAGCCGGCGAATTCGGCGGGATGAACGAGGCGCTGGCGAGGCTTTCACGCATCACCGGAGATGCCGGCTACATGAAGGCTGCACAGCTGTTTGACAACATCAGGCTTTTCTACGGTGACGCCGGTTACTCGCACGGGCTGGCGAAGAACGTTGACATGTTCCGCGGGCTGCATGCAAACCAGCATATCCCGCAGATAATCGGGGCGATAGAGATTTACCGTGATACCGAGGCCCCGGATTATTATCACATCGCTGACAACTTCTGGGACATTGTCACCAATGACTACATGTACAGCATCGGTGGTGTCGCCGGAGCTCGCAATCCCAACAACGCCGAGTGCTTCACTGCACAGCCGGCATCGTTGTACGAGAACGGTTTCGCCGCAGGCGGACAGAATGAGACCTGCGCCACCTACAACATGCTCAAGCTCACCGGCAGCCTCTTCCTCTTCAATCAGAGTGCGGAGCTGATGGACTACTACGAGCGCGGGCTGTACAATCACATACTTGCCTCGGTGGCTGAACACAATGCCGGTAACACGTACCACGTGCCTCTGAGACCGGGCTCGGTGAAGCAGTTCGGGAACGAGGATATGGACGGGTTCTCATGCTGCAACGGGACGGCCCTGGAAAGCAGCACGAAGCTTCAGAACTCCGTTTACTTCAGGAGCGCTGACAACAAGGCACTGTATGTGAACCTGTATGTGCCCTCGACGCTGACATGGACCGAAAGGAATATTACTGTGAAGCAGTCAACGGCTTACCCGAAGGAGGACAGGACGGTGCTGACATTCGGCGGCAAGGGTAAGTTTGACCTGAACGTACGCGTACCGCACTGGGCAACGAAGGGATTCTTCGTTAAGATCAACGGCAAAGATGTGAAGGTTGATGCGGTTCCCGGAAGTTATCTGACTCTGAGTCGCAAGTGGAAGAAGGGTGACACAGTTGAGCTGCGTATGCCGTTCAGTTTCTACCTCGAGCCTGTTATGGATCAGCAGAACATCGCGAGCCTGTTTTACGGGCCGGTGCTGCTGGCAGCCCAGGAGCCCGCACCGCGCACAGAGTGGCGCAAGGTGACGCTGGATGCTTCAGACATCAGCAAGTCGATAACCGGTGACCCTTCCACGCTGGAGTTCACGATTGACGGCGTGGTGTTCAAGCCATTCTTTGACACCTACGGGAGGCACTCGGTGTACCTGGATGTTGTATTGAAGTAGGGATGCCGGGGCCCGGCGGGCGGCGCGCGATTTACACGGATTTGACGCTGAAAAAGTTTTGGTCAGGAGCTGGAGGAATCCCGTAGTGCGTGGTTCTGTCAGCGGCAGAATATAGTGTGAGCCCGGGATCTTGGTGATTCCGGGCTTTTCTTGTATTCAGCACAAAAAAATAAATTACGCAGTAATGCGTTATGCTAAATTGCGTAATTTTGTACTGAGTAACAACCCACAGAAAAGAAATGAATAATCCATTCAGGTATGGAATAACAGTTGATGAACCATATTTCATTGACAGGGAACAGGAGATCAAGGAGTTCTCCAGATGGCTAAAATCGGGTCAAAGCCTTGTTGTCTATTCTCCGCGCAGATACGGGAAAACCTCGCTTATAATCAAGATCCTAAAGAACTTGCGAAAGGAAGGATACAATACGGTTTATATTGATTTCTTTAAAGTGAGTTCAAGAAGGCGTTTTGCTGAGATGTACTATAATGAGATAATGCAGCATATGCCTTCATGGGAAAAAGCCTTGAAAAAGATCTCAGGGCTCACAAAAAAGATCAGGCCTGTGATTTCCCTTGATGGCCAGGGGTTACCGAGTGTCAGTGTGAATTTTGAAGGCGGCTCAGAAAATGATGATCTGACTGAGGTGTTTGATCTCCCACAAAAATTGGCAGACCGTAAATCATGGATCGTTGTCTTTGATGAATTCCAGGATATAACCAGGCTTGACGGGGAGCGTTTTGAAAAGGAACTCAGGGCATCAGTAATCCATCATACCAGTGTCAGTTATGTGTTCATGGGATCCAGAATGCATATGCTTCTCAATATGTTCACTCATAGAAACAGGGCATTCTATCAGTTCGGCAAGCTGTATGAACTTAAAAAGATACCAACAGACATACTTGCTGATTACCTTACTGAAGGATATACTAACTCAGGGATAAGAGTGAAGCCGGAAATACCCGATAAAATAATCAGCCTTTGCGAAGCTATTCCACACTATGTTCAGTACCTGGCTTCTGCAGCATGGGAGGAAGCCCAGGAAAACGATTCAGTTCTGGACTATGATGTCCTTGAGAAGGCAGTATCCAGGATCCTGACGAACCAGATTGATTACTTCATGAAGCAGTATGAAGAACTGACTGCACATCAACAGAAGGTCCTTCTGGCAATATGTAAAGAGAACAAGAATATCTACACCTCTGATTATGCGGGCAGATACCACTTAACACCGGCATCATCAACGCAGCGATCTGTTCAAAGGCTTCTGAGAACAGGAATTCTATCCAGGGATGCTGATGTTTATAATTTCAATGATCCCTTTTTCAGAATGTGGCTAAAAAGCTCAATGGCCTGATTAACTGCGTCTGATCAAGCGGCCGGCGCCAGAAGAGTCTATCATTAGCAAGATCTATGTGATCAGGGGATTAAAGGTTATGATAGACAGTGACTTGGCGGAGTTGTATGGTGTAGAAACCAGACGACTAAAGGAACAGGTAAAGAGAAACATAAGAAGATTCCCTGAAGACTTTATGTTTGTTATTAACCAGGAGGAACTTAAATGTTTGAGATCGCAAATTGCGACCTCAAACCGGGGTGGAACCAGATACCTGCCAATGGCATTTACTGAACAGGGAGTTGCTATGCTTTCAAGTGTTCTTAACAGTGATCGGGCAATCGCAGTCAACATTCAGATTATTAGAGCATTCTCAAGGATGAGGCAGATGATGTTATTCCAAATTGTTTGCTGGTGATACAGTCTGGCCATATAGTAATCGGCCAGCTGGAATCCCTGTGGTTCACCATCGAATAAATATGGTTTGTCGGAGTTTGAATTATCAGATCCGACGTTCCAGGAGAGGATCAGCATATTGATGGCATTTTTGTTATTTGTCATACCGGCATATGCAGGAGCCAGCCTGACCAGTGCGGTTCCTGATTCCCTGCCGGATTCAGGAACCAGTCCCGAAAGGTTGCCATATTTCTCGAAAGCGCCGACGGCGTACCAGGCAGGTTGTTTTCGTTCAGCCGGTGACATTTTTGCGAGTTCCGCCTGCAGCGAAGCAAGAAGACCGGCTGGAGCGCCGGCATCCTGATCCTTTGCCATGTCAGCCCTGAACTTTTGAATCTCAGTTTTGAATTCAGCAGCAGCCTCAGTATCCGCTTTAAGGAGCTCTTTGTATGTTTTCTCCATCTCGGCAAGTATTATTTCAGAATCGCTTTTCTGCCCGCTACCCTCCTGCTTATCCTCTCTGGCTGATTCTGCCTTTATTAACTGTTGGAGATATTCTTCCCGGGTCACAGGGACGAATAAAGGAGCTTTGTTTTTTGATATAACAGTTACCTCCTTATCCGTATTCCGGTAAACGGGGAAGCCATAAAAATCATCAGCCTTTTCCGGCCGGAGGAAGATATTTTCCGCCACAGGCGAACCCAGAACCCTGATCGGATCATTTATGTGAAAAGTAAGTACGGACCCGGATTTTGTTGTTTTTAAGCCGTCCTCCTGAACATAAGCTGAGAAGGTGAGCTGAGCATGGTTGTCACCGGCGTTAAAGCTGATTTCAAATCCTTTCGGCGGGTTCAGGCTGTCCCAGGAGATGATGGTCTGAAAGATTTGCTCCATCAGCGCAGTCTTATCGCCCCCGATATTTTTAAGAATCCTTCCCCGGGTGTATGGGAAAAATTCATCTTCGCCGAAGGCAACGATTTGGTCTGAATATGTATTCTGGGCTTTTACCGGAGCCAGCAGTCCTGATAAAACAATCAACAGCAGCGCCTTCTGAAGGAGAGAAGCTCTGCTTAAAATTTTACTCATGAGTCTCAAAATATCATATTCGTAAAAATGCTGATTTTTTATGATATCCGGACTTCGGCTTATCATGCCCTACAGCAGATTAAACAGGCCGGTATCCGGTTCCGGCCTCTGTGCAAGCATCGGGAACAATAGTATAACTTGCACAACGATCGGAGCACAATCACGTTATTACTCTATACACAGTAAGTACCCATGCGATATATTTTCTTCCTCGCAGCGTTGACTGCCTCCTCCCTGGTCCAGGCCCAGTGGCAACAAATTGCTCCCGGGCTGGAACACCGTGTTCTGTCAGTGACACTGCAGGAGTACAGCTACCCCATCGAGATCAATGCCATCAGGATTGATCCGCAGAAGTGGGACCTGGTTTTCAGGGGCATCAGCCAGGAGAGTGAGGGGCTATCCAGGACTCCGAAAGAGTGGTGCGAAGAATACGATCTCACTGCGGCCATCAATGCCGGCATGTACAACGAGGACTATAAGACACACACCGGGTATTTACGCGACGTGGATCATATTAACAGCAGATCGCGGAACAGCTATAAATCACTCCTGGCTTTCAATCCCAGGAAAGGCAGGCAGGTGCCACCGGTGAAGATTTTTGACCTGGATCAAGCCGGGGTGACAATTGACAGCGTGCTTAAGGACTACGGAACCGTCATCCAGAACCTGCGCCTGATCAAGCGGCCGGGCATCAACGTCTGGGCTCAGAATGAAAACAGGTGGAGCGAGGCCGCACTCGCAGAGGACAAACTGGGACGGATATATTTCCTGTACTCTGCGGCATCAGTATCCATGCACGATTTCAATAAAATACTGCTCTCCTCCGACATGGGCATTGTAGCTGCCCAGCATCTTGAGGGCAATGCCCCGGCGCAGCTGTACCTTAAAAACGGGCAGACGGAGATGCTCCTTTCAGAGGACACGGGCCTGGAGATACAGCTGCCGAATGTTATCGGCATTCGTCCTGTAACCTCAACCAGGCATTAACGTATGCAACAGGCGCTGGCGGTCTGCCAGGCAGACTGAATTGATTTCAGACACCAGGGGTCCGGTATAAACAGGCGTAGAATCAGTTCAATTGGTTTCAAAATTGTCTGATATTAACTATTCTACAGTAATTACAACATTCCCCTTCTTATGCTGCTTTTCAACATAGGCATGGGCTTCGGCAATCTGAGCTAGGCTATAGTGTCTGTCTATCACCGGTTTGATTTTCCCGGACTCCGCAAGCTCCTTCAGGAATGCCAGATCCCCATCGCGGCTTCTGGCAGTACCTTTTTTCACAGAAACATATTTCCCCTCCGGCTTAAGTATTTTTCTGCAGGCTGACAAAGAAGTCTTTCCTACGGCGTCAAAAACGAGATCATATGACTCACCAGGTTTGTTGAATGCTTCTTTTGTATAATCAATGACCTTATCGGCTTTAAGGGATTTTACCATTTCAACGTTCGCGGTACTGCATACAGCAGTTACATCCGCTCCATAATACTTTGCAAGCTGAACGGCATAACTTCCCACACTGCCGGAAGCTCCGTAAATCAGAACTGTTTGTCCACTCCGGATACTTCCTTTATCTCTGAGAAAGTATAAAGCAGTAAGGCTTCCGACAGGAACAGCGGCAGCTTCTTCAAAGGTCATATTGACAGGTTTCAGGGCTATGCTACTGCTTTCCGGCATACATTTAAATTCAGCATAGGCGCCAAATGCAAATCCGGTTGTGGCGAACACAAGGTCTCCTTTCCTGAACAGTTTTACATTCCTGCCTGTATCCGTAACCTCCCCTGCCAATTCAAAGCCAAGAATTTTAATCTTATTGGGTCTGAACAGTCCGTTGAAGAGCCGCGCAAGAAATGGTTCAGCTTTTCGCAGTCTCCAGTCTGCCGCCGTAACCGTTGTGGCATTGATTTTTATTAAAACCTCA
>Ga0116153_10000904_pt1 | contig 31516 bp, 25 predicted proteins | sample AD_UKC028_MetaG_FD_89896 | JGI IMG/M metagenome (GOLD analysis project Ga0116153, IMG submission 89896) | Active sludge microbial communities of municipal wastewater-treating anaerobic digesters from USA - AD_UKC028_MetaG | ecosystem: Engineered > Bioreactor > Anaerobic > Digestate | place: USA...
AAGACAACCCTCTACCAAGTTAAAAACAACCTCTGGAGTGAGTATTTACGTCATGAGTTACGTAATCCGCGTATTCCAGTGTATCAACCCGCTTGATCGAGAAGATTGAGCGAAAGTCCTGTTTTTATTAATTTATTTTTCAAATATTTATTTTTAGGCTTTTAGGATATATCTTTATCCCATTATTTTCATGCAATAGTCCTTAATTTGTGACTCATCAATTTAGGGGATAAACACCATGGAACTGTCCGTATGGAACCGCTTCCGACACTTGGCATGGTTGCCTATTCCCATCCTGCTGTTCGCTATCGTGGTCTTCTGGGCTGCGGATCTAAGCGCCGTTTATGAACCGCCCCACTTGGCGCTGGCGCTCAGCGTGTTCTTCATGTTGCCGGTCGCTTTGTTGGTTGCCTATCAGGTCGGGCGCAGTTTTCTCCTGCGCGGGAACCGGGGACTGCTCTGGTTGGGTTGCGGCATGCTGTTTTGGGGCAGCGCCGGCCCCTTGGGCGGGGCCTTGCTTTCCCAGGACACCAATATTGCGGTCACCGTCTACACTCTCCTGCTCTGGCTGGCGGCGATCTGCCACGGGGCCGGCGTTTTCTTCATATCCTGGCAACGAAAGGTTCACCGTTGGCCGGAACTGTGGCTGGCAGGAGCCTATGTCGGCACCTTGGCCTTGGTCGTAGTCGTCGTCCTGGCGACCCGTGCGGGTGTTGTCCCGGTCTTCTTCATTCAGGGCGAAGGCGGTACGCCCCTGCGGCAGATCGTGCTGGGTTCGGCGATTGCCCTGCTCGTGCTGGCCGCAGTCGCGCTGAAAGGGGAGCGTCGCGAAACTCCTTCGCTATTTGAATACGGGTACGCCTTGGGTTTGCTGCTCATCGCGGTCGGGTTGTTCGGAGTGATGATCCAGTCGTCCGTGGGCAGCGCCCTGGGCTGGATCAGCCGCATTGCCCAGTACCTCGGCGGTGTCTATCTCATGGTTGCAACGGCCGTTGGGATGCGCGAGGTCCGCGATTGGAGCCACTCGCTGGAGGCCGCCCTGGGCGATGCCCGCCAGCGATTCGAGGAACTGTTCAACCTGGCCAGCGATGGCATTGTGGTGCATGAACAGATGGGCAAGACCACTCTCGGTTATTTCCTCCAGGTCAACCCGGCCTTCTGCACGCTGCTGGGCTACACACCACAGGAACTGCGGGATCTGACCCCCCTCGACCTCATCACTCCGGAAGATCGCCTGCAGACTGTTGCGGATATCCAGCGGTTGGACCACGGGCTGTCGCGCTATGAGAAGACGCTGGTCGCCAAGAATGGCCGACGCATCCCGGTCGAGATCAACTCGCGCCAATACCCCCATCAGGGTCGCACGATGGTCATCTCGGTGATCCGCGACATTACCGAGCGCAAGCGGGCCGAGGAGATCCTCCGCGAGAATGAGCAGTTCAAGCAGGCTGTCCTGGACGCCATGAGCGCGCATATCGCGGTACTCGACCGGGAGGGCTGCATCATCACCACTAACACATCGTGGCGCCGGTTTGCCGTGGAAAACAACGGCGGTGGGAATCAACCGGCCCCGAACACGGACGTTGGCGTCAACTATCTGGACATCTGCTGTACCGCCCGTGGCGAGTGTAGCGAGGGTGCGATGGAAGCCCATGATGGCATCCGGGCTGTGCTGGAGGACCGGGCAGAGTCTTTCTCCCAGGAATACGCTTGCCACGCGCCCGGCAAGCAACGCTGGTTCAGCATGGTCGTAACCGCTCTCCGAGGGAGGCGTGGCCGTGCGGTCGTCTCCCATACCGACATCACTGTTTACCGGGAACTGACGGAGAAGCTGCGTAGCCAACGGGACTATTTCACCCAGATCGCCGCCACGGTGCCCGGTGCAATCTGTTCCTTCCGCTTAGGACCGGACGGCAGCGCCTGCTTCCCCTACGCTAGCCCGGCCATTGAAGACTTGTACGGCCTGCGTCCTGAAGTATTAGCCGAATCCGCCGCTCCGCTGTGGGCGATGATTCACCCTGACGACCTGGGTACTATCAACGCGGGCATCACCGCTTCCGCCCAGGCCATGACGCCCTGGCGGGACGAGTTCCGGGTGCGCCACCCGATCAAGGGCGAGATCTGGGTAGAAGGCCACTCCATGCCGGTCCGCGAGCCGGACGGTAGTACGGTCTGGAACGGCTATGTGCAGGACATCACCGACCGTAAACGCCTGGAAGAGGACTTGCGACGGCTGGCGACTACCGACCCCCTCACCGGAGCGTTCAACCGACGCTATCTGTTGCAGGTCATGGAGAAGGAAATCAGCCGCGCCCGGCGCTACCTGCGTCCGCTGTCGTTGATCATGTTTGATCTGGATCATTTCAAGCGCATTAACGATCAACTCGGCCACGATCAGGGCGACGCGGTGCTGAAAGAAGTGGCGGCGATGGGGCGCGAACGCCTGCGTCACAGCGATATTTTCACGCGCTGGGGCGGTGAGGAATTCATGATTCTGGCCCCTGAAACGGCGATACCGCAAGCCCTGATGCTGGCGGAGACTTTGCGGGCGGGATTCCGTCAGTTACCCATCGCCGCCAACATCGGTCCGGTTACCGCCAGCTTTGGCGTGGCCCAATACCGCCCTGACGAAACCCTGGATCAGTGGCTGAAACGGGTGGACGATCTGGTATATCAGGTCAAACGGGAAGGCCGGGGCCACATTAGCTATCGTCCGTTAGAAAGGCCAGTTAACGGGAGTTCTGGATAAGGAGGAGGGGGTAGCTCCGGGAGCGAAACCGGCTCAGGTTTCCGGTTGCCACCCCTGCTGCTCCCGGAGCCACTGCCATGAGCTTAGAAGACCTGTTTTGCGATATTGATGATTTCTGTCGGTTATTCCTACCGACCTGGCATCGCCAGCTCCTGACCAGCGGCGAACGGAAACGGCACCGGGCGAGCCGGTTAACCCTCAGCGAGATCATGACGATTTTGATCTATTTCCATCAGTCCCAGTACCGCAACTTCAAGGCGTTTTACCTGCGCCATCTGAGCCGGCACTGCCGGGGGGATTTTCCCCATTAGATCAAGAACATTCAGCAGATCGAGCATACCCGTCACCGCAGCATCGTTAACGCCATGGTCAATGTTTGACGAGGAGCGCCATCTCCTGGCGATTAGCTACAACGTCAGCGAACGGTGGCGGTAACGCAATGGGCTAGGGCAAGGTGAAACGAAGGTGACGGTGGACGGCGTTGAGCAGTCTGACTCGGCAATTCCCCTGGTGGACGACCGCCGGGAACATGCGGTCGAGGTGCGACTATCCGCTCCAGCCCCTCCGGACGCTTGATGCAGGTGGCATACTGAAAACGCCGTAGCACGTCAGCGAGGGGTGCCGCGTGTCGTCCAGCCCGGCCTTGAAAATCACCCCTATCGTGCCGGTCCCTTCAGACTCGTACCGTTTTGGAAAAGACTGCTTGTCGCTATCAGTCGCCAGGTCTGGTATCTTGTAGCGTCTTTTTGCAACCCTCTATCGCGCATGACCCGATTTATCTTCATCACTGGCGGCGTCGTTTCCTCTCTGGGCAAGGGTATTGCTGCGGCATCGCTGGCGGCAGTGCTGGAAGCCCGGGGCCTCAAGGTCACCCTGATCAAGCTGGACCCCTACATCAACGTCGATCCTGGCACCATGAGTCCGTTCCAGCACGGCGAGGTGTTCGTCACCCACGACGGCGCGGAAACCGATCTCGATCTCGGCCATTACGAACGCTTTGTCTGCATGACCGCGACCCGGCGCAATAACTTCACCACCGGGCGCATCTACGAAAACGTGATTCGCAAGGAACGGCGCGGCGACTATCTCGGCGGCACCGTGCAGGTCATTCCGCATATCACCGACGAGATCAAGCGCTGCATCCGGCTCGGCGCCGGCGAGGCGGACATCGCTCTGGTGGAAGTCGGCGGCACCGTCGGCGACATCGAATCCCTGCCGTTTCTGGAGGCCATTCGCCAACTGGGCGTGGAACTGGGCCGCGAACGCTCCCTGTTCATTCACCTGACCTTGGTGCCGTTCATCAAATCGTCCGGTGAACTCAAAACCAAGCCCACCCAGCATTCGGTCAAGGAACTGCGCTCCATCGGCATCCAGCCCGACATCCTGCTGTGCCGCTCGGATCGGGAAGTCCCTCCCGAGGAACGCCGCAAGATTGCCTTGTTCACCAATGTTGAACCCAAGGCGGTCATCAACGTCCCGGATGCCGACACCATCTACCGCATCCCGTTGCTATTGCACGCCCAGGGCGTGGACGACATCGTGGCTCGCAAGCTGCACTTGGAGAACCTGCTGCCCGCCCGGCTGACCGACTGGGAACGGGTAGTGAACGCGATTGAAACTGCGACCGGGACGGTAGACATCGCCATGGTCGGCAAGTATGTCGATCTCGCTGACGCCTATAAATCCTTGAACGAGGCGTTGTTACACGCCGGCATCCATACCCATACCCAGGTCAACATTCATTATCTCGACTCGGAACGTATTGAGCGGGAAGGCACGGTCGGCCTGGAGCGGATGGACGCTATCCTGGTGCCGGGCGGTTTTGGCGAGCGCGGTATTGAAGGCAAAATCACCGCCGTCCAGTTTGCCCGCGAACGGCGGATTCCCTACCTGGGCATCTGTCTGGGGATGCAGGTGGCGGTCATCGAATTCGCTCGCCACGTCGCCAGGCTGGAGGACGCACACAGCACCGAATTTCGCAAGGAGACGCCGCATCCGGTCATTGCCCTGATCACCGAATGGACTGATGGGGCCGGCGCGGTTCAGCAACGGCGGGAAGGTGGCGATCTGGGCGGCTCCATGCGCCTGGGCGCGCAATCCTGCCGGTTGACTGCGGATTCACTGGCGCGCACCGCCTACGGCAAGGATGTGATCACCGAACGGCATCGGCATCGCTACGAGTTCAACAACGGTTACCGGGAAATCCTGCAAGCTGCTGGCCTGGCGCTGTCCGGACATTCGCTGGACGACCGACTGGTGGAAATTATCGAATTGCCGGATCATCCTTGGTTTTTCGGCTGTCAGTTCCACCCCGAATTCACCTCCACGCCGCGTGCAGGACACCCGTTGTTTCGGGGGTTCGTCGAGGCGGCGATTCGGCAACGCCGGCAACGCCGGCCGGAGGGCATGACATCATGATGAAATTATGTGGTTTTGAGGTCGGCCTGGACCGGCCCCTGTTCCTGATCGCCGGCCCCTGTGTGATCGAATCCGAGCAACTGGCTCTGGAAACTGCCGGCCAGCTCAAGGAGATCACCGGGCGGCTGGGCATTCCCTTCATCTACAAATCCTCTTTCGATAAGGCCAACCGTTCTTCGCATCAAAGCTATCGCGGCCCGGGCCTGGAAGAGGGTTTGAAAATCCTGGAAACGGTTAAGCGCCAGATCGGTGTCCCGGTGTTGACCGACGTGCATGAATACACCCCGCTCGCCGAAGTCGCGGCGGTGGCTGACGTGCTGCAAACCCCGGCGTTTTTGTGCCGGCAAACCGATTTCATCCAGAATGTCGCCCGTCAGGGCAAGCCGGTCAACATTAAAAAAGGCCAGTTTCTGTCGCCCTGGGACATGCGTAATGTGATCGCCAAAGCGCGCATGGCGGGCAACAATCACCTCATGGTCTGCGAACGTGGCGCGTCCTTTGGCTACAATAATCTGGTGTCCGATATGCGCAGCCTGATGGTCATGCGCTCCACCGGCTGTCCAGTCGTGTTCGACGCGACCCATTCCGTGCAACTGCCCGGCGGTCAGGGCAATGTCTCTGGCGGCCAGCGCGAGTTTGTCCCCGTGCTGGCGCGGGCAGCGGTAGCAGTGGGCGTCGCCGGGCTGTTCATGGAAACCCATCCCGACCCCGATCGCGCTCTGAGCGATGGCCCCAATGCCTGGCCATTGGAACAGATGGAGCCGCTGCTGGCGACGCTCCAGGCGCTGGATGCGTTGGTGAAACAACACGGTTTTCTGGAAACCGGACTAAAATAACTGTTTTATCCCCCAAGAGCGCAACACCCAGAGGAGTTGTAAGAATGTCGAAAATCAAAGAAATCCGCGGCCGTGAAATCATGGACTCGCGCGGCAACCCGACCGTCAGCGTCGATGTCATTCTGGAATCCGGGGCCAAGGGCACGGCGGGCGTCCCGTCCGGCGCGTCCACCGGTAGCCGTGAGGCACTGGAACTGCGTGACGGCGACAAGAGCCGTTACTTGGGCAAGGGCGTCCTGAAGGCAGTCGCCAACGTCAACAGCGAACTGCGCAGCGCGCTGGTCGGCATCGAAGCCGTCGGTAATCAGGCCGCCATCGACCAGCGGATGATCGACCTGGATGGCACCCCCACCAAGAGCCGTTTAGGCGCCAACGCGCTGCTGGGCGTTTCAATGGCCACCGCGCACGCCGCCGCCGTTGAGAAGGGTGTGCCGCTGTACAAGTATCTGAATCCGGTCGGTCCCTATCATCTGCCGGTGCCGATGATGAACATCCTCAATGGCGGCGCTCATGCGGACAACAGCGTCGACATGCAGGAATTCATGATCATGCCGATCGGCGCACCCAGTTTCCGCGAAGCGCTGCGTTGGGGGGCGGAAGTGTTCCATGCCCTGAAGGCGGTATTGAAGAAGCAGGGGATGAACACCGCGGTCGGTGATGAAGGCGGCTTCGCTCCGAATCTGCCGTCTAATGAAGCCGCGCTGGAAGCAGTGATGGAAGCCATTGGCAAGGCAGGCTATACCCCGGGCAAGGATTTATACATCGCCCTGGACTGCGCCGCATCCGAGTTCTACAAGGACGGTAAGTATGTCCTGGAAGCGGAAGGCAAATCCTTCACTGCTAATGAGTTCTCTGACAAGCTGGCCGACTGGGTCAACCGTTATCCCATCGTCTCCATTGAAGACGGTCTGGACGAGAGCGACTGGGCGGGCTGGGCTTATCTGACACAGATTCTGGGCAAGAAAGTGCAACTGGTCGGCGACGATCTGTTCGTCACTAATACCTCGATCCTCAAGCGCGGCATCGACGAGGGCATCGCCAACTCGATCCTGATCAAGGTCAACCAGATCGGCACCCTGACCGAGACCCTGGCGGCCATTAATATGGCCGCCGCCGCTGGCTACACCTCGATCTCCTCGCATCGTTCCGGCGAAACCGAGGACACCACCATTGCCGATCTGGCCGTAGCCACCGCCGCCAGCCAGATCAAGACCGGCTCGCTCAGCCGCTCCGACCGCATCGCCAAGTACAACCGGCTGCTGGTTATCGAAGAAGAGTTAGGTTCCGCCGCTATCTATCCGGGCAAGGCGGCGTTTAAGGTATTCCGCGACTGAACGAGGCTGCCTTCACCGCCATCCGCGCCCGGTTTGTCCGGGGGCGAATGGCCGGATCTCTGTCACCTGCGCCTCCCCGTTCTGCTGCCCCTGTGGCGGAGGAAACGGCGGAAAGGCGCAGGTTATCTTTGTCGTCCGCTGCTGATCCCGCCAAGTCGGGAGTGAAATGGCAAGCGCTGGTTGCGGCATTGCTTGCCGTGTTGGTGACGCTGCAATACCTGCTCTGGCTCGCCGAGGACGGGGTACGGCAAACCTATGCGCTGCGTATCGCTAATCAGGCACAAACTGAGGAAAATGCGGCGCTGAATGAACGTAACCGGGCTTTGGAAGCGGATGTTATCGATCTGAAAAATGGGCTGATGGCCATTGAGGAGCGGGCGCGTTCCGAAATGGGCATGATTCGCCCTGATGAAACCTTCTATCGGATTCTTGATCAGCCTTTGCCACAGCCGAAACCGGCGGCGATTCCTGCCAAACCCGCTGCGCCGGTCCACAAGTCGCCCCCGCCGGTTAAGTCAGCAGCAGCCATCGTCAAACCGCCAGCAATCAGGCCGTCTGCACCTCCAGCGTTGCTCCTGCCGGTTAAGCCAGCGGCAGCACTCGCCAAGCCGTCTGCACCTCCAGCGTTGCTCCTGCCGGTTAAGCCAGCGGCAGCACCTGCCAAGCCGCCTGCCACCCGGCCGTCTGCGCTTCCAGCGTCGTCCCCGCCGCGCATCGCCAAGCCGTCACCGAATCCAGCGCAACCCCGTTAATCGGCAAAACCGGCCATGTCCGCGATCCGTTATTGGGCGATTGTCCCCGCCGCTGGCGCTGGCCGACGCATGGGTTCGGCTATTCCCAAGCAGTATCTTCCGTTGGCGGGCCAGTCAGTCATCGCCCACACGCTCGACACGCTGCTGCACCATCCCCGTTTAGCCGGGGTGGTCGTCGCCATCAGCGCTGACGACGAGTGGTGGCCGGAGATCGCTGCTGGACGAGTGACTGATAAACCCTTGCTGGTCGTGACCGGCGGCGTGGAACGTAGCCATTCTGTGCTGAATGGTTTGGATGCGTTGTCGGAACGAGCGCATCCTGATGACTGGGTGCTGGTTCACGACGCGGCCCGGCCCTGTCTGCGCGTCGCTGACCTGGAGAGGCTATTGACGGAACTGGCCGACGATCCGGTCGGCGGACTGCTGGCGGTTCCAGTGCGCGACACGTTGAAGCGGGCCGATGCCGCCGGGCGAGTCGCAGTGACCGTGGATCGCTCGTCACTCTGGCACGCCCTGACCCCGCAAATGTTCCGGTTGGGACTGTTGCGCGATGCTTTGCGAAAGGCGCTGACCCGTAGACTGATGGTCACTGATGAGGCGGCGGCGATGGAAGCAGCGGGTTTTACCCCCCGGCTGATCGAGGGACGGGCAGATAATCTGAAAATCACCCGGCCAGAAGATTTAGCCTTGGCGGAGTTTTATCTGACTCGTGGACAGGATAGAAAGATGCGCATCGGTCACGGTTTCGATGTTCACGCTTTTGGCCCCGGTGAATTCATTACGCTGGGCGGCGTGCGCATTCCGCATACTCAGGGGCTGATCGCTCATTCCGACGGCGATGTGCTGTTACATGCGCTGTGCGATGCGCTGCTCGGCGCGGCGGGATTGGGCGATATCGGTCAGCACTTCCCCGATTCCAGCGCGGAATTCAGAAACATCGACAGCCGTATTCTGCTGCGGCGGGTCGTCTGGTTGTTGCAGGAACGGCGACTCACGGTCGGCAATGTGGACGCCACGATCATCGCGCAAGCCCCGCGCATGGCCCCGCATATCGCCGCCATGCGCGAATGCCTGGCGGCTGATTTGAACGTCGCTCTGGATCAGGTGAATGTCAAAGCGACGACGACCGAGTGGCTCGGTTACGTCGGGCGCGGCGAAGGCATCGCCGTCCATGCCGTGGCGCTGCTGGTTTGAGAAGGATCGTCTACGTTCGCTGTCGCTGGCGGGTATGCGTTCACCCCCTCCCACGTTGGGGAGGGGGAGCCAGATAACCGACTGTTTCGTAAAACTCCCTCCCCCTTGGTGGGGAGGGCTGGGGTAGGGGTCTGAACGGTTACGAAAGTAGAATGATCAGGTAATAACGGTCGGCTCATTCCGTCCGGTGCGCTCACGGATGCCGGCGAGGTTGTTGGCGATGCTGATCAGTTCCCCCAGCGCTTGTTGAGTGTCCAGATCATGTTGGGCTGGATCGGCTTCATACGCCTCGATGTAAACCCGCAGCGTCGCACCTTCTGTGCCGGTGCCGGACAGCCGGTAAACGATTCGCGACCCGTCTTTGAAACCGATGCGGATGCCCTGCTTCTCGCTGACGCTGTCGTCGATGGGATCGACATAGCGGAAGTCATCGGCGTAGTCGACGACATACGAACCCAGTTGCTGACCAGGCAAGGTCGCGGTCGCGGCGCGCAGCGCATCAACCAAACCGTTGGCGGCGGCACTGTCAACTGCCTCGTAGTCATGGCGGGTATAGTAGTTCCGCCCGTAAATCCGCCAATGTTCACGGACAATCTCCGCCACCGACTGCCCGCGTTCGGCCAGAATGTTCATCCAGAATAGCACCGCCCATAACCCGTCTTTCTCGCGCACATGATCGGAGCCGGTGCCGAAACTCTCTTCGCCGCACAGGGTGATTTTGCCCGCGTCGAGCAGATTGCCGAAGAATTTCCAGCCAGTCGGGGTTTCATAGCAGGGCAGGCCCAGTTTGGCCGCCACCCGGTCCGCCGCCTGACTGGTGGGCATCGACCGGGCCATGCCGGTTAACAAGGCGCGATAGCCGGGCGCCAGCTTGGCGTTGGCCAGGATCACCGCCAGACTGTCGCTGGGGGTGACAAAGAAATGCCGGCCCAGCACCATATTGCGGTCGCCGTCGCCGTCCGAGGCCGCGCCAAAGTCCGGCGCGTCCGGCCCGAACAGGTAATCGGCCAGCTCCTTGGCATAGACCAGATTCGGGTCAGGATGGCCGTGGCCGAAATCCTCCAGCGGGACGCCATTGACGACGGTCCCTTTGGGCGCGCCCAGCCGGTTTTCGATGATCTCGCGGGCGTAGGGGCCGGTGACCGCATGCATGGCGTCGAAGCGCATCCGGAACCCGGACTGGAACCGTTCGCGGATCTTGTCGAAATCGAACAATTGTTCCATTAAATCAGCGTAATCACTCACTGAATCGACGATATCGACGCGCATGTCGCCAACCGTCGTTGTGCCCAGCTTATCCAGATCGATATCCGGGGTATCCAGAATCCGGTAGCGGTTGATGTGCCGGGTCGCCGTGTAGAGGGCCTCGGTCACTTTTTCTGGAGCCGGGCCGCCGTTGGGCGTGTTGAACTTGATGCCGAAATCTTCGTCCGGCCCACCGGGATTGTGGCTGGCCGACAGGATGATGCCGCCCCGGGCCTGGTGCTTGCGGATCAAGTGGGAAGCGGCGGGCGTCGAGAGAATGCCGCCCTGGCCCAAAATCACCCGTGTACAGCCGTTAGCGGCGGCGATGCGCAGGATGATCTGGATCGCCTGCCGGTTGTAGTAGCGACCGTCGCCGCCCACGACCAGCGGTGCCTCTTCCATCTCGTGCTGGGTGTCGAAAATACACTGGACGAAATTTTCCAGATAATGCGGTTTTTCGAAAACCTTGACCTTCTTGCGCAGCCCCGAGGTGCCGGGTTTTTGATCGGTGAACGGTTGGGTGGCGATGGTTTCAACGGGCATGTGCGGGGTTCTCCTGGGGGTTTTACTGGAATTTATAAGGGTATTATGCGCCGGTTGCCGATTGCAGGGTAGAACTGGGGCGAGCGGGAGTCGGCATCGCCGGCTCGGCCAATAATCCAGATTTCAATATCCGCTACGTCGCCAGCGCGCAGCACCCGGGCGCACTCGGCCACGGTGCTTGAGGTGGTCATCACGTCGTCGAGGAGGGCGACGCGCCTTCCCGGCAGGGGTTGACCGAGCGCGAAGGCGCCCAGCGGGTTGGTCTGGCGGGCACGGGCGTTCAGCCGGGTTTGCGGGGTGGTGTAGCGCACCCGGCGCAGACCTTCGGCCAGTAGTGGAATGTGGAAACGATCGGCAGCCGGACGGGCCAGTTCCAGCGCCTGATTGAACCCGCGTTCGCGCAAACGCCGGGGATGCAGCGGCACGGGAAGGATGCAATCGGGCCAAGGTCCGCCGCGTTCGGCCAGGGCGTCGGCGAACAGCTCGCCGAGCAGTCGGGCGTGGCTCAGCCGGCCGTTGAATTTGAGTCGGCGAATCAGAAAATCCATCGGATGTTGATAGCGAAAAGGCGCAAAGGTGCGGTCATAGTCAGGAGGGCGCGTCCGGCAAGCGTCGCAGGGTCCGGTTTGACCGGCGGCCAGCGGCAGGGCGCAAACCGGGCAGGCTGCGAGATTGCGCGGGAGATCAGCGGCGCATCCCGCGCACAGATCCCGTCCGTCCGTGCCTGCCGCGCCGCACAACAGGCAAGTGGGAGGCAGTAGAATGTGATGAAACCGTTGCAACCAGGCGGCGATCACGACGGTGCGCGCCTGATGATTGACAAGGCCAAGACGGTTTCCGAAGATGACCGCTGACAGTGAATACTGAGCTTATTTCTATACATTAAGGATTGAAATCATGCAGATGCACATGCTGGAGCAAAGCGAAGACACGGTGATTGGCAAGGTAGCGCGCGGTTCGTCCGCCAAACAGGCCGCAGCCCTGATGAATTATGGCAATCTAATTGCGATTCTCATTCCGTTTCCGCTGCTCATCTTCTGGTTTGGCGCGTCAATGCTGGTATATGCCATGAATCGTCATCACCCCAATCCCAAGGTGGGCCACTATACGCAACAGGCCGCCTATCGTTTCTACGGAATCACGGGATTCTTCGTCGTTGCGGCAACTTTCATTCCCGGCGGCGGCTGGATCTGGCACCTGCTGGCCTGGATTGTGGCAGCGCTGATCCTGATCCCCTGGTCCATTATCGATCTACGGCGGATTTACCGGGATGAATGGGTGGATATTCCGCTCGATGACCAGGGGCATCCATTATCCATGGCTCAATGAGCGTGAATTGATCCGGATGTGCCGGCTCGAACTGAGTGAACGGTGTCCGCCGCTGATGGTCGGGCGATTGACGATGAACAGTGTGGATGAGCTTTGGCAGCGCGTCGAGGCCGATACCTGGCGTCCCGATGCGCGGATCGCCCAACACGAGGTCCTATGAACGATCTGACCCGTTCTCTGGAAAATTTGGGATTGCCGCCGTTCCTGCAGGAACTGAGTAGCGTAGTGATCGCTTTATTAGATGAGAACGGCCATGTATTGGCCGCCAACCAGGGTTTTCTGCGCATGGTGCAGCCGCCGGAAACCGCTGGCGGACCGTGGGATGTCCGCTCGCTGTTTGTCAATCCCCGTCTGGAAGATGTGCAGTCGCTGGGACCCTACCATGGCGGCGCATTACTACTCTATCGGGGCATTTTGAACGTCGCCCACGACGATCAGCCCTGCCGTTCCTTGCAGGGACATATCTACCGTTGGCAGCAGGGGCGGTTGCTGGTAGCGGCTGAATATGATGTAGAAGGTCTGGAAATGCTGGGCGCGACGGTGATGCAGCTTAACGAGGAGTTGGCTGAGACCCAGCAGCAGTTATTGCGCGCCAACCGGGAGCTGAAGCGCAATGAAGCGACGATCCAGGAGTTGATGCATACGGATCCGTTGACCGGGGTCGGTAACCGCCGGCGACTGGACGAAGCGTTGGCGTCCGCAGTTGAGCGGAGCTGGCAATATGGCGACGCGCTCTGCCTGTTGATCGCCGATCTGGATCACTTCAAGGAGGTCAACGACCGCCACAGTCACGCTGTAGGCGATGAGGTATTGAAACGGTTTGCGGCGTTGCTACGTGATCATTGTCGGCAGAGCGATCTGGTCGCCCGCTTCGGGGGTGAAGAGTTCGTATTGTTGCTGCCCGATGCTCATTTGGAAAGTGCGGTAGCTTGTGCTGAGCGGATCCGCCAACGGTTGGAATCGCAGCCGTTGGCACCGCAGGTTGGACGGGTGACCGCCAGCTTTGGCGTGGCGATGCTGTCCCGTAACGAGGAGGGCGGAGATCTGCTGCGGCGGGCTGATCAGGCGCTGTACCGCTCCAAGAAGGAGGGCCGCAATCGGGTCACCCAGTCGATTGCTCCCGGTCAGAGTGCCGCACCCAATACGGGGTGTTGCTAAATGCCGCTGTACACCCACACCCTCGGCGAAGGATCGGACGTGGTGCTGGCGCATGGCTGGGGAATGCACTCGGGCGTCTGGGAGGAGGTCGTGGAAGGACTGCTCGACCATCACCGGATCACGGTGCTGGATTTACCCGGTCATGGTTACAGCCGGGGGCCGGAAGCAGGGCGCACGTTGAACGATTGGGCGACGGCCGTGTTGGCGGCGACTCCAGCTCCAGCGGCCTGGATCGGCTGGTCATTAGGCGGGCTGGTGGCGCAGCAGGCCCTGTTGATGGCTCCAGAACGGGTGAGTCGCCTGGTATTGGTCAATAGTACCCCCTGTTTCGTCCAGCGCCCTGACTGGCCGCACGGCGTTGCTTTATCGGTCCTGCATCGTTTTGCCGAGGAGTTGCACCAGGACTACCGGGCCGTGCTGAAACGCTTCATTGCGCTGGAGGTGCATGGCAGCGAACACGCCAGCGCTCAGTTAAAACAGTTGAAGGCCATGCTGTTCCAACATGGCGAGCCGGACGTGGCGGCCTTGGAGGAGGGGCTGGCGATGCTGGAAACGACCGATCTGCGTGCGGAGTGGTCGCGGATTCAATGTCCAACCCTGCTGTTGATGGGGCAGCGCGATCAACTGGTTCCGGCGGGAGCAGGGGAAGCGATGTTGCACCGGTTGCCGGATGCCCGGTTGCACATCTTTCCCCGTGCAGGCCACGCGCCGTTCTTCTCTCATTTGCCAGAATTCGTGGCGCAACTTAGAGCGTTTCTCGATGCATGATGACCGTGAGGGCTTACCGTTCGCCCCTGATCAGAACCGGTTGCGGCGCGCTTTCGAACGGGCGGCGGGGCATGACGACGATGCAGCGTTTCTGCTCCGCGAAATTGGCGGACGATTGCTGGAACGACTGGATCTGCTCAAATTAAAACCGGAGGTCATCCTCGATGTCGGCTGTGGAACCGGCGTCATCACCGCGCAATTGATGAAGAAATACCGCAAAGCGCGGGTGATCGGTTTAGAGCGGGCGCCGGCGATGGTGGCGAAAGCCCGTCAACGTGCGCCGTGGTTGCGGACACTGCATGGACTGTGTGCGGAACCGGAGGCCATACCGCTGGCCGATGCCCGCTTCGACCTGATCTTCTCCAATCTGGCCCTGCCCTGGACGGTCGATCTGGATCAAACGCTGGCTGAATTTCGCCGATTGCTCAAACCGGGCGGCGCGCTGTTGTTCAGTACGCTGGGTCCCGACACCTTGCTGGAACTGCGCCGCAGTTGGGCGGTTGCTGGCGATGGCTGCAACCATGTCAACGCCTTTCTGGACATGCACGACATTGGAGATGCTCTGTTGCGGGCGCGGCTGGCCGAGCCGGTTATGGATGTTGAACGGCTGACCCTCACTTACACGGAAGTGGATCGCCTGGCGCGTGATTTGGGTCGGTTGGGTGCCCGCAATGTGACGCTGGGTCGGCCTGCAGGTTTGACCGGCAAGGGGCGCTGGCGAGCGATGCAGGACGCTTACGAGCGATATCGCCGCCCGGATGGGTTGCTGCCGGTCAGTTGTGAAGTGGTCTATGGCCACGCTTGGGGGCTATTGCCGAATCCCGCCCGCTCCCGCCACGAAGAGCCAGCGGTTTTTCCATTATCGCGGCTGCGGCGGTAGCCGCTTACCCTCACCAACGCTCACGTTATCGAGAAAGCCGGCAACCTGGCGGTGCGCTGCGGCGACCAGGAATCAGTCGCCCGGATCCGCCAGCGGAGTAACAAGCCTGGTCTGGCGTTGTTGGAGGCATTTTCCAACGATATCATCAGTGGATTGCGCGAAATCGACGGGGTACGTTACATCCAGATTTCCGCGCCGACCAGCCCGGGTAACAGCGGCGGTCCAGTCATCCTGGGGGATGGAACCGTCATCGGCATCGCCACCATGGGCGCCAAGGTTGGTCAGAATCTCAATTTCGCTATCGCGGCCGTTGGAGCGATTGCCGCCGGTTTCTTCGATCCAGCCCGCCCGAAAAGCCAGCCCCCAAGGGCCAATAAAGCGCGTCTTCCTGGGTTACGTCTTTGGTGTTGTCAGCCTATCCCACCGCTCCGAGCGCCAGCACGTAACCGCCCGCCACCAACAGTTCTCCCGGCTTTACCTCGGTGGCGGTATTGACCCCCGGCGTCAGCACGTCCAGCAGATCCCCGGACGGCGTCAGCCGATAGGCCGGCATGTTCTGACTCCCCAGTTGCACCCACCAGTCATCGCGACGCGCCTGCAAGCACAGATGGCGGCGCGACAAACCCAGATATTCCGCACTAATACCCACCGCCTGGGCTGGATTGCCCTCCCAGCGCAACGACCGCGGATCAGCGAGCAACTTGGGGGCAATATCCGCTTCCGCGCCGCGCCCGAAACTCACCACCCGTCCACGCGGCACGGGCAACTCCAGCGGCGTCGGTAAGCGCATCCAGCCCAGATAATGTCCCGCCATGGGTTCGGGAACCGCATAAAGCTTCAGTTCCAGCTCCGGAAACGGTTGCCATACTCCGGGTATTTCCAATGGTGCTGACTGCCCTGCCACTTCACCAAACACCCGATCGGCGCTATCAATTCGCAACCAGGCTGCGGCCTCGGGGTTCGCATCCAGCACCAATCCTCCGGCACGGTCGAAACTCAGCCGCCAGTCACTAATGCCTGCAGGCGCATAGGTCGATAACCGTTGCAGAGCCACCCCCATCACCTTCAGGCAGGCCGGTGACCGTCGGGGAATCCAGGTCCCCTGATCCATCCCCAGCACAGCAGGCACCGGTAGCGGAGTATCCACCTCCAAACTCGCACTCTCCTTGAGCGGGAGAGGGGCTGAGGGTAAGGGTCTTGGGGAAACCGGCTTGGGAGTGGGCTTGGAGGCCAGGACATCAGACTCCAGGGGCGGCGGTGGATCATCGAAATCAATGGAAATGCCCAGCACGGGTTCACGCCGACCCCAGGGATCGACCTGCGGATAATCCTCATCCAGCGACATCAACGATGGCTCAGATTCCCGCAACGGTGCGGATTGCCGCACCAGTTCCGGCGATCCTGCCAACGGAACAACAGCGGGTACTCTGACCAGTGAGGCAACGGGCGTTGCAACATCCGCTGACGACTCCTGCGCCACTAACGACTCCACATCAGCGGCTGGCGCCATAACCCGCAGTCGCAATCCCCGGTTCCGGCGATCACGCGCCAGAAACCCGCCCGCCTCATCGCCGGTCAGGGTCAGGCACCCGGGCGGTTCGGCCACCACATCCACGATCTCTGACGGACCCGAGCGCAGCATTAGCAACACCGACTCGCCGCCGATGAACGGCCAGGCCATCACGGCAAAGCTACTGGCTCGCCGGTCGCTATTCAACAGCGTCAGCCGCTGGCCGGGATAGATCGGCCCCAAATCCCGCCACTCGCCATGTCCCTCCGCGGCTGCTTCTATCCGGAACAGGGCGGTCTCGCCCTCAGCCGGCACATAAATTGCCCGACCAAACAAAAATTGCGCTTCGCCGGGCCGCAGCGCCGAATCTGGTTCCACGCGATAGCGAATCACCGCGTTCTCAGTCAGAAAGCGGCCCAATTCCTGTTCATGCAGGCGTTGCAGTTCCCGTATCAGGGTACGCCGCCCAAGACTATCCTCCAACCGATCATCGCGGATATAGTCGCGCTCCGGAATCCTTACGATGACCTGGCTGTAGTACATCTCCCGGCGCTGGCGGGCGCGGGGCGCGCGGGGATAACGCTTGAGCGCCTCCAGCAAAAACACGCCTTCCTGACCACCCCGAACCCGCTCCCAGAGTAACTCGACGTTGAATACGTCCGGGATTTTGCGCAAGGTCGCGCAAACTACATAGTCAGATGCGACCAGCGCATCAGGATGGGTTGTCATCTTCTTTTTCCTCAACCGCAACGGCCAGCGCCACGATCGGCAGTACGAACAGCGTCAGATGACTGCCAGCGGTTGACAGCAACGACATCGGTTGACCCATTACCGGCAGAAATCCCAAATTGGCGCCCCATGAAACCATAAAATGCGCAACCAGCAGAGCCGCGCCGCCATAAAGGGTGAAATAGATGAACCCACCCGGCGCGGTCAAGGGGTCATCGTTGCATCCAGCCCGGTATGCCGCGCGATCCCCAATAGTGAGCAGGAGGCCGATAAACGCCGCCTGAATCCCGACCAAAATCAGCGCCGCCAGTCCACCATAGCGGTTCAGCAAGAAGGCTGGCATGAAATCATTCTCCACTGCCGGCAGGGTCATGATCCGGCCATTGATCGGCTCGTTCCAGACCGTCCCCTGCCAACCGCCGGCGCGGATCGCCTCCAGCGCCCGCCGCAATTGATAGCCCGCATGAGGATATTGCTCCGGCCCTGCCCACACTCGAATGCGATCAGCTTGAAAATCCAGCGGAAAATTCTCCGGCTGCTCGCGCAGCCACGCTAGTCCGGCTATCGCGGACAAGACCAGCGCTAAGGCGGTCAACCGGCCTAGCCCGCGCCAAGCCGGTTGGGGATGAACACGCGCCCAACTCCAGATCAACGCGATGATCCAAAATGCCAGCAACAGCAGGGGTGAAAAATCGCGCAGAAATGCCAGCGCGAAACCGCTCACCATCGCCAGTAACACGACGGGCCTCAAATAACGCCACCCCTGTAAGAGTTTGCCAAAGCTTCCGGACGATTCCCACCGATGCCTGCGCGACGCCAAACCATAGGCTGCCGTGGTCACCAGCGCCAGTTTGATCAGCTCAAAGGGTTGAAACCCGCCCCAGCCGCCCTCGTCACCCCACATGACCTGCATAATCAACAATCCCATCGCCGCACCGCCCAGCAGTCGCAACCCCCCTCGCACCCGACACAATTTTGGCCATCCTGAGCGCTGTTGCTGTCCATAGTTCCACCCGGCCCAGGCCAGCCAACCGAAGGCCCCGGCCAGCGCCGCGCTGCTGCCGCCATAACGCGACCAGCCTGATTCCCCAGCGCCGACTGCCAATTGCAACCCAGCGACCAGTCCGATACCGAGCAACAGAGTGAGCGCCGCCAACAACCGGGCGCTCCACCGCGAACGCACCGTGATTAACCAAAGACCCAGGATTGACCAAGCCAGCCCATATGACCATAGCATCGGCGTCACCAGACTGCTCAAATGCAAGCCCAGGCTCACGCCGGCCAGCGCCAGCGCCACCGTTATCCGCCAGCCCCCACGCAAACCTACCCACCCCAGCGCCAGTGCGGCCAGTCCCAGCCCGAGCGGCCATGCCAAACCCGCAACGTTCAGTGGCCGCCACCACGTCACTGTCCGCCATTGAACAGATATCGCTGACGAAGTCGCCGGTGGCTCCGCACCGTCCAGCCAGCGCCAGGCGCGAGTCAGCACGGTCAACTTCAGCGTCGGCGCTGTTTGCGCCACTCGATACCTGGTACGGCCAATGATCAAGCCATCGCCCACGACCAGCGGAATGGAACGCAGCCATAGCGCTTCCGCTTCCGGCGTACCTGCTGCAATAATCACCGGCGGGCTATCGGGTCGCCCAGCGGCGAGGCCGGGACGTAATACAAAACCGACTCGGTCCGATGCCAGCATCGCAGTATCGACTGGCGCGCCCGCCAAGCCCAGTCGGTCAGCGCAATAAACTCCGCCGCCCAACCGTAGCGGGCGCTGCAGCCAGCGGCGCAAACCGGGCCAACCGCCCAGGCGTTCGCGGAAAACGGTTCGCCAATTTTCATAGCACTCCGGCAGTTGCCGCTCCTCCAATCGCAGGCTGAAGCCATCATATTCCCAGCGCCGGCCAGCGCTTTGCATGACCAGCCGGTCCGGCTTCACTATCAGCACCTCGAACAATTGGGTGCCGATGACAAACGCAGCGCCGGGCGTCAACGGCCATTCCCGGGTCGACCGATCATTCCAGCCTCCGTCCGGTTGCCACACCACCTGCTTGCCGGGAGAGAGATTCGCCAACCGCCAGTTGCCATCCTGATCGCGGCTCACCCGTAGATGTTCGCTGTCCGCCTGCAAAGCCGCCAGCGCCTCCCGACCTAGCACGACGCTCTGACCCGGCTCCAGCGCCACGGTCAGACTACGCGGCTCCCGCCAGGCCGGCGCCTGCGCTACCGTCCACCCTACGCCCAGCACCGGCAACAGCCAGATCAGCAATAGCCATCTCCGATGGCTGACCACGAATAATGGCATCAATTCTTACCCTCTTCCCCGTCATTTTTCAGGAGCGGTCTTGTACAACTTCTTAAAGCCGGTCGCGCCAGACCAGCCGCCCATCCCGCCGCTGGATGTGCGGAAACTCCGGTCGCCGGACGTTGAAGTCCTCGATTTGTTGACGCACATAGCGGCCGGAGGCGCTGAAATGCAGCGCTCGGTGCAAACGACTGACCTCATCATCCCAGGCACCATCCAGCCAGTCCGGCTCGTCGTCGCTTTGCGGCGCGAGTAGATCAGGATGGTCGCTGGCCCAACGCTGACGCACGGGCAAATCAGCCGGCGCCACCGCAATCCGCCCCCCGCTATCGGGCCGCAACAGACCTGCATTCAGCGCCTGGTCAAACAGCTCAGCGTCCTCGCGCCGCCTGGCTGTTTTTTCAGTGGGGCTGGTTTTATCAGCGGTTTCTGGCTGGGTGGCTGGCAGCGCTGGCGCGTAAAGCACCGCCAGCCGCCCGTATAAAAGCCCGATGCTCACAGCCGCCAACAGGAGGGAAAATATCCCATTGGGTTGATTCAGTCTGGATTTGGGTTCCATGCGCAATCATGAAAAGTGGAGTATCTTGATCAGTCATAGCCGGTGAGTTTACTGAATATTAGACTCTTACCGAGTCATGGAATCCGGAGAATGTCCCATGAAAAACGGCGAATGGATTGTCATTGACAGCCGGGAATACCAACTGGATGCCGTGCTGTCCACGGGTGTGGGCAGCTATGGTCAGGTTTGGGCGGCGACAGATGATGCGGGTCATGCGGTCGCCCTCAAATTTATCAACACCGAAGCGATGTCCCAGGCCGATCCCAGTCTGCGCGGTCACTGGCGAGCGCATCTGGAGCGGGAAATCGCCTTCCTGGCGAGTTTGAGCGCCGAGCAGTCCCGCCACATCGTCACCCTGCTCGACCACGGCCAGATGGATGGGCAACCGGTGCTGGTCCTGGAACGGCTGGTGGCCAATCTCGGCCAGTGGCTGGCGCAGCAACGACGGGACAATGCGCCGCCCCCCGATCTGGAGCGGATTCTCGACTGGGCCGGGCAAATCCTGGCCGGTCTGGAGGTGATTCATCATGCCGGTTTCGTTTACCGTGATCTGAAATTCAGCAACATCCTGGTTGATCAACGGGGTGAGCAGCTCAAACTGGCTGATTTCGGCTCGCTCAAGCGTGAGAATGGCGACAGCACCCGTTCCTTCATCGGCACCCCCGCCACCATGGCTCCGGAGCAGGCGCTCCCCGTGCGTTTTGGCCCCGAAGGCGGCGAATACGCCGTGGACTACCGCGCCGACTATTATGCTTTAGGTCTGCTGCTGTTTGGCCTGTTCACCCGTCAGCCCGCCACTGCCGCGCAGCGCCGGCTGGGTCAACTGCTGGCTCAACACGGCCAGGAAGGCGCCGCCCAGCATGGCGAACAGCTCGGAGGGTTAAACGACGAGGAGCGGGAACTGCTGCGGCAATCCATTGAATTCTGGACGGTTCCCGTATTAACCTTGCCCGGTAACGGCGCTGCGGCGCGGCTGACTGCATTCATCGACCGCCTGCTGGCCCGCGATCCTGCCGAACGCCCCCAGGACAGCGCCGAAATCCGCACAGTTTTGAACACGGTGCGTTTAGGGCAAGCCGAACCGCTGACCCTCGCGCCGACCCCGGATACGCCAGCCATCGTCGCGGACTGGGATCTGCCGCCGCCCCCGCCCCTGCCGCCCAACCGGCATCGCCGCCAAGTCGGAACCGCGAGCCGCTCGCCCGGGCTGCGCCGGGCTGCAGCGCTGGTTGGCATGATGGGATTGGCCGGTACGCTGGCTTGGGCCATCGTCATCCGACCGATGAGTGAACTGCCGCAGAATCATCCCATCGTACCGGATGCCGTGATCACGACCGCGCCCGTCGCTGTGGAACCCGCTCCGATCGCCCCGATAGACGCCCCCTCGCCAGCGCCTGAATCGCCCGTCGTTCCGGAACAACCCGTCGCAGATTCCAAAATCGCACCTGCTATCGAACCAGAGACTGCGCCAGTCGCAGTCTCCAAACCCGCTATCGAATCAGAGATTGCGCCAGTCGCAGTCTCCAAACCCGCTATCGAACCAGAGATTGCGCCAGTCGTAGACTCCGGAAGCCAACTGGACAGCAAGCCAGTCGCTGTCGAAATCGCGGAACCGCCTGCCGCGCCGCCTGTCGCTTCCCCAGTAGCCAAACCCGAACCGAAATCACCCGCCGCACTGCCGGCTGCTCCTCCGGTGGCCAAACCCGAACCGAAAGCACCTGTCGTACCACCGTTTGTTGCTCGCCCCGTAGCTAAACCCGAACCGAAAGCACCTGTCGCTCCTTCAGTGGCCAAACCTGAACCGAAAATTCCCGCCGCGCCGGGACCAGAAATCTCTCGCCGCGCACCGCCGCGCACCGTCAAGGTCACCCCTCCGCTGCACCGGGATAAATCCGCAGCACCGGTTCGTACCCAGCGCACGGTCAAAACGACGCCTTCGTTGCCTCCAGCAACGACTCGGCCCGCTACGGTTGCGCCTGCCAGCCCAGTCGCCCGTGCTGAACCGCGTCTACAAACAACGTCGCCGACCTTCCCGCCGATCCGGCTGGAGTCGCGTCCGCAACCTGAACCAACGCCACCAACCCTCCCACCGATCCGGCTGGAATCGCGTCCGCAACCTAAACCAACGCCGCCGGCCCTTCCACCGATCAATCTGGTCAGCCGCACTGCGCCTGCGCCGACTACCACCCCCGTTCGTCCGGCGCAACCAACGAACACACCTAAATCCATAACTCCCGCCGCGGCCCCGCCGAAACCACCTGCGCCCCGCCCCATCGATCCCGTCACCCAGTTCCAGGAAGACGCCGCTCGCGCTTCGGCGGGCATCCGCCGCGATGTCGAGGCGCTCACGAGTTGGATGGGCCGAACCGGCGCGTCAGTCGGCACAGAAATTCAGCGGGGTCTGAACGATGCGGATCAGGCGGTGACTCGCTGGACCCAGGGCAACGGAACCCAGGTCGAGCGTCGGGATCGCTGGTCTGAGCGGCATGGCGATCAAACCCGTCGTCCGTAAGCCTCCCCACACCCTGATCAGGACGGCAACGCGCCCACTTCGGGACAGCGCGCCTGCAACATCTCATGAAATCGTCGGGCCAAATGCGGAGCCAGCCGATTGTTAGGGGTGTGGATAAAAACATGGGGTTCCCGCCCCTCGCTCAGCCACAGCGCCAGTTTGTCCAGCCACGGCTCCAGAAACGGCCGGTTCGCTTCCAGGTCAGGATGACCGATGTAGCGAATGAACGGACGCGGCCCCAGGCTGATAGCGTGAACTGGTAAACGCGGCTTTTTGCTCTGAGCGATTCGGGTATCGGAATCAACGGGGTCGGCGCTGAACAGGGCGCGACTGTCCAGCATGACGCGGTCAATGCCCAGATCCAGCAGCAGTCGGTTTAACTGGCGCTCATCCTCACCCTTGGCGAAAAAGGCGCGATGCCGCACTTCTACGGCGTATTGAAATCCCTGCGGAAGCGTCGTGAGATAATCGCGCAGCGCCAGCAGATCGCTAGGGCCGAAACTGGGCGGCAATTGCAGAAAACTCGGACCCATCCGGTCAGCCTCGGCCAGTGGCGTCAGCCGGTTCAAAAACTCGGTCGTCTCCGCCGCACAGTGGCGCAACCGCCGCTCATGGCTGATGGCGCGTGGGAATTTGAAACAGAACCGGAAGCCCGGCGCGGCATCTTCCCGCCAGCGCAGGACAGTTTCCGGCTTGGGCAGGCCGTAGAAACAGTTATTGCCCTCGACCGTGTTGAACGCCGCCGAATACTGACGTAGAAAATCATCAGGTTTGGAACCGGCAGTGAAAAGTTCGCCGATCCAGTCGCGATTGCTCCAGACTGGACAGCCCAGGTAACAGCGAGCCAGCGCCATGATCGGTCAGCCTCATTCCTCACCGTCGGCGATGCGCCGCAGCATTTCGCGGTTGCATTCCTGGACGTTAGCGCCGCGATCGCGCAGCAATCCTTGCCGCCGCAGTTCAGCGATAGTGCGGCTGACGGTTTCAGTGGTCAATCCGACCATGGCGCCGATGTCCTCGCGCCCAAACAGCGGTAGGTGGCTGTCCTGTTCGGGACAGGCCAGGCGCAGCAACAACCGGGCAACCCGCTGGCGGGCAGTGCCGGTGGTGAACTCAGTTAACCAGGCATCGGCATCACTTAACGCCTGCTGCCAGCGCGTCATCAGTTCCCGGTACAGGCGCGGTTGCTCGCGGCCCAACTGTTCAATGACCTCGACCGGGATCGCGCAGATCTCGCAGTCGGTGAGGGCGATGGCATCCTGTTGATAAGGTTGGCCGACCAGCGCCTCCAGCCCCAGGGCATCGCCATCTCGCAGCAGGCGCACGATACGCTGGCTGCCATCGGGCAAGTACTGCACCAGTTTCATCACCCCGCCCCGCAGAGTGAACAACGTGCTGCCCCGTTGGCTCATGCGGTACAGCGCATCCGGAGGCACCAGAGCCAGATCCTTGATCGGCGGGTGGATATGACGGAAGTCCGCCTCTTCCAGCCCGGAGAACAGCGCTGAATTGCGCACCGCGCAGGAGCGGCACTTGGTTTCGCTCAACCAAATCGCCTGTAATGAAATCGGCTTCATCGATCATCCACAGTCATGCGCTACGGTCATGTTTTGGGAAACTATCAGTCTATTTGACTTGAGAGCGCCGTAGGGCGCTAATGTTTCGCGAGTATTCGCGAGGGAATGATCAATATGAAAATCGCTGTCACCAGCCAAAATCGCCGCACCGTCACCGAACATGCGGGCAAGTGCCGCAAATTCTGGATTTACGATACCGAACAGGGCCAAGTCACTGGCAAGACCCTGCTGGAGTTGCCGCTTGAGCAGTCCTTTCATGAAAGTTCACCGCATGAACCCCATCCGCTGGACGACGTACAGGTGCTGATTGCGGCCAGCATGGGGCCGGGATTACATCAACGTCTCGCCGCCAAGGGCATCACGGCCCTGATGACTTCGGAAACCGACCCCGACCAGGCGGTTGCTGCTTATCTGCAAGGGACGCTGTCCAGCGGCACAGGTTCCTGCGATCACGGCTCCGATCACCACCATCATCATGCATGAACATCGGTAAATCGTTACAATGACGCTTATTATGCCTTGCCTGGAGTCAGGTATGCGCTATGTGGGTCTGATAGGGTTATACAATCGGCAGTATTCGTATAATCAATTAGATTAATCTGGCGCTCATGCCTAGACTTCATCCCATCGAGCTTCACCTAGTTGTTCCACCAACCCCCGGAGAATATGAAATGTCCATCATCAACAGCGAAATCAAACCGTTCAAAGCTCAGGCTTACCACAACGGCAAGTTCGTCGAGGTCACCGAAGCCAGTGTGAAGGGCAAGTGGTCCGTATTCTTCTTCTATCCGGCCGACTTCACCTTCGTCTGCCCGACCGAACTGGGCGACATGGCTGATCTGTACGCCGAGTACCAGAAGCTGGGCGTCGAAGTCTACTCCGTCTCGACCGACACCCATTTCACCCACAAAGCCTGGCACGACGCTTCGGACACGATCAAGAAGATCAAGTATCCGATGATCGGCGACCCGACCGGCGCGATCACCCGTGCTTTCGACGTGATGATCGAGGAAGAAGGTCTGGCGCTGCGCGGTACCTTCGTGGTCAACCCGGAAGGCGTCATCAAGGTCGCCGAAATCCACGATCTGGGCATTGGCCGTGACGCCGCCGAACTGCTGCGCAAGGTCAAGGCCGCCCAGTACGTCGCTTCTCATCCGGGCGAAGTCTGCCCCGCCAAGTGGAAAGAAGGCGAAGCCACCCTGAAGCCGTCGCTGGATCTGGTCGGCAAGATCTAAGCCGTCACCATCCGCCCGGACGCCATCCGCCCGGGCCGCTGATTCCACAGCCGGCTCCATGCCGGCTGTGTTTTATGTGCGCCGCGTTGCTGCGGGCACAGCCCCTTTCTCAGAAGGAACCGCCATGCTCGACGCCAACATCAAAACGCAACTGAAAGCCTATCTGGAAAAAGTCTCGCAGCCCATTGAGATCGTCGCCTCGCTGGACGATAGCGACAAGTCGCATGAATTACAGGCCCTGCTCAATGACCTCGTGAGTCTGACCGACAAAATCACCCTGACCGAAGTCCGCGACGACGCCCAGCGCAAGCCGTCGTTCTCGCTCAATCGCAAAGGGGCCAACCTGGGCGTGCGCTTTGCCGGCCTGCCCATGGGCCACGAATTCACCTCGCTGATTCTCGCGCTGTTGCAGGTCGGCGGTCATCCGCCCAAGGCCGAACCCGAGGTCATCGAGCAAATCCGCCAGCTTGAAGGCGAATTTCACTTCGAGACCTACGTTTCGCTGTCCTGCCACAACTGCCCGGAAGTGGTGCAGGCGCTGAACCTGATGGCGGTGGTCAACCCTAATATCCGCCACACCATGATCGACGGCGCGCTGTTCCAGCGGGAAGTCGAAGAACGCCAGGTCATGGCGGTGCCGATGGTGTTCCTGAATGGCCAGCTCTTCGGCCAGGGCCGCATGGAACTGGGCGAAATTCTGGCGAAAGCTGACACCGGAGCAGCAGCGCGCGATGCAAGGAAATTGTCAGCCAAGGAACCGTTTGATGTGCTGGTGATCGGTGGTGGTCCGGCGGGCGCGGCAGCGGCGATCTATGCGGCGCGCAAGGGTATTCATACCGGCATTGTCGCGGAGCGGTTTGGCGGTCAGGTCATGGACACGCTGGGCATTGAAAACTTCATTTCGATCAAGGAGACCGAAGGCCCCAAGCTGGTGATGGCGCTCGAAGAACACGTCAAGCAGTATGAAGTCGATGTCATGAATCATCAGCGCGCCGTGAACATCGTGCCGGGCGACCTGGCCGAAGTGCAGTTGGAGAACGGCGCCGCGCTGAAAGCGAAGACGGTGATCATCGCGACCGGCGCGCGCTGGCGCAACATGAACGTGCCCGGCGAAAAAGAGTTCAACGGCAAGGGCGTGGCCTACTGCCCGCATTGCGACGGCCCGCTGTTCAAGGGCAAGCGCGTGGCGGTGATCGGCGGCGGCAACTCGGGCGTGGAAGCTGCTATCGACCTCGCGGGCATTGTGAGTCACGTCACGCTGCTGGAATTCGCTGATGAGCTGCGCGCCGACGCCGTGCTGCAAAAGAAGCTCTACAGCCTGCCCAACGCCACGGTGATCAAAAGCGCGCAGACTACGGAAGTGACCGGCGATGATAAGGTGAGCGGTCTGATGTACAAGGATCGAGCTTCGGGTGAGACGCACTGGCTCGAACTTGAAGGTATTTTCGTGCAGATCGGCCTGTTGCCGAACACCGATTTCCTCAAGGGTACGGTTGAACTGACCCGGTTTGGCGAAGTCGTCATCGATCCCAAGGGCCACACTTCTGCACCGGGCGTGTTCGCGGCGGGCGACTGCACCACAGTGCCTTACAAGCAGATCATCATCGCCATGGGCGAAGGGGCGAAGGCGTCGCTATCGGCCTTTGATCACCTGATTCGCACGTCAGCGCCGGACTGAACCCCGACCGAGGATTCGGCCCATCTCCCAGCCCTGTCTCCAAGTCAGCATTGATTTTCAACCGAAGGAGGTTATCGCTATGTCAACTCCCCAAACCCTCGATATTGGCGTCCTGCAACGGTTGAAAATTCGCTGCATTTCTGAAACCGGATGGGTTGACACCGCCACGGTCTTTGACGACATCAAGGCGGCTGGCGGCGCGGAAACCGATCAATACACCATTCCCTGGCCGCCCTTCGGGCCGCTGCACGTCGACAACGCCGCCGGTTTTTCGGCGTTGCTGGAGGCGGAGGCGACCGATGGCGCGGTGTGCCGTCTGCTGTTCGACACCGGCTGGAATCCGGCCTGGATGGATCGGCGTTTCGCTGAGGAAGGCATTGACCGGTTGTTGCAACAGGGCCAGATCGAAGCGCTGATCATCAGCCATGAGCATTTTGATCACTTCTGGGGGATCGGCTCGACCCTCAAGCATTGTCCCGGCATTACCATCTACGTTCCCGAAGGCTTCCATCCTGCCGGGTTTGACCTGATCCGGCGGCAGGGCCATACCGGGACGGTGGTGACGGTTCCCGCCGATCAGCCGCTGGTGCTGTTTGCCGGTCTGGCGCTGGTCAATTTCCCGATGCATACCCTGTTGAAAGTCGATGGCGAAAATGTGCTGTACGCCAACCTCGCTGGTCGGGGCATGGCGATGGTCACCGGTTGCGGTCACGGCGGGGTGTTGAATCTGCTGAACTATGCCCGTCAGACGTTCACCGGCGGCGAGCGCATCCATGCGATCTACGGCGGGCTGCATATTTCGCCGCTGGAAGACTGGGATGAAGCGCGGGATCAGATCGTCAACGCGCTAAGCCAGTATGGGATTGACAAGGTCGCCTGCAACCACTGCACCGGACGCACTGCGGTTGAAAAAATGCTGGAGATCGGGATACCGGTCATGCGCGGAAATGCCCGGAATGGTTCGCAGACGAATCTATTCGTGGGCAATGGCGATGTCCTGGAACTGGGGTGACTGAATGCGGGAATACCCGCTGTTTCTGGCGGCTGCAACCCGACCGTAGCGGATTCCAAATTAGGCTCATGCCCTCACCACGGTCATCCGCCGTCCCTGGGGACTTTGCTTCGCCTCGCTGGAGGTGCGTTCCCGGATCGGCGGTTGTCCGCTGCGCCGGTCGAAAATGACCAGCCAGCCGCTATCCAGTCCCAGTCCGGCCAGATAGCCATCGAGTTGCTCCAAGCCTTCGGCCAGTGGATCCGGTTCCCGATCTCGCCAGACCTTGAGTTCAATGCCCAGCGTCACCACGCCGTAGCGCAGGCACAAATCCATCCGTCCCCGGCCAATGGCGTATTCCCGTTCCAACGTCCCGTCGCCATTGACCACCCGATGCAGAAAGGCCATCAGCACCAGATGCGGGGCGATTTCATGGTACGGGGCGCTACCGAGTAACGGTTGCCCATGCTGCCGCCAGAATTTGAGAAAGGCATCCAGCAATTGCTCCGGGTTCAGGCTACCGTCGGTATTGAGCCACGTTGGCGTGATCTGGGGCAGGGAATCTTGCGGTCCGCTCGCCAAGGCGCGCGGCAGGACTTCCCGATAGATCGGATTAGCGACCGCCAAACCGCCGCTACCTTCCCGGCGCAGCAGGCCCAAATCCACCAGGTATTGCCGGTCATCTTCAGCTACCTCCCCCAGCGCCACGCCGGCGAGCATCGGTTCAATCACCCGCCGTACCCGCTCCTCGCGCAACTTGTCGGCCAACTGATCCAAATGCGTCACCCGCCGCAGGATCAAATTCTCTTTGGCTTGCTGAATCCTTTCGACGGTAATCGGCTGGCTGCGGTCGCGACCGTCGCGCATCCGGAAACACACCTCATAGGCCAGGGCATTGATCAGCCAAGGCTGGCCCAAGGTCAACATCCATACTGCATCCAGCGCCTCGGGCGTGAAGATTTGCCCGGTTTCGGCGGTATGTTGCTGGAGTAATGCCTTGACTTCCGCTGCGTTAAAATCGCCCAAGCGCAGCGATTCGGCCTTGATGTTAAAGGCGCTGCCGCCGGTGATCGCAGTCTTTTCCGAACTCGCATGAATTCGGTAATCCTGCAAATCCCGCACCCCGCAGAGAATCACCGTCTGCGGGAATTGATTAGGGCGTTTGGGATAGCCGGCGCGTAATTGCCGGAGCAGGGAAATTAAGGTGTCGCCAACCAGGGCATCGACTTCATCGAGCAGCAAGACTACGGGTAACGGCGAGACTTCACACCAGCGCGTCAGAAATTCCTCAACGATTGTGCCGCCAGTAGATGTAGCGATTACGTCCCGGCCCAGCACGGTAGCCGCAGCATCTCCGATCTGGTCGCGGGCGCCACGGGAAATCTGTTCCACGACGACGGCCATGCCCTTGTCCACATTCTCCCGATAGGCTTGGGCGCTTTCAATATTGGCGTACACCGCCCGGTAGCGGCCTTCCCGGTTCAAATCATCGGCCAGCGCCAGCAGGCAAGTCGTCTTGCCGGTCTGCCGGGGCGCATGGAGCAGGAAGTATTTCTGCTGATCAATCAGGTTCAGGATTTCTTCCAGGTCCCAGCGCTGCAAGGGGGGGAGGCGGTAATGCAGGTCCTTTTTGACCGGTCCTTCAGTGGTGAAAAAACGCATGGTGGATCTCCGGTAAGGTCATTGAATTTCTCCCGTCAGTGTTCGCTCCCGATTCAGCGCCAGCAGCCGGCGCAAGACTTCATCATCGCTCAAATCAGCGGGCCAGCCGTAAGCCGCAGCAACCGCTTGATCGAGCGTGCGGTGGGCGTGATCCAACCAAGTCGGGCGCTGATTGTAGAGATTCGTCAGTGTGCGCTTTTTCAACTCAGCGGCGTGTTCAGGCTTGGGAATCAAGCGGTCGGGATAACCCGGCACGACTTCGGGAACCCGATCTACCCATTGCGGGGGATTCAGCCAGTTCTCGCGCAACTCGTTCAGCTTGCGGGCGGCGACGGCAATCGCTTGGGCGTGAGCTTCAAACGAAGCGCCTTTCGGGAAAGGGAAAGTCTCGAAACAGGTGGTGGGCGTGTAGCGGGGATCGTTGCCTTTACCTAACCAAGTACAAGTTCGCAATGCCCAAAGTTCGTGGAAGCGGGAATGCAGGATGCCGAAAGTGGTGTCGTCGGAGCGGGCGAAGACGATTAGCGCATGGTCGGCGAGTATGTTGGAGTCTAGCCAGATGAAAAGGCGATATTTAGCAACAGCCGGCGTAGCGATGCAGCGGGAAAGTCCCTGTTGCGCTCGCCGATAGACCGGTGACGGACGGGCATGAAGCCACCAGCGGCGTTTTTGGCTTTGATCCCGTCCAGCAAGACGGGCTGGCTTTACTTGTGTAGTAATAATTTCATAGGGTCCTTCATAAAGCATTGCTTGGTCTTCAGGCATAAAAAGGCCAAAGTCGATAACCCAATCATCATGAGGACGATCCATGACCTGCTTAGCGTTAATCGCTCGTTTAATAACCTCTGAATTTGGTTTGCCATGCGGATTTGGGTAAGCCAACAGACGCCGCGCATCTCCTCCCTCGATTTCAAACTGACCTTTCTGCTGTGATCCGTAACAGGACACACCCGCGTTTTCCGTCAGAGATAGTGCCTGAGTCAAATCCACCCCGTCGTCGAAGGATTGCCCGGTTAGATCGGCATAAATAGCCATTACCGGTTGACCATCCAAGATCATCGGGCTGGTGGCTGTCCCAAACCCCACCAGAGAAACCCGCACCGCCGCGCCTTCATTAACCCATTCTAAATCAGACCAAGCGTTGAAGATCGCGCCAGTCTCCCTGATTCGCTCCAGCACCTTGCGATTCTGACCGCCCCGGATCGAATTGGTCGCCACCAGTCCCGCTCGTTGCGCTTGCCCCGCTTCAATCTGCGCCCGCGCCTTTTCAAACCAGTAGCAGACGAGATCAGCACCGCCCGGAACCCGACCGGCGTAGGTCTGGCGCAGAGTTCCGACATACTCATCGCCCAGTTCCCGGAGTAACTTCCCGCCACCCAAAAACGGCGGGTTGCCGACAATCACCTCGGCAACCGGCCAAGCGGCTTCGCTGACCGAATTCCCCTCCTTGGACAAGGAGGGGTGGCGCGCAGCGCCGGGGTGGTTCGACACGTTCGGCAAGACCCCCCCGTCCCTTTGGGACACCCCCCCTTGGCAGGGGGGGAATTCAGGAGGG
>Ga0116153_10000905_pt1 | contig 31480 bp, 26 predicted proteins | sample AD_UKC028_MetaG_FD_89896 | JGI IMG/M metagenome (GOLD analysis project Ga0116153, IMG submission 89896) | Active sludge microbial communities of municipal wastewater-treating anaerobic digesters from USA - AD_UKC028_MetaG | ecosystem: Engineered > Bioreactor > Anaerobic > Digestate | place: USA...
CTTGAGGTGACGATTGCGGAGTGGTACCACCTGATCCCTTCCCGAACTCAGTCGTGAAACGCTCCCGCGCCGATGATACTGTGGGGTCCCCCCATGGAAAAGTAGGTCGTCGCCTCTTTTTTTTGACTATCCCGACAGAGGGAAAAAATAAATACAATAGAAGAGGTGCGGACGATGATGCAAAAAAGAAGTTGTGAGTCCGTTAATCCGAGTAAAATCGAGGAAGTGCCTTTTCTGAAAGGCGAAAAAAAAATTTCTTGACATCCCCCGGGAAAAAAAATAGCCTACCTCGAGTTTTGAGGTGTGTTAACAATCTACAGGGACGGACTATGAAACAGATGAAACTGGCGGTTTTGACGGTTTTCCTCGCGAGTGTGTTCTCTCTTAATTTGGGCGCGGCCGACCTGTTCGACCTCGAAGGTGGTGCTGGCGCTGAGGGGGCCCCGACCGATGGCGCGCCGGCCGATGGCGCGGTAGCTCCGGTTGAGGGCGGCGTTCCCGCAGAGGGCGAAGCTGCGGCGACTCCCGAAACACAGACGGCCAATCTTGCCGTTTCGCAGGCGGCGGCCGATCCCAAGCTCGAAAAGGAGATGCGCGAGCTCTCCGTCGATAAAAAGAAAAAGATAAAAGTCGTTCAGAAACGCGAGTTCTACAAGGAAGGTCGCGTTGAGATGGGTGTGGGCGTTGGTTTCATCGTCGGTGACTGGGATGATTCGATGACCGTTGGTGCTCAGATCGCCTACAACATCAATGATCTCTTCGCCGTTCAGGGACGATTCTTTTATGCTCCCATAAACTGGGAGCGCGAGACGCGTAAGCAGGTCAACGAACTCAACGCCGAGGTTTCTTCGAGTAACGCCGTTATGGCGGGCGGTCTCTCGGTCGTGTTCACTCCGTTCTACGGCAAACTCAGTCTGTTCGGCAACTTCATACCGAAATACGATCTCAATGTCTCGCTGGGCGGCAACTACTATCAGGTTCTTTTGCAGAAAGGAGCCCGCGAAGAGACCGGTCATCGGTTCGCGGTGAATGCCGGGTTCGCCGGTCGGTTTTTCATCACCAACAACTTCTTCCTGTCGCTCAATCTCGACTGGTATCTGATGGGCGACGAGCGTTTCAAGCTCGGAGCAACGACTAACGCGAAGAGCTCGTATCTCAAGACCGATACGCTCTTCACCATCAACTTCGGCATGTTCCTGCCGTTCGCCGACTGAGAGAGGTAACCAAGCATGAAAAACACCGCGCTCGCAGTCATCTTCATTCTTCTCGTCGGGATGTTCGTCTCCTGTGCTGAACAGTTGACGGTCCGCGAACAGGAAATGAAGAAATATGAACAGATCGACTCGGTGGTCGTACAGGGTATGCCCGACGCGATCAAAAAGGTCGTTGACGCCTATAACGGCGGTGATTACCATACTGCCGCAATAGGATTTTATGCCGTTATGAAAAACGGCGAATGGGCTCGCCTTCATGAAACTGCCCGCTATTACTACGCTGAGGCATTGTTCCGTATGGGATTGTATCAGTCGGCCGAATATCAATTGGCTGAGATCCTGTTTGAAGGTCCCGATAGTCATTACTTCGTATCAGCGCTCCTTAAACTCCTTGCGGTTACCTACGAGACGAAGGATGAGCGCGTTCTGTTCGCGGTTCTTTCAAACGTTAATTACACCTCGCTCCCCCAAAAGTTTGCCAACGAACTCATGTATTACCTCGGCAAGATAAACTTCTACAAAGGGCAGGATGAGGAGTCTCTGAAATTCTTTACGCAGGTGAAGGACTACAGTTCGTTCTATCCGCTCGCGACTTATTTCATGGGCGTTATCCAGGTTCGTCAGCGCATGTATGCCGAGGCGATGAAGAGTTTCCAGAAGATCATGGAAATGCCAGACGATATGTATGTCGGCGCCGACATCAAACAGCTCAAGGGGATGGCGGAACTGGCGCTTGGCGAACTTTACTATGCCGCCGGTTTCGATGAGAAGACCAAGAACAAGCTTGCGATGTTCAACGTTGCGCTTAATTACTTTACCAATGTCGATCGTCGTAACCCGCAGTGGTTCGAATCGCTCTTTGCGCGGACTTGGGCCTCCCTTATGATTAGCCGTTTCGATTCGACCCTCGGTACCGTTGTGACCCTTGGTAGCCCTTTCTTCACCGACATTTATTTCCCCGATGTTTATGTTGTCGAAGCTGTTACCTACTATAACCTCTGTCGCTACAAAGAGGTCAACGAGGTCATCGACAAATTCTTCTTGGTGTATCCCGATTACCGTCAGCGTCTTCAGTCATGGCTTGAGAATGTCTCCACCAAGACCGGGTTGGATATCTATAAAGAACTTCTTTCCATGTATCGCGATTCGGCGGCCGGCAAACCGACGCCGCTACCCGAAGCGATCCTGCGCAGTGTTCTTACCGATCAGAAATTCCAGCGCGACTATATCCACATCAAGGAAATAGAACGCGAAATAGAGGTCATAGAAAATAGCCCCGAGGCCTTCAAAAAAAGCGTTATCGCCGACGATCTCTCGAAGAAGATGACCTATCAGCTTACCACTCTTCGCAATGACAGCGGAAAAATGTTGGTTAAGAAACTACAGGAGGTTGCGCAAGATCTCACTCAGATCATTGCCGATATGAAGGCTATCCGCTTTGAGATGACCGATAAGATTAAAGAGACGCTTGAAAAGGAAGAGCTGTATGGGAAGAAACTTAAAGAGAGTGCCCTCAAAGAGGAGGAGTCTTATTCCCCGGCAGTGCCGAACCGTGCTTACTATTGGCCGTTCGACGGCGAATACTGGGAAGATGAGCTTGGCTACTATTTCTACAATATCCAGAATGCTTGTGTTGATGAATAACAGATAACTAAGGAAGGGAAGCGATATGATCGGCATGACCAAAAAGCTCCTGATCGCGGCAATCGTCGTGCTTATGGCGGGAACGCTCCTTGCCGCGCGCGAAAAAAGAAAAGGTGATGAGGGTGGGTCGGTCAAGGGCCCCGCTAAAATGGAGGTCGAGGCGACCAAGGTCCAGATCGATTCCAAAGCCATGGCGCAGCGCGACAAAGCCATAGAGCAGCTCCTCGAGCTTCTCAAGGATTTCCCCGAAGGACCGAAAAAAGCAGAAGTCTACCGCCGTCTCGCCGAACTTTACTGGGAAAAGGCCCGTGGCATCAAAGCGGTCGTCATGGAGGAGTATAACAAGAAAACCGACAAGTACTACGAACTCAACGATCCCAATGCTCCCATGCCGGAACTTGATCTTAAAGAGGCGTGGAAATGGAATGAAAAAGCTACCGACATCTGTGACTTTATTATTAAGAAATATCCCAACTTCACCGGTATCGACGAGGTCTATTTCTTCATGGCCTCGAACTTGATGGAGGTGGGCAAACCGCTCCCGGCGATTCGTTACTACACTCTTGTCACCGAGAAATATAAGAACTCCAAGTATGCGGCCGACTCCTTTTATGAAATGGCCGAATATTTTTTCAACAACAACAACGTGTTCAAGGCGATGCCTGCCTACAAGGCGATCATTGACAACTATCCGAGCAACCCCTTCTTCGGTTATGCGCTTTATAAATATGCTTGGTGTCTTTACAATGTCGGCGAGTATGAAGAATCGATCAAGGTCTTTCATAGCGTCGTCGAGTACTCGATGAAGTTCAACAAGGTCGAGATCAAGGAAGAAGCGCTCAAAGACATGGTTACGCCCTATGCCGAAGCGGGAAATGTCGATGACGCAGAAAAGTACTTTAAGACCATCGTCAAAGAACAAAAATACTTCATTATGGTTCTTATCAAACTTGCCGGCATTTACTTCGAGCAGGATAAGAATGAAGAGGCGATCAAGATATACCGCAAACTCATTAGTGAGGTCCCGAACGCCCCGGAAGGTCCTCAGTGGCAGAAACAGATCGTCGAGTGCTACAAGAAACTCAACATGAAGGACAATGTCCGCCTTGAGATCCTTGTCCTCGTCGAAAAGTACGGTAACAAGGATTCCTCCTGGGCCAAAGCGAATGCGGCAAAAGACGCTACTTCTGTGGAAAGCGCCATGCAGACCGCCGAGGCGAATCTTCGCATACTGTTGGTCGAGTATCACAATGAGGCGCGTAAGACTCAGGCCGAGAATACTTGGAAGGTGGTCGAAGAGCTCTATCCTAAATATCTCAAATATTATCCCAAGTCGGAGGCATCCTACGACATCCGCTTCAATTATGCCGAGTTCCTCTGGGAAAAGAAAAAATATGCGCAAGCCGGTGACGAATATCAGGTGGTCGCCGACCTTAATCCGAAAGGATCCCACTTCGAGGACGCATCCTATGGTGCTGTTTCGGCGTTCGGTATGCTGTTAAAAGAATCGCAGGACAAGCGTAACGCTGAGATCAAACAGAACATGGCCGATAAGAAGAAGGCGGGCGAAACCGCCATCGATCAGAACAGGGTTACCATTGCCGGCCAGGGTAAAGGAGTGACTCAGAAAAAGGGCATCCCGCCTGAATATCAGCCCAAGCCGATACCCGAACTTGAGCAGAAATTTATCAAAGCCTGCGAGACTTATATCAAGAACATTCCGCGCTCCAAATACCTTGTTGACATCATTTATAAGCAGGCTATTACTTACTATGCCTTCAATCACTATCAGGAATCGGTTCCGGTTTTCGAAATGATAGTTCAAAAGTATCCCCGTGAGGAGCTTGCCGTATTTTCTGCCGATCTCATCATGGATTCACTCAACATCACCGAGGATTGGGAAGCGATCAGCAACAAGGCGCGCGAGATGCTCCGCAATTCAGCGCTTATCTCGGGGCGCAATCGTCTTAAGGACGACCTTGAGAAGTTCAAAGAGATGGCCTCCTTCTACGCTGCGGAACTCCCGGCCCAGAACGGAAAGGCCATAGATTCGGCGGAACGCTATATTGCTTTCGTGACCGAGTTCCCGGCCTCAAAGTTCAATGATGTGTCCCTCAACAACGCGATCTACTACTACGCGAAGGGCGAGGATCTTTATAAGTCCATCCGTGTACAGGAGCGGTTCTTGAGTGAGACGGGCAAACTATACAAGGAATCGAAACTGCGCAACGATATCATGTTCGGTCTTGCAAAGAACTACGAGGCGATCGCTTACTACGATAAGGCGGCCGAGCTCTATATCGATTTCGCCGCGAAGGCAGCGCAACACAAAAGCGCCGGTGATGCCATCTACAATGCGGCGGTTCTTTATGAGGCGCTTGGCGACACAGAAAAGGCGCTTGATAATTATAAGCTCTACATCGACAAGCACGCCAAGGAAGATAAGGACAAGGCAAAGATCGCGCTTCAATTCGGCTATATCTGGATGCGCAAAGGGAAAACCTACTATGATAAGGCGCGCAAAGGCTTCGACCGTTTCGTTGCTGATTATACAACCATCAAAGGATTGAAGGATTATCGCTATATCGACAAGACAGGAAAACTGACGGGCAAAGAAGATGCCTCGTCGGTTGATGTGTCCAAAGGTGACCTTAATACCATCTTCGCGCTGTATGCTTCTCTCGCTAAAATGGCTAAGGAGGAGGCAAAGAACGAAGACTATTACAAGAACATGGACGCTATTCTTCAACTTTACAAAAATGGTCAATTCAAAGAAAAAGAAGATTTTGCCGAATCGACCCGGGATACCATCGCGGAGGCATTGTTGGTCGAAACCGAAGCGAAGTTCAAGGAGTTCATGGCGATAGATCTCAATGTCAAGTACGACAAGACCATCAAATACAAGCCTGAAGAGATAAACTATGCCGACGAATCGACGGTTCCCAAGAACATCAAGAAGGAAATGGACACCTTCAACAAGGAGACTACCGATCGTCTGACCAAGAAAGCAGAAATGCTTGTCGAGTTGGAACAGCGTTACATGCAGATCATCGAGCAGACCAAATCGCCCCGCCTTACCCCGGCGAGTTTGTACTACATCGGCGCTATGTACCGCGATATGACCGACAAGATGTTCAGCGCGCCGCTTCCGCCGTGGCTCAATGAGAACCAGAAGATCGTCTATAAGAACATGCTCGACGAAAAGGCGCTCAATGCGCGCCAGAAGGCGGTCGAGGCTCTTGAAAAAGCGATGCTCAAGGGTTATGAGACCTCGGTGTATAACGACTGGGTCAAGAAAGCAAAATACGAATTGCGCAACTTCCAAGAGCTTCGTCCGGGTAAATATTACGATGAAAACGAGATAGTACCCGGTGCCAACATGATAGAGACCTCCTCTCTCATCGGTCGTGTCGATATGGATATCAAGTTCCCGGCAATAACCGACGAGGAGAAAAAAGATATCATGCGAAAGATGTCGGGTAGCGAACACACCGCTCCCGCCGCCGCGCCTGCTGGTGCGGCCCAATCGGCGACCCCAGCGACGAATTAAAGGGAGAGCGCATATGATGATGAAAAGAACGACCCTGTTTGCAGCCATTGTGTTGGCGATTTTCTTTTTGGCGGTGTCTTGCAAATCGACACAAGAGGCAAAGGCGGATGCCGGTAAAAAAGAACCGGAAAAGAAGCGTCTTTCGATTACTGATCGCCCCACCACTCCCGAGGAATATGCGAAATTTCACACTCAAAAAGGGATAGATGCTCTTGAGGTTAAAAAGGGCAAGGCTGACTTCGCTGGTGCCATAAGACATTTTACCTTTGCCGCGGAAGCCTATCCGAAGTCTTCAACCGTTTGGTTCAATCTGGGGTTAGCTTATCAGCAGATGGGCGATGACGAGAATGCGGTGAAAAACTACAACGCCGCACTTCAGATAGAGCCGGCCTATGCGCGTCCCGTTATCAACAAGGCGGCCATCTACGCCAATAAACTCGAATACAACCGCGCTATAGATGTGTGTGAGAAATTCCTAGAGGAGAACCCCAAGGATAAAGCGGTTCTTTCAGCCGTTGCCGGTTTTTATCTGAAGAAACTCGACTTTCTTAAGGCGATCGAGTCGGTCCGCAAGATACTCATTCAGGAGCCTTCCAATGTCGACGCGCTCAAAAACCTCGGCATGATCTACCTGATCAAAAAAGACACCGGTCTGGCGAACATGGTTACGACCAACTCCTATAATCTGAATCCCAACGATGCCGGTATCTCGAACAACCGCGGAGTAATATTCCACTATCAGAATGACGATTCGCTCGCGATGTTCTACTACACCAGCGCGATCAACAATGACCAAGCCAATAAGGCGGCTAACTTCAATGTTGGCTCAATGGCCATGTCTTACGGCGATGCGGAACGCGCTTTCCAACACTTTTCGATAGTTCTTGCGCAGGATCCCGACAATATGGATGCGCGCGTCGGTCTTGCGCTCGCTCATCGTGGAATGGGCAACTTTACCGAAGCAGAAGCGGAATATAAGAAGGTGCTTGACAAGGATCCGAATAACCCGCTTGCGGTTTTTAATCTGGGCGTACTGTATCACGACCATCTTAACAAAAAGGTGGAAGCGCAGAGTCTTTTCAGAAAGTATCTCAGTATAGGCGGCGATATCGGACAGGATCATATTGTTCATAAATATATCGCCGACAAGGTAAAGATTCGGCCTTCAGATGATGAACAGGCACCACAGAACTAAACCCAAAAGGAGGAACTCATGAGAAAACTCTTCTTCGTATTGGTCCTCGTGCTGGGGGCGTTCGGGGCCTATGCTCAGGAAGAAGGCGCCGCCGCCGCAACCGACACGGGAGAAATGGACGCAGAGGGAAGAAAGGTCGTCTATCGTCAAAAAACGGTCATTGACTTCGAAGATGTCATGTTGGAAGGGCAGATAAAGAAGCCTTCCGGATCTTTCTTGATGGATCGTACCAAAACAAAATTCAATTCACTCATCAACCTGAAAAAGGATTTCAACAAGGAACTGGTAAAATCGGTGGATGTACTTAAATAACTATGATGGTCGTATATCAACAACCGCATAAATGGGGCCCGTGTTATGCCGAATGAGAATGTGAAGAAAAGGCTGCTGTACGATCTCTCCCCGATTCCTCGTCCCCCAGTGAACGAGGGGTTCTCCGGCAAGCTTGATCCGGAAGTGAGGGTCGTCTTCAAGCCGAACACTTTGCGAGAGAGTAGAGTTGTTACGAAAGCGTATGTGGTCGGTTCTTCTACCGACCCAAAAAAGGTCGACCTTATGTTCGACGAGAGTGCCTTCCCTGAGGATTCGTTCGAACTTATTAGTGTTGTCGGCGATCAAATGACCTTGAATCTCAAGGAGGGGTTCAAGGGATATGTCGTAGAGAAAAAAGAAAAGAAGGATATTGCTACGGTTCTGGCGAAAAAAAGCTACGAAATAGGTGCTGATAATTTTGCCGTTCTCGAGTTTGGTGATATTTCCGTTGTTGCATTGAAAACCCCGCATGAAAAACTGAAACCGGCAGGGCTCATCGAGAATCGCGAGATGACCTCGGTTCTCATAATGTTGGTCACTTTTATCATCGGTTTCTTCATCATGAACATGATCGTTGAAACGCCGCCCATAGAGGTCGACATATTCGAGATCGACAACCGCTTTGCGAACATGATCGTAAGCAATCAGGATGATGTTCAGGTTGAGGATCTAGAGAAAGAAAAGAAGGTCAAGCTCGAGAAGCCCAAAGAGGGATTGGTCGAGGCCACCCAGCAAAGAAAATCTCTTGGCGAAGAGGGGCGCGTGGGTGACAAGAAGAGCCGTGTGGCCAATGCGCAGGGTTCCGCCCGCCGTGGCCTAGATGAGAAGGTCGCGCAGAGTTCGGGCGTCATGGGCGCTCTTTCTTCGGGTGCGGCCAGTTTTGACCGTATATTCGGCGGCGGTGGTCTGGGTGCCGGCATGGATAAGACTCTTGGCTCGGTCACCGGCATCAGTGGCGTCGACCAGTTCGGCTCCGGTGGTCTGGGGACCAGAGGTTTCGGTACCGGCGGCGGCGGAAATGCGCTCGGTATCGGCGGTTTGGGCACCCGCGGGAGGGGCGGCGGCGGTATGGGCGGTATGGGCTACGGTATGGCGGCTGGCCGCATCGGCGGTAAGGGTCTCTCGGCTATTACTGCAGGCGGCGGACAGGCGGTCATCATGGGCGCGCTCGATCGCGCGGTCATCGACGCCTATATCAAGCGTAACCTTGCCAAGATTCGTTGGTGCTATGAAAAGGAACTCAACAAGGATCCAAAACTTTTTGGTAAGATAGTCATCAACTTCATCATCTCGAAGACGGGGCAGGTTTCCAGTTCGAAGGTTCAGCGCTCCACGATGGGGAACGAGAACGTTGAGGGTTGCGTTGCGGACCAGATCAAAAAGATCCGGTTCCCAGCGCCAAAGGGTGGCGGTATCGTTATCGTCAACTATCCGTTCGTCTTCAAGCACTCGGAAGGATAAGGGAGGAGTATCGGCATGAAGAAACTGTTGGTTATTCTGCTCCTTCTTGGGGCGTCGGTACTTTGGGCGGCCGAAGCAGAAGAAGAGACTGTGGGAGACGCTTCGGGCAACGACCTTGAGCCGGTACTTAAGGGCTTGAGTTCGACGATGTCGGGCGGCATGTTCGTCATTTTCGGGAACGCCGCCGACTATTCCGACCCGATCGGATCGGTTGTGAATCTTGCTTTTGGCTACGACATCCAGATAGTCGATGCTTTTTCGTTGGGGATACATGGGAAATTCGGTATCCTGCAACTTAACACCGATTCCTCCCTGTCGGTTTCTCCGTGGGTCGAGGATTATGCCCCGGTCCTTGCGGGCCTGAGTATCAGTCCGACCTACTGCATCAACAAACGCTGGGAGATCGGTCTGGATGTCGGCGCCGACTTTCTCCTCATGGGGAAAGCGAAAGATGTGGACGGTAAGGAAACGGACATGTTCATTATGATCGGCGCCGGTATCGATGCCGAGTACTACACCTTCACCCGTCACTTCTCGATCGGCATGACCGTCAAATTCGATTATATTCTTAGTTTCGACGGCATGGGGCTCACGGTGATGCCCTACATGAAGTACTCTTTCGGCATCTGATCCTGTTTTTGCCGGTTTATTCTCTGAAGAAGAACAGCACGATATGATCAAGCAGAAGAAAGAAGTTGTTTTCAATGAGCGCCCTATCGGTATCTTTGATTCTGGTATCGGCGGATTGACCGTCTTCAAGGAGATCCGCAAGGTACTGCCCCATGAACATCTGATCTATCTTGGCGATACGGCGCGGGTTCCCTATGGTACCAAGTCGCCGGAGGTCATCAAGCAGTATTCCGAGATAAACGTTCGATTTCTTATCGAAAAAGGCGTCAAAGTGGTGGTCGTTGCTTGCAATACCGCTTCGGCAGCGGCGATAGCATACCTTCATGAGTGTTTCCCTGATCTTTTGATCCTTGGAGTAATACAGCCGGTCGTCGAAAATCTTATCAAGCTTGATCAGGTGAAAAAGGTAGGCATAATCGGCACCGCGACCACCATCCACAGCAATGCCTATCAACGGGCGATCTTGGAGCATATGCGGGTGGAGGTTTTCGCACAGCATTGTCCTCTTTTCGTCCCCTTGGTCGAGGAAGGAATCGTGGATCATCCTTTGACCATGCAGGCGGTGGATTATTATCTTTCGGGATTAAAGCGGGCCGAGATTGACACCCTTATCCTTGGTTGCACCCATTACCCTCTCCTGCTGCGCCCGATTGATTATTATTTTGGTCATCGCGTACGCATTATGGATTCGGCGTATTACACGGCTCGGGAATTAAAAAAGATATTGTCGGAACGGCATGTGGCAAACGAATCCCACAAATCGGGTGAAGAGCGTTTTTTTGTTACCGATTCCGCAGAGACCTTCCGGCGCACCGGAGAGTTGTTTCTAGAGCGCCCGCTTGTTGCCATAGAGCACGTGTAAAAAAATTGATTTCATTTGTCTCATAATATATAGTAGGCCGGATTTTTCGAGGTTTGCTCATGAGCAAGACATTTCCGATGCCGATACTTCTGATATTATTCCTTCTTCTCCCTTCGTTGATAATGGCGCAGGAGCCTATGCCACAGGCAGAAACACCTGACAAACCAGAGACGGTAACTCCGCCGGTCGTGACGAACGATGATTCGACAGCGGTGAAGAAAGAGACCGGTTCCGATTCGGAGTTTAACCTCAAGATGCGAAACCTAGAAGAAAAAATAAATTCTCTAAAAGATAAGGTATTCAGGGCGAAACAGCGGTTGGCGATACTTCAGGAGACCGTTCTTTCAGGAGCGCTTGCCGGCGCTCGGGCATCTGTTGTTCACCTCAATGACGTGGGCGATGCCTTTGATCTCATTTCGGTGGTCTACTACCTTGACGAGGCACCCATTTATAAATGGGTCGAGGGGGGCGTCGCCGAACTCAAATCGGAAATGTCCGTTTTTGACGGATCGGTGGTGCCGGGGCCGCACCATCTATCGGTCTATCTCGTGTTCCGCGGCAAGGGCTACGGAGTCTTTTCCTACATGGAAGGATACACCTTCAAGTTGAAAGCGGGCTACTCTTTTAATGTGGAAGAGGGGCAATTGGTGGAGGTGTCGACCACTGCGATGGATCGAGGATCATTGGTGAAGCTCGATAACCGGCTATATATTTCTTTTGATATCGACAAAAAGGCTTACGAGCAGAAGCCTGTTGCGGACGATTCCGACAAACAGCAACCGACTGCCAAGTGACAGCACACCGCTACATATCGGCGCGGCTAATCGCCACGATGTTGTGTATAGTGTTGACCGTTGCTGAGCTGTACGCGCAGCAACCTACCGCGCAAGGCGTTTCTTCCTTCGAAAAACGCATGGAGACAATTAATCGCGAACTCTCCTCCCTTCGAGAGGACTTCATGGGGGCGGAAGGTCGCTATCTTTCTCCGCTTACTATGAATCGCGAGTATACTGAATCCCCGGCGAAGAAATTAGAGAAGGGTGATTATTATTTTCAGCGCAAGGACTATATTTCCTCCGGCGGTATCTATTATTCTTTATTCAGCACGCGCAAAGAAAAAGACTTTATTTGGGAAGAGGCGATATTCAAACTTGCCGAATCTCTTTTCCTCAACAACAATTATATTTCTGCTGCGCGCTACTACGAGATACTGCTCACCGATAAGCCTTATTCCCGGTTTCAGGTAGAAGCGTTGAAGCGTCTCATATCTGCGGCCTATTATCTCGGCGAGTATTCGAAGGCAAAAACCTATTATTCCGAGTTTGTGAGTATTGGATACGATATGACCCGTGATCAGGATCTCGTCTATTTCCTAGGGAAGTCTCTTTTCTTCGATAGGCAGTATGACGAGGCTCGGGAGATATTTCAGACGATCAAAAAAGAGGGGTTATACTATCCTCAGAGTTTATACTTTCTCGGGGTTATCAACATACAGCTTGCCGATATCGATAAGGCGATTCCCTTATTCAAAGAGGTGATAGATCTGCCTTCGAGCACGTCCTACTTTAAATACCAGGCGGTACGAAACCTATCGATCCTTGCCTTGGGCCGATTGCTGTTTGAAAAAGGTGATTTTACCGGCGCAACCGATTATTACCTGAAGCTGGATCGCAGTTCAGATCTTTTTGCCGAGGCATATTTCGAACTCTGTTGGGCCTATATCAAGAGGGAACAATTCGAAAAAGCGCTGGAGGCATTGCGCCTCATAAAATACATCGCGCCCGGATCCATCGTAGTTCCACAGGCTGAATTGTTGGAGGGAAATCTTCTTGTCAAGTTGCGCAAGTACGGCGATGCGATGGTCCTTTTCAATAAGATAGTCAAGGAGTATGTCGATATTCGCGAACAACTGAGCACTCTGGAAAAGAGTGGACGGACGGTTTTCGACGGAGAGGATTCTGCCGAGAACGTCCAGTTTTCCGTTTATTCCCCATTAGTTCGATCTCTCCTCAAAGACAATAAGAAGTTCTCCCATGCGGTTCGCTTGCAGGATGACCTAAAAGGGATAGAGTTGGAACTGGAACAAGTGGCGAAACTAGAGAACAAACTGAATACCATCATCGGCAACAAAAATGCCGCAGCGATATTTCCTCCGCTTAAGGAGGGCACCGAAAGGGTCCTTTCTTTTCAAAATCGATTGCTTCGTTTACGCGATGATCTTCTGACCATACGTGCCGAGCTCACGTTAAATGCCTTGCCGGAAAAAGAGAAGAACCGCTACCGTGAAATCGACAAGGGCAAACAAGAATTACAGAAAAAACTGCAAGAACTGCTGCCTCGCTCAAGCCAAGAACTTGAGGCGACGGTCACTCGGTACGCCGAACAGATATTGGCGTTGGAAGAGGAGATACATCGTGCTTCGTTACAGATGCGTTCGTTGCATGACCAGCTTGATTCGATAGCGACCTATTATTTGAGAAGCACGACGCAGTCCGGTAACACCGATCAGCGTATCGTCGAAAAGATCGAGCAAGAAAAAAGTCGGGTGCTGAAGTTCTTGGAACAGATAATACAGTTCAAGCAAGAGACCGAATCGGAAAAGAATCACCTTTTGCTGGGCGGCGATATGTTCTCGCAAATGATCATAGCGCGCGACTCTTACAATAAAATCGTTTCAGAACAGGATGCGCTCTTGAAGGTCGCACCGATGCAGTCATCACTCCAGCGCGAACAATTCGATCAGGCGTCGGCGAGCATAGAGGAGCTCTCGCGGAAGGTCGAAGGATTCAATGCCAAACTTAATGAGGTAATCGGCGGCATCATACAAAACATACGAGATTCTTTTGAGAGCGAAAAGATAAAAATAGAAGAATACAAAAGCCAGCTTGCTCTTCTGAAGCGAGAAACGAACGAGGCGGCATCATTGGCGATGCTCTCGAATATTACAAAAGTGCATAACACTTTTGACGAGTTGATCCTGCAGGCGGATCTGGGGATAATCGACGTGGCGTGGGAAAAAAAGGAAGAGGCGACACAGACCCTGAATAAAATGCGGACACGCATGGCTCTGGAGATACAGGAGCTCTACCTGAATCTGGAGAATCTTGAATGAGTGTTCGGACCGTACTCATGATCATGGTCGCGATCCTTCCGGCATTGCTTGTCGGTGCGGATGCCCCCCCAAAAACCAGACCGGCCGAAGATGCGGCCATTGTAGTTGATGCACAGCGTTTTGAGAATGATTATATAGAGCGCCAAATATTGCGCTATGAGGCTCTCATTGGCGACTATCAGCGGGAGATACAGTCGCTTCTTAAGCGTAAGGTCGAGGAAAAAAAGCGTCTCATCGAGATGAAATATCAGCCGACGATACGGCAAGAGCAGGAATCGGAGACCGCCTCGCGTGCCGATGCGATCGTGCTGTTCGAGAATTTCATCAGGAAATATTGGGGTAACGTAGAATTCGTTCCAAGCGCCATGTACCGCCTCGCCGAACTCTATTACGAGCGTTCGATGATCGAACAGGAGGGGCGCATGGAAGAGTATGACAAAGAAATCGCACTCTACGAAAAAGGTCAGCTCGCGCAGGAACCCACACTGCCGGTAGTTGATCTTGAGCCCTCCATAGCGTTGTACCGAGAGATCATAAAAAACTATCCTCAATTCAAATATCTGGGCGGCGCCTACTACATGCTCGGTTACTGTCTTGACGCCTCTAAACAAAAGGAGGAGGCGGTAAAGATATGGGAAGAGATGGCCCAGAAGAACATCATGACCGAGTACTCCGCCGAGGTCTATATGCGGATCGCCGAGTATTATTTCTCGGAAAAGAACGATCTTAAGTTGGCGCTCGACTACTTCATGAGAAGCGCCCAGAATAAGGAGTACAAGGACTACGACAAGGTGGTCTATAAGATCGCGTGGACCTATTATCGCATGAACGAATTTCAGCGCGCCGTCGACACCTTCGCGTCCCTTATCTTCTATGCCGACGAGATGAAACGGCGCGGCTTGCCCGGTGGTCAGGACATGCGCAAGGAATCGGTGCAGTATATCGCGATCAGTTATGCCGATGAGGAATGGGGAAGCGTCGATAAGGCGATAACCTATTTCACCGGCATAGACGGGTCCGCTTTTGAGGTCGAGGTGTTCGACAAGCTCGGCAAGTATTACTACGAGAACTCCAATTATGCGCAGGCTGAAAAGGCCTATCGATTCGTTCTTGGCCGCCATCCCTACTACGAGAGCGCGCCCAAGATACATGAGAAGCTCATCCAGATGTACAACAAGCAGGCCATGCTCGACAAGATGCAGGCGGAGATAGAACTCTTCACCAAATTGTACGATGAGGAATCGGAGTGGGCGCTTAAAAATCGGGCGAATGCCACCGCCATCCGTGATGCATCGAATCAGGCGAAGGACTTTTTGGTCGGATCGGCCGGCTACCATCAGAAGCTTGCGCAGACGGCGAAGGAAAAAGGGGACTTCGATACCGCAAAGGCTGAATACGCCATCGCCGCACAGCTCTATGGCAAATATATGGAAAAGTTCCCCTATACCTCGGAAAGTTATGATATCAGCTATAACCTTGCCGACTCGCTCTATTTCTCGGGCCAGATCGAACGCGCGGTCCTCATCTACGAACGTATCCGCGATGATAAGAATCAGGACAAGTACCGCAACGATGCGGGGCTGGCGACCTATATCTGTTACAGCACGATCTGGGAGAATTCTCCCGAACGGCTGATAAAGAGCGAAGAGAAACGGGGCAAGCCTTTCTCTCAACTTGAGGAGAAGCTCATACAGTCGAGTGACATCTACCTTGAGATCGCGAAAGATGCCGCCGACCGTAGCGCGGTTGCTTACAATGCCGCTCGTATCTTCTACGATCACGGCAAATTCGAGGATGCCGAAAAGCGCTATCTGCGCATCATCAACGAGTTCCCCGAATCGGAGGCGGCGCTCATGGCGGCCCGCGACATCGTCGGCGCCTACACAGAAAAGAAAGACTGGGTCAATGTCGCGAAATGGTCAAAGATATTGACCGATCGACTTGTCGCTGCCAAGAGTCCGAAGGGCAAGGAGATCACCGACGAGTTCAAGACCTACCGCGGTGCGGCGCTGTTTAAATATGCCGAACAACTGCAGGAGGAGAAGAAGCACCGCGAAGCGGCCGACGAATATCTGCGTATCGTCGAGGAGAACCCGTATCATCAGGATGCCGATAAGGCGCTCTTCAATGCTGCATTCAATTTCGAGAAGGCGCTCATGTTCGATTCGGCCATGAATATCCATGAACGCATTTACAAGGAATATCCCTATTCGCAGATAGCGCCGCAATCGCTCTATCTGGTCGCCTACAATGCCGAGCGCTCCTACAATTTCGAGAAGGCGCTCGAAGCCTACATGCTTCTCTATAAAAAGTATCCGACTAATGATAAGAAAAATTTTGCTATCTACAATGCCGCGCTCCTGCTCGAACGACTCAAGCGCTATAAAGAGGCGTCCGACTATTATTCTCTTTATTCTCGTGAGGAGTCGGGCAAGCCGGAGGGAAAGGATGCCGCGTATCTGGTCGGCTTCATGTACCAGAAGTCAGAAGATTGGAAAGGGATGATATCCCGTTTCAACCAATTCATCGATATCTATCGCGGCGATGCCGAGGTCCAACACCTCGTGATGCGGGCCTACTACCAGATCGCGAAGACCTATGAGGAGAAATTAGGCGACTGGCGGAACGCCAAGGAAACCTATGCAAAAATACTGGAACATTACACCGCCAAGAAACTGGAGAACGAAGAGGCGGTCGTCTATGCCGCCGAGGCGCAGTTCAAACTGATCGAGGATGATTTCGCCGACTACGAGAAACTCAAGATCGGCGGCAAGAACACCAAGAAGCTCGAAGAGTCGCTGAAGGCGAAAAAAGAGGCATCTCAGGCGTTGACGAAAAAGTATGCCGAGGTGCTGGCCTATAAATCGGAATGGTCCTATGCCGCTTTCTATCGACAGGGGAACATCCTGCAACTCTTTGCCGAGGCGCTCATCAACGCGCCGATACCGCCCGAGATAGAGAAGGAGCCCGAATTGGTCGACATCTACCAACAAACCCTACAAGAACAGATAGATCCGCTCGAGCAGTCGGCGGTCGACATGTATGTCAAGACACTCGAACTGGCCAAAGAGAACCGGGTCTTCAACAAGTGGACCACCCTCATAATCGAACGACTCTCGCGCCTTCGTCCGCAGGAATACCGCATGGGGAAGTCACCGCGGTATGCGGTCAACACCACGATGGAGTCGGGATATCCGGTCCTGTTGACGCTTGATCGGGCCGAACGGAAGGAATACAAGAAATCGGGCATACAAAAGAACGAGACGCCGAAGGCTGAACCGCCGACACCCGAAGCCGCAGAGAAAAAAGAATGACGGTGCGTGATATGACGATGCGTCCCTTGATGCTATTGTTGGTGATTCTCGGCACTCTTCTCTGGGGATGCGCAACGGCCCCCGAGAAGAAAGGCGAAGAGGCGCAGGCTACTCCCGTTGCGGAAAAGGATGCCGAAAAGACGGCATCGCCCGAGGCGGCGGTCCCCAAGACAGAGGAAAAAGGGGCAAAGAACGCTGACGACGCAACCGCTCCCGAAAAAAAGCCCGTGACTGCCGATGAGAAACAGCTGGCCGATGAGAAGAAAAAAGAGGAAGAGGCGCTACGTAACCGGAACTACGATGGTCTCAAATATGTCGGTCCGGCAAAGGAGGAGTTCTCCAAAGGGGTCGAGAGTTATTTTTCGCAGGGATGCGGCGAAGCGGTGAAACGGTGGCGCAACGCATTTGAAGGCGACAGCGACAACGGCTCCATTGCCTACAATATCGGCCTATGTTATGAGCGGCAGGGTAAACCCGCCGATGCCCGCCAGTGGTACGAGAAAGCCGTGCAAGCGCGCAACGAACAGATCGAGGCGCTTTACAACATGGCGCTCCTTGATATGAAAAAGGGGAAGCTGCAGACCGCCGAGTACCAGAAGCTCGCCGAAGGGGTCAGCGACATGGTGGTGCGCAACAACTTCCTTGCGTGGTTGTACCTGAAACTGAAGAACTTCGACGAATGCATCAAATATGCCAAGGCTGCGCTGAAAGAGGACGAGATGAACATCGAGGCGATGATCACTCTCGGCACCGCCTACTTCAACAAGGATATGCTGGAACTCGCCGAGATGATACTTTCGACGGCCGAACAAATAAACCCGAACGATTTTAAACTGCAACGTATCGCGGGCTTCATCCAATACAAACAAGGTCACAAGCAGAAGGCGACCGAACATTTCCAGAAGGCCAAGAAGATAAATCCCGAGATCCCCGAAGTCTCCAACATGATCGCGATACTCGCGATGGAGATCGAGGACTTCACCACCGCCAAGAACGAGTTGGAGTTTGCCCTCAAGATAGCGCCCGATCTGATCGAAGCGAAACTTAATCTCGCCGTTGCGCTCAAGGGGCTCAAGGAGTACAAAAAATGTCGCGAGATATTGCAGGGGCTGGAGAAACAGCCCGGATTGCCTAAAGACACGCTTCGCGATGTCACCTATAACCTCGCCATCCTGTTCCTTGACGCCGATGTCGAAGGGGACGGACAGCCCCAGCGGTTCGATGTGGCGGTCCAGTACCTGACCAAATATCTCGAAATGGTCGACAAGAAAGACAAGATCGAACAGAAACGGATCGCCGACTACATCAAGGAGGCGCAGACCGAGAAAAAGAAGGCCGAGGCATACCTGAAGATGAAGGCGAAGCAGGAGGCCAAGCGCAAGAAAGAGGAGGAGGAACAGCGGCTCTTCGAACAGTATGTGAAGGATTTCGAGGAGACCAAAGCAAAAGATACCATTGATGCGTACGAGGCTTTTCTTGCGCGGTACCCGGAGCTCGATCCCGAGGATGAGCGCGGTCTGTTTGCCAAGAAGCGGCTGGAGGAGCTGAAGACCGGTAAGCCTTCCGCACCGCCGCCGCCGTCGGTTCCCGCGCCGATCCCGTCGGCGCCGTCATCGACCACGCCGGAACCGCCGAAAGTGCGTGAGAATCCGGGACAATAAAAATGATAAAAAAATTGATTTCCCGAGCGAAAAAGGGTATGAATGACGGTCATTTGGCTTTCGGAGGATAACGAGATATCGCTATGAAGAGGGTCGGGGGTGTTCTTGTGATACTGTTCGTCGCGGTGGGTCTTTTGGCTGCTCCGCCCGCGAAGCGTCCGAAATCGTTCGTTTTTAAGGAGATAGAGATAAAGGGTAAAATCCAGAAACCCGAGGCGATGTACTTTCTGTCGCGGGCCCGTTTCAGTTACCGGACGCTCGATCTCAAGGTGAGTTTTGTCCCGAAGGTTCAGGAAGCGCTCTTCAGTGAGGACGCTTTCTAGGTATATTCATTTTTTTTTGAGGAGGTTCCCATGCTCCAGTCTTTTGCCCAGTTTTACCGCGAGGGCGGTACGTTCATGCACTTCATCGCGCTGTGCGGCCTGTACATCATCGGCGTCACTATTTACAAATTCATCTTCCTGCTGATGAAGTTCAACACCAACGGCGCCAACTTGATGAAGCAGATCCAGAAGCTCGTCATGGCCAACAATGTCGACAAGGCGATCAAGCTCTGCTCGGCCGCCGGCGACGCCGCGCTTGCCAACGTCCTCAAGGCAGGTCTCAGCCGCGCCAACCGCGGTGAGCTCGAGATCCAGAACGCCATCGAAGAGACGGTCCTCGAGTACACCCCGAAGGTGAAGAAACTCACCGACACCGTCGCGGTCTTCAACAACCTGTCTACACTGCTTGGTCTTCTTGGTACGATCCAGGGTCTTATCCAGGCGTTCGACGCCGTTGCGCACGCCGCCCCCGAACAGAAATCGGCGCTCCTTGCGTCCGGTATCGCCGTCGCGATGAACACGACCGGTTTCGGTCTGGGCGTCGCCATCCCCGGCATGGCGGTCCACATGATCCTCAAGGCGCTCGAGAACAAGATATTCAACGACATCGACCTCTACTCGGTCAAGCTCGTGAACCTGCTTGTTTCGCGTGAGAAGGGAACGGCCCCGGCTGAAGGCTAAGGGTTAACACAGGAGGTTTTCAATGGCTAAGAAAAGAAAGGAGGAGGTGATCGATACCGATCTCAACCTCACTCCTGCGATGAACCTCATCCTGATCCTTATCCCGCTTCTGCTCGCGGCCATGGAGACGATGAAGCTGGGCGTCATCAACGTGGCGACCCCGCAGATCGGCCCCTCGAGCGAGGTGACCCCGCCCGATCAGGCGCCCGATGAGAAGCCGCTGAAGCTCACCATCGCGCTCACCGACCGCGGCCTGCACCTCTATGCGCGGGATCAGGTCATCGAGAACAAGGACGATCCGCTCGGCCCCACCATCCCCAAAAAGGATGGCGAGGAGATAGTGGACGGCAAACCGGTACCCGGCAAGGTGTACGACAACGAGAAGCTGACTCAGATGCTCTCCGACATCAAGGATGAGAATCCGACCGAAGAGAACATCATCATCAGCGCCGAATCGCACATCAAGTACCGTTACATCATCCAGATCATGGACGCCTCTCGGGAAACGAAGGTGGGTGACAAGAAGAAATCCTTGTTCCCCAACGTCGTCCTGAGCGCCGGCGTCGCGTAAAGGGAGGGCACTATGGCCGAAGAAAAGAATCTGACCTACGAGATCCTCCCGGAGAACTACGAGCAGGACGTACTCGCCAAGAAAAAGGCGGGCAAGAAGGGTGATCGTAACGAGGGAGCGGCGAAACTGACCATGAACTCGCTGATGGACATTCTTACCATCCTGCTGGTCTTCCTGCTGAAGAACTACTCGACCGACGCGGTGTCGGTCACCCCCTCGAGCGACCTTGACCTCCCGAAAGGGATGACCGCGCTCACCCCCGAACAGACGGTCGCGGTGACCGTGTCGAAGTCGGCAATACTCGTCGACAACGTCATGGTGCTTACCGTGAAGGACGGCAAGGTCGAAGCGGCGCAGAAGCGCGGCGGAGACGATGGCTACTTCATCATTCCGTTGAACAAGGCGCTTGCCGATGCGGTCGAGAAACAGCGCCGTATCGCCGCGGTGAACCCCTCGGCGGGCAAGTCGCTCGGCATTGCCACCATCATCATGGATGGCGAAACGCCGTTCCGTCTGCTTACTGAGGTGATGTATTCGGCCGGTCAGGCCGAGTTCAGCAAGTTCAAGTTCCTCGTTATCTCGAATGTCGAGGCGGGGGCACAAGGGTAGTTCGATTGAAAAGAGAATCGTTCGGTAACTATCGTTTCTTTCAGGGAACGGGGCGGCGGTCGATGGGTTGCCGCCCCCTCCCTGTTTTTTATGTGGAAGGCGCTAGTGCACTTCTGATGAGAGGTTCCGTATGACACAGAATACCGCGGCCGAAAAGGTTCTGCGCGTCGGCGTCATTTATAACGGCAAGATCATTGACGAGCAGGTATTCCGCAAGCCGGAGACCATCTATATCGGCGATACCTCAAAGGCCCACTTCGTCGTTCCCAGTTCGGCGCTTCCGAGCCGTTTCCCGATTTTTTACTATAAGTCGGGGAAATACGAACTGGTCATCATGGAAAACATGAGCGGCAAGGTCTTCCTGAAAGGGAAGGTCGTCGATATCGAAGAGGTCATCAAGAAGGGGATGCTCAAGAAACGCGGCAATGCCTATATTCTGCCGCTTTCTACCGACGCCCGCGGCAAAGTGATCGTCGGAAGTGCAATAGTGCTGTTCCAATTCATCACCCCGCCCCCCAAACCGCCGAAATTGAAACTGCCGCGTTCGATACGCGGTTCGTGGACTCAGATGATAGATTGGCCGCTCGCCTCGATATTGGGCACGGTCTTCGTCATCGGCTATGCCTTTCTGTTCTATCTTTGGGGCCTTCCCGATCCGGCGCCCAAGACCTTCGATCAGCTCGATAACCGCTTCGCGAAGATGATCGCGCCGGAGGTGGAGAAGGTTGAGGATAATAAACCGACCGAAGAGAAAAAGGTCGAGGGCGAAGGGACCGGCACGGCCAAAAAAGAAGAAACGGCCGAGGCGGTCGAGGCGCCCAAAAAAAGGAAGGGTCCGCGTGATGCGGCGACCCGCGCGCAGGAAGAGGCGATGCGCGTCTCCGAAATGAAGAAGAAAGTGGCCGGGGTCGGCCTGCTCAAGCTCATCGGTTCAGCCGGCGCCGACGGTTCGGCCGGTATCATCTCCGATGTCATGGGCGAAGGCGGCAAGGACCGCGATATAGATTCGGCGCTGTCGGGCGTCAAGCAGATCGGTATCGCTACCGATGCGGGCCAGCGGAGCCGTAAAGGCGACGCGGGCGCCACCGAGACGGCTAAGATCGACGATCTCAAGGTCGCCAACACCTCCGGCAACGTGAAGGTGAGCGGCATGAAAGAGAAGGAGGTCTCCGGGAGCACCAAGATCGGCGCGCCCGAGGTCGAAGGATCGCTCGATCAGGCGGGTATCACCAAGGTCGTCAAGCAGAATAGCGCGGCGATCCAGCGGTGCTATGAAAAAGCGCTCAAGACCAATCCGCAACTCAAGGGGAAGGTCGCGGTCACGTGGATGATCAATCAGGACGGCCGCGCCGAGATGGTTGAGATAAGCGAGGATACCATGAAGGACGCCGGCGTTTCTTCGTGTATCAAGGGGGTGGTCTCGCGGTGGCGGTTCCAGAAACCGGAAGCGCCCGCATCGGTCACCTTCCCGTTCGTCTTCTCGCCGGCGAACTAGCAACAGAGGGTATGGGAGGTCTGCCATGAAAACGATACTTGCGGCGCTGGTGGTCGTGCTGATGCCCTCGCTGTTCTTGGCGCAAGAGGCTCCCCTGCTTGAAAGTCGCGATGCTACCACGCCCGATCAGATGCGCGCCGAGGTTGATGCCAAAATCAAGCGCGTTGTCGACATAGAACAGATCGTCCAGAAGATGACCGTCGAGGCGACCAAGGAAAAAGACATCAAATGGAAGCTTTGCTTGGATGATATTTTTGCCACGGTTCGCGGCATTTCGGCCTCGGTGGTTTCGGCGAAGGGACGCATGGATGATCTTATTCGCGCCGAAAAGGCCGATGCGGCACGGGCTCAGATGATGTTGGTGAAAGGTCTTGCGGATGCCGCCGAAAAGACGTTTGCCGAGTCGCAGGCATGCCCGCGGCAATTGACCCGCGTTGACAATCGTTCCGTCGTCGAAAAAGAGGAGGACAAAAAACTTACCGGCACTCATGGGGGTGAGGGTGGTATCGGCGACGCGATGGGGCAGGATTTTACCGACGATTGGGCGACCGAGCGCGATCCCAATGATATGGGCACCGAAGACCCGGTGGACGGCGCCGGCACCGATAATCCCGGGGGACCGACCGAGACCCCCGGCAACACCGGTGGTGATCCGGGAGTCGTTGTCGATAATGGTGACATTGTATCTGAGCCGCCATTCATAGAGCCGAGTCCCGAGAAGTGATCATGAACATCTACCGGTGAAATCTGCGATGTTGTTTTCGTACCGCACAGGCTCTCTTCTTTTAGTATGCGCTTTGTTGTCGGGAATGTTGTTCTCACAAGAAATCCCGAAGAGCGGAGAGAAAGCTCCTGAAAAGGGTTTTCATCTTTCCGATACGGCATTGTTGAATATCAGTTTCTCGCTGGCCCCTGAATTCGAAACGAACATCAATAAGGTCTCGGATCGTTCCGGACAGACCGACAATATTACCGGCGTCAGCCAAAATGCGACCGAGGTCATGGATCTCATCATTCATTTGTCGCCCGGTTTGCGGGCGAAGATAGACGACAAGTTCAAGACGTTGGGAATGGCCTTCCTCATAAACTACAATCTCTACACCGGCATTGACGACAAAAAGACCTTCGAGAACCTGACGACCCTTTCATCGCTTCATTTCGATACCGATATTCTCGGCGAGTTCAATAAGGACGGGAACGTGATGTTCCGCGTTTCCAATAACCTCAAGCGCAATTCGAATCCCGATACGTTGACCATAGAGAATGGACTGCATACCAATTTGATCGAAGATGTCAATCTGGCTCTTTTCATCAAGAACAGCGAAGATACGCTGTCGCTGAAAATATCGACCGGGATACAACTTAACTATTTTGAAGAAAATCTGCTGGGGGATTACAATTTCTGGAGTTCCCGCAATACTGTTTACGGTCAGTGGAAATTCCTGCCGAAAACCGCCGCGTTCTTCAACGCATCGTTCATCTATCAGGATTATTTCAATGCCGATTCGGCCTTGCGTGACGATCAACGCTCCATGCCGCTGTCGATATTCGTCGGCGCTTTGGGACAGTTGACTCCCAAAATATCGTTGAAGCTGTCGGGAGGATATACCAACTCCCTGTCTAAAGACATGCACCACGATGGATTGGCGGGATTGGAGTTCATTTTCAAAAACTCGGAAAACACCCTTTTTAATCTGGGCTATCTGCGCACCATGTTCCCGATGGCGACCTACCAATATTATACGCTGGATAAGGTCTATGCCGGTTTTACTCAGAAATTCTTCAAACGACTGCTTTTCAAGATAGATGCAAGTTACTCCCATTTAGCCTATGGCCGTAATGTAAAGTATCCGGCGCTGGTCAATGTCGAGACCGTCACCGACGCTAATACCGGCGCGGTAAGGACAACGACCGTTCGCCAACGGAGTATCGATCGCGAGGATCATCTTATCCGCGTGGAGCCGACGATATCCTATAACTTCCTCCAATGGCTCGGCCTGTCGCTCAAATACACCTTTGAGACCAAACAGACCCCGTTCTATGCCGCCACTAATCTTGCGCTGACCGGTGTCGTTCCTCCGAGCGACATCACCTACACGACCTATTATGACTATATGGACCACCGCATATTGCTGACACTCGCGGCGGACTACTGATTTGATCATGATCCATTTCTCCAGAGCAGTGTTTTTGCTCCTTTGCGCAGTGCTGTGTTGTAGCGGTTGCACCTTGAAGTTCGTTCGTGACGACGGTCAGACCGTTGCGTCACCGCAGGTCAGTAAGGCGGCGACGGGAGGAGCGCAAGTGCCGGGAGAAACGGACCGTACCGCTCTTCAACCCGGTGTCATCGGCGCCGGCGATCTCCTGCAGATAACGGTGTACGGTGAGAAAGAACTGACCGGCCTATATCAGGTGAGTCCCGAAGGGCTTATCGTTTTTCCCTTTATCGGCGACCTTTCTGTTACGGGTATGACCAATTTTTCGCTGGCTGAACGGATCGCCGAACGGTTGCGCGAGGGCTTCGTCAGGGATCCGCAGGTCCATGTGCTGGTCAAAGAGTTCAACAGCCGCCGCATATTCGTTCTCGGACAGGTCAAGAATGCCGGAAAATTTACGATCATCCACGAAATGAGCATCGTCGAAGCGATATCGGTGGCGGGCGGTTTCACGAATTTCGCCGATATCAACAATGTGGTGGTCACCCGAAAAGATGAATCGAATAAAGAGATCCGGTATGTGCTGAACATGGAAGAGATATTGGCCGGCAAAGTAAATAATTTTTATCTGCTTCCGGGCGACATAGTGTTCGTTCAGGAACGATTTTTCTGAGGTTAGATGCAGACAAGAGAATTCGACATCAAGCAATTGTATTTGCTTCTTGTTAAGCATCTCTATCTATTCGTCGGCATCGTCGTTATAGTTTTAACCTTTACCGCCGCCTATCTTTATAAGGCACAGCGTATCTACAAGGCAACGGTCGTCATGGAGATGGAGCCGAAGTCGGAAAACATCCTCGGTCGTCGCGTTGAGTCGGTCGGCGCATCGAGTTCCGATTACTACTGGGCCAATAAGGAATATTCAGCGACACAGTACGAGATCATCCGTAGTCGTGCCGTCAGCGCAAAGGTCATCGAAAGCCTTTCACATGACAATGTGCTGGAACTTTTCGGTATACGACCGGAGAATTTCGAGGATCCGGAGGCGATAAAGAACATTGATACCGTCGCGATGTTGCAGGGGAAGATCGCGGTCGAGCCGCAGAAAAACTCGAATATCCTATGGATCAGCGTCTCCGATACCGATCCGGAGGTGGCCGCCTTCCTTGCCAACAGCGTGGCGAGTTCCTACATAGAGTTCAACATCGAGAAGCGTTATTTGGCGACCCGCGATGCCGCCCAGTGGTTATCGGAACAGAGTGTCAATCTCAAAAAACAACTCGAAGATTCGGAAATATCACTATTTAATTTCAAGAAAGAGAACGAGGTGCTTGCTTCGGCCTTTGAACAGAAGCAGACGATGCTTGCGCAGACGATCACCGAGATATCGACCAAACTCACCGAGAAACAGATATATCAAAAAGGGCTGACGGCCAAGATAGAAGAACTTTCGGCGTTGGAATTCGCCGATACCGAGGAGTTCTTCGCGACCGATATTTTCCGTGACAATAGCATTGTCCAGAATATGAAACTGCAGTTTCTACAGGTTAAGACGAAATTGCGCGAAAAGGCGCTTCTCTATGGGGACAAACATCCCGATGTGCGGACGCTCAGGGGCGACGAAGAGAGCATTCGCAAGGCGCTCCTTAATGAGCTCAAGGGCGCTCTCGAAGGTTATCGGCTTGAGGGAAAGACGCTGGACAACGAGATATTAAAGCTCCAAACGATGCTGCGTGATAGTCAGAAAGAAGCGTTGAAACTCAATAAGATGGAGATAGATTACAATAAACTCAAACGCGAGGTCGAGACCAACAAAAAGCTTTACGATATCGTCCTCGAAAGAACCAAAGAGGCCGATCTTCATACCTTAATGCGAGCGAACAATATTCGTATCATCGATCGGGCGCTCGTGCCCAAAGGCCCCATCGCGCCGCGCAAAAACTTGGTGTTGCTTATCGGCTTCATCATAGCGCTTCTTTCGGCGGCGGCGGCGGTGCTGGCGGTGGAATTCTTCGACACTCGCATCCGCGACATAGAGGAACTGGAACATCTGGTCGGTCGCAACATCTTGGGGCTGTTCCCCAGTTTCGAGATAGCCGATCCCCAAAAGATACAGGAGCTCGCCTTCGAGGGCTCCCAGCATTCGCCGGCGGTCGAATCGCTCCGGACGATACGGACCAACATCCGGCTGGCCCATCCCGATGTGAATGCAAAAACACTGCTTATCACCAGTTCGGTGTCGCAGGAAGGCAAAACAACCGTATCGTCAAACATCGCCGTATCCTTCGCTCTTGCCGGTCGACGCACCTTGTTGGTCGACACCGATATGCGCAAACCGCGCGTCCACAAGCTTTTCGGGCTCGACAATAAGGAGGGCATCTCGACCTATATGCTCGGTGAGAAGCCGATAGAACAGCTTGTCCGCCGCAATGTGTATCAGGGGCTCGATGTGTTGTTCTGCGGGCCGATACCGCCCAATCCGGCCGAGATGATGGAATCGAAAAGATTCCGCGAAATGGTCGATCGGCTCAAAGAACTTTACGATGTCGTCATCTTCGATTCGCCGCCCATCATCGCCGTTTCGGATGCCGCGATCATCGCCTCTATGATAGACGGCGTCATCATCGTCGTTAAGATACGACAGATATCGCGCGATATCCTCAAGCGAGCAGTAGCCCAGCTCACCAAGTCGAACGCGATGCTCCTCGGCGCGGTCGTGAACAACCTCGATCTCAAAGGCGGTGGCCGCTACGGTTCCTATTACTACTACTATCACGAGAAGTACAAGTACTACGGCGAGACGACGCCGGAGAAAAAGTCCACATGAACCGCGCGTCGATCATTCTTTCGCTTTTTATCCTGTGTGTCACGGTGGTTGCCTGCGGTCCGCGCCTCCATGTGCGTCATCCGGTAGCTCCCGGCGATACCTACTATGTATGGGTCACTTGGTACGGCGATGATTTCAAAGGGAAAGCGACCGCGAGCGGGGAGCCCTACGACCCGCAACAGTTCACCTGTGCCGCCGACGGATTCCCCTTCGGTACGATGCTGGAGGTGAGCGATATCGACGGTGATGCGACGGTGGTGGTGCGGGTCACCGACCGGCCGGGGAAGAATGTCGTCGATCTCACGCCGAAAGCCTTTCTGATGCTTTCGAAAGCGCAGGCGGGACGCTTACGCGGCAAAGTGACGGTGGTCGGTCTGCCGGGGGAGAACAGCCTGCTGCGACGGAATGTCGCGGAGGGACCTGAACATTTCTTCACGGTGCAGTTCGGCGCCTATGCGACCCTTGAAAAGGCGCGCGAATTCATCGATTCGCTCGGTATCGCCGGGGCCTATATCTATCTTGAACAGGGCGACCGGGCCATCTACCGGGTGCGTGTCGGCCGGTTCGCCGACCGCGACAGCGCCGAGACATTCAAAGCGGAGCAGGCCAAAGGTCATGAGACGGTCGTCGTCGAGGTCTCTGAGTAGCGTCGTTGCGCTGCTTTTTTCCTTCAGCGTTCTGTTTGCCGGGAATGATATCCTTACTGAAATATTGAAATCGGAAGCGACCGTTACCTCGTTCGACCCAACGCTCCGCATCGGCATTGTGCAGAATGTCGCCGACCTGAAGGTCGAAGGGGACGCGCAGATGTTCGGCGAGGATGGCCGCGAACTGGGCGCCATTCAGGGAGAATGCCGCATCGCGCCCGCCGCAGGCGGCAAGATAGCGGTCTGCGGCACGAATTATCCCGGCCCGTCGCTGACCTTCGCGCCGAAGTTCAGCTTCATGTCGGTCGGCGGCCGGATGTTCCGCGGGAAGGTGGAGATCGTTATCTCCGGGAAGGGATTGACGGCAGTCAACGCGCTCCACATCGAGGAATATGTCCGTGGCGTCATCAACAAGGAGATCATGCCGGGCTGGCATATCGAGGCGAAGAAGGCGCAGGCGGTCCTTGCCCGGACCTACGCGGTCCACAAGAAAGTGATGCGGCCGCGCACCGCGCTGTACGACCTCGATCCGACGGTGCTCGATCAGGTCTACGGCGGGCTCGACAAGGAGGACCTCACCGCCAACAAGGCGGTCGCCGAGACGCGCGGCGAGATACTGAGCTACAACGATCTGCCGGCCGAGATATATTTCCACTCTACCTGCGGCGGCCGTACCGCGTCGGGCAAAGAGGTATGGGGCAAAGAGGTGCCGTACCTCGTGCCGGTGAAGTGCGACCACTGCAAGAACTCGTCGCTCTACCGCTGGACGCGCGCCTTGAGCGCCGACGAGGTATCTAAGAAACTCGCGGCGGCGGGCTATGCCGTGGGCAAATTGAAGAAGGTGACGGTCGAGAAGGGCGATCTGCGGGTCGCCGCGGTCATCGTCAACGGGAAACGGATAGAGGTGAACCAGTTCCGCAAGGCGGTCGGCTACACGACGGTCTATTCGAACGATTTCACCGTAACGCTTTCGGGCGGCAAGCTGACCTTCTCCGGCAAAGGCTTCGGCCACGGCGTCGGCGCCTGCCAGTACGGCATGGCGGGGATGGCGCAGGCGGGCAAGAACTGGCGCGAGATACTCCAGCACTATCTCCCCGGCGCCGAGATACGGAAGATGTACTGATGGAAGTATCCCTTTTTGATTACGCGCTTCCCGAGGAATTGATCGCGGCCGAGCCGTTGCCGCGCGGTGCGTCCCGGATGATGCTGGTGCGGCGCGATACCGGCACGGTCGAACACCGTCAGTTCACCGATATCCTGTCACTAGTCGATAAGAATACGACGGTCGTCCTCAACGAGAGCCGTGTTCTGCCGGCCCGTTTTTTCGGGAAAAAGGGGACCGGTGGCGCGGTCGAGTTCCTGTTCCTCGGCGTGCGGCGCGACGGTACCTGCGATACGCTGGCGAGATCGTCGAAACAGCTCCGGCCCGGCGAGATCGTGACCCTGAATTCGGGCGACACCGTCGAGATCATCGAACGGAACGGCGAATCGTGCCGGATACGGACCTCGTTCCCGGCGTCGGCGATGCCCGCCTATCTCGAAAAGTACGGCGATATGCCGCTGCCGCCCTACATCCTCAAGCGGCGCGGCGAGAAACGGAGCCGCCCCGAGGACCGTGATACCTACCAGACCGTCTACGCGGGCGCTGCCGGATCGGTCGCGGCGCCGACGGCGGGACTCCATTTCACTGACACCGTTCTTGAGCAACTTCGCGTTCGGACCGGCGGCCATGTCGAACGGGTAACGCTTCATGTCGGTATCGGCACCTTCATGCCGGTCAAGGTCGATACGGTCGAAGCGCATGTCATGCACCGTGAATTCTACCATATCGCCCCTGAAGTGGCGGCACGGCTCAATGCCGATAAGGCGGCGGGGCGGCGGATACTGGCGGTCGGGACCACGACGGTGCGGACGCTCGAAACGGCGGCGGCGGACGGCATGCTCGCGGCGGGTGGTGGGTCATCGCAACTGTTCATCTACCCCGGCTATGGTTTCCGTTTCGTCGATGCGATGCTGACCAATTTTCATCTGCCGCGCTCGACGCTCATCATGATGGTATCGGCCTTCGCGGGGTACGATCTGACGATGCAGGCATATCAGAAGGCGGTGGCGGAGCGCTACCGGTTCTTCAGTTACGGCGACTGTATGCTGATCTTATGAGTGCTTCTTGATGAGGTCGACATAGGTCGGTTTCGGGGCGGCGCCCACGAACTGATCGACCTCCTGCCCGTTCTTCACGAACTTCACCGTCGGGATGCCGCGTACCTTGAAACGGACGGCAAGTTCCTGATTCTCGTCGGTGTTCACCTTGGCGAATTTGATCTTGGTATTTGACTTGTTCTCTTCGGCGAGTTCCTCGAAAAGGGGTCCGAGCATGCGGCAGGGACCGCACCACGGAGCCCAGAAATCGATCACGACCAGACCGTCGAACTGTTCGACCTCGGCCGCGAAATTGTCTTTGTTCAGTGCGAGCATGGGTGCCTCCTAAACTGATCGCTAGAATTTTATCGATTTGATGCCGTTCTGCTGGAAATCTTTCACCACGCTCTCGATCTGTTTGAGGTTGGTCTCGGCCTCTTTTCCTTCGTCGCTTGCCTGAATCTTATAGAAGAAACTGACGACCGGCTCCATTTTATCGGCAAAATTGAAGATAAATTTTCGTTCATCGACGATCTCTATCTTTTGTTTGTTCTTATCGGCAGTTTTCAGCTTCACTTCATACATGAGTTTGCGCGAACAGAACTCACGGACCGGTACATACGCCGAATCCTCGTAGCAGGACATGTCATCGGTGTCGACAAGCTTGATCGAGTCGATCTTGTCGAAGGAAAGCATGTACTCACTATTGCCCTGTACGACCGACAACGCGCTCGAGGGCTCACGGCCGGTGCCGTTGAATTTCTCCGCTTCGATCTTCAGGATCTTCGCTTTGAGCGATTTGCCGTTCACCAGCGTTATGCTCACCTCCTGCGCAAAAGCGACCGTTACGCCGAGCAGGACAACCATCAACACGAACTGTTTCATAAGAACCTCCCTCGGGCGACCGCCGCCCGACAGTTCATTATAGGTAGGGAAAATGAAATAGCAAGTGCCCGAATCAAGACATCTAAAATCTTACCGAGGAGCGGTACGTCAAGACATTTGATATCTTACCCGAGGAAGGACGGCAATCGGGGTAAGAAAAGATGTCGGGAGAACGAGCGGAGCAGGCGATGA
>Ga0116153_10000922_pt1 | contig 31154 bp, 28 predicted proteins | sample AD_UKC028_MetaG_FD_89896 | JGI IMG/M metagenome (GOLD analysis project Ga0116153, IMG submission 89896) | Active sludge microbial communities of municipal wastewater-treating anaerobic digesters from USA - AD_UKC028_MetaG | ecosystem: Engineered > Bioreactor > Anaerobic > Digestate | place: USA...
CCGGAGCCGACCCGGCGGCCTTCTTCTCGTCCCGCGGGATCCCCGCCGTATCCCTGGCGGTGGCCAGCGGCCGGGAGGGCCTGGACCGGGACGAGATCGAGGTGGCCTCCATCGAGAAGGGCCGCCGCCTCCTGGTCTCGGTGATCGAGCGGGTCTCCAAGGAGGTCCTGTGAGCAAGCCTTCCGACGATTCCCTCCTGGTGCGGACCTGGCACCACTCGAAGTTCTCGGACATAGGCCGTCTGGTGGATCTCAAGGAGAAGAAAGGCCTGACCCTATCCCTGGCCTTCCCGACCCTGAACGAGGAGGCGACGATCGGCAAGGAGATCCTGGTCATCCGCACGGAGCTGATGGACCGATACCCCCTGCTGGACGAGATCGCCGTCATCGACTCCTCCTCCAAGGACCGGACCCGGCAGGTGGCCGAGCGCTACGGGGCCCGGGTCTTCGAGTCCAAGGACATCCTGCCCGGCCGGGGGACCTTCCGCGGCAAGGGCGAGAATCTCTGGAAGAGCCTCTACGCCCTACAGGGGGACATCATCGTCTGGGTGGACGCGGACATCGCCAACATAGCCCCGAAATTCGTGTACGGCCTCGTGGGCCCCCTGCTGGAGGACGACTCGATCGGGTACGTGAAGGCCTTCTACGAGCGGCCCATCCGCTCCAGCTCGGGGATCCAGTCCTCCGGGGGAGGCCGGGTCACGGAGATCCTGGTCCGGCCCATCTTCTCCCTCTTCTACCCGGAGCTGGCGCGCCTAGTACAGCCCCTGTCCGGGGAGTACGCGGGCCGGCGGGAACTCCTGGAGACCCTGCCCTTCAGCGTAGGCTACGGGGTGGAGCTGGGGCACCTGATCGACGTCTACCGGAAGTTCGGGATCGGGGCCCTGGCCCAGGTGGATCTGGACCTTCGCATCCACCGCAACCAGAGCACCGAGGCCCTGGGACGCATGGCCTACGGCATCCTGGCCACCTTCCTGGACCGGGCCCGGCGCTACGGCGACGCCGAGGTGCTCCGCGAGCTGGGGGACCGTCACATCGCACTCAAGGTGGAGAAGGAATCCCATACCGTCGCGGCCACGGAGATCTCCGCCGTGGAGCGCCCTCCCATGGTCGAGGTCCCCGAGTACACGCAGAAGTTCAAGGAGTCCGGACGGCACTGGGCTGGGCGGAACCTGGAGGCCTAGCGAGCCGTGGCGCCGGCGCCCCGCACGGGTGTCGGGTCTCGGATTGCGGGGAGCCGCCCGGGGGTATATATTCAAGGGGTGAGCGAAGACACGATCCTGGAATCCAGCCCCACGGGCAAGCGTCTCCAGTCCCTCCGCAAGGACGATACCCTTTCGATCCTCCTGTGCGGCAAGCGGATTCCCCTGATCGGGAAGATCGTGCTGGGCCGGGACCGCTCCTGCGGGATCGTCCTGGAGCACGCCCTGGTCAGCAAACGCCACGCGATGATCCAGAAGATCAAGGACGACTACTTCATCACCGACCTGTCCAGCACCAACGGGACCTTCGTCAACGGAAAGGCCGTCCCTCCGGGCAAGTACGTGCGCGTCGAGCCGGGGGACAAGATCAAGATCGGGAAGACGGTGCTGACCATAAAATAGCCGCGAATCCCCGTACGACGGCGCGACTTCCACGTGAAAATGAAACGGCCGCCCCCATCGGAGGCGGCCGCCGCGTCCGAAGCCGGACAGCTTACTTCTTCACGCTGTAAAAAGCTTTCTTCCCTGCGTATTCCGCGATGCCCTCCATGGCGTCCTCGATCCGTATGAGCTGGTTGTACTTGCAGATCCGGTCGGTCCGGGACATGGAGCCGGTCTTGATCTGGCCGGTCTCCCGGGCCACCACGAGGTCCGCGATGAAGGTATCCTCGGTCTCCCCGGAGCGGTGGGAGACGACGGCGGTGTAGCCGGCGCGCTTGGCCATCTCGATGCACTCGATGGTCTCCGTGACCGTGCCGATCTGGTTCACCTTGATCAGGATGGAGTTGCAGGCCCCCATGTCGATGCCCTTCTCCAGGCGCTTGGTGTTGGTCACGAAGAAATCGTCCCCGACCACCTGGATCCTGCCGCCCAGGGCCTTGGTCATCTTCACGTAGCCGTCCCAGTCGTTCTGGTCCAGGGGGTCCTCGATGGAGACGATGGGGTACTTGCCGACCCACTTGGTGTAGATCTCGATCATCTCGTCCGCGGAGAAGAGCTTGCCGGGGTTGGACTTCCAGAACTTGTACCCCTTCTTCTCCCCCTCGTCGAAGAGTTCGCTGGAGGCGCAGTCCAGGGCGATGGCGATGTCGTCCCCGGGCTTGTAGCCGGCCTTCTCGATGGCCTTCATGATGTAGTCCAGGGATTCCTCGTTGCCGATGTTCGGGGCGAAGCCGCCCTCGTCGCCCACGGAGGTGTTGTGCCCGTCCGCCTTGAGGAGGCCCTTCAGGCTGTGGAAGACCTCGGCGGTCATCCGGACGGCCTCCCGGAAGGACTGGGCGCCCACGGGCATGACCATGAACTCCTGGAAGTCCACCTTGTTGTCCGCGTGCTTGCCGCCGTTGATGATGTTGGCCATGGGCACGGGAAGGAGGGTGGTATGCGCGCCGCCCAGGTACTTGTACAGGGGGGTCTCGAGATAGTTGGCGGCCGCCCGGGCGCAGGCCATGGACACGCCCAGGATGGCGTTGGCTCCCAGCTTGCCCTTGTTCTCCGTCCCGTCCAGGTCGATCATGGTACGGTCGATGTCCACCTGCTCGGTGGCGTCCAGTCCGATGATTTCCCCGGAGATGACGTTGTTCACGTTCTCAACGGCCTTGAGCACGCCCTTGCCCAGGTAGCGCTTCTTGTCGCCGTCCCGGAGCTCCACGGCCTCGTGCTCGCCGGTGCTGGCGCCGGAGGGAACGGCCGCACGGCCGACGGTGCCGTCCTCAAGGACGACGTCCACCTCGACGGTGGGGTTGCCGCGGGAATCCAGGATCTCTCGGGCCTCGACGTATTCGATCACGCTCATGGTACGCTCCTCGGGATATAGGGGGATGGGGCGGCCGGCCCGTAGGGCCCGCCCGGTGCTTGTCTACGAAGAAAGCCTAGCAACTAAGGGGAGGACAGTCAACTGCGAGAGGAGTGAATAGGTAAATCGTGAATGGGTGAATCGGAGGGAAAGCGGGCTTCGGCCGAGTCCGCTGCTTTTCAATAACCGCTCTCCAAGCTCCGGCCCCCGTCTTATTCACCCATTCACCCATTCACTCATTCACCCATTCACCTATTCACCTAACTTACGCGCTTCTTTTACATACCGCTCCAGCAGATCCTTCACCTCCCCCGGAGTGAAGGTCCGCAGGGCCCCGGCCATGCCGGGGAAGGGCCTGCGGATTCCCGGCCGGGAGAATCCGCGGACGTAGACGCAGGACTTCCCGTCCACGGTCACGGGCAGCACGTACCAGGAGGAGAAGGACTCGTACAGGTTGCCGGACGGGTTGGAGAGCAGGCGGGAGCGCTGGGCGAATCCCCCGTCCGAAAGGCGTTCCTCCCGGTACTCCAGGACCAGGTCATACCGGACCTTGATGCCCAGGATGGACATTCCCACGTTCTGGGCAACCCGTATGAGGTCTCCCTCCCGGGACTCCACCCGGGCGGAGAAGAGCCGCGGGGAGTACCGGCTCTGGCCCTCGTAGTCCGTCAGGACGCGGACCAGGGCCTCGAAGGGCACCTCGAAGACTCCGTGGAGCTCGGACCACCCGGCTATGCGGTGTTCCCCGGTTTCCGGGTCCTTCCAGGGCTCGGCCTCCATCTCCGTGACCACGGGTTTCTCCAGGAGGACACGGAAATCCGCCCCCGGGGCCGTTCCCCAGCGGTACTCGTCGGTCGTACCGGGGCCGGCGGCGAAAGCGGGGCAGGAAGCCAGGAGGAGGGCGGCGGCGAGGGACAGGACCCGGCGGCGGGCGGGGCCGGAACCACGAAGAAAGCGGTTTTCCATGACCGGACCTACCCGGCTAGGCCTTCCCGCCGGTCATGAGGTCGAAGACCCGCTCCAGGTCGTCCAGGGAGAAGTACTCGATCGTGATGGAGCCCTTCCTGGCATCCCCCTTGACCTGGACCTTGGTCCCCAGGAACCCGATGAGCTTCTGCTCCAGGTCCCGGAGGTCGGGATCCAGGGGTCTGCGGGGCGCCTCCGGCTTGCGGGCCGGGGCGGGGCGCTTGCCCGCGTTGAGGTCCGCGGCCAGGGCTTCCGCCTCCCGGACGGAGAGCCCCTCGGCCAGGATACGCCGGAAGAGGTCCCGGCGGTCCTCGTCGGAGCTCACCGCCAGGACGGCCCGGGCATGCCCGGGACTCAGATCCCCGGAGCGCAGGGCCTCCAGCATCTCCGCGGGTAGCTTGAGGAGGCGCAGGGCGTTGGCCACGGTCGGGCGGCTCTTCCCGACCTTCTCGGCCACCTCCTCCTGGGAGAGCGCGGCCGCCTCCATGAGGACCTTGTAGGCCTCGGCTTCCTCCACCGGGTTGAGGTCCTCGCGCTGGACGTTTTCGATCAGGGCGATCTCGAGCTTCTTCTCGGGGGTGAAGGACCGGACCACCACGGGGACTTCCCGGAGCCCGGCCTTTTCGGCGGCCTTGTAGCGCCGTTCACCCGCCACGATCAGGTAGGTCCCGTCCCCGGAATCCTCCACGATCACGGGCTGGATGATCCCGTGCAGGCGGATCGAGGCGGCCAGCTCCTCCAGGGAGGCTTCGTCGAAGGTCTTCCGGGGCTGGAGGGGGTTGGGCACGAGCCGGCCCAGGGGCACGCTCCGCAGTCCCTCGGGGACGGGGGGCCGGTGCTCGCCCTCGGGACCTTCCAGGGCCTCCAGGCGGACCTCGACCTCGCTTTCCGGGATCAGGGCCCCCAGTCCCTTGCCCAGGCCGAACTTAGCCACGGGACAGGATCTCCCCCGCCAGGCGCTCGTAGCTCTTGGCGCCCACGCAGTCGGGATCGTAGAGGCAGACCGGGACCCCGTGGGAGGGGGCCTCCGAGAGCCGCACGTTCCGGGGAATGATGGTCCGGAAGACCCGGTCCTTGAAGTACTGGGTGACCTGCTGGACCACCTGCTGGGCCAGCTTGGTGCGGGAATCGTACATGGTGAAGAGGATCCCCCCGATCCGCAGGCGGGGATTCATGCTTTTCTGTACGAGGCTCACGGTCTGGAGGATCAGGGTCAGGCCCTCCAGGGCGAAATACTCGCACTGGAGGGGCACCAATACCTCGTCGGCGGCATTGAGGCCGTTCAGGGTCAGGATACCCAAGGAGGGGGGGCAGTCGATCAGGACGAAATCGTACCGGTCCAGGACGGGCCGCAGGGCCTTCTTGAGGTAGTCGTTCCGGTCCTCCTTGTCCACCAGCTCCACGGTCGCCCCGGAGAGTTCGATGGAGGACGGGGCGAGGTCCAGGCCCTCGACCTTGGTCGGCACGATGACGTCCGAAAGGGCCAAGGCCCCGGACAGCACCTCGTAGATGCCCCGGGAACCGGTCTTCCCGCCCACCCCGCTGGTGAGGTTGGCCTGGGGATCGAAATCCACCAGGAGGACCCGCTTCCCGGCCTTGGCCAGGTACGCTCCGAGGTTGATGGCGGAGGTGGTCTTTCCGACCCCTCCCTTCTGGTTGACGAAAACGACGGTTCTGGCCATCGGAACATCCTTCTCCCGAGCCGCCCCGAGGCGCGGCGCGGCATTCTACCATATCCGGGCCGCCCCGCGCTACCGAAGCCCGGGCGGCTTGACCGGCCTTCCGACATATCAGTACTGTACCTACATAGGGCGCGGCTCCCGACATGGTTACGGAAGTTCCGGTTTTTGGGCGCACCGCCGATTCCGCTCCGCCGGGAGCGGGAATTCCCGCGATCGAGGTACACCATGCTCAAGGAAAAGGTCCAGAAAGCCATACAGGACGTGCGCCCCTCCCTCCAGGCCGACGGGGGCGACATCGAGCTCATCTCCGTTTCCGACGACGGCCTGGTGAAGGTCCGCCTCAAGGGTGCCTGCGGGTCCTGCCCCATGGCCACCATGACCCTGAAGAACGGGGTGGAGAACTACCTGAAGAAGGTTATCCCGGAGGTGAAGGAAGTCGTGCAAGGGTAAAAAACCGCCTACGGCGGCTTTTTACCCTTGCAGCGACGAAGCGCGCCCGGAAGGCGCGCTTCGTCGATTTACCGATCTGCTTTTTTGACGGCGGTTTTCAGCCTTGCAACGACGAAGCCCGCCTGCCGGCGGGCTTCGTCGAATTCTACAGGAAACCTTTATTGGCAGCCGGTTTTCGCGCAGCGAAAACCGATCGCTGAGCCGCTATGCGGCTCAGCGGACTCCATCGTCACATGCGTCATCCGGCTGGTTGAACCGGGCGGTTTCGGCGGAATGGGCCTTGCCGCAGAGGTCCATGGGAATTTGCTGCATCTCGTGGCCGCAGCAGTCGGGAGCGGAGTTCGTGTCCTTCACGATCTTCTCTTTCCCGCAGTCCTTGCATTTATACGCCTTGTCCGCCATATGCCCTCCTATCCAACCTGGGGTTCGTTTCCTACGTTCAATGTACTGCCTCGGGGGCGGTTCCGTAAACATCGACCGCCGAAGGCGGTTCAACGATTAAGGCGTGCCAGCTCCGAGATCCTGTCCGCCATCCGCTCCAGGGGCACCTGCTCCGTGACATGCCCCAGTTCGAAGGCCACCTTGGGCATGCCGTAGACCACGCTGGAAGCTTCGTCCTGGCCCAGGGTGATGCCGCCCTCCCGGAACAGGGCGCCCAGCTCCCGGGCCCCGTCCCGGCCCATGCCGGTCATGATCACTCCCAGGGCCCGGTTCCCGTATTCCCGCGCCACGCTGGCAAAGAGGACATCCGCGCTGGGGCGGTGCCCGTTTTCCGGGGGGGCGTCGGAAAGGCGAGCCACGGCGGCCAGGCTCTTCTTCTCCACCAGCAGGTGCTTGTCCCCCGGGGCGATCAGGACCCGGCCCGGCTTCAGGAGATCCCCGTCCGCGGCCTCCTTCACGTCCAGGGGGCAGATCCGGTCCAGACTGCGGGCGAACTCCTCCGTGAAGCCCGGGGGCATGTGCTGGACCACCACGACAGGCGGGACCAGCCGGGGGTCGATCCGGGCGAAGACCTGGCGCAGGGCGTTCGGCCCACCGGTGGAGATGCCGATGGCCACCAGGTCGACGGGTCCGGGGGACCGGGCGGGCACGGGCTTTTCCGCCGGCTTCGGGGAACGGCGGGCAGCGGGAGGCGGAGGAGCCGAGGTGCCGGGCTCCTTCTCCAGCATCAGCTCCGGGGATTCGAAGGGGTACGCGGCCGGGGTCTTGCCCCGGCTCTTCTGGTACTGGGTACCGTAGGCCAGGAGGAGCCGGGCAAGCTCTCCCGCCACGGTGTGGATGTCCGAGGAGACCGAGCCGGAGGGCTTGGTTATGAAGTCCGCGGCTCCCAGGGCCAGGGCCTCCATGGTGACCTCGGCGCCCTTCTTCGCCACCGCGGAGAGTACGACCACGGGTATCTCGATCCCCAGGCGACGGCGCTCCTTCAGGAACTCGATGCCGTTCATCTCGGGCATCTCGATGTCCAGGACGATCACGTCGGGATTGCAGCGCGGGATCTTCTGCAGGGCGAACAGGCCGTTCATGGCCCTGTCCGCCACCTTGAGGCCCGGGGTCGCCTCGATCATCTTGGAGACGAGATTGCGCATCAACGCGGAGTCGTCCACGACCAGCACGTTCACGGGATCCGGCACTCTGTTCCTCCATGCATGGCGTACGGCTCGCCGGGCGGGCCCGGCCGGGTCGGGGAAGGATCCGTCATGGCTTCACGTCCTTCTTGTAGAAGCAGGCCCATTCGGTCTTGACGAACTCGAACCGGGTATTCATCCCGAAAAGGGACTCGCTGTGGCCGATGAACAGGAAGGACTTGGGTCCCATGGTCTCGTAGAAGCGCTCCACCGCGGCCTTTTGGGCGACCTCGTCGAAGTAGATGAGGACGTTGCGGCAGAAGACGACATCCATGTTCCGGAGTCCGGAATCGTTCTTGAGGTTGTGGTAGTCGAAGCGGACGAGCTTTTTGACGTCCTCCCGGATCTGCCATCCGTTGGGCTTCCGCTCGAAGTACTTGGGCAGGTACGCTTCGGGGATCCCGACGATCCGCGAGTCCGGATAGAAACCCTCCTTGCCGACCATGAGGGACTTGAGGCTTATGTCGCTGGCGACGATTTCGCAGGTCCAGCCGGCCGGAAGGATCTCCCGGAGCAGGAGGGCGATGGTGTAGGGTTCCTCCCCGGTGGAGCAGCCGGCGCTCCAGATGCGGAGCTTGCGGTCCGGAGAGGTCCCCCGGATCCGGATGAGTTCCGGAACCACGAACTTCTCCAGGGCGTCGAAGTGGGGCTGGTTCCGGAAAAACCGGGTCAGGTTCGTGGTCACCGAGTCCAGCAGGATCTTGAGCTCCTCCCGGTCCCGGGTTATCAGGTTGAAGTAGTCCCGGAGGCTGTCGGTCATCTTCTCCCGCAGGCGTTCCCGCAGGCGGCTTTCCAGGATGGATCGGTTGGTGGCGGAGAAATGGATACCGCTCTCGTCGTAGATCAGCTTCCGGTACAGCTCGAACTCGGCGTCGGGTAGGAAATCGGACATAGGAACGCCCTTCCGCTCGCCGCTATACCGCGGCGGCTTTCGATGGTTCGACGCCGACGAATCGCTCCTCGGCTCTCGCGTCCCGGACACGAGACGCTCCCTACCAGGGGAATCTTCGCCGGGCATGTTCAAAGCTGGTTTCCGAGGCGGTTTTATACTGCGGGAGTCCAAATATCAGGATCCCGTGCTGAAAATCTAGTGCCCCGTTTCCGGGGGTGTCAATAGTGGCTTCCGGTCCGCCCGGAAATCATTCCTGAAATTTCGGAAAACCCGGGATAAACCCATCGCAGCCCGCGAATTCCCGGATCCCCGGGATATAGTATGGAGTATGGCAACCGAGGATGTCGTACTGTCCGTGCGGGGCGTCGCCGCCGGGTTCGGGGACGAGGCTCCCCTGGTCGTGCTCCAGGACGAGCCCCGCTCGTCCTCCCTAAGGATCCCCGTGGGCCCCTACGAGGCCAGTTCCATCATCCTGGAGGTGGAGGGCATCGCGCCCTACCGGCCCCTGGCACACGACCTCCTGGCCACCTTCTTCCGGGACCACGGTTTCCTCCTGGAGTCCGCCCGCATCTACGACGCGATTCCCGACGGCGACGGCGGGGAGCGGTTCCTGTCCAGGATCCGGTACCGCAAGGGTCTCCGCAAGTGGGAGAAGGAGGTCCGGCCCTCGGACGCCATCGCCCTGGCCCTGCGCCTGGGGGCGCCCATCCTGGCGCCCCGGGAGTTCCTGGACCGCCGGGAAGCCCGCCGGGCCGCCGCGGCCGGGGACACCCGCCTACCCCTCTACCTGCAGGTCCCCCGATCCGAGGCAGCCGGTTCCCGCAGCGATCGGTAGGACGCTTCGGCCCTTGCCGATCGTCCCGGGGGAACCTAGAATACCAGGTATGAATATTTTCTCGTCCCTCGTGGAGTTCCTGCGCGGCATCCTCGGCCGCGGGGGACCCGACGCGGCAAAAAAAGCGGAATTAAGAAAGATCTACGCCTACCTTTCCCAGATCCGTCCACCCTACTACAAGCCCAAGGGGAACCTGGTCCTGCCGGGCTTTGCCCAGGGGGTATACAATTTCCGGGCGATCCTCCGGCCCCTGGTGGACATGGCCCGCAAGACCATCTCCCATTCGGACATCCGGATCTACCAGCGCTTCTTCGACCTCCTCGTCGACGCCCGCCTGCCCGAGGAGACCCGGCAGAGGAAGGCCTCTTTCGCCTACGAGGGGATGAAGGCCCGCATCGCGAACGCCGTGAAGGAGGACGAGGAGTTCGAGATCATCGGCCGGGAGTTCCAGGATTTCCTGCACCAGGTGGATTCCCTCTCGATCGGCGACCTCGACCGCGAGCTCGCGGAAGTCGAGCAGTTCTCCGACATCTGCCGCTTCGACTGGGACCGCATCATCGGCCTCTTCGACCCGGGGGCCAACATGGACAACCCCGGCTACCGGCCGGACTTCCGGCCCGCGGAAGGCGAGAAGGTCCTGCCCGAGCTCGTGGACCTCTACTACATCCTGGGGGATTTCGCCTTCGAGGAGGGGCTGGCCCAGAACCTCCTCATCATCCTGGAGCGCCAGGCGCCCCAGACCCCGGTCTCCACCCAGAGGCAGAAACTGGACAAGATCTTCGCGGCCCTCAACAAGGGCCTGGCCCTCCGCCTCCACCGGGACGTCCTCCTGGCCCTGATCCGGGCCCTGAAGTCGGACCCCGTCTACGATCCGCCCCTGGTGCGGGAGACAAACGACTACGTGGAGCGCTACCGGCGCCGCATGGTCACCCAGTACGAGAAGGACCGGGAGCGGCTCCAGCGGGAGCAGCACGAGAACGCCATCTCCACGGACATCGACGCCCTGTTCGGCGGCACGGAGGTCGCCCCCGTGGACGGCTACGACGAGGAGGAGGACGCCTACCTCCGCCGGGAAAGCCCCAACGGGTTCACCCACATCAAGCCCCTGCGGATCCTCAAGACCTTCGTCCACAACACCTTCGAGAAGGAGATCAAGGAGCCGGTCAAGCGCATCCTGGTGGAGGGGTACTTCGACAACAAGGGCTTCCAGAACAACCTTGCCAACATCATCTACCAGTGCGAGAGGTCCGCGGGCCGCATCGACGAATTCGAGGCCTCCCTGCGCGGCAACGGCCGGATCAGCATCGTGGCCATGAAGCGCTACGTGGAGGAGATGCGCCGGGGCAAGGACGTGTCCCAGTTCCTGAACCGCCTGGTGGACGCCATCAACCAGCGGGCCCGGGAGATCTGCGAGGACGAAACCCGGCTCCTGCAGATGCTCGAGGAGTCCATGGGGGACCTGCTGACCGACTACCGCCGCCCCAGCCCGGACCTGGTCACCAACATCCGAACCCTGGGGGGAGCCCGCAACAAGGAGATCCTGGGCCAGGTCGCGGAGGGCCGGCGCCACCTGGACACCCTCCTCCGGATCATGCGGAACTTCACCTACATCCGCGCGCCGGGAACGCCTCCCGGGACGCCCGGGGTCGCGGTGGAGCCCCCGGGCCTGGCGGAGGCGGAACCGGCCCCCTAGCCCCTCGCCTTGACGGGCCGGGACGGGGCGTGCTAGAAACGCCCGTGGAATCCCACGACGATTCTTCCCTAGGACACTACTGCGGAGTGGCCGGAATCCGGTCCCCCTCCCCCCTCGACGTACCCTCCGCCCTCTTCTACATGCTCTTCGCCCTCCAGCACCGCGGCCAGGAGAGCGCCGGAATCGTCTGGGCCGAGGGGGGCGCCCACCGGGCGGACCGGCGGCTGGGCATGGTCTCCGCCGCCGCGGACGCCTGGCTTTCCGGCCGGGCCGCCTCGACGGGAGGCATCGGGCACGTCCGGTACTCCACCGCGGGGGGCGGCGGGATCCGGAACGCCCAGCCCCTGGCGGTGGAATGCTCCAAGGGGAACGTGGCCCTGGCCCACAACGGCAACATCTCCAACTCCGCGGCCCTCCGGGCGGCCCTGACCCGGGAGGGGGCCATCTTCCAGTCCTCCTCGGATTCCGAGCTCATCCTGCACCTGATCAGCCGGAGCCGGGCCGAGGGGATCGAGGCCATCCTGCGGGAGGCCCTGGCCCCCCTGGAGGGCGCCTACAGCCTCTGCATGCTCTGGGGGGAAACCCTGGTGGCGGTCCGGGACCCCTGGGGCTTCCGCCCCCTGCACCTGGCGGAAAAGGACGGGGTCCGGTACGTGGCCAGCGAGACCTGCGCCCTCCACGCCCTGGGTCCCTCGATCTCCCAGCGGGAGGTCCTGCCCGGGGAGGCCGTGATCGTGGACGATCACGGGGAGCGGTCCTTCTTCCTGCCTGCGGCCCCCCGGCGGGCCCGCTGCGTCTTCGAACTCCTCTACTTCGCCCGGCCGGACTCCCGGGTCTTCGGGGAGTCCGTGCACGCCGCCCGGGAACGCTTCGGGGAGGCCCTGGCGGAGGCGGATGACGTGGAAGCGGACCTGGTGGTGCCCGTCCCGGACTCGGGGAACCTGGCCGCCCTGGGCTACGCCCGGCGGGCGGGGATCCCCTTCGAGTTCGGGATCACCCGGAACCACTACGCGGGCCGATCCTTCATCCTGCCCACCCGGGCGGAGCGGGAGTTCGCGGTGCGCATGAAGCTACACCCGGTGCCGGAGATCGTGGGGGGCAAGCGGGTGGTCCTGGTGGACGACTCCCTGGTCCGGGGCACCACGAGCCGCCTGATCGTGGGACTGCTCAAGGAGGCCGGGGCCCGGGAGGTCCACCTCCGCCTCTCCGCCCCGGAGCTCACGGGCCCCTGCGGCTACGGCATCGACATCCCGGACCGGTCCGAGCTCATCTCCAACCGGATGAGCCCCGCGGAGATCGCCCGGTACGTGGGGGCCGACACGGTCCGCTTCCTGCCCCCGGACCTCCTGCGGAGCCGCCTGGCCGAACCCTCCGAATACTGCTACGCCTGCTTCGACGGCGACTACCCCTGCCCCATCCGGAACGGGGAGGGAAAGGAAACCCCATGCCCGTAGACAGCTACAAGAAGGCCGGAGTGGACATCGCCGCCGGCGACGCCTTCGCCGACTTCATCCGGGACCTGCCCTCCAAGGCGGTGTCCAAGGCCATCGGAGGCTTCGCCGGCGGGGTGCCCCTGGACCTGAGCGGCTGGAAGGAGCCCATGCTCCTGTCCACCACGGACGGAGTGGGTACCAAGCTCCTGGTGGCCAAGAAGTTGGGACGCTGGGACAGCATCGGCATCGACCTGGTGGCCATGAGCGTGAACGACCTGGCGGTCTGCGGGGCCGACCCGATCTCCTTCCTGGACTACATCGCCTGCGGGCGGATCCGGGAGGAGGTCCTCCGGGACGTGATCCGGGGGGTCGTGGCGGGCTGCGAACAGGCGGACTGCGTTTTGGCGGGAGGCGAGACCGCGGAGATGCCCGACGTCTACGGCCCGGACGACCTGGACCTGGCGGGCTTCTGCGTCGGAGTCGTGGAGAAGTCCGGGATGCTGCCCCTCCTCTCCCGCATCGAGGCGGGGGACGCCGTCCTGGGCCTGCCCTCCTCGGGGGTCCACTCCAACGGTTACTCCCTGGCCCGTAAGTGCGTTCCCGAGGACGACCGGACCGCCTGGGAGGAACTCCTGACCCCCACCCGGATCTACGTCCGGGAGCTTCGACTGCTCCGGGAGACGGGAAAGCTCCTGGCCGCGGCCCACATCACCGGGTCCGGCCTGGAGGCCAACTTCGAGCGGGTGATTCCGAAAAGCCTAAAAGCCCGGTTCACCTGGGACTGGCCCCGGCCGGGCATCTTCGACCGGATCCAAAGGGGCGGGAACGTCCCCGAGGAGGAGATGCGCAGGGTCTTCAACCTGGGGGTGGGTATCGCCTTCGTGGTGAAGCCCGCGGATGCCGACTCGACCCTGGCCCTCTGCCGGGACCGAGGCATCCCCTGCTTCCCCCTGGGCGAGCTCGTCCGTGCCTAATCTGGCCGTCCTGGCCTCCGGCTCGGGCTCCAACTTCGAGGCCCTGGCCCGGGCCCTGGAGCCCACGGAGCACGAGTGCGTCCTCCTGGTCTGCGACCGGGCGGGCGCCGGGGCCTTCGAGCGGGCGGCCCTCCTGGGCGTGCCCGCCCGGCACGTGTCCTACACGGGTCGCCCCCGCGCCGAGGCGGAGGCCGAGATCGAGGCCCTCCTGTCGGAGGCGGGCTCGGACCTGGTGGCCCTGGCGGGCTTCCTCCGCCTCCTGTCCCCGGACTTCGTCCGGCGCCGGGCCGGGCGGATCCTGAACGTCCACCCCGCCCTCCTGCCCGCCTACCCGGGCCTGGACGCCCTCCGGCGCGCCTGGGACGCCGGGGAGGAGGTCTTCGGCGCCACCATCCACCTCGTGGACGAGGGCATGGACACCGGCCCCGTCCTCCGCCAGGGAAACCTCAAGCGGCGTCCCGGAGAGAGCTTCGAGGACCTGGAGGCCCGGGTCCACGCCCTGGAGCACGAGCTCTATCGCCGGACCGTGCTCGAGCTGCTGGACGGGATCGCCCGCGAAGGCTCCCCGGGGGGCCGGCGGTGAACGTCCTGGTGATCGGGTCCGGCGCCCGGGAGCACGCCCTGGCCCGGCGCCTCGGGACCGAAGGGAACCGCGTCTCCTGCGCCCCCGGCAACGCGGGCACCGCGGGGATCGCCGACAACCTGCCGCTCAACCCGGACGACGCGGAGACGGTACTCCGGGCCTGCCGGGAGCTCGGGGCCGACCTCGTGGTCATCGGCCCCGAGGATCCCCTGGCCGCGGGCCTGGCGGACCGGCTTCGCGACGCCGGGTATCCCGTCTTCGGCCCCGGCGCCCGATCCGCCCGCCTGGAATCCAGCAAGGACTTCGCCCGGGCCTTCGCGGAACGCCACGGGGTACCCCGGGCCCGCACCGAAGTCCTTCGCACCGAATCGGACTTGCGGGACTACATCGGCCGGACCTCCGGGAAACGGGTCCTCAAGAAGAGCGGTCTGGCCGCGGGCAAGGGGGTCCTGGAGTCCTCGGATCCCGGTGAGCTCCTTTCCTTCGGCCGCTCGGTCCTGGCCGGGGACGTGCTGTTGGCGGAGGAGTTCCTGACGGGACGGGAACTCTCGATCTTCGCGGTCTGCGACGGGACCCGGCGCGTCGTCCTTCCGGCCTGCGCGGATCATAAAAAACCCCATCCCGGGAACCTTGGCCCGAACACCGGGGGCATGGGAGCCCTCTGCCCCGTGCCCTTCGCCGGGCCGGACCTGCTGGCCCGGATCGAGGCCGAGGTCGTCGAGCCGACCTTCCGGGGCATCGCCCGGGAGGGCCTTGCCTACCCCGGGGTCCTCTTCCTGGGGATCATGGCCGCCCCGGACGGCCCGAAGCTCCTGGAGTACAACGTCCGCTTCGGGGACCCCGAGACCCAGTCCCTCCTGGCGGTCCTGGGGGGGAATCTCGGGGACCTCCTGGCTTCGGCGGCCTCGGGCCGCCTGGACCCGGGGGCCGGGGCGGCGGCCGCGGCGGCTCCGGACACCTGGGCCTGCGGCTTCGTGGCCGCCGCCCCGGGCTACCCGGGATCCTACCCCAAGGGCATCCCCGTGGAGGCACTGCCCGAGGATAACCCCGGCCGAAGCCTCCTGTTCCACGCCTCCACCCTGCGGGACGCCTCCGGCCGCCTGGTCACGGGGGGCGGCCGCTGTTTCACGGCCGTGGGGCTGGGGTCCACCCCGGCGGAAGCCCGGGAGAACGGCCTGGCCGCGGCGCGGGGCATCCGTTTCGAGGGGGCCTGGTTCCGTGAGGATATAGGTTCGACCGTATAGGAGCCACTCAGGACTCAACATTCAGGACTCACCACAGAGGCGCGCGATGCCGGCTTAGCCGTCATCGCGGCAGCGAGCTTGCGCTCGCCGAGGTTTCCGCAAACCTGTTCCGAGTCCTGTCGCCTGACACCTGTCGACAAAAAAAAGCCGAGCCTGAAAGCTCGGTTTGGGGAGGGAACGCGGATTGAGCGCTCCAGCGCCGATCGAGCGACCGATGGGAGTCGAACCCACTTCTCGAGCTTGGGAAGCTCGGGTAATACCGGTATACGACGGTCGCTCGCTCGGCGCTGAGCCGTCCCCGCGGGACGGCCGCTCAAACCGCGCTCCCTGAAGGGACGGCCGTTCGGCCGCCTCGGGACGCGCGATGTGCGCAGGATCATGATACGAAAAACCACGCCGGTTGTCAACCTGAAGTCCGCTGCGGGCCGCCGACTCCGATAGAAAAGGGGCTGTCCAAAAAGCTCGGATAGCTTTTTAGACAGCTGGTATTAGTGTAGCAGTTTCTAACGTTCTCAAGAGAACGTTAGAAACTGCAAGGGGTGTCCAATAAGCAACCAACTTATTGGACACCCCGGATCTATATAATTCCGGAGTCTCCGTGCCTCAGGCGACGTAGCTCTCCAGGATCTCCGAGCGGTTCGACTGGGACAGGCGCTTCAGGGCATTCTTCTCGATCTGCCGGATCCGCTCCTTGGTCAGGGAGAAGCGCTCCCCGATCTCCTTGAGGGACATGGCCCTGCGGCCGTTCAGCCCGAAGCGGTACTGGATGACCTCGCGTTCCTTCTCCGTCAGGGTCCGGAGCACGGAGTTGATGTCCTCCCGGAGGTTGTTCTCGATGGCCGTGTTCTCCGGGGATACGTAGGCGTCGTTCTCCACGAAGTCCCCCACCACCGAGGAATCCCGCTCGTCGAAGACCGGGGTCTCCAGGGAGATGAGGTCCCGGGACACGTTGACCAGGTCCGCCACGTGGTCCGCGTCCATGTCCAGCATCCGGGCGATCTCCCGGATCTCCCCGTCCTCGCTCATCCCTCCGGTGACGAACTTGCGGGCCTTCTCGATCTGGACCAGCTCGTTGGCCCGGTTGAGGGGCAGACGGATCATGCGGCTCTTCTCGCAGACCGCCTTGAGGATGGCCTGGCGGATCCACCATACCGCGTAGGAGATGAAGTGGTAGCCCTTGTCCACGTCGTAGCGCTCGATGGCGTTGATGAGGCCGATGTTCCCCTCGCTGATGAGGTCCGATAGGGGCAGGCCCTGGTTCTGGTACTTCTTGGCGATGTTCACGACGAAGCGGAGGTTCGACTTGACCAGCATGTCCTTGGCGGCCTGCTCGCCCCGGGCCGCGGCGCGGGCGTAGGTGTCTTCCTGCTCCCGGGTCAGGAGGGGGATGCGGTTGATTTCCTTGAGGTAGAGGGAGAGTATATTCTCGTCGCTGGTGAGCTCGGTGGTGCGGATGTTCTTACGGGCGGCAGAAGTCTTCATGATTCCTCCCGCCGTCTATATAGCAGGGTCCGTGCCAAGTCGAGCGACAGACGTCGGGAATCAGGAGACGGGTAGGAACGGCCGGCGGAAAATCGAATCCATTTGCATGTATATTAAATAATTACAAGGGCTCCTAATAATCGCCGCGGCGGGCCCGGAGGCCTGCGCCGCGTCCATGCCCAGGCCTCGGTTTTGCAAGTCCATGTTTCCTTTCCACACGGTCTGCGGGAAGGGGCTTAAAACCGTATCAAAAAGATCCAGATCACGAGCCGAAGGCGGATTGGGTGCGCCCGCAGCACTGGCGAAAGGGCAGGCCCGAGCCGCAGGAGCACCGGGCGTCCGATTTCTGGAGGGTTCCCCTGCGGAAATTGCCCGGCAGGACCTTGGCCTTGTCCAGGAACCGGAAGGGGAAGGGGATCTCGAAGGCCTGGAAGAGCTCCAGCTTGTCGGAACAGGACTTCTCGGCCAAGGCGCCCGCCCCCGTGAGGCGCAGCCACGAGTCCGCTATGATCCGGGCCACCGCGTCCCGCTCCGCCTCGGTGCGGAAGCGGCCGCCCGGCCGGGATCCCAGGTAACGGCGGAGCTGGATGCTGAAGAAGGCCCGGAAGTCGTCCTTGTCCGCGCAGCCCGTGGATACCATGCCGTAGCCGTTGACCATGTGCCGGTAGAGCCGGCGCGCGGCTCCCCGGGGTTCCAGCTTCTGGGCCGATACGAGACTCTTCACGGCCAGCTCGGACTTCCCCAGCCGAAGGAGGGGAATGGACAACCAGTACAGGTATCGGGCCAGGGCCGCATGGCGGCCGGGCGGGCAGGCGTCCACGGCGGCGCGTAGGTGCCTCAGGGCGGCCTGCGCGTCGTGCCGGGCCAGGGATCGCATCCCCGCCCGGTAGTTCCGTTCCAGCTTGTCGTGCTCGTTCCCGCGCATGAGGATAAGGTACGAATACGGGAGCGCCGAATCAAGGCGGCCCGCCGCGGGGCCTGCATCGACTACGGCCGGCGCGGGGACGTCAGATACCCGCCCCGGGATCCCGGGCCAGCAGGAGGACCAGGCTGCGGGGAGCCAGTAGGTACTCCTCCTGGGGGGACAGGACGGGCTCGGTCCCGGGCTCCCGGATGTCCTCGGGGGAGGGCCGGGCGGTGTCCGCCGAGAGGTGCCAGCGGGTGTCCGGCGGAGGAGGACAGATCCGGAACCGCACCTCGGCATCGGATGCGTTGAACATCAGGAAGAAGTCGTTGTCGTCCCGGTCCGCCACGATGTCCGCCCGGGACCCGTCGATCCGGGCCGCGATCATCCGGTCGATCCGGGCCCAATCCGGGGCCTTGCCGGAAGGATCGTACCAGGAGATGTCCGGGATGGCGTTGTAGTTGGCGTCCTTGCCGGTGAAGAACTCCGGGCGCCGGAAGGCCGGGTGCCGCAGGCGCAGGGCGATGAGCTCCCGGACGAAGCGGGAAAGGCCCCGGTTCTCGTCCGCCAGGGTCCAGTCGACCCAGGACACGGGGTTGTCCTGGCAGTAGGCGTTGTTGTTCCCCCCCTGGGTTCGGAGGAACTCGTCCCCCCCCAGGAGCATGGGGGTGCCGATGGACAGAAGGAGGGTGGCCAGAAGGTTCCGGGCCTGGCGCTCCCGCACGGCCAGGATGCCGGTGTCCTCGGTCGGCCCGTCCGCCCCGTAGCCGCAGGAGAAGTTGGCGTCGTGGCCGTCGGACTCGCCCTCCCCGTTCTCCCGGTTCCGTTTCCGCTCGTAGGTGACCAGGTCCCGGAGGGTGAAGCCGTCGTGGCTGGTGACGTAGTTGATCGAGTGAAAGGGTTTGCGGCCGTCCCGGAGGTAGAGGTCCGAGGAGCCCGTGATCCGGGTGCAGAAGTGCCGGACCTCGTGTCGGTCGCCGCGCCAGAACTTGCGCACGTCGTCCCGGAACCGGTCGTTCCATTCGGCCCAGCGCCCGCCCGGGAAGCTGCCCACCTGGTAGGCCCCCCCGGCGTCCCAGGCCTCGGCGATGATCTTGGTCTGCCTCAGGATGGGATCCTCGGCGATCTGCTCGATCACCGGAGGGTTTTCCAGGAGGCGCCCCTTGGAGTCCCGGCCCAGGATGGAACCCAGGTCGAAGCGGAACCCGTCCACGTGCATCTCCACGACCCAGTAGTGCAGGCAGTCCAGGATGAAGTTGCGCACCACCGGGTGGTTGCAGTTCAGGGTGTTGCCGCAGCCGGAGAAGTTCTTGTAGTACCGGGGGTCCTCGTCCAGGATGTACCAGATCGAGTTGTCCAGGCCCCGGAAGGAGACCGTGGGCCCGAGCTCGTTCCCCTCCCCGGTGTGGTTGAAGACCACGTCCAGGATCACCTCGATCCCGGCCCGGTGCAGGGCCTTCACCATGTCCTTGAACTCCGCGACCTGGGCGCCCCGGACCCGGGAGGCCGCGTAGGAGCTCTTGGGGGCGAAGAAGGCCAGGGTGTTGTAGCCCCAGTACTGGCGGAGCGGTTCGCCCGTGCGGGGGTTCTTGCGGGGATTGTCCAGGGAGTCGAACTCCTGGACCGGCAGGAGCTCGAGGCTCGTGATCCCCAGGGACTTGAGCCGGGGGATGGACTCGACCACCCCCCGGTAGGTGCCGGGATGCTCCACCCCGGAGCTGGAGTGGGCGGTCAGGCCCCGGACGTGGGTCTCGTAGATCACGCAATGGCGCAGGGGATAGTTGAGGGGCCGGTCGCCCTCCCAGTCGTACTGGTCGTCCACCACCACGCACTTGGGCACGTAGGCCGCGTCGTCCTCCTCGGAGAATCCGAGGTCCGCCTCCGGCCGGCCGGGGTCGTAGGCCCGGGCGCGGGAGAGGTCCCAGGTGACTTCCCCGGTCAAGGCCTTGGCGTAGGGATCCAGGAGGGCCTTGTTCGGGTTGAAGCGGAAGCCCCGCTCCGGGAGGAAGGGGCCTTCCGCCCTGTACAAATAGAGGGCCCCGGGAGCCAGGCCCTCCACGAAGACGTGCCAGATGTCCCCGGTCCGGTTCTGGTGGGGGTCCAGCCGGATCTCCCGCCAAGCCTGCCCGTCCTCCGGCTTCTCGTAGAGGCAGAGGGTCATCGCCAGGGCGTTGCGGGAAAAGACGGCGAAGTTCACGCCCCCGTCCAGGGGCTCGGCCCCGAAGGGGCGGGGGTGTCCGGGTCGCGCGGTCAGGTCGTTCCGGGGCAAGGGGGCTCCTCGATGGGGTACGGCGCAGTATAGCACGGCGGTGCGACCTTGGTGGTACGAAGCTTGTGACGGGATCGGCGCCCTCGTCAGCCCCCGAGAACCCGAAGGCGGGACCGGGCGGCCTCGGCCCGGCGGGCGGCCTCCTCGGGAGTGTCCGCTACGGCGGTCAGGTGCCCCATCTTGCGCCAGGGCCGGACCTCCCGCTTGCCGTAGAGATGGACCGTGACCCCGGGTACCGCCAGGGCCTCCGCCAGGCCCTCGTACTCGGGGACCCCGGAGGCCCCGGGATCGCCCAGGATGTTCAGCATCCGGGCCGGCCGGTACTGCTCCGTCGAGGCGGGAGGAAGGCCCGCCAGGATCCGGAAGTACTGCTCGAACTGGCTGGCCGCGCAGGCGTCCTGTGTGAAGTGCCCGGAGTTGTGGGGCCGCGGGGCCGCCTCGTTGACCAGGATCCGTCCGTCCCGGGAGAGGAAGAGCTCCACCGCGAAGACCCCGACGGCCCCGGCGCCTCCGGGGGATGCGGCATGGGCCGCCCGGTCCAGGGCCTCCACGCAGCGCAAGGCCGCGCGGAGGGCGGATTCCAGGACCTCCGGCGGCTCGTCCGCGGGGGCCCGGACGGAGTCGCAGAGGTTGGCCGCGGGATCGAAGACCATCTCGACGCAGGGGTAGGCGGCCGGCTCCGAGCCGGGAGCGCGGACGACCACCACCGCCAGCTCCTTGGAGAAATCCACCCGGGCCTCCAGGAAGCTTGGCCCGGGAAGGGGCTCGTCCGAGGGGCCGGAGAGGACCCGGACGCCCCGGCCGTCGTAGCCGCCCCGGCGCAGCTTCTGGACCACCGGAAAGCCTCCGACCCGGGCGGCCCGGGAACGGAGGGCCTCCGCTCGGTCGGCGGGGGGCAAGGCGGAAAGATTCTCGGGAAGGTCGACCCAGGGGGCCTGGGCCAGGCCCGCCTCGTCCCAGAGCCGCTTCTGGAGGCCCTTGTCCTGGATCCGCTCGAGGACCGCGGAGCCCGGGAGGACGGGGATCCCGCGGGCCTCCAGCTCCTTGAGGGCGTCCACGCGGACGTGCTCGATCTCGTAGGAGACGACGTCCACCCGGCCGCCCAGGTCCAGGACCGCCTCGGGATCCGAGAGGTCCCCGATCACGACCTCGTCCGCCAGGTCCGCTCCGGGCGAAGGAAAGTCCGGGCTCAGGACGGCGAAGTACGACGGATACTTCCGGGCCTCCTCGATGGTCATGCGGCCCAGCTGGCCGCCCCCGAGGAGGCCGATCCGGCGGAGTCCCACCTCAGCCCTCCCCGTCCGTGTCCCCGCCCGCGTCTCCGTCGGGCCCGGCGGGGCCGAATCCGAGCTCCGAGTCCGGTGCGGGGCGTACGGAGCGTCCCGCGTCCGGCCGGCCGGCCACCTCGGGGTTGCGCATGACGTCCCGGGGTTTGGAGCCCTGGGAGGGGCCGACGATCCCCTTCTCCTCCATCATCTCCACCAGGCGGGCGGCCCGGTTGTACCCGATCTTGAGCCTCCGCTGGAGGTAGGAGGCGCTGGCCTTGCCCTGCTGGAGGACGATCTCCAGGGCCTTCTCGAACAGGGGGTCGTCCCCCTCGTCGTCGAAGAGGGAGGGGCTCCCGTCCTCCTCGTCCTCGTCGAAGAAGATCTCGTCGTCGATGTAGTCCGGCTGGCCCAGGGTCTTCACGTGGCCCACGACCCGCTCCACCTCCTCCTCGGAGACAAAGGCCCCCTGCATGCGCACCGGGAAGGCGTCCTGGGCGGTGGACACGAGCATGTCCCCCTTGCCCAGGAGCTTTTCCGCCCCCACGGCGTCGATGATGATCCGGGAGTCGAACTTGCTGGCCACCATGAAGGCCACCCGGCTGGGGATGTTGGCCTTGATGAGGCCGGTGATCACGTCGATGGAGGGCCGCTGGGTGGCCAGGACCAGGTGGATCCCCACGGCCCGGCTCATGGCGGCCAGGCGGGCCAGGGTGCTCTCCAGCTCCTTGCCCGTGGTGGCCATGAGGTCCGCGAACTCGTCGATGACCACCACGATGTAGGGCATCGTCTCCGCGGCGAACTCCCGCTCCTTGATCCGGCGGTTGTAGCTCTTGATGTCCCGGACGCCGACCCCGTCCAGGAGGCTGTAGCGCCGCTCCATCTCGCAGATGCAGTACTGGAGGGCCTGGAAGGCCCGCTTGGGCTCCGTGACCACGGGGGTGAGGAGGTGGGGGATCCCGTTGTAGAGCTTGAGCTCCACGATCTTGGGATCGATGAGGAGGAGCTTCACCTCGTTCCAGCTCTTCCGGTACAGGATCGACAGGATGATGGAGTTCACCAGGACGGACTTGCCCGATCCTGTCGCACCCGCGATCAGGAGGTGGGGCATCTGGGTCAGGTCGATGATCTGGACCTCCCCGGCTATGTCCTTGCCCAGGGCCAGGGGGATCTCGAACTTGGCGGCCCGGAAGACGTCGGTCTCCACGATCTCCCGGAAGCTCACCACCGAGCGCTTGTCGTTGGGCACCTCGATCCCCACCGCGTGCTTGCCCGGGATGGGCGCCACGATGCGGACGCTGGAGGCGGCCAGGCGAAGGGCGATGTTGTCCGAGAGGTTCACGATCTTGGAGAGCTTGACCCCCGGGGCCGGGAGTATCTCGAACATCGTGACCACGGGACCCCGGCGGATCCCCGTGACCTCCGCCTCGATGTTGAACTCCGCCAGGGTGTCCCGCAGGACGTCCGCGGATCGGCGGGTCTTGTCGTCGATGACCCAGTACTGGCCGTCCGGGTAGACGGTGAGGATGTCCGTGGGCATCGAGTAGGCCGCGATGTGGATGGTCTTGGGCGCCCTGCGGGGGGACGGGGGAACGGACTCGAAGACGGGCAGGGGATGACGGCCCACGGGGGATCCGTCGGCTGCCGCGCCGTCCGCGTCCGCGCCGGCCCCCGGGGCTCCCGATCCGAAGGGCGAGCCCCGGCTGGGGCGCATCTCCGCCTCCGCCGTGGGGTCCGCGGCCACCCCGGCCAGGAGGGGCGGCCGGGCCGAGGATGCGGTCTCCGGCTTCGGCCCCGGCTCGGGCTCGGTGCGGCGGAACAGGACGGGGATGGGGGGCTCGGTCTCCCGATCCCCGCCGGATTCCCCGTCCGGACCCTCAAGCTCCTCCAGGGCGGCTTCCTCCTCGAACTCCGACAAGGCGTCCTCGGAGCCCCCGGGCGACCCGCGTTCCAGGGCGGCCGGCGGGACCAGACCGGGGGACGGGAAGGGAGGTTCGCCGGGTTCGGGCACGAGGGGGACGAATTTGGAGCGGCCGGATCCCGATCCGTCTGGGACGGAGGGAGCCGGACGGGCGGCGGGAGCCCGGGGGGCGGCATCCTTCGGGGCCGTCGGGGCGGCCGCTCCCTCCTCGTCCTCCTCCGCCTCGGGAGTCCCGGAATCCCCCCGGCCCGCGAGTCCCTTGAGCCGGACCAGGAGGGTTATCGAGAGCAGGAGGACCAGGACGCCCAGCGCGGTGGTCCCCGGCAGGCCCAGGGCCTCCAGGAGGGGGTAGGCGTCGTACCAGGGGCCGGGCTCGGCCAGGAACCGGGCCAGGAAGACCAGGACCAGGAAGGGAAGGGGCGCCCCGGAGAGGAGAACCAGGAGGTCCTTTCGGTACCCCGGAAGGAAGAGCACCCCGGAGGCCGCGAAGAGGAAGACCGGGAGACAGAGGGCCGCCCAGCCCAGGGGTCGGGTCAGGAGCCTCCCCGCGGAGGCCGGAAAACCCGCCCCGGGCCCCGCGGCCAGTCCCGCGGCCACGATGACAGCGGACAATGCGCCCAGGACCGCCAGGACGATCCCGACGCGCCCCGGCAGACCCGACTTCCTCGATCCGTCGTTGTTCAAACCCTGGACTCCACCTGTGGTTGTACGCGTCCCCCGGCCCGACAGGCCGTCGGGGACAGCATCAGTAGATTATCGGCGGATCAGCGGAACAGGAAGAGACCGGCAAGACCCGCGGGGATCAGATAGGCCGCGAACCAGGCCAGACGGCCCTTCCGCACCAGGGGCATGAGCAGGGAAAGCGAGGCGATCCCGGAGGCGAAGGCGACCAGGAATCCGACGGCCAGAGGAGCGGGCGCGACGACGGCGCCCAGGTCGGCCAGGTCCTTCAGCTCCAGGAGGAGGGCCCCGGCCACCGCCGGAACGGCCAGGAGGAAGGCGAACTCCCCGGCCGTGTCCCGATCCAGGCCCGCCGCCAGCCCCGCGGAAATGGTGATACCGGACCGGCTGATGCCGGGCAGGACGCCGATCCCCTGGGCCAAGCCGATCAGGGCGCCCCGGCCGAGGCCGAGACGGCCGTAACCCCGGGTTCCCCGGAACCGGGAGGAACCGATCAGCAGCGCCGCCGTGACCAGGAGGAACGCCGAGGCGATGCGGGGAGACTCCACCGGCAGGAACTTCTCGATCCCCAGACCCGTGACCGCCGTGACGGCCGTGGCGGCCAGGGCAGGCGGCACCAGGGCAAGGTTTTCCGCGTCCTGGGCCGGGACGTCCCCGCGTCGGGCGGCCCATCGGACCAGGGCCGCCAGGATGCCGCCGATCCGCGCTCGGAAGACTACCAGGATGGACAGGAGGGTCGCCGCGTGCAGGATCACGTCGAAAAGCCGGGGCACCTCGGAAAGGCCGAAGAGCTCCCGGAGGGCCAGGAGGTGGCCGCTGGAGGATACGGGAAGAAACTCGGATACTCCCTGGAAAAGGCCCAGGATCAGGGCTTGCATGAATGTCATGGGAGCCACTATAGCGGGGCTCCCCGAGCGTGGGAAGGGGAACCGGTCCGCCCCGCGGATCGATCCCTGAAACAACCTCGACGAGCGTCAGCTCGTCGCCGGGAACGGAGGTTCGCCCCGCGGACCGGCCCCGAGAAGCCTCGACGAGCGTCAGCTCGTCGCCGGGAACGGAGGTCCGCCCCGCGGACCGGCCCCGAGAAGCCTCGACGAGCGTCAGCTCGTCGCCGGGAACGGAGGTCCGCCCCGCGGACCTCCGTTCCCGCCACTTGCCGGTTACGCGCCGTTAGTATACAGTACCCGGGCATTCCGGACGCTCCTACCCGGCATCGGACCTTCCGACACTGCCTGCGCCATCACGCCCGGCCCGAAGCGAGCCTGTCTGCCATATTTCCACGAAAAGGCGGTTACCATGGTCGTAGAAAAAGACAAGGTTATCACGATCGATTATACCCTGAAGGATTCCGACGGCCAGACGATCGACAGTTCCGACGATTCGGAACCCCTCGTCTATCTCCACGGCAACGACAACCTGATCCCGGGCCTGGAGAAGCAGTTGGAGGGCAAGAAGGAGGGCGACAGGCTGTCCTGCGTCATCAACCCCGGAGAAGCCTACGGGGACTACGACGAGAGCCTCGTGTTCACGGTCCAGAAGTCCAACTTCGCGGATCCCTCCAAGATCGAGGAGGGGATGCAGTTCGAGGCCCACGGCGAGGACGGCCCCCGGGTCGTGACCGTGGTGGCCGTCAAGGGCGACGAGGTGACCGTGGACGCCAACCACCCCCTGGCCGGGGAGGACCTCCACTTCGACGTCAAGGTCGTGGGGATCCGGGAGGCCACCGCCGAGGAACTGGCTCACGGCCACGTGCACTCCCACGAGGGTTGCGGTGACGACTGCGACTGCGAAGACGAGGGCGGCTGCGGCTGTGGGTGCTGCGGCTGAGAACGGCGGGACCCGGGGATCCGGCCCGGAGGCTCCGACGGAGCCGCCCGCGGCCAAGCCCGGGAAGCTCCGGCTCACGTTCCTGGACGCGGCGGCCGTACTGGCGGCCGCGTCCCTCGTTTTCCTGAGCTCCCTAGGCGCCGTCGACGCCGCGGGAGAACCCCGGGTCGTGATCGCCGACGCGAAGGGACAGGAGTGGATCTACCCCCTGGATACGGACCTGGAGGTCCCGATCGAGGGCCCCCTGGGGATCTCGACGGTCCACATCCACGACGGCCGGGTCGCCATCGAGAGCTCCCCCTGCCCCAACCAGACCTGCGTGGCCGCGGGATCCATCGACCGCCCGGGCCAGTGGGTCGCCTGCCTGCCGAACCAGGTCTTCGTCCGCGTGGAAGGAGGGACCGATGACGGATCGGACGTCGATACCGGCACCTGGTGATTCCCGGGCCCGCCTCCTGGCCTTCCTGTCCGCCCTCTCCTTCTTCCTCTCCGCGGTGGAGTACATGATCCCCAAGCCCCTGCCCTTCATGCGCCTGGGGATCGCCAACCTGCCCCTCCTCCTGGCCGTGGACCTCCTGCCCGTCGGTCCCTACCTGGCCCTGGCGGCGATCAAGGTCCTGGGGATGAGCCTGGTGACGGGCTCCCTCTTCTCGTACGTGGCCCTGTTCTCCCTGGCGGGAACCTTCTGCGCCGCCCTGGTGATGTTCGGAGCCCGGACCCTCTTCCGGACCCGGATGACCGCGGTGGGAATCAGCGTCCTGGGCGCCGTCTCCTCCAACGCCGTCCAGGTGGTCCTGGCCTCCCTGGTCGTCTTCGGCCGGGCGGCCCGGATCATCGCCCCGGTCTTCCTGGCCATGGGCCTGGCCACCGGCCTGGCCCTGGGGATCTTCGCCGAGCGGTTCGCGGCCTCCTCCCGGTGGTACGCCCGGGCCCGGGAGGACGCCCGTGGATAGGCTCGCCCGCGCGGAGCGAGCCCGGCAGATCTTCGACCCCCATTCCCTGGCGGCTGCGGGACTGGTCGTCGTCGCCGCCCTCCTCTTCCAACCCCGCCCGGGTCCCCGGGCGGCGATCCTTCTGGGGGCCATGGTGTTCACCTGGGCGACGGGGCGGAAGGTTCCCGTCCTGGGCACGGGCCTGGTCATCCTGGGTATCGTGGGCGCTAACCTTCTGGTTCCGGTCGGCCGGGTGCTGGCGGTCTGGGGGCCGATCCGGGTGACCGAGACCGCCCTGCTGGAGGGCGTGGAGAAGGCCGTCACCTTCGAGGCCCTGATCTACGTTTCCAAGGCCGCCATCCGATCGGACCTGCGGATCCCGGGCCGCGCGGGGGCCCTGATCGGCTCCGCCCTGCGCTGCTACGAGAGGATCCTGGAAACCCGGATCCGGATCCGGCGCGCCACCTTCCTCCGGGACCTGGACGAGATCCTGCTGGGAATCTACGACGAGGAACTCTCGAAGACGCCGGGCCGTCCGGCCGTCGTGCGGACCGGGCGGGGAGGGGCGGGGACGGTCTTCCTGGTCCTGGCGGCCGCGGCCGCCTGGCTTCCCTACCTGGTCCGGGCGATCCGTTAAAGCAGTGTGACACTACACTAATGCCGCAGTTTCTCGAGAAACTGCAAAACGGGTTGTCGAAATGCTCGAGGCATTTCGACAACCCGTTAGATTTCGAAGGTATCCAGGGCCGCCTTGACCTCCCCGATCGAGGAGGCGGTCCGGGAGGCCAGGTCCATGGTCGCGGCGATGGCGTCGTTGATTTCCTTGGTGCCCGTCGTGATCTCCGCGTTGTTCTGGATCACGAGCTGGTTCACCGAGGTCAGGCGCTCCACCTGTTCCAGGATGGTCCGGTTGCCGGACTTCATCTCCTCCGCCCCGTAGGAGATCTCCCGGGTGAGGTCCTTGAGCCGGGACAAGTCCTCCAGGACCAGGCGGCCCCCCTCCCTCTGCTCGGCCATGGAGGCGTTGATGCGCCGGATCTCCGCGGCCAGGGCGTCCGCCTTGGCCAGCACGGTGCCGAAGGACTCCACCGCGGACAGGGACGCGTCCTGGACCTTCTCGATCGACCGGGACACCTGCCCGAGCCCCCCCGCGATGTCCTTGGCCTGGGCCGTGGACTGCTCCGCGAGCCTTCGGATCTCGTCCGCCACCACCGCAAAGCCCCGGCCCGCGTCCCCGGCGTGGGCGGCCTCGATAGCGGCGTTCATGGCCAGCAGGTTCGTGCGGCTGGCTATCTCGGAGATAAGGCGGACCGCCTCCGTGAGGTTCTCCGAGTGCCGGGCGATGTCCCGCACGGAATCGCCCGCCTCGTCGATCCGCTCCTTGCCCTGGACCCCCTCGGCCGTCAGCTCCTCGCTGGCCCGGGCCGCCGAGTCCGCGGCGCGGGCTACGGACTCCACGGAAGCGATGATCTCCTCCGTGGCCGCCGAGGATTGCCCGATCACGTCCGACTGGGTCTCGATCCGGTCCGACAGGGAGGTGACGCTCCGGGCCAGCTGCTCCACCGCCGCGGAGACCTCCTGGACGGATTCGGTCTGCTGGTCCAGCTGGCCCCGGGTGTTCCCGATGCCCGCGTTGATCTGGAGGACCGCGGCCCCGGTCTCCTCCATGTTCGCCGCCAGGCTCTGGCCCGTGGACTCCAGGTCCCGGACCTTCTCCATGACCGTGGACACGAGGTCCCGGATCCCGCAGACCAGGGCGTCCACGCTCCGGCCCATGCGGCCCATCTCGTCCCGTCCGTCCATGTCCGAGCAGGTCCGGAGATCCCCCCGGCCGGCCTGGGCCAGGGTATCCTCCAGCTTCCGCAGGGGCAGGGTTATGGACCGGACCGTCAGCAGGATCAGGAGGAGGGAGGCCAGGACGACCGCGCCGGACACCGAGATCACGGTCAGGCTGGCCGCGGCCGCGGACTTGCGCGCCCGGGACTCGACCTCGGAGGCCGCGGTCCGCGCGGCGGAGCCCTCCACCCAGATCCGCTCCTTGAGCTCCTCGAAGGTCGAATCGACCTGGACCATGACATCCAGGGCGCGGCGGGCGTCCTCCCGGAGGTAGCTCTGGACGACCCGGGCGGTGTTGAAGTAGGAATCGAAATCCGCCCCCGTTAGGCCCTTGGGGTTTCCGGACTCGTCGTACTCGAGGGTATCCAGGGTCTCCTCCGTGAAGGTATCCACGGAGGTCTTGAAGCCCGCCAAGGCCGTGTTGAACGCCCGGATGGCGTCCTCCCGGGCGTCCCCCCCGGACAGGGTGTAGTTGATCGCCCGGTACAGGTTGACCTGCACCGCGTAGGCCTGGTTCTCCAGGTCCTCGAACCTACGGACCTTCTTGTTCTGGACTTCCAGGATGTTGTCCATCGTGGCGGTCAGGGACCGGAACGCCTTCAGGGACACGTAGGCCACCCCTCCCAGGGAGAGCAGGAAGACGGCCCCCAGGACCGTCAACTTCCCCAGGATCCCGATATTCGACAGCGCACGCCGTGCCATGACACCTCCGGCAGTTCGGGAACGGGCGGCTCAGCCCTCCCCGACCACAATGTTCACTAGTTTATCGGGGACGATGATCACTTTGCGTAGCGGTTTCCCCGCGATCCACTCCCGGGTCTTCTCCCGCCCCAGGGCGAGCCTCTCGAGCTCCGCCTTGTCCGTACCCGCGGGAGCCTCGAACTTGTCCCGGACCTTCCCGTTCACCTGGACCACGATGACCGCCGTGTCGTCCCGCACCAAGGTCTCGTCATAGGACGGCCAGGGGGCCAGCCCGACGCTGGGGGCCTTGCCCGCCTTCTCCCAGAGCTCCTCCGCCAGATGTGCGGCGTAGGGCGCCAGGAGCCGGACGAAGGCTTCCCAGACTTCCCGGGGAAGGACGTCCAGCCGAGCCAGCTCGTTGGACAGGATCATCATGGCGCTGATGGCGGTGTTGAAGTTCAGGGTGGCGGTGTCGTCCGTCACCTTCTTGATGGTCTTGTGCAGGAGCTTGGCGAGGTCCGGGGACGGAGCCGCCCCGGTCAGGGGTTTCTCCGAGAGGGCCCACAGGCGTTCCAGGAAGCGGCTGACCCCCACGAGTCCCGCGGTGGCCCAGGGTTTGGAGACCTCCAGGGGCCCCATGAACATCTCGTAGACCCGCATGGCGTCGGCGCCGAAGTCCCGGACGATGTCGTCGGGGTTCACCACGTTGCCCCGGCTCTTGGACATCTTCTGGTTGTCCTCGCCCAGGATCATGCCCTGGTTCACCAGGCGTTGGAAGGGCTCGATGGTGTTCACCGCCCCGATGTCGTAGAGGACCTTGTGCCAGAACCGGGAGTAGAGGAGGTGGAGCACCGCGTGCTCCGCCCCGCCCACGTAGAGGTCCACGGGCATCCAATAGTCGATCTTGTCCTTGGCCGCGAAGGCCTTGTCGTTCTTCGGGTCGATGAAGCGCAGGTAGTACCAGCAGGAGCCCGCCCACTGGGGCATGGTGTTCGTCTCCCGCTTGGCCGGTCCGCCGCACTTCGGGCAGGTGGTGTTCACCCAGTCGTGGATGTTCGCCAGGGGGGACTCCCCGGTGCCCGTGGGGGCGTAGGTCTTGACGTCCGGCAGGCGCAGGGGCAGCTCGCTCTCGGGCAGGGGCACGATGCCGCATTCCTTGCAGTGGACCACGGGGATGGGCTCGCCCCAGTAGCGCTGGCGGGAGAAGATCCAGTCCCGGAGCTTGTAGTTCACCGCCTTGCGGCCGATCCCCTTCTCCGCCAGCCATTCGGTGATGGCCTTGATGGCCTCGGCCGTGGGCAGGCCGTCGAATTTCCCGGAGTTGATCGCGACGCCCTCCGCGGAGGTGCACTCCGACGGTTCAGCGGGGCCCTCCTCGGGCCGGACCTCCCCGCTCCGGGCCTCCTCGCTGCCCGGGGCCGCCACCACCTGCACGATGGGCAGGCCGAACTTCTTGGCGAAGTCCCAGTCCCGCTCGTCGTGGGCCGGCACGGCCATGATGGCCCCGGTCCCGTAGGAGGCCAGGATGTAGTCCGAGATCCACACGGGGATCCTGCGTCCGTTGACGGGGTTGACCGCGTAGGCCCCCGTGAACTCGCCGGTCTTGTCCTTGGCCAGGTCCGTGCGCTCCAGGTCGCTCTTCCGAGCCGCCTCGGCCACGTAGGCCTCCACAGCGGCCTTCCGGTCCGGGGTGGTGATCTTCGACACCAGGGCGTGCTCCGGGGCCAGGACCATGTAGGTGGCCCCGAAGAGGGTGTCCGGCCGGGTCGTATAGACCTCTATCTCCCCCTCGCCCTCGGCCATCTTGAAGACCACGTTGGCGCCCTCGCTCCGGCCGATCCAGTTGCGCTGCATCAGCTTGATGGACTCCGACCAGTCCAGGGTGTCCAGGTCGGCCAGGAGCCGGTCCGCGTAGGCGGTGATCCGGAGGATCCACTGGCGGATGCTCTTGCGCACCACGGGGGTCTCGCAGCGGTCGCAGCGCCC